>RRZT011857236.1_pt1 | contig 11847 bp, 10 predicted proteins | sample 2165551 | NCBI WGS metagenome assembly RRZT01 (sample SAMN10456910, study PRJNA506462) | wastewater metagenome | biome: wastewater; feature: sludge; material: wastewater sludge; isolation source: wastewater sludge with Escherichia coli K12::gfp cells carrying plasmid... | place: USA: Moscow, Idaho... | reverse complement strand
GCTATCAAGGACATCTTCTGTCGATACAAAACCATGCAGGGCTTTCAGGTAAAACGTAAAGCCGGCTGGGATACACACGGACTTCCTGTGGAGCTTGGTGTGGAAAAATCACTGGGAATTACCAAAGAAGATATCGGTAAGAAAATCACTGTTGATGAATACAATGCAGCCTGTCGCCATGATGTAATGAAATACACACGCGAATGGGAAGATCTGACTACCAAAATGGGTTATTGGGTGGATATGAACGATCCGTACATCACTTACGACAATCGTTATATCGAAACGCTTTGGTGGTTGCTTAAACAACTTTACAACAAGAACTTATTATACAAAGGTTACACAATCCAACCTTATTCTCCGGCTGCCGGAACAGGACTTTCCACACACGAACTCAACCAGCCCGGTTGTTATCGTGATGTAAAAGACACCACTGCTACTGTTCAGTTTAAAATTAAAGGTGAAGAAAATGCATATTTCCTTGCATGGACAACTACACCATGGACTTTGCCTTCGAATACAGCTCTTTGCGTGGGTCCGAATATCGACTATGTTCGCGTAAAATCGATCAACCCTTACAGCAAAGCTGAAGCTGAATTTATTCTGGCCGAAAATCTGTTGGGTGCTGTGCTTGCTAAAAACGAATATGAAGTCGTTGCAAAATACAAAGGCTCTGAACTGGCAGGAATCGAATACGAACAACTGATTCCGTGGGTAAATCCGGGCGAAGGAGCTTTTAAGGTTATCACAGGCGAATTTGTAACAACCGAAGATGGTACAGGTATCGTTCACATTGCTCCTACTTTTGGTGCGGATGACGATCGTGTGGCCAAACAAAACGGCGTTCCTCCCATGCTGCTGATCGACAAAGACGGTAACCGTCAACCGATGGTGGATAAATCAGGAAAATTCTTCACTATTGAAGATCTCGATGCAGACTTTGTAAACAGCAACGTCAATACTGAAATTTACAAAGAATTTGCCGGAAGGTTTGTAAAAAATGCTTACGATCCAAATCTGACCGATCAGGACGAAACGCTTGACGTTTCTATAAGCATCATGCTCAAACAACAGGGTCTGGCTTACAAAATAGAAAAACATACGCACAATTATCCGCACTGCTGGCGTACCGATAAACCAGTATTGTACTATCCGCTGGATAGCTGGTTTATACGCACCACGGCCTGTCGCGAGGAAATGATTGCGCTGAATAACACCATCAACTGGAAACCTGTTTCTACCGGAACAGGTCGATTCGGAAAATGGTTGGAAAACCTTCAGGACTGGAACCTGAGTCGCAGTCGCTATTGGGGAACTCCGCTTCCTATCTGGCGTACAGAAGATGGAAGTGAGGAAATTTGTATTGGTTCGGTGGAAGAGCTGATGGGCGAAATTGAGAAATCAATTGCAGCAGGATTCATGACCGAGAATCCTTACAAAAACTTCAAAGTAGGTGAATACACAGCTGAAAACTACGCTGTAAAAAATATCGACCTGCACCGTCCGTATGTGGATGGCATTGTACTGGTTTCGGCTTCGGGCAAACCGATGAAACGCGAACTCGACCTGATCGACGTTTGGTTCGATTCAGGTGCGATGCCTTACGCTCAGCTGCACTATCCGTTCGAAAATGCAGATTTAGTGGAAAGTGGCTCGTTCTTCCCTGCCGATTTTATTTCGGAAGGTGTGGATCAAACCCGCGGTTGGTTCTTTACGCTTCATGCTATCAGTACCATGGTTCGTGGTTCAGTGGCTTTCAAAAGCGTAATTTCCAATGGTCTGGTACTCGACAAAAACGGCAACAAGATGTCGAAACGTCTGGGCAATGCTGTGGATCCGTTCTCAACCATAGAGAAATACGGTTCCGATCCGCTGCGCTGGTACATGATGACTAACGCTTCGCCGTGGGACAATCTGAAATTTGACATTGAAGGTATCGAAGAAGTGCGTCGCAAATTCTTCGGAACTCTTTACAACACATATTCCTTCTTTGCATTGTATGCCAATGTAGATAAATTCACTTATGCAGAAGCCGAAATTCCGATGGAAAAACGTCCGGAAATCGACCGTTGGATTTTATCACTACTGAATACGCTGGTAAAAGAAGTTCAGGAACACTACGAAAACTACGAGCCAACGCGTGCAGGCCGTGCAATTTCGGATTTCGTGGGCGAAAACCTGAGTAACTGGTACGTTCGCCTCAACCGTAAGCGTTACTGGGGTGGTGAATATGACGATGATAAAATTGCTGCTTATCAAACACTTTACACCTGTCTGGAAACGGTAGCACGCCTGATGGCTCCTATCGCTCCGTTCTTTGCCGATCAGCTTTTCCTCGATCTGAACGCTGTAACAGGAAAAGACAGTAAAGAATCTGTTCACTTAGCTGATTTCCCAACATACGATGCTTCGTTGATTGACACCAATCTGGAAGAATGCATGCAACTGGCTCAGCAAACCACTTCGATGATTTTGGCATTGCGTAAAAAAGCAGAAAAGAAAGTGCGTCAACCACTCAGCAAAGCTGTGGTTCCTGCACCGGACGATAAAACTTTTGAGCAACTGAGCTATGTGGCCGATTTGGTAAAAACAGAAGTAAACATCAAGGAACTGGAAATTATTTCGGCCGATAAAGATGTGGATAATCTGGTGAAGAAAATCAAACCCAATTTCAAAACGCTGGGTAAGAAATACGGCAAACAGATGAAAGAAATTGCTGCAGCTTTTGGGACATTGACCAAACAGGAAATCAGTGAAATAGAACGCAATGGTCAATATACTCTGAAACTTGACTCAGGCGATGTACTGATCGAAGCTGAAGATGCTGAAATCATTACCGAAGATATGCCTGGCTGGATGGTTGCCAACGAAGGTAAACTGACTGTAGCACTCGACATTACTGTCACCGAAGCATTGCTCCGCGAAGGTATTGCCCGTGAACTGGTAAACCGTATTCAGAACATCCGTAAATCTAGCGGATATGAAATCACCGACAAAATCGTGGTAGAGATTGAAAATCGCCCCGAAATTGAAGGTGCCGTTCAGGAATACGGAAGCTATATTGCAGCTCAGACGCTGGCAAACTCTGTAACGCTGAAAAATGTGATCGGAAATGCTACTGAACTTGATTTTGAGGAGTACATTGTAAAAATAAGCGTTGAAAAAGTCTGATTTTTTTAGTTTTGAAATTCCGACAAAACAATTTTAGGAATAAATATAAACTTTGCGGAACAAAAACATTCAAAAATTATCAGGCTCACGATGACAATGCACTAAAGCAGTAGTAAGAATCAGTAAAAAACGCAAGTAAAACAGCGACACAAACCTGTTTATCAGACAAATATATAAATAGCAAAATATAAGCAGAAAACGTATAATTATTATAAAATCACAGTCTGAAAATAATGTAATTAAAAGTTTGAAAACTAAAACTATTTTGCTATTTTCGCATGCAATAAAAATGCACGCAGAAACCATTGTTGAAAGGAAAAATCCTTAAACGCAAAAATTTAAAGCTATGAGTGAAAAAACAAGATACAGCGATGCCGAACTCGAGGAGTTTCGTGAAATCATCAACGAGAAACTGGGCAAAGCCCAAAAGGATTATGAATTGTTGCGCAATGGTATCACCAATCTTGACGGAAACGATGTGATGGACACTTCGCCTACTTTCAAAGTTCTTGAAGAAGGTGCTGCCACTTTGTCGAAAGAAGAATCTGGTCGGTTGGCTCAGCGTCAAATGAAGTTTATACAGCATTTGCAGGCTGCACTTATTCGTATTGAAAATAAAACCTACGGTATTTGTCGTGAAACAGGCAAGCTGATACCCAAGGAACGTCTTCGCGCAGTGCCTCACGCAACTTTGAGCATTGAAGCAAAAAGCGATAAAAGATAACAGAGCAAAGACAAAAGAACAAAGATAAAAGACATTTATCCAGAATAATTAAACCGGCAATGGAGGCATATCTGTTGCCGGTTTCTTTGTTTTAAAGCGATACGAATACATGCTTTTTCTCAATATGTTTTAAAAAATATTGTTTTAAGACTTATCTGTATCGAATTATGCATCTCTTTTATTTACCTTTGCACAGTTAAGCATAACAGTTTCAAGTGAAATTACACAAAAATCAAATTTTGCAATACATGTCGGTTACAAAAAAATCCCTGCTGCTCATATTCCTGGTACTTTTTATCGATCAGGCTTCAAAGATTTTCATAAAACTCAACTTTGCTCTGGGCGAACATATCGAAGTCTTCAGCTGGTTTCAGATATATTTTATCGAAAACAACGGGATGGCATTCGGAATGGAAATTTTCGGCAAACTGTTCCTGACCATTTTCAGAATTATAGCTGTAGGGGGAATTTCATACTTTATCTACACGCTGATTAAGAAAAATGCGCGCACCGGATTTATTCTTGCCGTATCGCTTTTGCTTGCCGGTGCTGCAGGAAATATCTTCGACTCGGTGTTTTACGGCGTACTTTTCAGCGACAGCTATGGCATGGCTGCAACCTTCCTGCCGGAGACCGGTGATACGCACCACTATTCTATGGTAAAGTGGTGGATATGTTATACTTCCCGTTGATACGCAACAGCGCCGGAGAAGTATTGTTTTTCAGTCCTGTATTCAATATTGCCGATTCGGCCATCACCATTTCAGTGGTTATTATTCTCATTTTCTTCCGCAAAGACCTGAACGAAAGTCTGGAAACAAAAAAGGAGAAAGATCAGAAAAATGAATCAAAAGCTTAAAAAATATCGTAAATATCTGATAGGCATTTTATTGCTGGCAGTATTTGCAGGTTGCGAAAAACGACCTGAAGGATTATTGTCGCGCAGTGAAATGACCGACTTTCTTTACGACCTTCATAAACTCGATGGCACATTAATGGCCAATGGCTTCGGTCAGGCTGAGGATCGTGAAAATGTGTATTATTATAATTCGCTGCTCAAAAAGTACGGAATAACCCAGGCTCAATTCGATTCATCTGTGGTTTGGTATACCGCACACCCCAAAACTTACGAAAAAATTTACATTGAAGTCCTCGATCGCCTGAACAAGCTCGAAGCAGATGTGGAAAAAGGTGTTTATCATCCGGTAGATTCTGCTGCTCTGCGAAACTCATTCAGAGAAATGTGGCCTGAAAAATCGAATTTTACATTTACCACCGATTCCACACCGGACAAGGTTAGCTTCAGCATTATCGACTCACAATTGCGCTGGAACGACCGTTATACTTTACGATTGCTTCAACGATTATCTTCGGAAAAGGATAGTCTGCTTCAGAAACGTGTTGTGTTCCGCATTCATTATGCCGGTGGTATTACCGACAGTATCAGTGCTATGGTAAAACCCGACAGTGTTCTACGCCGCTACACACTTATGTTGCGTGCCAAACGTCAGTTACCTATCGAAAAGATTTCAGGTGAATTGCTGAGCGATACTTCACTGTCGAAAAAATATTTCGCAAAAATTGATAGTATCAGTTTCATGCGTCACTACGATCAACTCGCTCAGGACAGCATAAAAACGGTGATAGAGAAAATTCAGTTTGAAAAGGACTCGATCAATGCTCTGAAAAACAAGAAGAAACCGACAGCTGATACCATAAAACCAACTGTTGATACCCGTAAACCGACACCGGAAAAGATGCAAAAGGTCAAACCGGGTGGCGATATGCCTAAAATGATCAATGACTAGAGTTGTAAGTCAACTCCTGATGACTGCTCCGAACCAATTACTGCGACGTACTGTACTGGAAATATCGGAGCGCAATACCGTTTCGCAGCTGATATCACTCGATGAACTACACAGCGAAACGGCCGGTACTGTTTTCTGCGACGGCATTATCTCTGCAGGAATTATTTCACTCAGTCTGAGAGATTATCTCATTCAGCAAATTCCTGCTGAGTTTTTGTATGTTGATATCAGAAATTCGATTCCCGCTGAATTTGAACTAAAAAACCGCACACTGATACTTGATGCGCACACCGAGGATCCGGCTGAATTTACTTTTTATCTGCAAAAAGCATTCAACTCCCTTTCAGATTTAAGCATAACCGAAATTATTGCAGCCACATGCTATACACCCGCTTCTCTCTGTAATATTGACCATGAAATCAGACCCGGGAACAACATTCAGCCATTACTCTGGCAAAACTGCAACCTTCCCGAAAAAAAACTTACTTCCAACAGCTCGGTAACCAAATTCATCTGACAAGATTATTCCTTATAATTTGTATTTCAGACAAGGAAAAATCCATTAATTTTACTAAATTTGCATTCCGGAACTAACAAACCGACAGTTCTGAAATATCAACACATCTTACAATCTGATATTTATGACCATACGCCAACTCTCCGTTTTCCTCGAAAACAAAACCGGCTACCTCAATCAGGTACTCAATGTATTAGCCCGCAACCAGATTAATATTGTAGCACTCACAGTTGCTGACACAAGCGACTACGGCATTATGCGTGCAATAGTGTCAAATCCCGAGAAAGCTCTTGAGGCACTTCGGGCCGAACAATTCACAGTGCGTGTTCATGAGATTCTGGGTCTCGAAATGGATGCTGCCCCGGGTTCAATGTCGCACATACTCGATCTTTTTACTTCAGCCGATATTTGTATCGAATATGTATATGCTTTCAGTTTCGGAAGCAAATCGATGCTTGTTTTCCGTACCGACAACAAAGAAAAAGCCCTCGAGGTAATTGAAAAGAACAATTTAAAATCCATCAGGGAAAAAGACCTGCTGTAAAAACGAATTTACAGCCACAAAATACATTCAAAAAAAATCATATTCCTCACCAAGTCAGGCTGAAGAATACTGTATCAATTTTCAAATTAAACATTTGACATGATCTGGAACAAAGAAATTGAGTGCATGGAGCGCGAACAAATGCGCGAACTGCAATCGGCACGACTCCGAAATCTGGTGGAGCGGGTTTATAATAATGTAGCCTTTTATCGTCGTAGAATGGACGAAATGGGCGTGAAACCCGAAGATATCCAATCCATCGACGACATTGTAAAACTTCCGTTCACATATAAAAAAGATCTTCGCGATCATTATCCTTTCGGACTGTTTGCTGTACCAATGCACGACATTGTGCGTGTACATGCTTCAAGCGGAACCACCGGAAAAGCAACCACTGTAGGTTACACCAAAAACGATATCGAAACCTGGCGCGAAGTATTGGCCCGTTGTCTCACTATGGCCGGAATATCGCACAACGACATTATGCAGGTATCCTATGGTTACGGACTTTTCACTGGCGGACTGGGAGTACATTACGGTGCCGAAACAGTGGGTTGTACGGTAATTCCCGTATCGGGAGGCAATACCCGCCGTCAGTTGCAGTTAATGTCCGATTACGGCTCAACAGTACTGGCCTGCACACCATCATATGCATTGCATTTAGCCGATGCTCTGACTGAAAATGGCTATTCACTGAAAGATCTGAAACTGAAAGCCGGCGTATTCGGTGCTGAGCCATGGACAGAAAATATGCGTCTGGAACTGGAACGAAAATGGGGAATTAACGCCTTTGATATTTACGGACTAAGCGAAGTTATGGGCCCCGGCGTGGCTAATGATTGCATTCATCATTCAGGATTACATATTCACGAAGATCATTTCTATCCGGAAATTGTAGATCCGGAAACTAAACTTCCCCTACCCGATGGACAGGAAGGCGAACTTGTGTTTACGACCCTTACCAAAGAAGGCATTCCGCTTTTGCGTTACAATACCCGCGACCTTTCGACGCTGAACCGCGAAAAATGTGCATGTGGCAGAACCACTGTACGCATGAAAAAAATCACAGGCCGCAGCGACGACATGCTTATCATTCGCGGAGTCAATCTATTCCCATCGCAAATTGAACATGTGTTGCTCGAACTCTGCGAAACCAGCGCACACTATATGCTTTATGTGGACAAAGTAAATAATCTGGACACGCTGGAACTTCAGGTTGAACTCGACGAAACAAAAATGGTGGACACCATCAGGGAATTGCAAATGCTTTCGCGCAAAATAGAACACGCCCTCAACAGCGCAATTGGCCTCAGCGTAAAGGTGACTCTTGTAGAGCCCAAAACCATAGCACGAAGCGAAGGAAAAGCAGTGAGAGTGATTGACAAGAGAAAAAATAAACAGTAAACTTATTTGTTTTTCCATCTTTGACAGGTTTTAAAACCTGTCAAAACTTCTCAAGAAGCAACATACATTTAACCAAATAAAACACACATTTAAATTCTAATTACTATGAGAAGCACTTTGAGAATATTGATTTTAGGAGCAATCGCATTAATCGTTGTTCGTTGCAGTTTGCCCACAACTATTTCAAGTCAGTACGATGATGTAATGAATGTGGAACGCCATCGTTACGATGCTGTATTCAGCCGGAATGAAAGATTAGAACAGGAGTATTCTCAAAATGTCAGCATTGTAAAAGAAAGAAACAGTGATGGCGAGATCATTTATACAATGTACGATATAATCACCATGCCCTATGGCAGCTTCGATTTGTCGGATAAAATGTATATTGTGATCGACAAAAAGGTAATTGAACTGAAAAATACAAAGTTTGAAAATGGCGTTTTCACAAAACTGAATGAAACGACTTCAAGTATTATGAAAGCCGACTCGTCGAAGGTTGATGTAGTGACCGGATACACTGAACAACATCTGAAAACTTACAAAATGACGCGCATACTGGACAATGAAATTATTGAACGGATAGCGGATGCAAGCGATGTATATCTGAGGTATTATGCAGGCCCCAATCTGATTACATCGGAGATAAAATTTTATAATTTAGAAACATTAAAAAAAATGATTCTAAAACAGCTAAAACAATGATTACAAAAGAAATAGTAGATAGTTTATTTGCTCAGTTTGGCGAAAGTGACATTACCCGTCTTTCCATTCGCGAAGTAGGCAAACTGGTGGCGCAGATCGAACAGGAAAGTGGCGAGGAATTTATCCACATGGAAATGGGTGTTCCCGGTCTGGAACCTTCCAGAATCGGCGTAAAAGCCGAACACGAAGCGCTGGATATGGGTCTGGCACGCATTTATCCAAACATAGAAGGAATTCCGTTTGCCAAAACCGAGATTTCGCGCTTTGCCAAACTTTTTATGGATATCGACGTATCGCCGGCCTGTTGTATTCCAACTGTAGGTGGCATGCAGGGAAGTTTTGCTGCCTTGCTGGCCATGGGACGCTCCAACCCGGAAAAACCCTACACCTTGTTTATCGATCCGGGGTTTCCGGTCAACAAATCGCAACTAAACCTTTGTGGACTTCCTTTTAAGTCATTCGATCTACGGAACTTCAGAGGCGAAAGACTCCGTACAAAACTAGAATCGTACCTTCAGGAAGGAAATATCTGCACTATCACATATTCTTCTCCCAACAATCCTTCGTGGATTAGTCTGAGCGAAAAAGAATTGCAGATAATTGCCGAACTGGCCGACCGTTATGACGCGGTGGTGGTAGAAGACCTCGCCTATTTCGGTATGGATTTCCGTCACAATTACGGACATCCCGGCGTTGCACCTTATCAGCCCACAGTGGCCCGCTATACCGAAAACTATATCTTATTGCTCTCTGCTTCAAAAATTTTCAGTTATGCCGGACAGCGTATCGGCATGATGATAATTTCGGAAAAACTGCGCACAAAACATTATCCGGCGCTGAAAAAATATTTCAGCAGCGATGTATTGGGACATTTTATTCCTTACGGTGTGCTTTATGCCACAACTGCGGGCACTTCGCATTCGGCACAATATGCACTTGCAGCCATGCTGAAAGCTGCTAACGATGGGGAAATCAATTTCACCGAAAGCCTGCATGCTTACGGCGAAAAAGCCCGCGCCATGAAGGAAATATTCCTGAAACACGGTTTTTATATCGTTTATAATGATGAGGATGGCGATTTAGCGGATGGATTTTACTTCACAGTTGCATATCCTGACATGACAAGCGCCGAACTGATGAAAGCATTTTTGTATTACGGCATTAGCGCCATTTCGCTGGCCATTACAGGTAGTGAAAATCCCAATGGCTTGCGCGCCTGCGTATCATTTGTACGTCCCGAACAAATTCCGGAACTGGACAAAAGACTGAAAGCATTTGTGGCTGAGTTGAAAAAATAATTCGCAAAACAGCTCACTCTTTGTTCATTTTACGCTTCAGATATTCCTGCTCGGTTTGGCCGGGAATCGGGCTCATTTCGGCTTTATGAAGACATCCGAGTGTATGTAAATCCATTATGGTGGAATATCCTGAACGGGCAATGATTTTTTCTGCACCACGGAGCAACGGTACAAGCTCATCGTCGGTAAGGTGCGAAACCAGCGTGACATCACCCACATGATAAATACGTTTATTTTCAGCAGGCTGACCACACACAATCAGTACCTTTTTGTCTGAACGACGATATTTTTTTATAATCTGATGTTCGAAAATTGAACGTTGAGGTTCTACGCCCGAAAGTACAGCCACAATCTCGTAGCTGCTGTCCTCACTTTTGTCACTCCATATATCGAAACGTGAAAGCGGTCCGATAAATTTCGCATTGTGCGGTAAACGGTATTTGTGCGAAAGATCACCCGAAAGATTTTCAGCTCCTTCATAATCAGGAATCCAGCATTCATCATAATGATTGATTACCCAGCGGTGCAGCAACCACATGCCCCGTTCAAGTATTTTAAGACCACGTGGCATTTTTATCATCAGTTGATGCGTCATATAAATGCTGTGCGTTTGTCTGCTCCACATCCCAAAACGGTTGTCGGAAATAACCTGATCGAAATGTTCTTTACGGAGTAGTTGTTTCAGCCAGCGATGCTCGGCAAATATGCCATACACAATGGCAGGCATATTCCAGAGCATAGCCAGAACCTGAGATATTCCGGATGAATACCGTACAGGATAAGATGAATATTCGATATAACGCAGGTCGGGGAACTGCATACGGATGCAGGCCATCGGAAAGCCATCGGATACAATGACCGGCTCATGACCTTCGACCAGAAGTTGACGGATAATGGGAATGCAGCGGGTAGCATGACCAAGACCCCAGTTAAGCGGACATACAAGAACTTTCACTGTTTGTAATTATAAAGTTTTAAAAACAGTAAACTCACAAATATATGCTAAGTTCAACCAGCAACCGACACTAAAAAACCTCGATTACGCGCTTTTTCGGCAATCAGATTGAGCTCATCCACATTCACTTTTTGCAGATTTTTCACGGGAGCTTCCCGATCCAGCGAGTATATCATAATCTGCTGTGGTTTAATCTGCTCCATTGCATTCAGCCAGGCTTCCACTTCCACATCCGTGGTATTATCGAAAGCTTCGTTATTGTACACGCCACGAATAAACATGGTTTGAATAATAAGTTTGCCTTCGAAACGACGAAGCTGATCAATCAGCCATTCCACATTGATATGTTTTCCCACTGGCTGATCAATCAGTTTCATAGTACGATCAATAGCCGAATCGAACTTCAGAATATTATTATCAACTTTGCTCAGCGCACTGAAAATATGCGGCTTGTGTACTCTTGTTGAATTAGACAACACACTTACTTTTGCCGAAGGACAAAAGCGGTTTCGCAACGCAATGGTATCGTCAATAATATCTTCAAACTGCGGATGCAGCGTAGGTTCTCCATTTCCGGCAAAGGTAATTACATTGGGAATTTCACCATCGGCCACCATTTGCGAAAGTTTGGTTTCGAGGATTCCGGCCACCTGCTCACGTGTGGGAAAAGGAAATTCTTTCATAGTGGTATTGAAACCACATTCACAGTAGAGACAATTGAACG
>RRZT011573202.1_pt1 | contig 11847 bp, 9 predicted proteins | sample 2165551 | NCBI WGS metagenome assembly RRZT01 (sample SAMN10456910, study PRJNA506462) | wastewater metagenome | biome: wastewater; feature: sludge; material: wastewater sludge; isolation source: wastewater sludge with Escherichia coli K12::gfp cells carrying plasmid... | place: USA: Moscow, Idaho ... | reverse complement strand
GCGCTGGGGCTTCTCCACCGGCTGCGAGCACTGCGACTGGGTGTTCCTCGGCGGCAACCTCACGCCCGGCGCCGGCAAGGGCAGCAGCTACCGCACCTTCCTGCTGCCGAAAAGCGACTACCGCATCGAGCGCAACTGGGAGGTGATCGGCCTGCGCGGCACCGGCAGCCACGACATCGTGGTGGAAGACGCCTTCGTGCCGCTGCACCGCACCCCCGCCACCCAGCAGCACGACGACGCGGCCAACCCCGGCCGCGCGCTGAATACGGCGCCGCTGTACCGGGTGCCGTTCGCCCAGATGTTCATCCCGGCGGTGTCCAACGCCTGCATCGGCGGCCTGGCGGCGGCCATCCAGCACTTCAAGGACTACGCCAAGCAGGGCATCAGCAAGAACGTCGGCATGCGCACGGTGGACGATCCCAACGCGCAGCTGGCCTACGCCCGTGCGGTGGTCGCCCACGAGCAGATGGTGGAGAACCGCAAGCGCCACTACGAGGTGCAGATGAGCTGGGCCGAGCGCGGCGAGGCGGCGCCGGTCAACGAGCGGCTGCGCCAGCGCTACCAGCTCGCCCAGGTGGCCAACGAGTGCGCCCAGCACATCAACGAACTGCTGCGCTGCTGCGGCGCCACCGGCACCTACCGCAGCAATCCGCTGACGCGGATCTTCCTCGACGTGTTCACCGGCCGCGCGCACATCGCCAACAACGTCGACCTGTTCGGCCGCGCCTTCGGCGTCATCGCCCTGACCGACCAGACCACCACCGACAGCTTCCTCTGAGCCCAGGAGACCCGACCATGTCCATGAATCGCGCCAAGATCATCGCCGACCCGATCCCCGAGCGTTACGCCCGCGGCTGGCACTGCCTGGGCTCGGCCCAGAAGTACAAGGACGGCAAGCCGCACACGGTCAACGCCTTCGGCTACCGCCTGGTGGTGTTCCAGACCTCCGACGGCGCGCTGCAGGTGCTCGACGCCTGGTGCCCGCACATGGGCGGCGATCTCAGCCACGGCCGCCTGGACGGCGACAACGTGGTCTGCCCGTTCCACGGCTGGCAGTTCGACCGCGAGGGCAAGGCGGTGAGCATTCCCTACTGCAAGCGCGTGCCGCCGAAGGCGCGGGTGGGGCGCTGGGCCACCGCCGAGCTGAACGAGGCACTGTTCGTCTGGAACGACCCGGACGGCAACCCGCCGATCGAGGGCCAGGAGATCCCGCGGCTGGAGGAGCTGGACTCGCCGGAATACAGCGAGATGCGCTGGGCGGAATGGGTGATCAACGCCAACGGCCGCGAACTGGTGGACAACATCGTCGACATGGGGCACTTCGACGAAACGCACCAGGCGCCGTCGCTGTTCTTCGCCAACCTGTTCGAGGGCCACAAGGCCACCCAGGTGCAGATCTCCGGTTCGCGGATCATGAGCGAGGGCGAGCCGGTGATCACCTACGCCACCTACTACGGGCCGGGCGTGCTGCTGGTGTCGCTGAAGGGGCCGTACAAGGGCCACTACATGGAGACCATCTACATCGTCGGCAACACCGCCATCGACCATCACAGCTTCACCCTGCACTTCGGCGTGGCCACCAAGCACATTCCGGGGCTGAGCAAGGCCGAGAACCAGCAACTGATCGCCGAGTGGACCGAGCTGCAGCAGGTCGCCCTGGGCACCGACGTGGCCATCTGGGACAACAAGCTGCGCATCGGCAACCCGATGCTCTGCGAGAGCGACGGCAACCTCTACCACGCGCGCAAGTGGTACGAGCAGTTCTTCCTGCCGGTCAACGAGGCGCCCGAGGAGTCGACCCGTCGCTACGAGCACGAGATCGACATGGACTACGTCGGCGTGAAGCCGGAACTGCGCCACCTGAGAGGCTGATCAGCCAAGGCGTGCGCCGGGCTCTTCTGTGGGGGCGAATTCATTCGCCATGGGCCGCAGCGCGGCCCCCAATGCTGCCAAGGGCAGGCCGATGGCCTGCTTGGCGAATGAATTCGCCCCTACGGGGGTGTTCATGCGCCGCCATGGTGCCCCGCCCGGCGCCGCGACGAGGAGAACCGATGATGGACATTCGTGGACTGGCCTACGTGGTGGCGTCGAGCCGCGACCTGGGCGCCTGGCGCCGGCAGGCCGAGGACGTGCTGGGCATGATGGTGGAGGAGGGGCCGCTGGGCGACCTCTATATCAAGATGGACGAGCGGCCGTTCCGCCTGTTCGTCTCCGGCGGGCCGGCCGACCGCTACGTGGCCAGCGGCTGGGAGCTGGCGGGCGAGGAAGCCTTCGAGCAGGCCTGCGCGGAACTGGCGCGCGCCGGGGTGCCGTTCGAGCGCGGCTGCGCCGAGCTGTGCGCGGTGCGCCGGGTCAACGGCCTGGCCAGCCTGCGCGACCCGTCCGGCAACCTGCACGAACTGGTATGGGGCGTGCGCTCGGACTTCCGCCGCTTCGTCTCGCCGGCCGGTGTGCCGGGCTTCGTCACCGGCGAGCTGGGCATGGGCCACACCGTGCTGCCGGCGGCGAACTTCGATGAAACCTGGGCCTTCCTGCGCGATGTGATGGGGTTCGGCCTGTCCGACATCCACCGCTTCCGCCCCGCGCCGGACGCCCCGGCCATCCCGATCTACTTCCTGCACTGCGGCAACGGCCGCCACCACAGCCTGGCGCTGTTCGGCGGGCCGGTGCCGAGCGGCTGCGTGCACCTGATGGTGGAGGTGGAGAACCTGGTGGAAGTCGGCCGCGCCCACGACCGCATGCAGCGCGCGGGCGTCAAGCTGATGGCCACCCTCGGCCAGCACGTCAACGACCGTATGACCTCCTTTTATATGGACACCCCCTCGGGCTTCGCCATCGAGTACGGCTTCGGCGGCCTGGTCCTCGACTGGACGCGGCACAGCGTCTTTGAAGCCAGCGAGGTGAGCGTGTGGGGCCATGACTTCGGCGTGGGTTTCAACGCGCCGGCCGGGTAGACACGTCTCGCCGGCGCGGGCGCCGCTCGCGGTGTGATGGCAAGGCGGCGTCGCGCGGCGAGGCGCCGCTTGCGGGTATTGCCGCCCCTCCGGGCGCTCCTGTGCCCGGCTTCCGGGGTGGCAGCCACAGTGCCGCGGCAGCCCGCGCGATTCTTGCTGCCGGACTGCCCGAATCTCCCTCAAACGGATGATGTCCGCCCGCTCGCTCCTTCCCACACTGTTCCCGTCCCCGCCGTACCGGTTGTCCGTGCGGCGGGGCGTGGACCTGCCTGCGCGGCGGATGCCGCTGCGGGCCTGTGATGCCAGAACAACAAGAATCAGGAGACAGCATGTCCAAGGCAGCAAGAAAGGAAGGCCGGCGCACCGGCCAGCCGCCGTACCTGCGCGAGTTGCTCGCCGTGGCGGTGACGTTGGGCAGCGGCGCGGCGAGCGCCCTGCCGACCCTCGAACTGGGCGAGTCGACCACCCTCGAATCGTCGCTGACGGTCAACTACACCGCCTCGATGCGCACCGAGAAGCCCGCCGACGCGTATCTGAACGACCTCAACCTCGACGACGGCACGCGCAACTTCGACCGCGGCGCGCTGATCACCAACCGCGTCAGCCTGTTCGGCGAGATGCTGCTGCGCCACGACAACCTCGGCGCCATGTTGCGCGCCAGCCACTTCTACGATGCGGCTTACCGCGGCGGCAACGACAACGACTCGCCGCCGACGGTCAACAAGGTCGGCAGTCACGATCATTTCACCGACAAGACCCGCGAGCGCAGCGGCGGCGAGTTCCGCCTGCTGGACGCCTTCGTGTTCGGCAACTGGGAGCTGGACGGCCGCTACCTGTCGGTGAAGGCCGGCCGCCATCTGGTGGCCTGGGGCGAGAGCCTGTTCTGGCCGAACATCAGCCAGGGCCAGGCGCCGGTGGACGCCACCAAGTTCAACGTGCCGGGCACCGAGGCCAAGGACGCCTACCTGCCGGTCGGCCAGGTGTCGGCGTCCTTCTCGCTGACCGACGACCTGACCCTGGTCGGCTTCTGGCAGTACCAGTGGGAGGAAACCCTGCTCAGTCCGGTGGGCGACTTCTTCGGCAACGACTACTTCGGCCCGGGCGCGCAGTTCTACCGTCTGGCGCCGGGGGTGATCGACCGCCTGCCGGACCAGAGCTTCCGGGTGGCCAACTACGCCGGCGAGGTGGAACCGGGCGACGACGGCCAGTGGGGCCTGGGCCTGCGCTACCAGCTGAGCCAGGACACCGAGGTCGGCCTCTACCACTACCGCTACCACGACCGGGTGGCGGCGCTGTTCTTCGACTTCACCGGCAACACCCGTTACTCCTCGCTGGCGGGCGTCGGCCGTGGCACCGGGGCGGGCAACGCGCCGGCCTACCAGCTCGGCTACTTCGACGACATCGCCCTGACCGGGGTGAGTCTGAGCACCAAGCTCGGCGATGCGGTGCAGATCGGCAGCGATCTGAGCTACCGCGAGGACGCCGCGGTGTACCTGTCCAACGGCGCGCCGACCCGCGGCAACCTGATCCAGGCCAACCTCAACGCCGTGTACATGCTCGGCCCGACTGCCTTCGCCCAGCAGACCACGCTGATGGGCGAGCTGGTGCACCAGCGCATCGACAGCGTCGACACCCTGCATGTCAGCGGCGGCCTGCCGGGCGAGAACGGCGCCTTCGACGACTTCGAGTACGACGGCCAGACCCGCGGCAGCACGCTGCTCGGCGTCGGCGCGACCTTCGACTATCCGGGGCTGTTCAGCGGCTGGGACCTGACCACCAAGGTGTTCTGGAACCAGAACGTCGCCGGCAGCGCCTACTCGGGCCTGGGCCGCGACGAGAAGCGCATCACCGTCGGCGGCGACTTCAAGTACCTGGGCAACTTCCAGGTCGGCCTGACCTACGTCGGCTACCTCGGCTCGGCGGACATCGCCAACGGCCGCACCCTGGCCGATCGCGACTACCTGTCGCTGAACGCCAAGTACACCTATTAAGAAGGGGGAGGGACCCATGAAACACTCGCAACTCGCCAGAGCGCTCGCCTGCGGCGCGCTGTTCGCGCTCGCCACGCCGGCGCTGGCCAAGACCGATGACGCGGCCCTGCTGGACAGCAGCACCCACACCTGCATGGGCGCCGAGCGCGCCGGCAACGCCGACGGCAGCATTCCGGCGTTTTCCGGCAAGTGGCTGGGCGCGCCGCCGCACGTGAACTTCCAGGGCACCGGCAACCACCCGCTCGATCCCTACGCCGACGAGAAGCCGCTGTTCGTCATCACCGCAGCCAACATGGCCGAGCACGAGCAGCACCTCACCGACGGCATGAAGGCGCTGTTCCGGCTGTATCCCGATACCTTCCGCATGCCGGTCTATCCCTCGCACCGCGACTTCCGCTTCAACGACAGCGTGTGCCAGGCGACCAAGGCCAACGTCGGCTACGCCCGCCTGACCGACGACGGCGAGGGGGTGGTGGCCAAGACCGGCGGCACGCCGTTCCCGATGCCGAAGAATGGTCTGGAGCTGCTGAAGAACGCCTCGCTGTTCACCGTGCGCCCGTGGACCGAGGAATACATCTCGGACAACGCCTACGTGCTGCGCGACGGCAAGATCAACTGGGGCCGCGTGCACTCGAAGAACCTGGCGCCGCACCTGGAGCCGGGGCGCATCGGCGATACCCAGGGCCAGTCGTCCTTCTACCTCAACCAGACCCTGCTGCCGCTGCGCGACAAGGGCGAGGTGAACACCGGCATGGAGTTCTGGAACGACAAGACCGAGCCGCGCCAGAGCTGGCGCTACGATCCGGGCACCCGCCGCGTGCGTCAGGCCCCCGGCTACGGCTTCGACATGGCGTTCCCCGGCAGCGGCGGCTCGATCACCGTGGACGAGGTGCGCCTGTTCAACGGCTCCGGCCAGCGCTACGACTGGAAGATCGTCGAGAAGAAGGAGCTGTACATCCCCTACAACGCCTATCGCATCCACTCGCCGGAGCTCAAGTACGCCGACCTGCTCAAGCCGGGCCATATCGACCCGACCCACATGCGCTACGAGAAGCACCGCGTGTGGGTGCTGGAAGGCACCCTGAAGAGCGACTACCGCCACCTGTACGGCAAGCGGCGCCTGTACATCGACGAGGACACCTGGTTCCCCATCGTCGCCGACAACTACGACAGCCGCGGCGAACTGTGGCGTACCTCGATGCTCAACTTCTTCTACGCCTACGAGACCCAGACGCCGCAGGCCGGGGTCGGCCTGTACCACGACCTGCTGGAGAACACCTACCTGGCGTTCAACCTGATCAACGAGCAGCCCAAGGGCTTCAAGCTGAACGTGCCGAACTTCCGCCCGGCGATGTTCGGGCCGGAGGCCGCCCGGCGAGGCGGGCTGTGATGGCGGAGGCGGGGGGCGCGTGCGCCCCTTGCCTCGCCGCGGGCACCGGCTATGCCGAGCTGCAGGCGCTGATCGGGCGGGTCTACGACGGCCTGCTCGAAGACCCGCCCTGGAGCGGCCTGCTCGACGCCCTGCGCCGGCGCTTCGCGGCCAACTACGCCTCGCTGACCATCCGCCTGCCCAGCGCCGAGGATCGCGGCATGGTGGTGTTCGCCGGCGAGGCGCGGCCGCACATCCACGCCCTCTACAGCAGCTCGCTGTACGCGGTCGATCCGTTCGTCAACCTGCCGCGCGATGCGGTGGTGATGCTCGAAGAGCTGATCGACGAAGACGAGTGGCTGGGCAGCGTGATCTACCGCGATTTCCTCGAACCGCTGCAGGTGCGCTACATGATGGGCGCCGACATCCGCAGCGACGAGGGCCGCGAGCGCGAGTTCCGCCTGCGCCTGAGCCGCCCGCCCGGGGGCGGGCCGTTCAGCGAGACCGAGCGGGCGCTGTGCGGCCTGCTGCTGCCGCACCTGCGCCGCGCGTTGTGCCTGTACGCCCATATCGACCGGGTGGAGAGCGCCTGCCGGCTGTACGTCGGCACCCTGGAGCGCATCGGCATCGGCTCGATCCTGCTCGACGAGCACGGCGGCATCTGCCGGATCAACCGGGTGGCCGAGGCCATCCTCGCCGAGCGCGACAGCCTGCAACTGCACAACGGCCTGCTCGAAGCCGTCGCCCCGCGCGACGACCGCCGCCTGTGGCGGCTGATCAAGCAGGCCGCCGCCGGGCGCAGCGGCAGCGCTCTGGCCGAGGCCATCGCTCTCGACCGCGGCGGCCAGCGCGGCGGCCTCAGCGTGCTGGTGCGCAGCATCCCGCTGGGCTCCAGCGCCGAAGCCGGGCGGACGGCCGCCGTCGAACTGATCCTGCGCGACACCACCCGCCCGGCGCAGCCGTCCGAGCCGCTGTTGCGCCAGCTCTACCGCCTCACCCCGGCCGAGGCCGCGCTGGCCGTGCTGCTCGGCGAGGGGCTGACCCTGGAGGAGGCGGCGACCCGCCTGGGGATCAGCCGCAACACCGCGCGCACCCACCTGCGCGCGGTGTTCGCCAAGACCGGGGTGAAGCGCCAGACCGCCCTGGTACAACTGCTGCTGTGCAGCGTGGTGGCGCTGGACTGAGGGCGCGCGCGGGCTGTGCCACGCGTGGCCGGGAGGACGGCCGGGGTGGTCGGGGCGGGGTCGATTCCGTAACATCCGCAGCCGTTTTTCCCATCCCGCCGGCCGCTCGCGCCGGTCCAGATCGCAGGAATCCCATGAAACCAGCCCGTCTGCGCGCCGATGTCCTGGCCGGACTCACCACCTCCTTCGCCCTGGTGCCCGAGTGCATCGCCTTCGCCCTGGTCGCCCAGCTCAACCCGCTGATGGGCCTCTATGGCGCCTTCATCATCTGCACCCTGACCGCGCTGTTCGGCGGCCGGCCGGGCATGGTTTCCGGCGCCGCCGGCTCGATGGCGGTGGTCATCGTCGCCCTGGTGGTGCAGCACGGCGCGCAGTACCTGCTGGCCACCGTGCTGCTCGGCGGCCTGATCATGGTCGCCTTCGGCCTGCTGCGCCTCGGCAAGCTGATCCGCATGGTGCCGCATCCGGTGATGCTCGGCTTCGTCAACGGCCTGGCGATCGTCATCGCCCTGTCCCAGCTGGAGCACTTCAAGGACGGCGAGGCGTGGCTGGGCGGCAATTCACTGACCCTGATGCTCGGGCTGGTGGCGGCGACCATGGCCATCGTCTACCTGCTGCCGCGCCTGACCCGCGCGGTGCCGCCGGCGCTGGTGGCGATCCTCGGCGTCGGCGTGGCGGTCTGGCTGCTCGACCTGCCGACCCGCACCCTCGGCGACATGGCCAACATCGCCGGCGGCCTGCCGGTCTTCGCCCTGCCGGACGTGCCGTGGACCCTGCAGACCCTGGGGATCATCGCCCCCTACGCGATCCTGATGGCCCTGGTCGGGCTGCTGGAAACCCTGCTGACCCTCAACCTCACCGACGAGATCACCGGCAGCCGCGGCTACCCCGACCGCGAATGCACCGCCCTCGGCGCGGCCAACCTGGCCTCCGGGCTGTTCGGCGGCATGGGCGGCTGCGCGATGATCGGCCAGACCATGATCAACCTCGGTTCCGGCGGTCGCGGGCGGCTGTCCGGGGTGGTCGCCGGGGTGATGATCCTGCTGTTCGTGCTGTTCCTCGCCCCGCTGATCGAGCGCATCCCGCTGGCCGCGCTGGTCGGGGTGATGTTCGTGGTCGCCCAGCAGACCTTCGCCTGGGCCTCGCTGCGGGTGCTCGGCAAGGTGCCGCGCAACGATGCGCTGGTGATCTTCGCGGTGACGGTGATCACCGTGTTCACCGACCTGGCCACCGCGGTGCTGTGCGGCATCGTCATCGCCGCGCTCAACTTCGCCTGGCAGCAGGCCCGCGAGCTGTACGCCGACAGCCATCTGCAGGCCGACGGCAGCAAGCTCTACCGCCTGCACGGCACGCTGTTCTTCGCCTCCACCACGACCTTCCTCAACCAGTTCGACCCGGCCGGCGATCCCGATCAGGTGGTCCTCGACTGCCGCCACCTGAGCTTCGTCGACTACTCGGCCATCGCCGCGCTGAAGACCCTGCGCGAGCGCTACGCCCGCGCCGGCAAGCACCTGCGCGTGCTGCACCTCTCCGAGCGCTGCAAGCAGCTGCTCAAGCGCGCCGGGGTGGCCCAGGCCGAATGAGTGCGCGGCGGCGAGTCATTCCGACTCGCCGCGTAGTCGCGATGACCGCAAACGGGCGTGTCGATTCGACTGCCTTTTTCCGAGCGCTGTCGTAGGGTATTGATCCGCAAGGGTGCGCTGGCCTGGCACGGTTCCTGAAACGCTGTTCGCATCCTGTGAGCGCGTTATAGAGGTACTCGATATGGCTGGCATGCTCGAATCCCCCGGCAAGGCCCGCACCCTGGCCAACGGCCTGTTGCTGGCCGGCATGGCGATCCTGATCGTCGGCGTGCTCGGCGCCTATTGCTTCGACGAGGCCATCGGCCTGGGGCTGGTGGTCGGCGCGCACATGCTGACCATCCTCGGCCCGTCGCTGGTCAAGCTCGGCTACGTGATGCGCCTGTCGGCGCAGGGCCGGCCGCTGGCCTGCTGAGCGGACCTCCCCGGCGCGGCCGGGGAGGTCTGTGGCGCCCCGCTCAGGCGGTCAGGCTGCCGCCGTTGAGGGCGTGGACCTGGCCGGTGACCCAGCTGGCCTCGCGCGAGGCGAGGTAGGCGACGCCGGCACCGACGTCGGCGGGGGAACCGGCGCGCGGCACGAAGCAGGACTTCTTGGCCATCTCCTCGGAGTCCCAGTTGTTCATGGTGCCCAGCGACAGGGCGTTGACCGTGATGCCCTTGCGGCCCATCTCGGCGGCCAGCTGGCGGACGAAGCCGACCACCCCGGCCTTGGACGCGGCGTAGGCGGCGATGCCCATGGGCACGCCGGCGCGCCAGGACTCCGAGGTGATGGCGATCACCCGGCCGTAGCCCTGCTCGATCATCCCCGGCAGCACGGCGTGGCAGCCGTTCATCAGCCCGTACATGTTGAGGCGGACGAAGCGCTCCCAGTCCTCGGGCGTGGATTCGAGAAAGCGCGCGTAGCCCATGCCGCTCACCGGCACGCCGGCGTTGGACACGTAGACGTCCAGGCGTCCGGTGCGCGCGCGGATGCCGGCGACCATCTCCTGCACCTGGGCGTAGTCGCCGACGTCGGCCGGCGCGGCGAAGGCCGCCAGACCCTGGGCGGTCAGACCGGCGGCGGCCTCCTCGGCGCGTTCGGGATAGAAGTCGTTGACCGCCACGGTGGCGCCGAGGCGGGCGAGGGTTTCGGCGATGCCCAGGCCCATGCCGCGACCGGCGCCGGTGACCAGGGCGGTCTGGCCTTCGAGGGAAAACAGCGGTGGATTCATGCGTGCGTACTCCTTGCGCTGGCGCTGCTGCGCCAAGAATGCGGCCGTCGGGCTGGCCGCTCTGGCTCCTGCCGGCCGGCCGCCGGGCGCGCGATGCGCGCGCCGGAGCGGGCCTGCGGGGACGGGTATGGGGCAGGCGGCGGCTCAGCGGCCCTCGAAGCGCGGCGGGCGCTTGTCGATGAACGCCTGCATGCCTTCCTTCTGGTCGTGGGAGGCGAACAGCAGGGCGTTGGCCTTGCGCTCCAGGGCCAGCGCCGCCTCCAGGGAGGCGTCCATGCCGGCGAGGATGACCTCCTTGATCTGCTCGGCGGCCAGCGGCGGCATGGCGGCGATGCCGCGGGCCATCTCCAGGGCACGCTCCTGCACCTGGGCGTCGGCGACCAGTTCGCTGACCAGCCCGGCCACCCAGGCTTCCTCGGCGCTGATCGGCGCGCCGGTCAGCGCCATGCGCATCGCCTTGGCCTTGCCCACCGCGCGCACCAGGCGTTGGGTGCCGCCGATGCCGGGCATGATGCCGATGCGGATTTCCGGCTGGCAGAACTTCGCGCCGTGGCCGGCGACGATGATGTCGGCGTGCATCGCCAGCTCGCAGCCGCCGCCGTAGGCGTAGCCGCACACCGCGGCGATCACAGGCTTGGGGCAGTGCTGGATCGGCGCCCAGACCCGCTCGGTGTGGCGCTGGTAGATATCGATGGGCCCGACCCCGGCCATGCTGGTGATGTCGCCGCCGGCGGCGAACACCTTCTCGCCGCCGGTGAGGACGATGCAGCGCACCGCCGGGTCCTCGCCCAGCTCGGCGAAGTGGCGCGAGAGCCGCGCCTGCAGCTCCAGGCTCAGGGCGTTGGTGGCCTGCGGGCGGTTCAGGCGCAGGCGCGCCACGCCCTCGGCGGGAAAGTCGAGCAGCACGGAGGGAAGGTTGTCGTCGGCCATGCACGACCTCGCTTGTGGCAGGCGGTAAGGGGATGCCCCGATTGTTCGCGCCGCCGGGCGCTTCACTCATCGTCCGTTTAGACGACGAGAGCGGCGCGGGCCTGCCCCTAGAGTGCGTTCCATGCAGGAAAAAGGAGCGTGCAATGGCTAATCACAACAGCCTGGATTTCACCGGCAAGGTGGTGCTGGTCACCGGCGGCACCAAGGGCGTCGGCGCGGGCATCGCGCAGTGCTTCATCGAGGCCGGCGCCCGCGTGCTGGTCTGCGGACGCAACGCCCCCGAGGCGCTGCCGGAGGCCGATGGCCGTCAGGCCGAATTCCTCCCCGCCGACGTGCGCGACGCCGATTCGCTGGCGGCCCTGTTCGCCGCGATCGAGGAGCGCTGCGGGCGTCTCGACGTGCTGGTCAACAACGCCGGCGGCAGCCCCTTCGCCCTGGCCGACGAGGCCTCGCCGCGGTTTCACGAAAGCATCATCCGTCTCAACCTGATCGCCCCGCTCAACGTCGCCCAGCACGCCAACCGGCTGATGCAGCGCCAGGCAGAGGGCGGGGTGATCGTCTTCGTCGGCAGCATCAGCGCCCTGCGTCCCTCGCCGGGCACCGCCGCCTACGGCGCGGCCAAGGCCGG
>RRZT010722065.1_pt1 | contig 11847 bp, 6 predicted proteins | sample 2165551 | NCBI WGS metagenome assembly RRZT01 (sample SAMN10456910, study PRJNA506462) | wastewater metagenome | biome: wastewater; feature: sludge; material: wastewater sludge; isolation source: wastewater sludge with Escherichia coli K12::gfp cells carrying plasmid... | place: USA: Moscow, Idaho ... | reverse complement strand
TTTATAGAAGATAAAATTTTTTATTTATTTTACTAAATAAACGAGTGTTTAAAAATTTGATATTGCAGGAACTTTGTTAGTTTACATTATTTCTATATAAAAATGAAAAAATATAAGCTTATCTCTTGTAACAATTTAACCGGATATATAGTTTATATTTTTTTGTTTGTTTTTGTATATGAAAGTAAAAATGTGTCAGAGAACTATAATCACCTGTTAAGTCAATTTTTTTATAATTCAGATAAAATTATTATACATGAAGGAGTAAGGAGAAGGAATGAAAAATAAAAATTTTTTGATGTTTTTTCTGGCGGTAAATGCTTTTGCTGTTTCCCAAGGAGCAGCAGAAAGTATAAAACGTCCGGAAAAATATGAAAAACTTTATAACGGGATGGTCCAGAACATAGAAGCTGGAAAATCTAACGTAAAAAATTATGAAGTATTGGAAAAAATACTTGAAAAAAGAAATAAAGAGCTTAAGGATCTCTATGAGCAGAGTGATTACATCGTAAAACCCGAGTATCTGGAATGGCAGATATTTTTCAGCGGTTTTTATTCTCACAGAGAATCGGGGGATAACACACTTGCCAATGGTACTTACCACTCTGATCCGAGCAATGTAAACGGAAAATTTTACACAGCTCTGGGAGAAGCAAAGCAGGTAGATCTGGGATTATATATTCCAGAGCGTACTATAAAAAGAAGTCCTGTAGAATTAAAACTGGTAAGTCCTCCGGAAATAAATCTGAGCAGTCTTGATGTAAATCCGGAAGTGAACCCAAGCGTAAGTCCGGATGCTGCTTCGGGTACTTATAAGGAATATACGCCTGTCGGCAGTATGAAAAGCTTTCTTGAGGCTTATGAGAATGTTTTTAAGTCAGAAACAAACAGTCAGCTAAAAGATGACGGAGTTACAGAGCTTATAAATTCAGGAGATCCCAGTAGTTCTTACAAAATAAATTATAATGTAAATACTGGTTTAAATATAACTTATGATACTGTAACAGATTCTTTTAGTGAGAATAAACTTTTTACAAATGGTGATTCTCTGGTAACTTGGGGAACGAATTCAATAACGACTTCTTATGGAAATACTGCAAATGATCCTGCATTTTATGGAGGAGGAACACGGGTAGCGGGAGTTTACGGCGGAACTGGCAACAGTATTACGAACAGCAATCAGATGGATTTAAAAGGACCGTTTACTTATGGAATGGTTGCTGAAGGTGGTAACAGCAATACTTTGATTAATAATTCCACAGGAATAATAAGTGATGATAAGGAAAATGATATTACCGATACATGGTATAATAATGAAATCCCTCATATCGGGGAAACTATAACTTATACTCAGGAAAAAACAACTTCAGATCCGAATATAGTAATAAATGATCCATATAGAACAACAACAGTATCTAAACATCCAGACGGAAACATAATATATGTAAATGGAAGACCTGTATACAGACATGGAGGGACGGCGACAAATCCTGATGTTTCGTCAACTGTGACAACAATTGATTCGATTGATTATACACGAACAACTTCCGTTACTTCATATACAGGCGGATATCTCGGATATAAAGTGGGAATGTTTGTAAACAGTAATTTGAATCCGATAAATACAATCATACAAAATGACGGTAAAATTAAATTTAACGGTTATAGTTCAATAGGTATGTATACTTCTGCCGGTGTCAGATTATCTGATGTTCAGATGCTCAATACAGCAACTATAGATATAAATACAGGCAATTATACTGGATATTCTAATTTTGGAATGAAACTAGACGGCGTTGTTAATAACGACCAGACTAAAAAAATAATTTTAAATACCGGAACAATTAGTATAAGTAACGGAGCCGGTATAGCAGTAGTAAACGGAAGCGTCGGAGAAGGCTTTGTGGAAAATTCGGGGACAATCACTGTAACAAATGGAACCGGAGTTTATCTGGCACCAGTGTCAACTAGTGCAAGATTAGAAGATGCGGTAAATACAGCTTCCGGAATTATTGATGTAACTTCCGGAGCCGGAATGTACGCTTTAGGCGGACGTGACGAAATAACAAGAGTTATAAATAACGGGGAAATATCTGTTTTAGGCGGAATGGGTATGGTTGCTTCGGGTAAAAATGCTGAAGCAGTTAATACAAGCAATGATTTTAAAATAAAGACTTCTACAGGCGGCTTCTATGCACATAACGGCGGAAAGGTCATTAATAGTGCAGATTTGACTGTTAATTCTTCAGGGGTATCTCTGTTCAATATCGATGTTAATTCTGAAGGAAGCAGTGTAGGAAACATAATAATGGACGGTACCAATTCAGTTGCTGTTTATAATAAAGGGAAATTTACATCAACTGGCGATATTGATATAGCCAAAAGCGGGTCAATTGCTGTATATAGTACTGGAACAGATAATACAAATATAAAAGCCGATACTATAAAACTTGACGGAGCAAAGGGAGCAGCATTTTATACAGACGGCGGAAAAATAAATATATCTCCGAATACAGGGACAACAACAGCTGTAACAGTGTCAGGAGACTCGTCATACTTATTTTATGACAGCAGCTTTAAAACTGGAGCTGTTCCAAATCAGACTTTTGTAATAGACGGAGATTTCACTGCTAATGTAAAAGATGGTGCTATAGCTTTTGACTTTAAAAATAATTCAGGAAATCTTATAGATTATGTAAAAAATAATCTTTTGAATATAAAGAGCGGAACAACAACTATTAATATAGAAGGAACAGCATTTCATGCAAAAAATTCCACTATAAGTATTGATGAAGTTTCGCAGATAAAAACAACTGGCGGTCTTGCATCAGGCTCTGTCATATTAAAAGGAAGCGATGTATTTTATGCAGAAGAAAGTACAATTAATATAGATCAGGATTCTGATCTTGATGATTCTGCGGATACATACCAAAAAAATCAGAGTCATATAGCAAATTCAAATGTAAATCTTCTGTCTGGCATGACTATATCGGGAAGTAAAAATGATCAGTATGGAATCGGGCAGGAAGATTACAAAAACAGCGGTGTTACTTTAACAAATGCCGGTGATATAATTCTTACAGGATCAGGAACTACCGGAATATACGGGAATAATGCAAAAATTATAAATAATGGAAATATAACAACTGGAGACAGCAGTACAGGAATTTTTTCATCAAATAATGCAGAAGTTACAAATACCGGAAATATAAACTTCGGGAATTCCGGTATAGGAATTTACGGGATAAATACTTACGGTTCCAAAGTACCTTCTTCCGGTTCCAAAGTACCTTCTTCATTTAATAAAATAAATATAACGATGTCATCGGGAACTATAACAGCTGACGGTACTACAGAAGGCTACGGTATTTTTGCGAATAATTCAAAAGGATATGGATTTTCTGAGGTAAACTTCGATGGAGGGTTAATTGATCTCAGCAAAATTTCTGCTGCGGATAAAAGCAAGGCAGTGGCTGTAGCTGTAAAGGATACAGACTTAAGCTCGTCAGGAAATATTAATACCGCTGAAAACGGAATAGCTTTTTATATAAACGGAGGAAATACAAGTATAACAGGCGGTACTATTAATTTAGACAAAGATAATTCAATAGGTCTGGCTCTTCAAAATATAGATACAAGCAGTTTTACAGGTACAGGAGCTGCATTTAATATAGATGGAAACGGTGTAATTCTTTTTCATTTAAAAGACTCAACAGGAATAAAGGATGATTTTACGGTAAATGTTGCATCAGGTTCTAATTACAGATATGCAGATATGAAAAACAGCTCATTTACTTTTGATAAATCCTTTAGTATAGAGGATAATATAAATCTTATAGTTGCTGATGCTTCGGCTGTTCTTCTGGGGACAAGCTCGGATATTAGTTCCGCAGGAACGGGAAATATAGGGGTATATGCTAAAAATAAAGCTTCAGCTGCTGTTTTAAGTTCTCTCGGGGTTTCAGACGAGATAACAAACAAAGGAAAAATCAACTTGGGGGATTCTTCTACAGGAATTTATGCAGAAGGCGGTGCCGGATTATTAAATGAAACTGCCGGAATCATTAATGTAGGAGATAATTCACAGGGGATTTATGCAAGAAATTCCGGATCAGCAGTAAACAGAGGAAAAATAAGCATCGGAGATTCTTCAATAGGAATTTATTTTAATAATGCATCTGCAGCAGTCAATTACGGAGATATAACAAGCGGTTCGGATAATGCCGTGGCGGTTTATATGGATGATCAGACAGCAGGCTTTAGAAATGACGGTCTGATTTCATTAAGCGGTCAGAATAATATAGGTATTTATGATACGGGAACTGGTATCAGAGTTATTGATAACAATGGGGAAATATCTGTAGGAGACTCAGCTTCGGCAGACAGTCCGAATGTAGGAATATATTCTGTAGAGGGTTCTCTGACAATAAATCATAATACAAATGCCAAAATTACTGCCGGAATAAATTCGATGGGAATTTATGCCAAAAACACAACGATAAATGCAGAGGGAATAATAAATACAGGAGATAACGGAACAGGAATATATGCTGATTCGGGATCAAATGTGTATCTCGGCAGCAATGCAAGGCTGAATCTGGGAGCTGTAAATGCAGCTGGAGTATATGCACTCGACGGGAGTATCGTCGATAACTATACTTCTAATATAATATATCCGTCGGATTCTTATGCATTTGTACTGAATTCAGGGGCAGTTTTAAATAATTATGCTGCAAATACCATGCTTGATAACGGAAAAGTATACGCATATTCTGATAATGCAGTAATAAATAATAAGGGGAATTTTACCCTGACAGGTACTGATAATATAGTTTTATACGGAGTTAACAGCTCTTCTGTAAGTAATTCAGGAAAAATAGATGCAGACGGAACTCAGGGAAGCAATATAGGAATATATGTAAAAGAAAGCAGTGCGGTAAACAGCGGAAAAATAATAATGGGAGATTCTGTTATTGTTGATGAATATAATCCTTTTGTAAATAAATATTCAGTGGCAATATACGGAGAGAATTCTGATATTTTAAATGATACAAACGCTTCTGTTTCTGTCGGAGAAAACTCTGCCGGATTATATGCAGTAGGCGGAAGTATAGTAAATAAAGGGACGGTAACTTCTGTAAAAAACGGTGCAATCGGAATATTTATAGATAACGGTACTGCAGAAAATACAGGTCTCATAGATTTATACGGAGCTGATTCAGTAGGGCTTGCAGGGAAAACAGGGGCAGTACTTACTAACTCGGGAACAATAAGAATTCATGGAGATAATTCCATAGGGATTTTTGCAAATTTAAGTTCTTCGGTAATAAACAAGGGAACTATTGAAGTATTGGGGAATAACAGTACAGGAATACATCTTCAGGGAAACTCGGTACTTTTGAATGAAGGAACTATAGTACTCGGATCAAATCTTTCGGAATCTGTGAAGGTATCATATTCAACAGGATACGACATACCTGAAATACAGAATGCCGGAATAATAAAAGTATCTGAAAAATTCGAAGTTCCTGCTGATTTTCAGATTTCAATAAAGCCGGCTCCTTCTTCATTCAGAGAACCGACTGCATCTGAAATATTCTCAGATAATTATGCTCTTGAAGATATCGACGGAAGATATTTGATATCAAATGCAGTAAGCTTTGTGGCGCCATATTTTGCCGCGACAGAGCCTGTAGTAGTACTGCCTGATTTTTCACAGCATACAAATGCACTGGCATATAAGCTTGAAGATGTTTTTGTTCCTACCACTCCTGACGGAGGACCGAATTCAGGCAAAGTAAGGGTAAAAAGCAAATCTATTACATGGGATGTTATTCCTGATGAAAATGCTGACGGAAATATAGATCTCTGGATGGTGAAAATTCCTTATAATGTTTATACTAACGGTCTTTGGTATGACGGCTTCGGAAAATCGCTAGATGCAAATTATGCCGGAGCAAATGCAGAAGGAATAGAAATCTTCGATAAAATAGATTATATAGATAATGAAAAAGATCTAAGACATATTATGGCAAGTTTGGGAGGAAGTGTATATTCCAATATAAACCAGAGAGAGGAAGATATAGCAGAGGTATTCGAAAGCTCGCTGGATCTTCTGCAAAGCTCACATAATAATACAAAAGAAAATGTGAAAATAAATGTAATTGCCGGAAAAGGAAACAGAAAAGAAAAGACAGACGGTGTGGAAGAGTATGATTCTGCATATACAGGAGTAATGGCTCTGAGAGAAGTAGAAAGAACATACAGACATACTTTCGGATATTCGGCAGGATATCTTCATTCAGGCTTTGAATTCAAAGACGGCAATGAAAGCGAAGAATGGGTAGATACATTGCAGCTTGGAGTTCACAGTAAATACAGGGCAGATAACTGGGAACTGAGAAATGATCTTACAGCAAGGGGAAGTATTCATAATATAGACAGAAACATAGACTGGCCGTCTCCGAACAGCAGATCTGAAATGAACGGTACATATGAAACTTACAGTCTTACAAGTGATAACAGACTCGGAAAAGAGTTCGGAGTAGGAAAAAATGCTTCTGTAACACCTTATGGAGGTATTAGGGCAATGTATGTGGTAAGACCGACTTTTGAAGAGGAAGGTTTGGAAAGATTAAAAGTCGAGGGTAATGATGCATGGAGTGTAAAACCAAGAGCCGGAGTAGAGCTTAAAGCTTCGGTTCCGATTGGGAAAAACAGTGCATGGAAAGTAAAAGGAACTTTGGATCTTGCTTATGAGTATGAGCTTGCTAATCTGAACGAGAGAGAAAGAGCTCAGCTTGTAGCAGCGGAAGACGGTTATCATGATCTTGCAAAGCCGGAGGAAGAAAAAGGACAGTTTAAAACAAGGGCAGCAATAGGGGTAGAAGTAGAAGAAAGATACGGAGTCTTTTTGACAGGCGAATATGTAGCAGGTGAAAAGAGTCAGGAAGAGTACAGAGCTGGAGTAACATTAAAGGCTGTATTCTAATTAACATTTATTATTAAAAAATATAAATATAAAGGTACTGTAGCAGTTAGAAACTGCAATACAGTACCTTTTTTATATGAGTAAAAGCAGAAGTTTATCCCTGCCGTGCTGTCTCTTTTATCTCCTTTTGTAAAAAGTAGGAAATGAAAGTACGTATAAAAACTATTACAATAAGTGTTATTATTTCGTTTAGTTCAGGATGAGCTATAGTATCTATAATATCAGCAGCTATTAACACTTCCAGACCGAGAAGAATATATGAAGCCAGAAAAGTACGGATATAAGCCCGCTGTACTGCTTTCTCGCTGCTGCTGCTTTTGGAGAGTTCATTTTTGAAAAACTGAAAGGTAGAAATAATAACTCCCCAGATGATAATTACACCGGAGAAAAAACTCATAATAGTACCTAAATATCTGATATGTTCCAAAATCCTTACACTCCTTTCTCCCAAAATAATATTTATAAAATACAAGAGAATTTTTTTTATTATACCATCTTTTATTAAGAAAAGATAAGCTAAAATATTTCTTTATGAAACCATTCATGTTTAACCGGATATAAATATAATACTATACCAGTATAAAAAAATACTTTATGAAATATTATTTCCTAAAAAAAGAAAAATAATAATAAAAATGACTAAAAGTCAAATTTTATAAGTGAAGTAAAAAAAGTACTGATAAAAATATCTTTTCCGAAAAAATTGAAGTTTGCTGAAAATTTACAAATACTTTTTTCAGGCTATTATTATAGGGAAGAATCAAAAATTGGAGGTGGTCATAATACTTAACTTGAAAGAAATCGAAATTTTTAATATTTTTATTTCTTCAGATGAAGTAAACATCAATGAATTAGCCGGTAAGTTTTATGTCACAGAAAGGAGTATAAGATATAATATCGAAAAAATAAATCAGGTTTTGGAGCTTCTCAATTTTAATACCATACAAAAAACCAAGAAAGGATGTCTTACATTATCAAAAAATCAAAACCTGAATAAAATGCTGGATTTTCTAAAAGAACTGGAAATTTTATCACCTTATGAAAGGATGGAAATATTAAAGCTGACACTTGCTTTGGATCCGAACGGCCTAAATATAAACAGGCTTTATAAAAAACTGGAGGTCTCCAGAACAACCTTGAAAAAGGATTTTGATGAAGTAAAAAGAGAGCTTTTCCAATCAGGGCTTTTGGTAGAGCAGGTGAAGAAAGGCGGGCTTCAGATAAGCGGGGAATATGAAGATATAGAAAAATTCCGGATCAAATTTCTTATGAAATATCTTCAGCTTTATCTGGATAACAGACCGGGAAAATCCTTTGAAAAAATTATACTTAATATGATGAAAGATATTTTTAGACTTAATAATCCGGGACTGGTGAAAAAATTTATAAAAAATGTAGCAAAAAATCTGGAAATTATTATATCTGACGAACCATTCGGCATAATAGCCAGCTATATGCTTATAGTAATACTGAACAATAAATCTGGAAAGGAGAATTTACAGGAGCCTGCTGTGACAGAAGAAAGGTTTCTGAAGGAAACAGATGAATATCGGTCAATAATAAAACATATAAGTGAAATTGAAATGGCAGAAGAAATAAAATTTAAAAATACCCAGATATTAAAACTCGCTGATCTGGTTTTAGGGAGCAATTCATTTCATATAGAAAATGATTTTTATGAAAGCTGGATAGAAATAGACCTTCTGGCTAAAAAGCTTATAAATAATATGAATCAGAAGATCGAAGCTGATATATCAAATGACGAAATACTTTTCAGATGTCTTATACATCATTTGAAACCGACGATTTACAGGATAAAAAAAGGCGTAAGAATAGTAAATCCAATATTTGAGAATATGAAAATAAAGAAAGATGATTTCTATTATTATGTAAAAGATGCAGCAAAAGAACTGGAAAAAATGCTGGGACAGGAAATACCGGAAGATGAGCTTTTTCTGCTGATAATACATTTTAAGGCATCTATAGAAAGAAACCGGCCGAAGCATGTAAAAAAAATACTTCTGGTATGCAGTCTGGGATACGGAACAGCTACACTGCTTGCTCAGAATATAAGGGATACATATGAAGTGGAAATTATGGAAATACTTCCTTATTATGCTTTAAGAGAATCAATAAAGGAGTATAAGGGAATAGATCTTATAATTACCACTGTGGATATAAAGGAAAGCAAAAAGCCAAAGAATGTGCCTGTGGTAAAAATAAATCCGATATTTACTCTGGATGATATCAAAATACTGAATGAGGCAAATCTGGAGCAGAGCAATAAAACCATACTGCTTTCTGAAATAATAGACGTAATAGAAAAAGAAACAAGAATTTTGAACAGGGAAAGGCTTATTGACAGTCTGAGTGTGAAGCTTGAAAACAAAATAATAAATGATATAGGGAAGAAAAAAGTAGAAATACTGGAAATTCTCAAGGAGGAAAATATTTATCTGAACCAGGAGGTGAAAAACTGGCAGGAAGCTATTATATTCGGCGGTAAGGTGCTGGAATCCAGAGGATATATAAGCAGCTCTTATATAGATGATATGCTGGAAATGTCAAATAAATACAGTGAATATATTGTTATTTCCGAGGGTGTGGCAATACCGCATTCCAAAAATAAAAGAAATGTATTTAAAACAGGAATGATGCTTCTTACCTTGAAAAATCCCGTTACATTTCCTGCCGGGCAGTCAGTGGATACTTTCTTTATATTTTCGATTTACAAAAAGCAGGAACATCTGAATGCAATAAGCGAATTAATAGATTTGATACTGAAATATGATATAAGATCATACTTGAAAAAGGAAAGCAGAAAGAAGAATGTCATAAAATTTATTTCAAATGTGGAGAGCTAGTATTTTTTCTATTTATATTTCCAGTAATGAAAATATTTACGGAATACGGAGATTTTGAAATCATCAGTCAGCCGGAATTCCGGGAAAATATAAAAAACCGTTCATAATATTTTTAACTATATAAACAAGGAGGTAGAGAATGCATAATTTATTTGATTATTTTAAAAGGGATCTTATATTTCTTGATTTTGAATCTGATAATCAAATTAATTTTTTTGGTAAGATTTACAAAATACTTGAAGAAAGGGGCGATGTAAAATTTTCTTTTCTAAATTCAATAATAGAGAGAGAAAAGGAATTTCCCACTGGACTGGATCTGGGGAAATATAAAATAGCAATACCGCACACTAATCCTGAACATATTAATACAGAAGCCATAGTTTTTGTAAGGAATAAAAATAAGATAGTATTCAGGGATATGGGAATGGATCTGAATGATCTGGAAACTGATTTCATATTTGTGCTGCTGGTAAAGAAGAACGGGGAACAAATAGAAGTTTTGGAAAATCTGATGAATCTTCTTTCAGAGGAAAAGCTGCTGGATGAATTGAAAAATTCAGAGACTGAGGAAGAAGTATATAATTTATTAAGAGAAAAAATAAAATAAACGGGAGGAAATATTATGAAAAGAATTATCGTAGCATGCGGTTCAGGAGTAGCAACATCACAAACAGTAGCTTCAAAGGTAGAAAAGCTTTTGAAGGAGAAAAAGATAAATGCAAAGGTAGAGGCAGTGGATATAAAATCACTGAAAACATATTTAAAGCAGAGTGATGTGTATATTTCCATAGTACCGGCCAAGGAAGAGGTGGGAATACCCGTATTAAGCGGAATACCTTTTTTGACAGGAGTAGGGGTAAATGAAGAACTGGAAAAATTAATCAAAATAATAAACAGTTAGAGCAGTAACAGCAGAGCAATAAAATATCTAAGGAGGTTATTTAAGTTATGAAAGAGATTATCAACTATATTCTGAACGATTTGGGAGCGCATGTTTTTCTGCCTATGATAATGATAATAGTGGGTCTGATAGTCAGAATGAAATTTAAGGATGCATTTTCATCAGCATTAACACTTGGTGTGGCATTTCTGGGGATGGGAATGGTTCTTGGATTTATGTTTAATTCCATAGGGCCTGCATCTGAAAGCTTTGTAAAAAACACAGGACTGCAGTTAAATGCAATTGATACAGGATGGTCTCCGCTGGCTTCTGTCGCATGGGGATGGCCGTATGCATTTTTTCTTTTTCCGATACAGATAGGGATAAATATAATTATGCTTGCCACAAAACAGACAAATACCCTGAATGTGGATTTATGGAATGTATGGAATAAAATTCTTACAGCAGTATTTGTAACGGCAATTTCGGGAAGTGTAATAGCCGGACTTGCGGTTGGTGCGGTAGAAGTATATTTTGAGCTGAAAAACTCTGATCTTACACAGGCTGAGGTATATAAAATAACCAAGATTCCGGGAGTGGCGTGTCCGCATTCTATGGCACTGTTTAATGTAATAGTATATCCCTTTGATCTGCTTTTGAGAAAAATTCCGTTTTTTAACAGACAGCTTGATGCAGAACATCTTAAGGATAAAATAGGAATATTTGCAGAAAATCATGTGATGGGTTTCATAGTGGGAATACTTATAGGAATATTTGCAAGATATGATGTGAGTCAGATACTTACATTAGGTGTACAGGCTGCAACAGCATTAAGAATATTTCCCATGGTGGCTAAATTATTTATGGAAGCCCTTGCACCTATTTCAGATGCAGCAAGTGAATTTATGAAGAAAAGATTTCCCGGAAGAGAATTTTATATCGGGCTTGACTGGCCGTTTCTTGCAGGATCCTCTGAATTATGGGTAACTACTATAATTCTGGTACCTATTACAATATTATTTGCTGTAATACTGCCGGGAAATAACGTACTTCCGTTCGGCGGGATTATTAATATCTGTATAGCTGTTCCTCTGCTGATAGTAACAGGCGGA
>RRZT011926271.1_pt1 | contig 11850 bp, 7 predicted proteins | sample 2165551 | NCBI WGS metagenome assembly RRZT01 (sample SAMN10456910, study PRJNA506462) | wastewater metagenome | biome: wastewater; feature: sludge; material: wastewater sludge; isolation source: wastewater sludge with Escherichia coli K12::gfp cells carrying plasmid... | place: USA: Moscow, Idaho ... | reverse complement strand
GCTCGAGCAGGCCGCGCGCGACTATGCCGGCAAGCCCGCGGGCGAACTGCGCCGCGGTCGCCACCAACTCCGCCTCCTCGGCAAGGGCGTCGGCGATCCCGGCGGCCAGGGCATCCGGCCCGCCATACCGTCGACCGGTGGTCATGGCATCAAGCGCCGCGCGCGGCGTGAGTTTGCTCTGGACGAGCGCACTCATGCCGACGGTGAACGGGAAGCGGATGTCGACCTCCGGCAGGCAGAAGAAGCCCCGGTCGGCGCGCATCAGGCGATAGTCGTGACAGAGCGCCACGAGCGCGCCCGCGCCGAACGCGTGACCGTTGATGGCCGTGACCGTGGGCACGGGCAGCGTCAACAGACGGGCGAGCAGCGCTTCGACCCGGCGCACATAGGTCAAGAACTCACCGGGATTGGCCTGCACCCACTCCAGATCCAGGCCATTCGAATAGAACTTGCCGGTCGCCGTGGTCAACAGCACGGCATCCGCCGGATCGGCAAGCAGGTCATCGAGGAAGGCGTCCACGTGGTCGAGGAAGTCCGGGGAGAAACGGTTCTCGTCGGACCCGAAGTCGATGGTCCACAGAGCCTGATCATGGTGCAGGGTCGGCATGTGCCGATCCTTTCACCCCCCCGGATGCCCCGGGCGCCCGCACGTGGTGACGCTGCCCACCTCACCGTCTAGCATCGCGTGCGTGACCGAGAACCGCGCCCCGCACCCGATGGACCTGCTCTTCGACGCCGCCACCGCGTCGGCCTCCGTGGACATCCCCGAGAGGTGGGGTCAAGGCCGCGCGACCTTCGGAGGTTTGCTGGCTGGCGTGTTGCAGGCGCGAGGCCTTGGCGAATGGGATCTCAACCCGGCGCAATTGCGCTCTTCGACAACGAGTTTCATCGCTCCGGCCACCCCGGGACCGGCCCGGCTGGAAACCCTGCTCCTGCGCAACGGCTCCTCCGCAACCCAGACGGAGGTGCGGCTGTGGCAGGTCGATGAGCGTACGGGCACCGATCAGGTGCGGACAGTGCAATTGTCCAGTTATGGCGCCCCCCGCGCCTCCAATGTCTCCGTCGCACCCACCCCGGCACCCTCCACACCGGCCGAGCCTGACGCCCTACCCATCGTCCCCTACCTCCGCGGCATGACCCCAGACTTCCTCGCCCATGTCGAGTTGCGGCCGACCCGCGGCGGCATGCCCTTCTCCGGCGCCCCGTCCGGTGACCTCTGTGGCTTCATGCGCTATCGCCAGGCGCCGGCCGCAATGACCCTGCCGCACCTGCTGTGCCTCATCGATGGCTGGCCCCCTCCGCCGGGAGCCATGCTTCGCACGCCCGCCGCGATGAGCACCCTGTCGTGGACGGTGGAGATGCTGGCCCCGGTGACCGGCGCTCCCGAGCAGTTCTGGCGGTACGACGCGGTGACCGATGCCGCGCACGACGGCTACGGGCATACGCACGCACGGATCTTCACCGAGGACGGCTCGCCGGTCGCGATCTCGCGCCAGACGATTTCGATCTTTGGCTGAACTCGATGCCTGGTGAGGAGGAACGGGGGATCGAGGACTTCCCCGTGATCCGGTCGGCCGCCACGCGCTGGTCGGACAATGACATGTTCGGTCATCTCAACAATGCCGCGTATTACGCGCTCTTCGACAGCGCCATCAACGGTTGGCTGACCGAGGCGACCGGCATCGCCCCGCTGGATCAGCCGGCCCGCGGCGTCGTCGCGCAATCCTCGTGCCGGTTTCTGCACGAGGCCGGCTTCCCCGACGATCTGCTCATCGGGATCGGCATCGAGCGCCTCGGCGCCAAGAGCGTCACCTATCGCCTCGGCCTCTTCCGCGACGGACAGCCGCCAACCCTCGCCGCCCTCGGCCAGTGGGTCCATGTGTATGTCGATCCCACCTCCCGCGCGACCGTCCCGATCCCAGCCGCGATCCGTGCGGTCCTGACCGCAGCAGACCCGTCAGCACCCTAGGGCCCCGCCGTCGCACGCGAAACCGCCGCCGAGGCGGCATACCTGCGCAGGCCTCGGCGGCGGTTCGTGTCCGGCACGTCCCGGTGACGGTCAGCTCTTCTTGGGAGCTCCCGGGCGGGCATAGCGCATCCAGATGATCGCGGTGCACATCAGGGCCCAGACGACACCGATCCAATAGAAGGCGACCGGCCCGAGCAGGTTGACGCCGACACCGAAGAAGAACGGGCCGAAGGCGGCGATGGCCGCGGTCCAGCCGATGACCCCACCGGCCTGGCGACGCTCGAAGATCATCGGCATCTGCTTGAAGGTCGAGGCATTGCCGATGCCGGAGAAGAGGAAGATCGCGAGCATTCCCCAGAGGAAGTGCGTGAAGTCTCCCTTCAGGGCCGCAGCCGAGGAGTAGTCGGGCGTCAGCGCCGGGATCGTATAGATGATCGAGGCGATCAGTCCGATGCCGGAGACCAGCGACCAGATCGCCCCGCCCATCCGGTCGGTCAGCGGCGAGAAGAGGACGCGAGCGCCGGCTCCGATCAACGGGCCGAGGAAGACATATTTCACCGGGTCCGGCAGGGCATATCCCTCGATGAGCAACTTCGCGGCAGCCCCGGCGCCGGAGACGACCTTGTCATTGCCCGCGCCATACAGATTGGACATCAGCAGGCCGAACTGGGCGGCGAGGCCGGAGAAGGTGCCGAAGGTCATGATGTAGATCAGCGTCATCCACCAGGTGTCCTGGTTGGAGAAGATGTCGAACTGCTGCTTGATATTGGCCTTGATCGGAACCGACTTCAGCATCGTCCACGCGAGGACACCACCGACGATCATCAGCGGGATCCACACGAAGGCGGCGTTCTGGAACCAGACCTCCTTATCGGGCTTGCCCGCGGTCTTGAGCACCTGCGAGCCGCCGAAAATGGCAAGTCCCGACATCGCGATGAGATAGGGAGTGAGCAACTGGACGGCCGAGACACCGAAGTTGCCGAGGCCAGCCTGCAGCCCGAGGGCGGTGCCCTGCATCCGCCGGGGGAAGAAGAAGGAGGTCGAGGGCATGAATCCCGAGAAGACACCACCACCGATCCCGGCGAGGAAGGCCAGGACCATCAGTTCCCAATAGGGAGCGGTCGGCTCCTGCACGCGCACGCCCCACCCGAGCGTGGAGGCGATCAGCAGCAGGGTGCTGAGCGAGACCATCTTGCGGGTGCCCAGGATCGGCGGCATGACCATCCAGAGGAGCCGGAAGAGCCCGGCGGCCAGGCCGGGCATCGCCGCCATCCAATAGAGCTGGCTCTTGCTCCATGTGTAGCCGAGCGAGTTCAGCTTGGGGATGATCGCGCTGGGCAGGAACCAGGCCACGAAGGCGAGGGTCAGGCAGAAGGTGGTGATCCACAGGGTGCGCCAGGCTAGGGACTTGTCCCAGCTCGACTCGTCCTCGGGATCCCAAGCCTGCAACCATTCCCCGCCGGTGCGAGAGGGTGCGGTGCTCATCGGGAGGGTTTCCTTTTCTGTGCTGGGGTCGGTATGTGGTGTCGGCGGGCCGGGGCACCGGCCGCGCTGGCGGGTCAGGACGTCGGGGCCTCGAGGTGGCGGGCCAACTCGGGCGACTCCTTGTGGAGCATCGAGACCACGGTCACGTGCATCCAGATCGCGCAGATGGCCGTCAGGACGAACAGCACGAAGAAGGTGCTGGTCGGGAACCCGGACCACTGCTTGGTGTAGGCGAACAGGGGTGGCAGGACAAAGCCTCCCAGACCACCGAACATGCCCACCAGCCCCCCAACGGATCCGACATTGTCGGGGAAGTATTCGGGGATGTGCTTATAGACGGCGGCCTTGCCGATGCCCATGGCGCAGCCGAGCAGGAAGACCAGAATCGCGAAGGGCAGCAGTCCGAGGTGGTAGCCGAGGTGTTCGCTTTGGGTGCCATCGGCGTGCGAGATGACGATGTGGCCGTTGGGCATCATCAGCAGGCCGGTCGTGACCAGCATCAGGGCGAAGGTCCAATACATCACCCGGCGCGCACCGAAGCGGTCGGAAAACAGACCACCCACCGGGCGCAGCAGCGAGGCGGGGAAGATGAAGGTCGTGGTCAGCAAGGCAGCGGTCTTCAACTCGATGTCGAAGTTGTCGACGTAATACTTCGGCAACCAGGCCGACAGGGCCACATAGGCACCGAAGACCGCCGCGTAATAGAGGCTGAAGCGCCAGACCCGGATGCTCCCCAGCGGCCGCAGCATCTCGCCGATCGGCTTGCCCGCGCCGGCGACCTTGTCACGCCGGGGCACGATGACGAAGGTGGCGATCGCCATGAGGACGAGCGCGACCGTATAGATCGCCGGGAAGAGCCGCCAGCCGCCGTCGAAGATCCCGAAATAGACCTGACCGGCGGTGCCGGCGATGATCGCCGGGAAGAGGACGAGCAGCAGCTTGGTGACCGACGCTCCGACATTGCCGGCGCCGAAGACGCCGAGAGCGAAGCCTTGTCGCTCCTTGGGGGTCCAGGCCGAGTTCCACGCGATGCCGACGCTGAAGAGGTTGCCGGCGAAGCCGACGAGGAAGGCGAGGATGAGCAGCGCGCCATACGAGTGCGCCCGCGTGAGGAAAAAGCATGGGATCGCCGTGAGCAGCAGCATGACGATCGTGACCTTGCGCCCACCGATCCGGTCGGTGAGCATGCCGGCCGGCAGCCGCCACAGGGAGCCGTTCAGCACGGCAACGGCGGACAACCACGCGAGCTGCGGGTCGGTGAGCTTCAGTTCCTTTTGGATGGGCACCCCGAGGATGCCGAACATCAGCCACACGGCGAACATCAAGGTGAAGGCCAGGGTGGACATCACCAGGACGCGCGTGGCGCCTCTACTGGCCGAAAGCTCCGACATACTCAGATCCTTTTAGCGGAGAGGAATACTCTAATCTGTCCAGCGCAGACGGTAGACCTGTGCTGCTAAAACTGCCTAGCAAGGCTCGCCTTAGTGACAGATAGCACCACCCTGTGGTTGAATAAAACGGAATCGACGAGGATGCGCACGACGGCGACGGGAGGCACCATGACGTATGCCGATGACGCGGCAGCGAACCTCCTCGCCTCACCCGTGCGCCGTCGCATGGTCGAGCTCGTGCGATCGGCACATCAACGCGGCAATTCCGTCGATGGCGCCGCCCTCGGCTCCGAGGGCCTGACCGCGGCCCAGCTCGGCAAGGCCGTTGACCTGCACGTCACCACCGCCCGCTTCCACCTCGACCAACTCGTCGCGGCCGGGGTGCTCACGGCAACTTTCCACAAGCACCCGGGCGCCGGGCGGCCGCGCAAGGTTTATGGGCTGGCGCCCGAGGACGACGAGCGGCGCGATGACGTCGCTGCCGTCCGATTGCTCACCGGCCTCCTCGCCGAGACCTTCACCGCCACTCAGTCCGAAGGTCGCGTCGTCGACCCGGACGAGGCGGGCTATCGCTGGGCCGAGAACCACATCCCCGCCACGGACGCAGCCCCCGCCCGGACCGCCGGCGAGTGGGTGGGCAAGGTCGGCGGACTCATCGACGTGCTCGACCAGTGGGGCTACACCCCGGAGCTGTCGACGAGCAGCGGCGGCCGGGTCGCGCGAATCGACTTGCCGCACTGTCCATTCCGCGATCTCGCGCGCGCCAACACCGAGGTGGTGTGCGGCATCCACCGAGGCCTGATCGCCGGCACCATGCACCAGCTCGGCGAGCAGGACACCGATGTCACACTCATCCCCTTCGCGGATGGCGATCGTTGCACCGCGCACATCCGCCGGACCACTGCTTTCGAGCTCAGCCCCTCCAAAACCGTTGACCTCCAACCGGATTCCGTTCCCGACCAGGAAGATTCACGATGACCGCTGCTGGTATGGACTCGCCGCTGACCGATGCCCTCGTGGGCACGCGCCGCTTCTTCACCCGATCGGAGGTCTCGGGCGACAAGCGCACGATGTATGCCGAGGGTGGTCGCCAGGGCGATGCCTTTTATCGGGACCGCTGGGCGCACGACAAGGTGGTGCGCTCGACGCACGGCGTCAATTGCACCGGCTCGTGCTCGTGGAAGGTCTATGTCAAGGACGGCATCATCACGTGGGAGGCGCAGCAGACGGACTATCCCAGCGCCGGGCCAGACAAGCCGGAGTATGAGCCGCGGGGCTGCCCCCGCGGGGCGGCCTTCAGTTGGTACACCTACTCCCCCACCAGGATTCGCTATCCATACGTGCGCGGTGTGCTGCTGGAGATGTTCCGCGCGGCGCGCCAGCAGTATGGCGATCCGGTCCTCGCCTGGGCCTCGATCGTGCAGGACCCGGAAAAGGCCAAGGCATATAAGAGCGCGCGCGGCAAGGGCGGGCTGGTGCGTTCGACCTGGGATGAGGTCGTCGACATCGTCGCGGCGGCGCATGTCTATACGGTCAAGCGGTGGGGCCCGGACCGGATCGCCGGCTTCTCTCCCATCCCGGCGATGTCGCCGGTCTCCTATTCCTCCGGAGCGCGCTTCCTCGAACTCATTGGCGCCCCGATGCTCTCCTTCTATGACTGGTATGCCGATCTGCCGAACGCCAGCCCGCAGATGTTCGGCGACCAGACGGATGTCCCGGAGTCGGGCGACTGGTGGGACGCCGGCTACCTCATCATGTGGGGCTCAAATGTCCCGCTGACCCGAACCCCGGATGCGCACTGGATGACCGAGGCCCGCTATCGCGGCCAGAAGGTCATCGCCGTGGCCCCCGACTATGCCGAGAATGTGAAATTCGCGGACGAGTGGGTCACGTGCAATCCCGGCGAGGACGGCGCCCTGGCGATGGCCATGGGGCATGTCGTGCTCAAGGAGTTCTTCGCCGACCAGCAGGTCGACTTCTTCGTCGACTATAACCAGCGCTTCACCGACCTGCCCTTCCTCATCGAACTCGTGCCCGGCGAAGCCGGCACCTATGCGGCGGGCAAGAATGTCGTCGCGGGCGACCTCGACATCCCGGAGCGGAACTCCGAGAACGCGATGTGGAAGCCGGCGATCATCGACGGCCGCACCGGCGAGGTGGCGATCCCCAATGGCTCGCTCGGCTTCCGGTATGGCGAGGAGGGCTGGGGCAAGTGGAATCTCGAGCTCGGCGAGCTGGAGCCGCTGCTCAGCCTGTATGACGCCCGCGACGATGTCGCGCTCGTGAACTTCCCGCGTTTCGACGCTGCCGATGGTCGGGTGGGGTATGAAGCCCGCGGCGTCCCGGTCAAGCGCATCGGTGATCGGCTGGTCACCACCGTCCTCGACCTCCTGCTCGCGCACTATGGCGTTGCGCGAGAAGGACTTCCGGGCGCCTGGCCGAGTGGCTACGACGACCCGAATGTGCCGGCCACCCCCGCCTGGCAGGAGCGCTTCACCTCGGTGCCCGCCGCGCAGGTCGTTCGGCTGGCGCGCGAGTGGGGGCAGAACGCGATCGACACCCAGGGCCGCGGCATGATCCTCATGGGCGCCGGCACCAATCACTGGTATCACTCCGACCAGATCTATCGGGCGATGCTCTTGCTCACCACGATCACCGGCTGCCAGGGCCGCAATGGTGGTGGCTGGGCGCACTATGTCGGGCAGGAGAAGATCCGCCCGATCATGGGCTTCCAGCACATGGCCTTCGCGCTGGACTGGCACCGCCCGCCGCGCCACATGAACCAGACGGCGTACTGGTATGTCAACACCAGCCAATACCGCTATGACACCTTCTCCGCCAGCGATATCGACGCCGGCACCGGTGTCTTCGCGGGCAAGAGCATCATGGACCTGCTCGCGCAGTCCGCGCGTCTCGGCTGGGCGCCGAGCTATCCGACCTTCACGAAGTCCAGCCTGACCCTGGCCGACGAGGCCGAGGCGGCCGGGATGACCCCGCCGGATTATGTTGTGCAGCAACTGAAGTCGGGCGAACTGAAGTTCGCGATCGAGGACCCCGAGGCGGAAGAGAATCACCCGCGCATCCTGAGCCTGTGGCGCTCCAACCTCTTCGGCTCCAGCGCCAAAGGCAATGAATACTTCCTGCGCCACCTGCTCGGCACCGATGGCGCCTTCACTGCGGCGGAGGCACCCGAAGGCCAGCGTCCGAGCAATGTTGTCTGGCCCGAGCATGCAGCCGAGGGCAAACTCGACCTGCTGACCACGCTCGACTTCCGGATGACGAGTTCGACGCTCTTCTCCGATGTCGTGCTGCCCGCGGCGACGTGGTACGAGAAGCACGACCTCTCGACCACGGACATGCACCCCTTTGTGCACTCCTTCAACCCCGCCATCGCCCCGCCCTGGCAGTCGAAGTCGGACTGGGAGACGTGGAAGGAGATCGCCAAGCGCTTCTCCGAACTGGCGGTCGATCACCTCGGGGTTCGCAAGGATGTCGTGGCCAAACCGCTGTGGCATGACACCCCCGAGGCGATGGCCACCGTGCACGGGCGCGTCCTGGACTGGCGCACCGGCGAGGTCGAGCCCATCCCCGGCAAGACGATGCCGGTCCTCGCCGTCGCGGAACGCAACTACCCCGCGACCTACGAGAAGATGACGTCCATCGGCCCGCTGATGGAGAACGTCGGCGTGGTCGCCGAGGGTGTCCCGTATGACGTGAAGCGGGAGATCGGCATCCTGCGCCAGCGCAATGGCACGGCCACCTCCGGGGTGGGAGCGGGCCAGCCCAAGGTCGAGACCGACATCCACCTGGCCGACGCGATCTTGCACCTGTCCGGCACCACCAATGGACACCTGGCGACCCTGGGCTTTAAGAATGTCGAGAAGCGCACGGGCACCCCGTTGCACGACCTCGCGGCCGAGCACGAGGGCAAGCAGATCACCTTCGCCGACACGCAGATCCAGCCCGTCCCGGTCATCACAAGCCCGGAGTGGTCAGGATCGGAGTCCGGCGGCCGGCGCTACAGCCCCTTCACGATCAATATCGAGCGCGGCAAGCCCTTCCACACCCTGACCGGGCGGCAGCACTTCTATCTCGACCACGACTGGGTGGTCGGCATGGGTGAGTCATTGCCGGTCTATCGGCCACCGCTGAACATGACAATGCTCTTCGGCGAGAGCCCGATCGGAGAGCAGACCGAGCATGGCGTCTCCGTGCGCTATCTGACCCCGCACAACAAGTGGTCGATCCACAGCGAGTATCAGGACAACCTCTTCATGCTCAGCCTCAGCCGGGGCGGGCAGACGATCTGGATGTCCGATGTGGACGCCGGCAAGGTCGGGATCAAGGACAACGACTGGGTCGAGGCGGTCAACCGCAATGGCGTGGTCGCCGCCCGCGCGATCGTCAGTCACCGGATGCCCGAGGGCACGGTCTATATGCACCACGCCCAGGACCGGCTGATCGACGTTCCGCTGACCGAACGCGATGGCAAGCGCGGCGGCATCCACAACTCGCTCACCCGCATCATGATCAAGCCGAGCCACATCATCGGGGGGTATGCGCAGTTCGCCTACTTCTTCAACTACATCGGTCCCATCGGCTCGAACCGAGACGAGACGACGATGATCCGCCGGCGCACCAACCAGAACGTCGTCTACTAAGGCACCCGAGAAGCGAAGGGAGATAAAAACATGCGCGTAATGGCCCAAATGGCGATGGTCATGAACCTCGACAAGTGCATCGGGTGTCACACCTGCTCGGTCACGTGCAAGCAGGCATGGACCAATCGCACCGGCACCGAGTATGTCTGGTTCAACAATGTCGAGACCCGGCCGGGGCTCGGCTATCCGCGGCGCTATGAAGACCAGGAGGAGTGGAAGGGCGGTTGGGTGCGCAAGCCCAATGGCCGCCTCACGCTGCGTGCCGGCGGGCGCCTCCAGAAGCTGCTCAACATCTTCAGCAACCCCAAGATGCCGAGCATCGAGGACTACTACGAGCCGTGGACCTATGACTACGAGACGCTGATCAATGCGCCGGCGCAGAAGAACTTCCCTGTCGCCCAGCCGCATTCGCTCATCTCCGGCAAAAAGATGAATGTCTCATGGTCGGCGAACTGGGACGACGACCTCGGCGGTGCGCACGAATACGCCACGGCCGACCCGATGATCAAGGGCATCGAGGACAAGGTCAAGTTCGAGTTCGAGCAGACCTTTATGTTCTATCTGCCCCGCATCTGCGAGCACTGTCTCAACCCCTCGTGCGCCGCCTCCTGCCCGAGTGGCGCGATCTATAAGCGCGCCGAGGACGGCATCGTCCTGGTCGACCAGGAGAAGTGCCGCGGCTGGCGCATGTGCATCTCCGGCTGCCCATACAAGAAGGTCTACTTCAACCACAAGACCGGCAAGGCCGAGAAGTGCACCTTCTGCTATCCGCGCATCGAAGTCGGCATCCCGACGGTCTGCTCCGAGACCTGCGTCGGCCGGTTGCGCTATATCGGCCTCATGCTCTATGACGCGGACGCCGTCCTCGAAGCCGCCAGCGTCGAGAATGAGCACGATCTGTATGAGGCGCAGCGCAATGTCTTCCTCGACCCCGAGGACCCGGCGGTGCGTCGCGCGGCGGAGCAGGCCGGCATACCGGCGGATTGGATCGACGCGGCCCGCCGTTCCCCGGTCAAGAAGCTGATCCTCGACTACCAGGTCGCGCTGCCGCTGCACCCGGAATATCGCACGATGCCGATGGTCTGGTATATCCCGCCGCTCTCGCCGGTCGTCGACGTCATCAAGGACACCGGCCACGATGCGGAGGACCAGGCCAATCTCTTCGCCGCCATCGACACCCTGCGCATCCCGGTGGAATATCTCGCGAACCTCTTCACCGCCGGCGATGTCACTCCGGTCAACAACGTCCTGAAGAAGCTCGCCGCGATGCGCGCCTATATGCGCGACATCAACCTCGGCCGCGACCCGCAGGACGAGATCCCCGCCTCGGTCGGGATGGGCGGCGAGGCGATGTACGAGATGTTCCGGCTGCTCGCGATCGCCAAGTATGCAGATCGCTATGTCATCCCGACCGCGCACGCCGAGCAGGCCCACGCCCTCGAGGAACTCGCCACCGACTGCGCGGTCTCGGAGTATGGCGGCGGCCAGGGCTCCTTCGGTGAGGGCTCTGGACGCGGCTCGATGACTCCGGTCGCCGTGGAGAACTTCCGCGTGCTCCAGGAAGCCCAGCAGGCAGATTCGCTCGCCGATCTCGCGGCAGAGAACCCGCTGCGCGGCCGGGTGAACCTGCTCAACTGGGACGGCAAGGGTCTGCCCGAGGGCATCTTCCCCGGCGGGCACGCCGGCGAGGATCACAAGGAACCAAGCCGATGATCTGGCGACGGCACCGGCGCACGGGGCCACGGCATACACCGGAGCAGGTCGCGGCGACCTGGCAGGTCGCCTCGGTGCTGCTGGACTATCCGGACGACCGCCTGGTCGAACGCTTGCCCCTGCTGCGCACGGCCGCGACAGCGCTGCCGGGCGAACTCGGCTCGGGCCTGCTCGACGTCATCGGGTGGCTGGCGGACACCGATCTGCAGGACGCGCAGACCCGCTATGTCGACACTTTTGATGTCACCCGGCGGTGCGCCCTGCATTTGACCTACTACTCCGCCGGGGACACTCGCCGCCGCGGCGTGGAACTGGTGCGGATCAAGCAGACCTATCAGAGCGCCGGGGTCGAACTGGGCGATGTCGAACTGCCCGATCACCTGTGCGTGGTGCTGGAGTTCGGCGCTGCCTACGATTTGGACCGCGCCTGGCGGCTGTTGTGCGACCACCGGGTCGGTGTTGAGTTGCTCAATCGCGCTCTGCAGCAAAAGGATTCGCCCTGGCACGGCGCGCTGGCCGCGGTCCGCGCGACCCTGCCCGAACTCGATGGCACCGATGAGGAAGCCCTGGCCCGGCTCATTGCGCAGGGTCCGCCGACCGAAGAGGTCGGCGTCGAACTCGGCGGCTATGC
>RRZT010726148.1_pt1 | contig 11850 bp, 8 predicted proteins | sample 2165551 | NCBI WGS metagenome assembly RRZT01 (sample SAMN10456910, study PRJNA506462) | wastewater metagenome | biome: wastewater; feature: sludge; material: wastewater sludge; isolation source: wastewater sludge with Escherichia coli K12::gfp cells carrying plasmid... | place: USA: Moscow, Idaho ... | reverse complement strand
CTCTATCTCTTTATGAATAGTTTCTGCTGCTGCTTCGCTATCTAAACCTTCTCTTTTAACCTCTTGATACTTCAATAAAGCTGATCTAATTGGATTAGCCACAGACCCTTTTTGTTTATCACAAGCAGCAATAGCTCCTTCAATATCACCTGTAACAATGCTCTCTTGTACTTTGCTCATAAATTGACTAAGATTTCCAGTACCAGCAGCTTTTGATATAACAAAATACCTCTCAATACCAAACACGACAACCATTAACAATAAACCTAAAAGAACTGGTACAATAGGACCTCCTTTGTACACCATTGCTAACATATTTCCTGGTAATGGATGACCACTATTAACACCGCCTTCAAAATTTGCGCCATTACCCATTATAAATTGCCATATTACCCATCCTACAAAAACACATGCTATGATAATGATTCCTGCAATCATTCCTCCTCCTTTTGAATCCTTTTGTTTTTTAACGTTTGCCATTTTTTTTTTAATTTTAATAGTTTTAAATAATTTATCTTACTTGTAATAAACTTGTAGAAGAGCAAATTTATATTTTTAGTTTAAATAAAAAAACTTTTTTTAACTTATTTGCAATTAAATTTATTTTAAAAACATAATTATAGATTTTGCCATTGCATTTGTATCAATCTACGCAAAGAAATCAAATGTTTTATAGAAAATAATTTATTATTTTATGAATAATTAACACAATTCATCAATCTAAAGCCGTAAAACTAGTAAAGCATCAATTTGCGACATTAACAATATAAAAGCAGGAAAACTGCATTATGCACTAAAATTGTTAGTTTTAGAAAAATATAATACCTTGCGTCTGATTTAAATATAACATATTATGAGCAGAAAAGAGGATTTTATTAAACATATTTCAGAAGGATATAATTTTAAAGGAGAGAGTATCATTCTAGGTGGAGCTATACTAGAAGGAGAAGCTATAGCAGACGCATTTATAAAAGTCCCTTTGAAAACCTTAAATCGTCATGGACTAATTGCTGGAGCTACTGGAACTGGAAAGACCAAAACCATTCAAGTTTTTTCAGAGCAATTATCCACTTTTGGAATCCCTGTTTTAATGATGGATATTAAAGGGGATTTTAGTGGAATTGCAAAAGAAGGAGAAGAAAAACCATTCATAACGGAACGACACGCTAAAATCAATATCCCGTATTCCACCGCAAGTTTTCCTGTAGAACTATTGACTTTATCAGAACAAAATGGTGTTCGGCTTCGTGCAACCATATCTGAGTTTGGACCCGTTTTATTTTCAAGAATACTCAATTTAAACGATACTCAGGCTGGAGTAGTTTCTGTTATCTTCAAATATTGTGATGACAATAAAATGCCTTTATTGGACTTAAAGGACATAAAAAAGGTAATCAATTACATCACCGAAGAAGGAAAAGATGAAATTGAAGAACATTACGGCAAGATTTCGACTTCCACAACTGGAACAATTCTTAGAAAAATAATTGAATTGGAACAACAAGGAGCTGATCTATTTTTTGGAGAAATGTCTTTTGATGTGGAGGATTTAATGCGCATTGATGAGAATGGAAAAGGATACATAAACGTCTTACGATTGACTGATATTCAAGACAAACCCAAGTTATTCTCGACCTTTATGTTGAGCTTATTAGCTGAAATTTACCAGCAAATGCCTGAAAAAGGAGATTCAGACCAGCCGGAACTGATTATTTTTATTGACGAAGCCCATTTAATTTTCAATGAAGCCAGCAAAGTATTATTAGAACAGATAGAAACAATTGTAAAATTAATCCGTTCAAAAGGTGTAGGGATTTATTTTATCACACAAAACCCAATGGATGTACCAAGTGGCGTTTTGGCACAATTAGGCTTGAAGATCCAACATGCTTTGCGCGCTTTTACAGCCAATGATCGAAAAGCCATCAAACAAACCGCAGATAATTACCCAACATCCGAATATTACAAGACAGATGAAGTTTTAACCAGCCTTGGAATTGGAGAAGCCCTGGTTACAGCATTAAATGAAAAGGGAATTCCAACACCACTTGCCGCAACGATGATGCGCGCCCCGATGAGCAGAATGGATATTTTGACTGAGAGTGAAATTCAGAACATCAATAACAAATCAAAACTAGTAAAAAAATACAGCGAACTGATTGACCGTGAAAGTGCTTATGAATTGTTAAATAAAAAAATCGCTGTTATAGAACAAGAAGTTTCCGAAGAAGAACAAAAACAGGAATCCAAAAAACAACAAAATCAAGGACCAAGCACTGCAAGTGTCGTTGGAAAATCAGTCTTGAAAGTACTAACAAGTGCTACCTTTATTAGAGGTGCGTTTGGTGTATTGACAAAGATGTTTAAAAAATAAATTAAAACATCCAGCTTTAGGGAATAATTCTAAAAACAGTAGAAACATCACGAGAAAGCATCAAAAAATAACCATGACATTTTCATAGCTCACATGATTGCGCCACATAAATGGAGTAGGCTTTTTAAACGCCAGATTTTGAAGCAGAAACCTATAGTATTAAAGGTAAAAAGCATTCATAATTGAAGATGAAATTATCATTCTAACAGCTGCACAATCAATAAAAATAGGAAAGAATACGCGTGTGTAGTATTCCAATCCTTTTGAAGAGCCTTGGTAATATATTGCGATTTACAAACCTACATTTTGTATAGAGAACGTTAATAAAGAAAACTAAGCCCACCATAAAGTGTATATTTATACTCTCAAAAGATATTAGATATGGGAATTCAAAATAAAATTGTAATTATTGGAGCTGGTTTTGCCGGTTTGCGGTTGGCTCAAGATTTAGAAAATACGAATTTTGACGTATTATTAATCGACAAAAACAATTACCATCAATTTCAACCACTAATGTATCAGGTAGCAACAGCAAGGCTCGAGCCTGCAAGTATTTCTTTCCCATTACGAAAAGTATTTCAGCACTCAAAAAATGTTCGTATTCGAATAGCCGATGTCTTGAGTGTTGATACACAAAGTAAAAAACTACGAACTTCAATAGCTGATTTTGAGTATGACCATCTTATAATAGCATTTGGGTGTACGACGAATTATTTTGGAAATGCAGAAATAGAAAGATTTGCATTCCCTATGAAGTCAGTTCCTGAAGCAATACAACTTCGAAACCAAATTTTACAAACTTTTGAAGATGCTTTAATTGCTCCACCAGAAAAACTTCAAGCAATAATGAACTTTGTAGTTGTAGGCGGTGGACCCACAGGCGTTGAACTTGCGGGTGCTTTGGCAGAAATGAAAAAGAATATTCTCCCAAAAGATTATCCAGATAAAGATTTTTCTAAATTGACTATTTATCTGCTTGAGGGGTCTCCAAACGTATTGAACCCGATGAGTGTAGATTCACAAAAAATGTCACGCAAATACCTGGAAGAACTAGGTGTAATTGTAAAAACAAGCACCATTGTAAACAATTATGACGGCAACACAGTCAGTTTGCAGAGCGGAGAAATTATCGAATCAACTAATGTTATCTGGGCAGCGGGAATTATTGGAAATACTCTTGAAGGAATCCCCAAAGAAAGTGTTACCAGAGGAAATCGATTCCTAGTCAACCGATTTAATAACATAGAAAATCTAGAAAATATTTATGCGCTTGGCGATATTGCTTTTATGACTACGCCAAAATATCCTAACGGCCATCCACAGGTAGCAAGTGTAGCTATAGAACAAGCAAAGGTATTGGCTAACAATTTCAAACTTAGTCTAAAAAACAAACAGAGAATTGAATACGAATACCACGACAAAGGTTCTATGGCAACAGTAGGAAAGCGGAAGGCAGTAGTTGATTTACCAAAATTTAGTTTTCAAGGAAGACTAGCTTGGTTTACCTGGATGTTCATTCACTTGATGTTGATTTTAAGCGTAAAAAACAAACTCTCCATTTTTGTCAATTGGATGTTCAGTTATTTCAACAACGACAGCACCTTACGAGTCTTATTAAAACCAGCAACAAAAAACAAATAACACCAAAAAGGACTCGAAAATTAGAGTCCTTTTTTTATTTTAATAGTTCTAAAATCTTATTTTCAACTGCTTCTGAATCCCATATTTCATTAATGTTTTCCATTTTCAACACTTCCTCCATAATTGTATTTTGATAGTCACCTATAGCCAATGCTTCGGTATAAGGACGATCACTAAAAGTTACTCGGCTATAAAGCGGAATCCATTTTTCAGGATGTTTATCCGAGAATAACTTTTCAATTTTCTTTTGCAAAAGGAAATTTTCATCAGCAGTTTTAGAACTCATTTCTAAAAAATTACGATACGAAAGTTCCGCAATTGCATCGGCATTTGGTTTTCGGGATTTTTGATACTCTGAGAAAATGGACTTCCAATCATCACCATACTTTTCAATCATTTCATAAAGAACCGAAATGTCTTCAAAACCAGCATTCATCCCTTGACCATAAAAAGGAACAATCGCATGACTGGCATCACCAATTAGCGCGACTTTATCCTTATAAGTCCATGGAAAACATTTCATTGTCACTAACGTACTTGTTGGATTCTTAAAGAAATCTTCTGCTAGTTTTGGAATTACATCAATTGTATCCGGCAAGTTTTTTTCGAAAAAATCCTCAACTAACTTCCTGTTTTTTAATGACTCAAAAGAATTCTCACCTGTAAATGGCATAAACAAAGTACACGTAAAACTACCGTCTAAATTAGGTAATGCAATCAGCATGTATGCGCCACGAGGCCAAATATGAAAGGAGTTTTTATCTAATTTATGTGACCCATCAGGATTTGCAGGAATATTCAATTCCTTGTATCCAATAGATAAAAATTCTTGCGAATAGTCAAACATACTCTGGCGTTGCATGCGATGGCGAATTCTTGAAAAAGCACCGTCGGCACCAAAAACCATGTCGTATTTTTTATCTTCCCAAATGCCACGCTCTGTTTCACCAATGTGAAGTGTAGCAGTATCAAGTGTGACATCCCATATTTTATGTTCAAAGAAGAATTCAGCGCCTGCGCCTTCAGCCAAATCAATCATTTTCCTGTTTAAAATTCCTCTCGAAATAGAGTAAATTGACTCTCCTTCCTGTCCGTAGTTTTGAAAATTAAGTTTGTCGACTAAGTGAATCGCGCGTTTTTCCATAGGAATTGCAATCTCACGAACGGCATCTCCTACTCCTACTCCATCCAAAGCTTTCCAGCCACGATTAGACATAGCCAAATTGATGGAACGTCCAGAAAATTGTATTTTCCGAATATCAGGACTTCGATCATAAACATGAACTGTATGTCCAGCTTTACGAAGATAAATAGCTAATAAAGACCCAACTAATCCAGAACCTACAACCGCTATTTTTATGGGAGTTTGCATTATTTTTTTTATAAAAAGTTAGGCAAAATTACTCATTTATTATTTTAGGTACTTTAAAAAACTATTTCTCTTTACTGGGTTTAAAAACCAATTTTGTTGACGTTCTAACAATCTCCTTTTTATTGAGCAACATTCTTCTAAATTTACCGGCATTATACAACTCTGCCTGATCCCTATAATGCGCGCTAAAAGGATTTCCAGACTGTCCTGTTGGCAGGATACTCCAACTATTTTCTATGTCAGAGAAATCTACAATTCTTCTTGTGGACGGGCCTCCTTTTACGATATAATTTCCATCACCAGTAAAATCAAAAAACAGATTATTAATCACTTCAGTTGAGCCTGAAACTTCAAAAGGACCCACATTGAAGATGCTTCTTAAAGCCGCAATTTTTCCCAAAGGATGCTCGTGTTCTACTGTATGTACTTTATTCCAAGTCCAATCCGATACGGAATCTCCTAATTGTTTTTCTAATGCTACGATTGATTCTGCAAAAGATTTTGATATAATTTGACTCCTCGTTTCTTTTGCATTTTTAGTTTTTATATTGTCCCACCAAAGTGATTTTTCATTGGCAATTTGCTTTGCTATTAGTTGCTTAACGATGTGGGTTCCTAAAAACTGCTTAAAATTCTCAGCACCAAGTTCATCTTCGAAAGTATTTTTTAAATAATTAAAAATCCATTTATTATAGATTGTTGGAGCCACATCATTAAGGTTATTAGATCCTTTCCAATCTTTTAAAATAGTTAAGGCTTTTTTTTCATTTTCAGAAAGTGATGTTTGATCTACATTCGAGATTAAATTCTTAACCACTTCCGGGGCAACAGAGGAAGTATTGTCGAAAATCATTTTTCCTACCGCAGCTTTATCCCAATTTGATTTCGGCTTCAGCAATTGTGTGATTCGTTTGGCACGATCTTCTGGAAGATAGTAGCCTGGATATAAAAATCCGTCAATTGCTTCGGGTTGATTGTTGGCAGAATACACGTAGTTCCATGTAGGATTGACCGCCGAGGGGTTTTTGGAGAAATCCAGATACTCCTTAATATCATCTTTTCCACTGGCACCATTTAGAATAAAATTAGGATTAACTCCTGGACTATGTTTGTATAATTTTCCCGTTGCCCACCAAGCCACGTTTCCTTTGGCATCGCCATACATCACATTCAATCCTGGTGCAGCAATTAGCGAAACTCCTTTCTGAAAATCTGCTTTGCTTTTAGCATGCGAAAGTGTATACACAGCATCTAGAATTTGAATAGGTTGCTGTGTATAAATCCAAGACATTGCAACGGGTTTGTCTTGCTGCAAACCATCTATCAAGTCGTTTATAACAGGGCCGTGGCGCGTCACTTTTACGTTCAAAACTACCGCTACAGAATCTTTTATTTTTATCGTTTTTTTACGAATTTCATACGCACGGAAACCATCTGGCGTTTGATATGAATTCGCATCAGCTGGATTATTCTCTTCTTGGTACAAATCAAGATCGTCATTTTCAAACATTGTCAAACCGTAGGCATACTGGCGGTTGTGCCCCAAAAGAGGGAAAGGAGTCCCCGCTAAATAGGAGCCATACAATTCAAAATCTGGAGCAACTATATGTGCCTCGTACCAAGTTCCTGGCTGTGAAAACCCAATATGAGGATCATTAGCAAAAATAACTTTTCCATTTTTCGTTTTCTTTGGAGAAATTACCCAACTGTTACTGCCAATAAACGGGGCAATTGGAGACTGATCCAAAAGCAAGGCAACCGATTTTGAAATAGCTGCGTATTCTTGTGGCCGGTCTTTGGCATTTCTAATTCTTGTCGTATTGAAAGAACCATCAATCCCAAAATCTTTGAGATAATCAATCCCATATTTGTTTCGAATATCTGTCATCAATGGATCCGATTTTTGAGCCATTGCAAAACTAAAAGACATATAACCAAAGATATTATAAACATCCTTAATGGTAAACTTTTCTTTTTTAACTCCTATTAAGCTAAACTCTATTGGTGTTGTTCCTTCCTCTAAATATTGATTAACTCCCTCTAAATAAGCCATTGTCAATTGATAACTGCGACTGCTTTTATCCAAAGATGCAATTGCTTTTGCAGAAGCTTCTTCGATTCCCAATCCAGCAAATAATTTATCATTTTTGAGTGTTACCGAACCAAAAATTTCCGACAATCGTCCAGGAGCAATGCGACGCATCACTTCCATTTGCCACAATCGATCTTGTGCATGCACATAACCCAAAGCCATCATTGCATCTTTTGAATTTGATGCGTAAATATGAGGAACTCCAAATTCATCAAAATAAACTGTAGTTTCCTTTTGAACGTTTTTCAGTTGCAAACTGCCGTCGTATTTTGGTTTCAGGTAATAACCATATACAAGTACGGTGACCGCTAAAACAACTACAAACGAGAGCAAAACCAGAAGTATTTTTTTAAGTGTTTTCATCATTGGATAAATTGAAAAACAAATATATAAGATTTACGAGTTATTTTAAACTATTTATTTTCATAGCATTGCAGATTTCAAGTATTTAAAAAACTATTTTAAATAAAATCCATTAATATTGTTTAATTTATTTCAATTTCTTTTAAACAAAAAGTATATTTGTTTTAAATAAATAAAAATATGAAACATATATCTAAAGAGGCTATTTCCCAAATGGAAAAAGTTGAACGATTGAATTTAATCAATTCTTGCACGGGTTACAAGTCTGCTAACTTATTAGTTACAAAATCCCATGAGGGAAATTCCAATGTAGCAATCTTTAGTAGTGTCACACATTTAGGAAGCGCTCCAGCATTGATAGGATTTATCATGAGACCCACAACCGTTCCTAGAGACACCTACAAAAACATCCGAGACATTGGATATTTCACAGTAAATCATATTACGGTCAACATGATTGCAGATGCACACCATACATCGGCAAATTACGAGCTGGGAATTTCTGAATTTGATAAAACTAATTTAGAAGAAGAATACAAGCCCGCTATTGAAATCCCATTTGTAAAAGGAAGTCCAGTACAATTGTATTGCAAATACGTAAACGAATATTACATCAAGGAAAATGACACGATTCATGTAATTGCTTCTATTGAAAGCTTATTTTTTGAAGAAGAACTAGAACATAAAGATGGCTGGTTACAAATTGACCGAGGGAATGTTGTAGCATTAAATGGGCTTGATGGGTATTGTTTGCCTAAACTAGTTGATCGTTTTCAATATGCCCGAAAAGAAACTCCAACCGCTTCATTTTATAAAAAATAAAACAACGGTCACTCCAAGATGAACCACAGTGTTTTTTAGCGTTCTTGATTTCGAGAAAACGATCAAAATATTGTTTAGTCACAAATCGAAATAAGTAATACAATTAATTACTTAAAACATTATAACGGGAAAGTATTAGTTTTTTTATAATAGTAAATTACTTTTTGTCGCATCGAGCGCAATCGAAATATCATAAAGGTTCTCGACTGCGCTCGAACTAGCAATTGGATTATTTTATAATACCAAAAGCTATTAAAAGCTGTGTTTAACTCATAAATGCAAAAAAAGAGTGTTTAAATTCCAATAAAACTTAAACACTCTTAAATATTATAAAAAAAATTTACTTGTTCTTTTTGCTTCCGTCAATAATCGCTCCAGTTCCGGCACCTACTCCAGCACCAGCAACTCCACCAATTATAGCTCCTTGAACTTTTTTCTTGCTGATAATTGCCCCAGTTGCAGCTCCTACACCAGCACCAATAACAGCTCCTTTTGCAGTACCACTCCAACCTTTCTTTTGTGTAGTCGTGCTTGTCGTCGTTGCAGTTGACGCAGGCGCTTGACGATTGACAACAATAACTTCTTTTTGAGTTTCTATTTTAGCTTGCTCTATTTTAACCATTTCAACTTGCATAGAATCAATAACTCTTTGTTTCTCTATTTCGACTTTCATAGAATCTATAGTAGCAAATTTCGCTTTTTCTATTTTTCCTTGATTTTGACAAGAAACAACGACTAAAGACAGCAGTATAAAATATAATGTTTTCATAATTTAAATGTTTTTTTTTAATTTATATTTTACAAAGTAACGCTTAAACCTATGAATAGGACTTATGGAATTTATACTATTGTTTATATAATTCACAGACATGTTTTATTTAAAATCCCGGCTTTCAAAATTTGACCAAAGTCATACATATCCTCATACGATGTGTACAGTGGAACAGGCGCTAATCGAATAACATTAGGTTCTCGCCAATCTGTAATTACGCCTTTTTTCATCAAATAATCAAACAAACTACTTCCTTCTCCGTGAAGTAACACCGATAATTGAGAAGCTCTTTCTGCGGGATTTGATGGTGTAATGATTTCGAAACTACTCACTACTTCCTTATCTATTTCGTGTAAAATAAATTCTAAATAGGAAGTAATGTTATCTCTTTTTTTTATCAATACATCCATCCCAATTTCATCAAACATTTCTACAGCTGCTAAATAAGGCGCCAAAGAAAGAACAGGCAAATTACTGATTTGCCAACCATCAGCACCCCGAATTGGATCAAAACTAGGTTCCATTTTGAAACGACGTTCTTTATTATGTCCCCACCAACCTGCAAACCTAGGTAAGTCTATATTGTTATGATGCTTTTCATGAATAAAACATCCCGATGCATTTCCTGGACCTGAATTCATATATTTATAACTACACCAAGCAGCAAAATCAACATTCCAATCGTGCAACTCCAGTTTTATATTTCCTGCTGCGTGGGCTAAATCCCAACCTACATATGCCCCAGCTTTATGACCAGCAGCGGTTATGGTTTTCATATCAAAAACTTGTCCCGTGTAATAATTCACACCACCTATTAACACCAAGGCCAACTCCTCCCCAACTTCTTCAATTTTTGCCGCAACATCTTCTAAGCGAATGTTGTGCTCCCCATTGCGACGCTTGATTTCAACAATTGCATCTTCTGGTTTGTACCCATGAAAATGAACTTGACTTTGAAACATGTATTGATCTGATGGAAATGCTTTTTCCTCGCAAATGATTTTATATCTGGTTTTTGTAGGTCGGTAAAAAGAAACCATCAATAAATGAAGATTGACCGTTAACGTATTCATCACGGTAACTTCAGTTGGTAAAGCACCCACAATTTTACTCAACGGATTTGCAAATCGTTCGTGGTAATCCCACCAAGGTTTTTCACTGTAAAAATGTCCTTCGACGGCAAGATTTGCCCAATCGTTCATCACCTCATCCACATATTCTTTGCTGCGTTTGGGCTGTAGCCCCAATGAATTTCCCGTAAAATAAATTACTTTTTTCCCATTTACCTGCGGAAAAATAAATTGATCTTGGTATTTATGTAATTGATCTTGTGAATCGAGTTTTTTTGCAAATTCAAGGGTGTTTTCGAAAGTCATGATTTGTATTTTGTTTTGTAAAAGTAGTAAAAAACACTAACCAATAAAAGCATTTTAGCCGATTGAGGACATCTACAAACTTAAAACACCGTATGATAAAAATAGTTTGAAAATACTATACTGAATTCAAAAACAACCCGTTATTTTATTATATTTGATTGAATTTAAAACTATTAACTATGCTTAAAAACAATTTGAACGTTATTATTATTGCCGTTGCAGTGGTAATTTCCTCATATTTATTTTCGAATGCTTTTCAGAATCGAAATAAAAGTAACGATACCATAAGCGCAACCGGTTCGGGAAAAAAGGATTTCGTGTCGGATTTAATTGTTTGGAGCGGTTCTTTTTCAAAAAAAAGCATGACTTTGAAAGAAGCTTATGCCGCATTGGATTCCGACCGAGAAAAAATTAAAAGTTACTTATCCAGCAAAGGAATTGCGCCAAAAGAGATGGTATTTTCAGCAGTCAATTTCAATAAAGATTTTGAAACTACCTACAACGAAAACGGGACTACAAGACAGCAAATATTCACAGGATTTAACTTAACCCAAAGTGTGAGCATCCAATCTAAGGAAGTAAATAAAATTGAAGAATTATCAAGACAATCTAGTGAGTTAATCAACTCTGGTGTGGAATTCTATTCTTCGCCTCCCGAATATTACTATACAAAACTGGCTGAGTTAAAAATAAAAATGATTGCCGAAGCTACAAAAGATGCGAGTATCAGAGCCAAAAGCATCGCTAAAAATGCCGACGCTAGTTTAGGGAATTTAAAAAAATCGGATATGGGTGTTTTTCAAATTGTAGGGCAAAACTCTTCGGAAGATTTTTCTTATGGCGGTTCTTTTAATACGCAATCCAAAAACAAAACGGCTAATATCACGGTGCGACTGGTATATCAAGTAAATTAGGATTAACAGTTCTAGTTTATAGAAAGCAGAGCGCAGTCGAGACTCAATGCGGAGTCTCGACTGCACTCGACTTGACTAAAAAGTTTTTACAAATTTAACTTGGCGCAAAACTGAAATGCAGTTT
>RRZT011813409.1_pt1 | contig 11851 bp, 13 predicted proteins | sample 2165551 | NCBI WGS metagenome assembly RRZT01 (sample SAMN10456910, study PRJNA506462) | wastewater metagenome | biome: wastewater; feature: sludge; material: wastewater sludge; isolation source: wastewater sludge with Escherichia coli K12::gfp cells carrying plasmid... | place: USA: Moscow, Idaho... | reverse complement strand
GGCTGGATAAGTACGCTAGGGACTTCACGGAGAAGGGAAAAACGGCGCCGCCCGAAAAACAGGCAACAATACGTTTGCCACGCCCCCTGTAGCGCGGCGCGATAAATGATCAGCTCTCGTGAGATATTTGAATGCTGCCTCTGATTGTAGCTGTCGAAAATAAATTACACAGAACAAGGATTGGATTCAGAACAACAAGCCGCCCATCATCTCTGGCTGGTAGTTCGTGATCACCAGCTCACCACTTTCCTTTGGTTTCCCATGAGCGTTGGCGACGCTGTATTTGATGTCGGTCTCGTGGAACGTAAAGGCGTTAAAACAGGCGCGGATGTCGGGGTGGTCGTTAATCGATAGCATCACCTTACCTTTACAGCCGGCCATGAAGGCGGCGAGCTTTTCGTACTGGTCCCATTCGAACGGAACGCCATAACCCTCTGTTTCCCAGTACGGCGGATCAGCATAAAAAAAGGTGTGCGGGCGGTCGTAGCGGCGGGCGCAATCGTCCCACGGGAGGTTCTCGATAGTCGTACCAGCCGCCAGGCGCAGATGGGCACCAGAGAGGTTCTCCTCGATCCGCAGCAGATTGACGGTCGGCGCCGTGGTGGCGGTACCGAAGGTCTGCCCGCTCACCTTGCCGGCAAATGCGTGGTGCTGCAAATAGAAGAAACGAGCAGCGCGCTGGATATCAGTGAGCGTGGCGGGGTGTTGTTGTTGTGCCCACTTAAATACCTGGCGCGAGGACAAAGCCCATTTAAACTGGCGGACGAACTCTTCCAAATGGTTCTGCACCACGCGGTAGAGATTCACCAATTCGCCGTTGATGTCGTTCAGCACTTCAACCTGGGCTGGTACCGGGCGCAAAAAGTACAGCGCGCCACCCCCGCAAAACAACTCGACGTAACACTCGTGTGGTGGGAACAACGGAATCAACCGGTCGGCCAGGCGGCGTTTGCCGCCCAGCCACGGGATGATCGGATTGACCGGGTTGTTAAGGATCGCGCTCATCGTGACTCTCTTTCTGCACACCAGGTGCTGGATCGGGAGGCTCGATGGCCTTCAAGTGGTTCATTTCCCCGCAACGGGGGCATTTGATCGCTAAACGGCGGTAGTCCACCTCAGCCAGTTTCTTATTACACTTACCGCATCGAATCTCTTCCACAACATTGCCTATACCGTGTAGGCTTCAGCCCGCTGTGTGCACAGCGCGGTGCCTTGGCCAAACGCAGGCGGCTTCTGCGGGCGGTGGCTGTCACGAGTGCGCTAACACCCGTGACGGTCGCGCCGTCTCCTATTACCTACCAGGAAATCGCCTCCACTTCCTCAATCGTTGTTGCTGCGGCTAGCCGAGCTTTGAGTGCTTGGGCGTGGGCGAAGTTGGCGGCGCCGGTAGCGACCATTGCGGCGTAGAAAGCCTTCCATACCTCGATGTCTGGCAGCGGGTAGTAGCCATTGGCGACAGTCTTCCAAACTCCAGGGAACTGGGCCGGGAAATCGCCGTTCAAGGCCACATAACCATTAATACCATCGATGTCACTACGCGACAGGGCGTCACAAGCGAAGTTGTGACCATCATGAGGGAAAGTCCGACTGTTAGCGGCGGCGCGGGCGGTATTGATTTCTAAGTTCTTACTGGTTTTAGCAGCCTCAAGTGTGATGATAGGCGGCACATACGGCGCAATCACCCCAAATTCGCCAGCGACGGCGCGGCGATGAATCTCTCGGCCTAGCGGTTCAACATCATCGGGCGATGCCGTGAATGGGATCCACCCGAGCACAGGATGGTTTATCTCGCAATCGATTGTTTCGTGCGCGTTGTACTGTACGCTTCTGATGTCCATTAAGAAATCCTTTGCCAAAGCGTTACTTGAGGGTTTCCAAGCCCCCCGTCATATCCGAGGCAGCGCCATGATCCCGATAACGCTGATCCATAAAGAGTAGGATTGTTTGAAAAACCATCCCCCGAACCTATGCACGCGGCGTACAGTCGCGATCCCGGCTGTGTCGTACCGGGTGCCGCCTCGTAGTTCATGAGCGCCGCAAAACACAAACTGCCAACGGTGTTGTATCCGTGATCGATGCCCACATAAACCCCGGCATGGTTGTGCGCGGCATCCGCTGGCGTGTACCCCAGCGCCGTGAGGATCGATTCCGAATCGACACTCCCAACCGACGAGAAACTGGTTCCGTTGCAATACACCAGGAGCAACTTGGCAGCCGAGAGTGTTTTTGTGGTTAAACCGTCAATCTTTTCGGTGCTCGACGGGTCAATAGTGATCGTGCCCACGCCGCTGTTCATGACGGCGAACAGGAATCCATCGCCGAGCGTCGCCGCCGGGGCGAGCGAGAGCGTCCAGGTGCCCGAGCAGTTCAGCACGCTACCCTGATCGGTGGCGACCACGGTATACGCGCCCGACTTGTCCGTTTTGGAATGCAGCGGCACCTGCAACACGGCACGTGTCGCCAGTTTTTCCCCCGTTGATCCAAGCAGTCCGGACAGAAACCCGTGCTGGCTCGTTAGAAAATTCTTCAAGTCCCCTTCCGTCGCCGCGGGTGACGTTGCCGTAGAAATTCCAGGTAGCGCGGTCATCGTTCAATACCTCCACATCAAATTACTGTCGTTGGTCCACATCAGATTGTTGTCGCCGGTCCACATGTAGTCCGCCGAGAGTCCATAGGCGACCTGTACCCACGGGCCGCGCGCCAACCCCACCGCGGCCACACGGATGATGGTCTGTGCGCCGTAAAGCGCGGTGGCGGTGTAGTTGCTGGCTGATGGTTCACCCGTGCGGATCCACGATTCACCGTCCTGTGACTGCTCGATCAGGTAGTAATCGGCGCCCGGGCTCGGCTCCCAGGAGAGCAGCATCGTCTGCGAGTCCCCCGGTTTCGATCGGGCGGTGAGCCCCAGCACTACCGGCGCCGTGACCACGCGCGGCAGTTGCGACGACACCACCGCCGGGGCAATCACACCCTGGTCGGCGGTGTGCACCGAGGGGTCTTCGTTGATCGCCTCGATCTTGAAACGCTCGAGCGAGATCGGCCGCACGGCGAGCACCCGCGCCAATTGCGCCCAGGTGTCCCCCCAGCCGAACGAGTAATGCGTGCGCTCTTCTTCGTATCCGGTGTACAGCGTGAAGTCCGGCGCAGCGAGCAGCTGTACGTGGTACGCATCCCCCCCCGCGGTGACCTGTATCGGGCCATCCTCGCTGCCGTCGCGGCGACGTAGTGCGATATAGTGCGCGCCGGACTGCCATTCCAACGGCTCGGAGACGGTGGCGGTCAGGGTATCCGCATCCCATCCCACGATTTCACCGCTCTGCCCCCACTGCGGCATGTCGTGGCTGATCGAGATCAGATCGAGGTAGGACGGGATGTTGCCCTCCATCTCGGTTTCGAAGTTGATCAGCGTGCGCCGGTAGCGGTTCGTTGCGCAGTAGTACATCCCCTCTTCGTGGACGTGCTGGCGGTCGGTGGCGCCGAACAACTCCATCTTGTAGGGCTTCGCCGCGACGGATCCGGGCAGCTTCGACGCCACACGCCGCGTCGACCAGACCGTGGCGTCGAAATAGCTGGTCGTCACGCTGTCCGACGTTTCATCGCCGGGCAACACGAATTCGAGGTTAAAGCTACCGCGGCAGATGTTGCGCATGGTGAATTTGGCGACCGGTACCGTCTTCACTGAGTCGCGTGCGACGTAGAGAATGGCCGACTGCATGAAGGGCTTGGCACGGCCCACCTTGGCGATCTGGCTGATCGTCTCCCACCAGGTGATTGCCGAATCGAAGCGCCCGTCGAAGTGGTTGTTGCGGCTCTCCCATAGCTGGTCGAGCGCGTAGAGGCCGGCGAGGTCGATGCGGCTGTCGGGCAGTCCGGCGCCGTACTCGGCATTGCGGCTGGCATCCGCGATCGCCCAGGCGATCGAGCGCGAGGGTGTCTTGGTCGCCGACCAGCCGGTGCTCGGGTGCCAGGATTTGAGCTTGCGCGTGGCGGTGACGTAGATCTTGCGCGACGCCTGCGACGACAGGTTGTTCGTCGCGCGCATGCGCACGGCCAAGAGCGTCACGTTGCCGAAATCGTGCGTTTCCGGCAGGTAGGCGCGCAACCCGGCCCAATCAACCTCGTGGCCATAGCGCGAATCGGTCTGTTTGGTGTCGGCGCGCTGAAAGCGGACTTCATAGCGGCCGGCGCTCACCGTGTAGCGGTAGCTGATGCGCTGCGGGGTGGTCGTCGCCTTGCTCACTGTGTGCGTGCCGAGCGTCACCCACACGCCGGTGGCCACGCCGTCATCGTCGATGGCGCGCGCCTGGGCGGTGAATGTGGTCGAGACGCTATCCAGTCCGCCGTTGTCGTTGGCGTAATACAGCCCGCGTGGCAACAGCACGTCAACGCCGAGTTGCTGGCACTGTGTGCCGGCCGGGTTGGCGACAAACGGCCCGATCCACGTGCCCGTCAATGCCTCTTGCCCGGAGACCTCCACCGAGGTGATCACGTTGCTCGGGAACAGCGTCAACGCCTCCCCGGGCGCCACGATCTGCGTCGTCACCTCGGCGAAATTGGTGATCGGCGTATCCTCGACGTCGATACGCTCAACCTCGAACTCATCAACCCCCAAGCAGAAGAGCTGGTAGAGGTATTGTTCATTGCCGCCGTACTCGACGTAGGGCTGCGCGGCGAAGTCGGGTGGGAAGCGCATGCGGCCGTACTGCACCGGGATCATCGATTCCAGGCGCGCCATATTGCCCTGGGCGCCGAGGGAATACGTCGGCGAGGCGGCCGCGATCGAGGCGGCGGTGCTGGAGCTATTGGCTTTGGGTGGAGGTATGAGCGCCGAGACCAGTGCGTTCAATCCGATCCCGACAGCGGCATTGAAGATCCCAACACCCACAGAACCCAGAGCCGCCGCACCGTTAATGCCGAGCATCGCCGATCCGATATGCGGCGCAAAAATAGCCACAGCGATCATCAACACCGCGCGCAACGGATTGGAACCACCCCCGCCACCCTGCGGCAACAACACTACGGCGATCAGGTCATCGCGTTCAACCGGTTGATGCCAGTCGGCGCGCAGTACGGCCTGGCCGTTGCGCAGGATGATGAACGGCTGATCCGTCTGCGGCGCGCAGGCCGACAACGGACCCAGCCCGGCGAGCGGCACGATCTCGCGGCCGCGCAGCGGGTGAAACGGGTCGTGGCAGCGGACCAGCGTCGCGTAACTCATACTCGGCTCCGGTGGCGTCTAATTTCCGTGATGTTCCAGCCGTTGACCTTGAGTGACTGGCGCGTCGAGAAGATGACGCCCTGGCCTTCAACGCAGTGCAGGACGCCGCCGCCGTCGGCGTCAATCCAGACGCCGATGTGATGCGGTCGTTTGGAGTGGCTCATCTGCACGCAATCGCCTTCGCGCGGCGCATCGCGCTCGGCGATCAACGGCCAGTTGAGGAACTCCGGGTGCGAGCCGTCGAGCGCGCGCACACAGGAGAGCGCCGAGAGCGCGTCGGCGTCGACGACCGCCGTCTCGATGCCGAACTGCTCGCGCTGCACGCGGACGAAGAAGTGTCCGCACTCGTGCGCCTTCTCGATCCAGGCGTCGCCAATGTAACGCACGGCCCAGTGGCTCATGACGGCAAACCCGGGAAGCGCTCGTCGGTGTAGTCGGTGCCGAAGCGCTTGTTGGAAAGATCGCCATAACCGGCGGTGGCGGTAACGCGCAGCGGCGTGGCCTTGATGCCACTGACAGTGAGCGGCATCGGCGGGTTGTTCTGCGGTCCGGAGAGGTCCGAGGCCAGATACTCGCGGTAGGTGGCGGTGATCTTCTCGCCGCTGGCCACCGCGAGCTGCACGTTGGCCAGAATCTCGCGCGAGACGTTATCGATCTCGATCGTGCATTGCGGCACGCCGGTAGGCGAAATTTCCGGCTTCTTCAAATCAAAGGCAAAGCGGATGAACGTGACTTCGACGCCGTTTTCCAGGTAGGCGGTCAGGTCCGTGTAATCGCGCACAACATAGATCGGCTGCGTGAACGCCGGGTGGTTGAGTTCCAGCGTGTGATAAACCGGCACGGCCGGCGCCGAGGCGTAGGCCTCCTTGATCGCCTGCGAGAGCGTGGGATCAGGCATCACGCACCTCGACCTTGGCCGAGACGTTGAAACCGCCGCCGGGACGGCGCGTCGATTTCCAGGCTTCGAGGAATTTACAGGCCTTCGTCTCGATAACGCCGCGCACGTCGAGCTCCATCTCGAACCACGAGGCACCGCGGGCGATCTCGGTCTCCCACCAGGTACGGAAGTCGCCCATCTCGGCCGCGGTGAAGATCCAGGAGAGCGTGACGTGATCGAGATTGGCGCGGGTGCGCAGGCGGGTGCGCGGGGAGCCGAACTCCATGTCGGTACGTAAAACCGGATCGACGGGCTCCAGCGCGTAGCCGTTGTTGATCGGGCGCGGGATGGTCCAGGGCATCAGTAGGCTCCTGCCGCACGGCTGAGACCGTAGCGGCTCTCCAGCGCCGCCGGCGTCTTGCCGTTGCCGCGCGAAATGTTGTCCGCCATCGCCGCGTCGATCTGCTCGATCATCACGTCGATAATGCGATTGCCGTTACCGTCGCTGCGCTGGTTCTGTGTGGCGCGCGTGCCGCTGGCGTTGTTGATGACGTTGACGGTGACACTGCCGCCACTGCCGCTAACACCAAGACGGCCGCTGGCGTCGCGCGTAAGCGGCATCACGGCTTCCGGCCCCGCTTCGGCAAACACTCCACCTTTGGCGAAGGCGTGCAGTCGGCTGAAGCCGAAGACCTTGGGCGAGGTCTGCACAGTATTCACATACTGGTGCAGATCCGGCGCACCGGAAAACACGTTGCCCTTGGCAGAAAATACGGTTCCATCACTGAGCGTGATGGAATCGCTTTGTCCGCTGAACAACCCCGAAAGCCAATCGCCTCCCGATTTCATCATCGGCGCCAGCACGTTGGTGCGTAAGCTCTGCATTTGGATATCGATCAAGGTATTGATGACCGCGTCACCAAAACTCTTGAAGTCAACCTTGCCATTCTTCGCGAACGAGCGGACCGCGCCTTCCATTGCGTCCGTCATGCCCGAGAACGCATTCCGTGCGGTGTCGGCGGCGTTGCTCGCGTTATCCTTGTATTTCCCCAGCGCGTCACTCCAACCGGCATTAAAGGTACGCGCGGCGTCGTAAGCCTGGCGCGTCGCGTCAGCGACGGCGAGTTTCTTATTGGCCAGATCGGCATCCACGGCGGCAAGGGCCGCGCTGCGGTCAGTCTCATCCTTGATCTGCTCGGTGATCCGCTTGCGCACCTCAGTGGCCGCGTCCTCAACCTTATAGAGCGCTTCCCGTACCTTGACCTCGCGCTCACTAACGCCGATCAGCTCGTTCTGGCGGCGGATGCGTTCCACCGTCTGCGCCGCTTCGGCATTGTAGTTCGTGACGATCTGCTGCGCCCGAGCCCTCTTTTCATTGGCTTGATCGATAGCCTTCAGCTCGTCTTCCGACTCCTTGCGATGGCGGCGTGCATCGTCGGAACGGAGAAACAGCGCTTCCAGTTCAGGGTCGACGGTTTTTTTCTTGACCTTTTTCTCGGCGTACTTTTCTTCAACTGCAGCGATCAGCTTCTTAACTGTGGCGTCATCTGTTCCGGCCAGCGCCGCATTCGCGCGGATCGCGGCGATCTCCCGCTCCTGACGTTCCTGCTTGGTGAGCGACGCCTCTTTAAGTTTCGATATCGCCAGGTCGGCGGAATTGATATCAGCCAGGCGCTGTGCCCATTCAGCGGTCTGAGCCTGCCCCGCTTGTTGTGCATCCAGGACGCGCAGTTCCTCGCGGATCTGATTCGCTGTGCGGCCTGATAACCCTTTCGACGGGTCGGTCTGCCACGGCTTGTAACCTTTCTCGCCTTTGTCGAACTTTTCTCGATCGGCGAGTTCTTTTTCCAGGACGGCGCGACGCGCCTCGATCGACGCCTCGCGCCCAACCCCCAGCATGACATCCCAGGCTTCTTTAGCCCCATCCTTGATACCACGCCACGCTCTTTCCAGAATACCCAGATTCTGAGCGAGCAAAGGAATACGCCGTTCGATGGCGTTGGCGTACGTCTCCTGGGCCAGTGCGGCCGCTTCGGAAGTTCTCCCTTCTTCCGCCAACACCTTGATCTGCTCGTAGATCGCGCCGGTCAGAAAATGGTATTGCTCATTGAGTTTAAGAACTGCCTCAACCGGGCTTTTTCCAAGGGCTTCGAATTCCTTGACCGTTTCCGCGGCGGCTGCGCCGCCCACGCGTTCCAGGTCGATCGCGGCCCGGCTCGCCTGTTCGAGTACTTGCGACGCCACCCGGCCGCTGTTGGCGAGCGCCGCCAGCGTTTCTGCCGACGCGCCAACCGTTGAACCGGATGAGGCGGCTACTTTGTAGGAGAGGCTTTGCAACTGCCCGACCGATGTATTGGCGGCATCACCCGCTGTGATCAACGCGTTCGAGAACGCAGCCGTTTCCTCACGGCCTTTGGTGTAAGCCAACACCAGAGCGCCTATGGACCCGGCGGCCAGCGTCAGCGGTGTAATCATACCGGCCACATAGCCGCCCAGCGCTCGTGCAGCCGGCCCGATGCCGCCGAATATATCCTTCAACTGGCCGCCCTGCTGGAGCAAGACCGTCAACGGCGCTTGGCCACCCTGCAGGGCGGTGACAATGTCTGTGAATTGCGCGGGCACGCCGCGCAAGGCGGCAGCGGTTTGCTTCGCCGAGATGCCGATGCTATCGATTGCGGGTTTGGCGGCGGCGCCCGCCTTGGCGGCAGTGTCGCCGACGTGAGTCAGGTTTGCACCGGTTTCCTTCAGCCCTGGATCAACACCAGGCTTTTCAAGACCGATCCGGATTTTGACTTCGTTGCCGCTCATGGTTTACATCGCGCCTCCGGATGAGTGATTGACGAACGCGAAATAGAAAATCGCCCTCAGCCGAGATTGTCCCGGGTGAGGGCTGGGGGCGATGCAGGGAAGGGCTTCGTCAAGCTTGGATCGAGCAACTCTATTTCAACAACTCATCCTCCGCGATCTGCAACTGATGGAAAACAGCCGACTCATCGCGGCGGGCAATACCGAGGCGGCGCATCACCCACGGCAGAACGGCATAGTCGAAACCGAGCACACGGCCATTGATCCCGGCCGTGCGCACTTGCGTGCTCATGGCAATAAACAGGTTAACCGCCTGTTCATTCTCCGGCCACAGTCTAAAATCCTCCGGCGCTTGCTCGGCCAGGGCGCTCTTGATATCGGCCGGCGAAGCGCCGAAAGCCTCCAGCGCCGCGCGCAGCTCGTCATGATTGCGGCCGCCACCGAGCCAGTGACGGACGGCCGCCCTCAGTTTTTTGCGGCGGCGCCCGTCAGTTCGTCAAAAAAGGCCTTGAAGAAGCCCTGCGCGGCCGTGTCGTACTTGTTGAGCAGCTTTTCCAGATTGGCGGGGTTGAACGGTGCGTCCATGTCGTTCCAGCCGACGACAATCTCGGAGAGCGCCTCGAGGTTGCTCTTGCCGCCGAGCGCCGCCAGGTAATCCTTGCGCGCCGCCTGGTCGAGATAAACGAACTCGGCGATGAATGTGCCGGCGCCCTGGCCGGGAACATGCACCGACACCGATGCGGTAAAAGTGGGGTTGGGGTCGATCTTGAACATGTCAGTGCACCACAATCTTGATTTCATCATTACCGGCGAGCGGCAGCACACGCAGGTCGTAACCACACATCAGTTTGCCGTTCACGTCGACCTTGGTCGGGTTGATCAGCTGGACGGATGGCAGGAAGACCATCGTTTTGAAACCAGCAGTCAAGCCGTGCATGAGACCCACCGACTGCAGTGTGTTGGCCTTGACGTTACCGAGGAAGGTGACCTCCTGGGCGGCGGTGAGGTCCAGCTGCAGCTTGCCGGTGGACTCGCGCTGGCTGACGTCGATCGTCTCGCCGCCGAGCAGCGGCGTGAAGTTGACCGAGTTGCCGAGATCGATCTCCAAACCCTGGCTCGGGTAGCCGGTACCGCCAGTCAGCGTTGGCGTCGCGGCCGTGTAGGTACAACCGAGCGTCACATCACCGGTGTTCAGTTCGTTGATCACGGCCGGCGCCTTGAAGCCGGAGAGCGTGAGCGCCGCCGGTGTCGCCGCCGACACGCCACCATCGAGCCCAAGGAACTTAAACGACATGACCGGTCGCTCCTTGACGCTCATCTTGAATGACACATTCCCACGGCAACCGCGTGCCACGTGCTTGACGCCATCCGAGAAGTAATAGATCGAGACCGAATCATTGACCGGCGTCACCAGGTTGTACTCGACACGGATGCCGGCGGCGGTGGTTTCGGCGAAACCACAGGCGCGCAGCAGCGAACCGTAAGCCGGGGCGGTGCCGGCGGTGCCGGAGCCCGCCAGCTCAACATCGAACGACAGCTCGACATTGGCCGCGCCGACCAGTTGCTCACTCCCCCCCAGGAAAGGACGGATCAGATCGCGCGAGACGTTCTGGGCGTTGAGCGGATTAATGGAAACATTCGAGACCAGGAGCGCGTTAGCGGCTTCGGTTGGCGTCGCATCGGTGCCGTAGGTGGCTTCGATCTTGGCGAGAATCGCTGTATTGCGATGATAGCGAGCGGGCATGACTTACTCCTGGGCGGCGGGCTTGGGTTGACGCTTCGTGGGCGCGGGCGCCGGTTCCGGCATAGCGGGTTGCGGCACGGGCGGTTTGTTCGTGGACGGCTCGCCCGGCTGGCGCGGCGTAGGGGTTACAACCTCGGTTTCATCCATCACAAAATCCTTTCATAAGTCAGCACGCGGTATTCATCGAGCCACCACAGCAATCCATCATCAAAGCGCACCAACGCGCCGGAGTCGAAACGCACCGCTTCCCCGTTGGAGGGGTCAGGCATCCAGCGATGCAGCGCCGCCTTGATCTGTTTGCGCAGCGGATCAAGCGCATCGATCGCCGCACCGCCGCTTGCGTCGCGAAGGTTCGAGACCGCGATAACAACGCCAAAGCCGACGGTGATCGCCTGCTCAAAACCGCCGACCAGGTCGATATCGCTTGCCGTCTCGCGCGTCATCACGACGTAACACGACGGCGTGGGCACCACGCCATTGCCGATCGCTTCCAGATCCGCCGCGCCACCCACTTTTTTGAAGCCAATAAGCCGGTCTTCCAGGCGGGCGACGATGGGGGCGATTTCCATCAATAACCCCCGAGCGTCTCGCTGCCAAACATCGGTGAAGGCGCGCTGACCTTGATCGTCGTCGACGCGGCGGATGGCGCCAACGGCGCCGCCCCGTCGATCTTGATCGCACCGCTGGCGATGGCCTTCAGGTCGCGCACCGCATCGGTGTACAACTGCCGAACCTGCTCGGTGACGCGGTCACCAAAGAGGCGGTAACGCGCGATGTCGCAGGCCATGCGCACCAGGAGCGCCGGGACCGAAGCCAACGGCAGCGCGTACAACGCCGTCAGGTAGCCATCGATCTCGGCATCCGCATCGGCCAACGCGCGGCCGACAACCCCCTCGTCGACCGTGACACCGGAGTCGCGGTCACTGAGTTGCGCGAGCTGCTCGTAGCCGAAACGATCAACGAGATCCTGGAGCGTGGCGTAAGGCACGGTGGTTTACTTCTTCTTTTCGGCAGGGGCGATGACCTTTTCCTGCAGAAGCGGCTCAGCCTCCTTTTCGGTCAGGCTGATTGTGTCGCCTTCGGCGTAGTCCATACCGTCGTGACGAACCGCGGAAAGTACCTTGAAATTGCTTTTGGTTTCCATGCTTCTTCCTTTTTGATGTAACCGCCGGGGGCAGCCGGCGGGGCACTTCATTTTGGCCTCAGG
>RRZT012120118.1_pt1 | contig 11852 bp, 13 predicted proteins | sample 2165551 | NCBI WGS metagenome assembly RRZT01 (sample SAMN10456910, study PRJNA506462) | wastewater metagenome | biome: wastewater; feature: sludge; material: wastewater sludge; isolation source: wastewater sludge with Escherichia coli K12::gfp cells carrying plasmid... | place: USA: Moscow, Idaho... | reverse complement strand
CAACCGTGTACATTGGCTGTCTCCTTCGTTCTGACCAAACAAAAAAAGGATCCCACGCCAGTCCGGCGCGGGATCGAATGTCCCATCGTTGCGATGGGTCAGGGAGGGTCAAACATTGTCAGCGGGGGGCGCTGAAGCAACGGAACTCATTCTATAAACCGGCGAACTCGGGGTCTGTCGTGCAAATGCAGTGATTACGTAACGATATGTAAGCGCCGCATTTGTCAAGTGATTACATCGGTACGCCGTCCTCGACGATGCGGTAGCACGGGTCGTATTCGCGGCCGGGCAGCTTCATGCGCTGCTGTGCGATGAAGGCCTTGAGCAGTGCGTCGATCGGTCCCATGATCGCCGGCTCGCCGCAGATTTCGAAGCGCCCGTGCGTCTCGATTTCGCGGATCCCTTCGGCCTTGACGTTGCCAGCAACGAGGCCGGAGAAGGCTCGTCGCAGATTGGCGGCGAGCGAATGGCTCGGCTGCCCCTTGTGCAGTTTCAAGCTGCGCATGTTCTTGTGCGTTGGGACGAAGGGCTTCTGGAAATCGCTGTCGATCTTGAGCAGCCAGTTGAAGTTGTACGCGTCGTGCTCGGTCACGCGGAAGTCACGGACGAGTTGCAGTCCATGCTTGAGTTCGCGCGCGACGCGATCGGGGTTGTTGATGATGATCTTGTAGCGGCGCTGTGCCTCGGCGCCCAGCGTTTCGCCGATGAACTGGTCGATGTGCTGGAAGTACGCTTCCGAACCCTTCGGTCCGGTGAAAACGAGCGGGAAGGGAATGTCCGCGTTGGCCGGGTGGAGCAGGATGCCGAGCAGGTAGAGAATCTCCTCCGCCGTGCCGACGCCGCCGGGGAAGACGACGATGCCATGGCTCATGCGGACGAAGGCTTCGAGCCGTTTTTCGATATCCGGGAAAATGACGAGCTCGTTGCAGATCGGGTTCGGCGCTTCGGCGGCGATGATGCCGGGTTCCGTGAAACCGATGTAGCGCCCGCTCGTGCGCTGCTTGGCGTGACCGATTGCGGCGCCCTTCATCGGACCCTTCATGGCGCCGGGGCCGCAGCCGGTGCTGATGTCCATGCCGCGCAGGCCGAGCTGGTAGCCGACGAGTTTCGTGTAGTCGTATTCCTCGCGGCTGATCGAGTGCCCGCCCCAGCAGGTGACGAGGTTGGGATCGGGCAGTGTGCGCAGGATGCCAGCGTTGCGCAGGATGTGGAAGACGGTATCGGTGACGCCTTCCGGTGTCGTCTGGTCGAACTTCGGGTTGCCGCGTATCTCGTCGCCAAGATAGACGACGTCGCGCAGCACGGAGAAGAGATGTTCCTGGATGCCCTTGATCATCTTGCCGTCGACGAAGGCGCTGGCGGGCGCGCCGGTGATGTCGAGCTTGATGCCGCGCTCGCGGTTGATCAGGCGGATGTCGAAGGTCTTGTAGCGTTCGAGCAGTTCCTTGCCGTCGTCGGTCTCGTTGCCGCAGTTCAGCACGGCAAGCGAGCAGTTCCGCAGGAGTTCGTGCAGACCGCCGTGGCCGCGGTCGAGAAGGCTGGCGGCTTCGGCGCGCGAGAGTACTTCCATCCGGCCGGTGGGGGTGACCTGGGTGTCGACGACGTCGTGAGTCATGGTGGTTGTTTCGTTTGAAGTGATTACATGCCGAGCGCGGCGAGGAGATCGTCGTTGTCGTCGGGCGGGTTGTTTGTTTGCGTTGCTGGCGCATGGCCGTTGTGCGCCTGTTCGATCAGTTCGTCGGGGTTCGGCACCGCGTGCGGCTCGAAATCGTAGAGCTTGATGAACTCGGTCCGGTCGATCGCCAGTTCCAGGTAGAAGATGTTGTCGCGTCCGGTGTAGAAGGTCACGCGCCGTGCCTCGGGGTTGTCGAGGTTGGTGTCGACGCTGAGTTGCACCTGCTTGTTGAGGACCAGCATCTTCGGCTGGTTCTGCGTGATGTGCGTCTGCAACTCGCGCTGGATCTTGCTGGTGAAGTCGCCGATGATCTGGTTCATCAGCTCGCCCATGGCGTTGCTGACTTCGTCGGAGGTGTAGGAGCCGGCCAGTTCCTCCTTCGGCATGCCCATGTTGAGCATGTAGCTTTCATACAGCTCCATCGCCGTCTTCGCCGTGAAGTTGATGACGACGAGGCCGGAAAAACCGCCGTCGAAGAGGACGAAGCAGCCGATGTCGGGCTTGAGGCAGGTCTTGGTGATGCGCTGGACCATGCCGGAGTAATGAATCTGGCTGCGCGTTGCCGCGGTCAGCGTCTTGGTCACCGAGTTGCACAGACTGATCAGCAGATCTTCCGTGCCGTATGCGATGGGGCTGCCTTGTGTGCTCATGATCGTCGTCGAACCTCCCGTGGAATTGTGGGCGTATGTATAACATAGTCACCCGTCCGCGATCGAATCCGGAGCGAGTTCGCCGACGATTGCCGGCGGGTTCAGACCTTCCTGAGGAAGCACGCCTTCAGCATGAAGTTGCCGGCGTCCATCTTGCAGTCGACTTCGTGGTCGCCGCCGACGAGGCGAATGCTCTTGACCTTGGTGCCCATCTTGAGTGTGATCGACGAACCCTTGACCTTCAGATCCTTGATCAGGACGACTGCATCGCCGTTGGCCAGGACGTTGCCGTTGGCATCCTTGACCGCGGCTTCCGCATCGTCGTCCGGGGCGACGCTTTCGGCCTGTGGCCACTCAAAGCCGCAGTCGGCGCAGACATGGTTGCTGCCGTCGGGATAGATGTTTTCGAGCGAGCATTGCGGGCAGGCGAGCGTAGAGGGCATGGTTTCGAACCTTGGAACGGGAAAAACGGAAAGGGCCGGAAAGGTATCGCAAATGGTGCAACAGGCACTATGGGGCGTACTTTGCATCCGACGAAAAAAATCCCGCGCCGGTCTGGCACGGGATTAAAAGTCCCATCGTTGCGATGGGTCAGGGAGGGTCAAACATTGTCAGCGGGGGGCGCTGAAGCAACGAGTGCATTGTGCAATCGGGCGCCGTCCGTGTCTGTTGGGCTTGTTCAGCCGTTGCGTAACAGACTGTAATGCACGCTGGATACTGCTATTTGAGGCGTTTCCGGATTTCGCCATTGCAGCTCTTCGCGACGCGTTCGTATTCGTCGGAGCTGTCGATCAGCGCCTGGGTCGATTCGACTTTTCCGATCTCGCGTTTGATGTAGGGAAGCCAGCGATCGTTGAGTTCGCGTTGCAGCATGGCCTGCGTGTTTCCGACCGGACCGCGCCAGGCGCCGCCTGTGGCGAAGCGACGCCGTAGCGTTTCAGCGATGTCGTTCTCGATCGCTGCGAGGTGGTCGTGGTACGTCTTCACATGGCGAAGCTCGTGCGCGTAGATCTCGTTGTAGGCGCAACTTTTCTCGGGAAACTCGCGGGCGATGTAGACCGTCATCGGATCGTGGCCGTAGGTCACGACGAGTTGTGGGCTTGTGCACTCCCAGCGTTGTGAGCGTTCGATAAAGGACGGCGATCGGATCTCCGCACGCACCGTCGCCGTACCGCGCGTGAGGCCGAGCACGCGCGTTCCCGGGCGGGCGATTTCGGCCGCCAGATGGGTGATTTCGCGATAACCGTAGCGCGTGTCGACGCTGAGCTTCTCGGGCAGGCGGCGCAGTGTGACTGACGGCGGCGGCAGCTGATCGCATTCGTCGGCGACGACCGGCGCGCTGGCCAGGAAGCCGAGGGCTACGGCAACAAACTTACGCGGGCAACTGGACATGCCCCTCCGAGTCCAGCGTGACGAACGGGTTCCAGCAGACTTCCCAGAGGAATCCGTCCGGGTCGGCGAAGTAGCCGCGAAAGCCGCCCCAGAACACCTTGTCGGCCGGGCGAACCAGGGTGGCGCCGGCGGCGACTGCCTCGGCGATTGTGTTCACGACGGCTTCTTCGGACTCGACGTTGTGCGCGAGCGTGACGCCGGAAAATCCGCTGCCCTGCGCCGCGACATTGGCGTCTTCGGCCAGCGCCTCGCGCTGGAACAGGGCAAAGGCGACTGAACCGGCCTGGAAGAAGGCGATGTCGGCGTTGCTGCTGCTCGACTCCTTCCAACCCAGCGCGGCGTAGAACTGGCGGCTGCGTGCGAGATCGCCGACGCCGAGGGTGACGAAACTGATCGCTTGTTTCATGGCTTCTCCGTGGCTGATGACGAGTCCGGAATTGTTGCACGGTGTCAAGCGATGCGGTCGGTTATACTCGCGCCGCCTTACTTCTTCTGGTACTTCGCATGGCTCTCGCGCTTTTCGACCTAGACCACACGCTGCTTGACGGCGATTCCAACTCGCTCTGGATGCATTACCTGATCGAACGCGGTCATCTCGACCCGGTGGCGCTGGAAACGCAGGCCGAGTATCTGGTGCAGTACGCCGCCGAAACGCTCGACATCGGTGACTACCTGAACTTTCACCTCGGCTTCCTGCGTGAGCGTGCGCTTGAAGACTGGCTGCCGCTGCGCGACGCGTTCATCGCCGAGCAGATCAAGCCGCGGCTGCCCGAGGCGGCGATCGCCGTCGTCAAGGAGCACCGCGTGCGCGGTGATCACACGGCGATCATCACCGCGACGCATCACTTCCTCGCGGCGGGCATCGGCGATCTCTTCCAGATGCCGGTGATCGCGCCGTGCCCACGCCTGCGCGACGACCGCATCGTTGGCGTGATCGAAAGCACGATCTGCTACCGCGAACGGAAGATCGACTGCCTCGAGGCTTTCGTCGCGCGCGAGGATTGGGAGACCGAGGCCGACGATCGGCATTTCTACTCGGACTCGATCAACGATCTGCCGCTCCTGGCTGCCGTTGGCCACCCGCACGTCGTCAATCCCGATGTCCGCCTGGCGGCAGAGGCCGAGGTGCGCGGCTGGCCGGTGCTGCGCTGGAAGCTGTAATCGAGCGCGTTTAGTGCGCCTGATCCCAGTTGGCGCCGACGCCGACTTCGACGACGAGCGGCACCCTTAGTTTGGCGACCTGCGTCATCAGCGGCGGCAGCTCGACGCGGACGCGCACGAGTTCGTCGTCCGGCACTTCGAGCACCAGTTCGTCGTGGACCTGCATGATCAGTTTCGTACGCAACTGCTCGTGCTCGATCCAGCGTTGCACGGCGATCATTGCCAGCTTGATGAGATCCGCCGCCGTGCCTTGCATCGGCGCATTGATCGCCGCGCGCTCGGCGCCCTGACGCCGGCCGACCTGCGCCGCACGAATCTCGGGCAGCCACAGGCGACGGCCGAACACGGTCTCGACGCAGCCGTTCATCTTTGCCGCGTTGCGCGTGCTTTCCATGTATTTCGCCACGCCGGGGTAACGCGCGAAATAGCGTTCGATGTACGACTGTGCGGCGCTGCGTTCGAGGTCGAGTTGGCGCGCGAGGCCGAAGGCGCTCATGCCGTAGATCAGGCCGAAGTTGATGACCTTGGCGACGCGCCGCTGGTCGGGACCGACTTCGATTGGCGTGACGCCGAAGATCTCGGCGGCGGTGGCGCGGTGTACGTCTTCGCCGTGGGCGAAGGCGTCGAGCAGCCGCGCGTCTTCCGAGAGGTGCGCCATGATGCGCAGTTCGATCTGCGAATAGTCGGCGGAAACGATGCTGCTGCCGGCGGGAGCAACAAAGGCCGAGCGGATGCGCCGCCCTTCGGCGCTACGTACCGGGATGTTCTGCAGGTTGGGATCGCTCGAGGCGAGCCGCCCGGTGACGGCGACCGCCTGCGCGTAGCTGGTATGCACGCGGCCGGTCTGCGCATTGACCATCTTCGGCAGCTTGTCGGTGTAGGTGCCTTTCAGCTTGGCGAGCTGGCGCGATTCGAGCAGGACCTTGGGCAGCGGGTAGTCGAGTGCGAGTTCGGAGAGCACTTCCTCGTCGGTCGACGGCGTGCCGGACGGCGTCTTCTTCTTGACCGGTAGTTCGAGTTTCTTGAACAGGATTTCGGCGAGCTGCTTCGGCGAGTTGACGTTGAACGGCTGGCCGGCGAGCTCGTGCGCCTGCTGTTCGAGTTCGAGCAAGCGTTTGCCGAGTTCGTTGCTTTGCTGCGCCAGCGCGTCGGCGTCGATCAGCACGCCGTTACGCTCCATCCGGAAGAGGACTTCGCGCGATGGCATCTCGATCTCGCCGTAGATGTGCGCGAGTCCGGCGTCGGCCTGGATCTGCGGATACAGCCGTTCGTGCAGGCGCAGGCACAGGTCCGAGTCCTCGGCGCCGTATTCGGCGGCCTGTTCGACGGCCACCTGGTTGAAACCGATCTGGCTTGCGCCCTTGCCGCACAGCGCCTCGAAGGGAATCGTCTGCAGCCCGAGGTGGCGCAGCGCGAGCTGGCCGAGGTCGTGCCCGCGCACGCCTTCCTTGCCGGATTCGAGAACGTAGGACTGGAGCAGCGTGTCGTGCGCGATGCCGGCCAGCGCCAGGCCGTGGTTGGCGAAGACGTGCTGGTCGTACTTGAGGTTCTGGCCGATCTTGGCGTGGTGCGGCGAGGCAAGCCACGCGGCGAGCCGCGACAGCGCTTCTGCGCAAGGCAGCTGAACCGGTGCGCCGGCGTAGTCGTGGCCGAGCGGCAGATACGCTGAGTCACCCGGCGCGACAGCGAAGGAAATCCCGACGAGGCGCGCGGCAAGCGGATCGAGGCTGGTCGTCTCGGTGTCGAGCGCGGTGAGCGGCGCCACGGCTATCTTCGCCAGCCAGCGCTCGAAGGTTGGCCAGTCGAGGATGGTTTCGTAGCCGGCGCGATGCGCGCCGTCGTTGGCGAGCAAGTCCGGCAGCAGTGCGGCTGCCTCGACCTTGGCCGGCGCGGGCGTTTCGGCCGTCGGCTCGCCTTGCGCTTCCTTCAGCCACGACTTCATTTCGTAGCGCGTGAACAGCTCGATCATGCGCGTGCGATCGGGCGCACGCGGCGCGAGTTCGGCCAGTGTCTGCGGAAGTTCGAGATCGCAGCGTACGGTGACGAGCTTGCGTCCGAGCGGCAGGAAGTCGAGCGCGGTGCGCAGGTTTTCGCCGACCACGCCGCCGATGTCGGCCGCGGCAGCGATCACGCCGTCGAGCGAGTCGTATTGCGTCAGCCACTTGACCGCCGTCTTCGGCCCGACCTTGGCGACGCCGGGGACGTTGTCGACGGCGTCGCCGACGAGCGTCAGGTAATCGACGATGCGTTCGGGCGGCACGCCGAACTTTGCGCGCACGCCGGCGGCGTCGAGCGCCTCGTTGCTCATCGTGTTCACCAGCGTGATGTGTTCGTCGACCAGTTGCGCCAGATCCTTGTCGCCGGTCGAGATCACCACGTCGATGCCTTGCGCGGCGGCCTGACGGGCGAGCGTGCCGATCACGTCGTCGGCCTCGACGCCGTCGACCATCAGGATCGGCCAGCCGCAGGCAGCGACACCGGCGTGGATCGGCTCGATCTGCAGGCGCAGGTCGTCCGGCATCGACGGCCGGTTGGCCTTGTATTCGGGGTACCAGTGGTCGCGGAAAGTCTTGCCCTTGGCATCGAAAACGCAGGCCTTGTAGGCCACGTCCCTTGCCTTGTAGTCACTATCCAGCCGGCGTAGCATGTTCAGCACCCCGTAGATGGCGCCGGTCGGCTCGCCCAACGAGTTGCGCAGGTACGGCATGGCGTGGAAGGCGCGGTGGAGTTACGACGATCCGTCGACCAGCAGCAAGGTTGGCATATTTAACAAGGCGTGAAATGAGCGAAAAAGACAAGATCCCCCCGTCGGCCGAGCAAGGTTCAACGAAGTTCACGGCGTCGCAGGAGGCCTGGCGGGTATTCGGCATTATGTCAGAGTTCGTCGAGGCGACGCAGCGCCTGTCGGCCATCCGGCCGGCCGTCTCGATCTTCGGCAGCGCGCGCACTTCGCCCGATTCGCCGTACTACAAGCTGACCGAAGAGATTGCGCGCCAGCTCTCGGACGCCGGCTTTTCGGTGATCTCGGGCGGCGGCCCGGGCATCATGGAGGCGGCCAACAAGGGCGCGTACTTCGGCAAGTCGCCGAGCGTCGGGCTGAACATCCAGCTGCCGCGCGAACAGTCGTCCAACGCGTACCAGGACATCTCGCAGTCCTTCCACCATTTTTTTGCGCGCAAGTACATGTTCGTGCGCTTTGCCAACGCCTACGTCGTGATGCCGGGCGGCTTCGGGACGCTCGACGAGTTGCTCGAAGCCTTGACGCTGATCCAGACCGGCAAGAGCCGCCGGATTCCGATCATCCTCGTGCATGCGCCGTTCTGGAGCGGCATGATCGACTGGTTCCGCAGCACGCTGGTCGACGAAAAGGTGATTTCGCCCGACGACCTCGACTTGATCCAGGTGATCGACAAGCCCGAGGAGGTCGTCGATGCCATCTTCAGGCACTACGAGACGCGGGGCTTCGAGCCGCTGGCCGGCGAGCGCGAGATGCTGCTCAATCTGTAATACAATCCGGGCATTGCAAAATCCCTTCTGAAAGCGTCATCCATGCGTCGAATCTCTGCCCTCCTTGCCTTGCTGGCCCTCGCAGCCGCCCCGGTTTGGGCGCAGACACCGCCCGATCTTGAACCCTTGCCGGAGCCGCCGCCACCGCCGGCGATGAGCACCGACGACGCGGCGCTCGAACCGCAGGTGACGATCAAGAAGCGCGAAGGCGAAACGGTTGAGGAGTACCGCATCAACGGTCGCCTGTACAAGGTCATCGTGACGCCCGAACACGGCGTTCCCTACACGCTGATCGACCCGCGCGGCGATGGTTTCTTCGTGCCGATGGAAGGCCCGGGCGTCGACCGGATCAGCGTGCCGATGTGGGTGATCGGCACGTTCTGAGCTGTCCCTCCGGCGCCGGCCGCCGCACTGGCGGCCGCCCGTTATTCCTCTCCCGCGTCCTGTCCTGTTTCTCCAACCGATCCGAGTGAGCATTCCCATGGCGTCCTTCCCGATTCCGGCGCCGGCCTTCAACGGAAACAGTCGCGTCGTTCCTCCCGGCAATGCGTTCGACTGGCTGCGCCAGGGCTGGGCGCTGTTCGCGGCCAACCCCGGTCTGTGGATCGGGCTGACCATCGTCCTTCTGGTGATCGTCCTCGGCGTGCAGATCGTACCGCTGGTCGGCACGCTTGCCGCACATCTGCTGATGCCGGTGCTCGGCGCCGGCCTGTTGCTGGTGTGCCGGAAGATCGATGAGGAGGAGCGCGTGCAGATCGACGACCTCTTCGCCGGCTTCAAGCAGAACGCCGGTCCGCTGGTCATGGTCGGTGTGCTCTACATGGTGGCGATGTTCGCCATCGTCGTCATTGTGGTTGTCGTCGGCGGTGGCAGCGTGGCCGGCGGTTTGCTGTCGGCGCAGCCGGCGGGTCTTGGCGTGATCTTCGGCGGCCTGATGCTGTCTTTGTTACTGTCGCTGGCGCTGTCGGTGCCCGTCGTCATGGCCGTCTGGTTCGCTCCGGCGCTGGTCTTCTTCAACCACATGCAGCCGGTCGAGGCGCTCAAGGCCAGTTTCGAGGCGTGCATGAAGAACGTCCTGGCGTTCCTGGTCTACGGGCTGATCGTGCTGGTGCTCGCGTTCTTCGCTGCGCTGCCGGTCGGCCTCGGTTTTCTGGTCCTCATTCCTGTTCTCGCTGGGTCGGTGTATGCCGCCTACCGGGACGTTTTTGTCGCGAATTGATTGATCCATGCAAGCACTGACTCTTCCCGCCAGCCGCGGTCTGCGCTGGTTGTCCGAAGGTTTCCGCATCTTCCGCAAGAAACAGCTGTTGCTGACGCTGCTCATCGTCGGCTACTGGGTGGCGATGATCGTCATCAGCTCGCTGCCGTTCTTCGGGCAGATCGTGGCGACGCTGCTGATTCCGGTGTTCTCGGTCAGCCTGATGAATGCCTTCCGGCTCGTCGAGCGCAATGCGCTCTTGCCACCGCATCTGCTGTTCTCGGGCTTTCAGCAGAACCTGCGCACCTTGTTGATCCTCGGTGGTATCTACTTCGCCGGGACCACGCTCATCCTCGGAGCGACGTCGCTGATCGATGGCGGCGATTTTTTCCGCATGGCCGTGCTCGGGCAGCGTGCGGAGGAGGCTGCGGCGGGCGATGACCTGCCAGTTGGTGCCATCATTACCGTCGTTGCCCTGTCGCTACCGTTCATGATGGCGTACTGGTTTGCGCCGGTGCTCGCCGCCTGGCACGGGCTTTCGGCCGGAAAGTCGCTGTTTTTCAGCATCGTCGCCTGCCTGCGCAACTGGCGTGCCTTCGTCGTCTATTTCGTCTCGATCGCCATCTTCGGCATGCTGCTGCCCGGCCTGATCGTCGCCGCGGTGACGATTCTTCTGCCCGGCGGGGGTGAGGTGATGTCGGTCGCGCTGTCGTCGCTGCTCGTCGTCGTGCTGATGCCGACGCTCTACGGCAGCTTCTACGCGAGCTACCGCGACGTCTTTGTCGTCGTCAACGAGAATGCCTGAGACGTCGTCGCAAACGCCGCTCGGCGTTTTTGGCGGAACGTTCGATCCGGTACATTTCGGTCACCTGCGCCTCGCCGAGGAAGCGGCCGACGCGCTCGCGCTGGAACGGGTGCGCTGGATTCCCGCCGGTTGGCCGGCCTTGCGCGGCGCGCCGCGCGTTGCGCCCCGGCAGCGGCTGGAGATGGTGCAGCTGGCGACCTCCGGCAACCCGCGCTTTGAGCTCGACAGCGCCGAAGTCGATGCGGCTGCGCCGAGCTACACGGTGCCGACGCTCGAACGCCTGCGCGCAGATGCCGCTATCGGCCCGTCACGACCGCTCGTCCTGCTCGTCGGCGCCGACGCCTTTGCCGGGATGACCGGCTGGCATCGCTGGAAAGCGCTGTTCGAACTGGCGCATATCGGTGTCGCGCACCGGCCGGGCTATCCGGTCGAAGCAGACGCCTTGCCGCCGGCGCTGGCCGAAGTCTTCCGGGCGCGACTGAGTTCCGACGTTGGCGATCTCGCGGCGGCACCGGCCGGGTGCGTTGCGACCTTCGCCATGACGCAGCTCGACATTTCCGCAACCAAGATTCGGGCGTTGCTGTCGAAACGACACAGCGCCCGCTACCTGCTCCCCGAGGCGCTGATCGCGTACATCGGGCAGCATCACCTTTATGAAGAGAATTGAATCGCCAATGAATGCAGCACAACTCGAAAAAGTCGTCGTAGCCGCGCTTGAGGACATCAAGGGCCGTGATATCGAAGTCATCAATACCGCCAAGCTGACCCCGCTGTTCGAACGTATCGTCGTCGTCAGCGGCGACTCCAACCGGCAGGTGCGTTCGCTCGCGCGCAACGTCGAGGACAAGGTGCGTGAAGCCGGCGGCGAGATCCTGTCGACCGAGGGCGAAGACGGTGGCGAATGGGTGCTCGTCGATCTCGGCGACATCGTCGTACATATCATGCAGCCGGCCATCCGCAGCTATTACAACCTCGAAGAACTGTGGGGCGGCAAGGGGCCGGAACGGGTGCGCAAGGCCACCGCGGCGGCCGCCTGAACTTCAATGCGGCTCGGCATCCTCGCGGTGGGGAACAAGCTGCCTGACTGGGTGGCGAAGGGCTGCGCCGAGTACATCAAGCGCATGCCGCGCGAGCTGCCGCTGTTGGTCGTTGAGGTGAAGCCCGAGCCGCGCGGCTCGAAGACGCGCGAGCAACTGCTGGCGGCGGAAAAAGTCCGGCTGCAGGCGGCCTTGTCCAGCTTCGACCGGCTGGTCGTGCTCGACGAGCGCGGCGCCGATCTCACGACGGTAAAACTGGCGCAGCGCCTCGAGGACTGGATGCGCGAAGGCGGCGACACGGCCTTCATCATCGGCGGCGCCGACGGCATCGACGAGGAACTGAAGCAGCGCGCCGATTGCATGATCCGCCTCTCCAGCCTGACGCTGCCGCACGCCATGGCGCGCCTGGTGTTGTGCGAACAGTTGT
>RRZT011099940.1_pt1 | contig 11853 bp, 8 predicted proteins | sample 2165551 | NCBI WGS metagenome assembly RRZT01 (sample SAMN10456910, study PRJNA506462) | wastewater metagenome | biome: wastewater; feature: sludge; material: wastewater sludge; isolation source: wastewater sludge with Escherichia coli K12::gfp cells carrying plasmid... | place: USA: Moscow, Idaho ... | reverse complement strand
GAAACAGGGTTAGTCTGGCTTTATCTCCCGGGCTCAAGCTGGCAATTAAGTTGCGCAGCTCATCGGAGCCGGAAACCGGTTGGTTTTCCAGTTCTAGAATGACGTCGGCAATACGAATGCCGGCTTTTGCCCCTGGCCCTCTGGGGAGTAGCCCGGTTACAACGGCGCCTCTTACTTCGTCTAGTCCGAATGTGGATGCTAATTGTGGCGAAATATCTTGGGTGGCTACTCCAGCCCAGCCGCGCACCACCATGCCTTTTTCAATTAATTGCTTTAAAACCTCTCGTACTGTGTTTTCTGGAATGGCAAACCCAATGCCAAGCGAGCCGCCGCTACTAGAGAAAATGGCAGTATTAATTCCGATTAGTTTTCCCTGTGTATCGATCAGGGCGCCACCTGAATTACCCGGGTTAATGGGGGCATCTGTTTGAATGAAATTTTCAAACGCATTAATTCCCAGTTTTGATCTGCCCATTGCAGAAACAATACCCATGGTGACGGTCTGGCCCACTCCAAAAGGGTTGCCGATGGCCAGGACAACATCACCAATCTGCGTTTCCTGAATGTGGCCAAAGGTGACGGGATGGAGATCGGTTCCTTCAATTTTGATGATGGCAAGGTCGCTTTCAGGGTCTGCTCCAACCACGCGGGCAGCGAATTTACGCCCATCTGAAAGTGAAACAGCAATTTCGTCAGCTGCCTCAATGACATGGTTGTTCGTTACGATATAGCCCTCGTGACTTACGATGACGCCAGAGCCAAGACTGGTGCTCTTTTGGGATTCGATCTCACCGTTTTGGCCAAAAAAGCGGCGTAGTCGCGGGTCATTTAGTAAAGGATTGCGAGTTATTCTGGCGGCCTTGCTGGTGTAAATATTAACCATGGACGGCAATGCTTTTTGGGTTGCTTCCCGGTAGGTGGCAACCCCTTTGGTCAATGGCGTTTCACCTTGAGGTGCCTCTTGAAGAGTTAGGACGGAAGTGTTTATGCGAGATGAGCTGGGCAGCCATTGTGGTGCCAATACGTGAAGTAGACCGATGGCGGCTAAACCAAGGGTGACCGTCTGTGCGAAAATTAACCAAAATCGACGTGCCATATTAGGAGGTAAGCCATGCGGTTACTGGAATTAGAAAATTATATACAACAAACGCTCGAAACTTCACGTTTCCGTGATTATTGCCCAAATGGCTTGCAGGTGGAGGGTCGAGATAACGTACAGCTGCTGGTTACAGGCGTTACCGCTAATCTTGCTCTAATCGAAGAGGCTGTCAAGATTGGAGCTGATGCTATCTTGGTTCATCACGGCTGGTTCTGGAAAAATGAAGATCCAAGGATTATTGGCACTAAGCGGCGTCGCCTTGACGTACTAATTAAGCAGGATGTGTCTTTGCTTGCTTATCACTTGCCGCTAGATGCGCACCCGGAGCTCGGAAATAACGCTCAATTAGCGGCTCGTCTGGGTTTGGGTTTGGAGTCGCATTATGGCGATCAGTCCTTAGGGTGTGTGGGGGTAATGGCGGCGGAGTTGCCGCTATCGGCTTGGCGGGATTTTCTCTGTACCCGTTTGGAGCATGCTCCATTGCTGATTGGGAATCCAGAGAAACCTATTCGCCGAGTTGCTTGGTGCACAGGTGCCGCCCAGTCTTATTTTGCAGGGGCGATTGCAATGGGTGGCATTGATGCTTTTATTACGGGAGAAATTTCCGAGCCGATGGTTCACCTGTCGCGTGAATCCGGTGTGGCATTCATCGCTGCGGGGCACCATGCCACCGAACGGTTTGGGGTTTCCGCTTTGGGAGAGCATTTGGCCTTGCGTTTTGGTATTGAGCACCAGTTTATTGATATTCCAAGCCCGGTTTAAGCGCAGGCACCATAAATACGATTGCCAATAGATGAAGATAACTGCCTACTTGGGCATTCTGTCCTTTCAAACCTAGCCGAAATGTGAAAAAATCCATGTAATTGTAAATTAAAGTTAGGTGTGAATCATGCTCGACAAGGATGGGTATCGTCCTAATGTCGGCATCATTCTCTGTAATGCGCAAAACCAGGTTTTTTGGGGGAAGCGTATTCGCGAGCATTCTTGGCAATTCCCGCAAGGTGGTATCAAGTATGGAGAGACACCTGAGCAGGCAATGTTTCGCGAGTTGATGGAAGAGGTGGGTCTGCAGGAACAGCACGTCAGAATTCTTGGTAGAACCAAGGATTGGCTTCACTACGACGTGCCGCAAAACTGGATTCGTCGTGAATGGCGCGGTAGTTATCGAGGTCAGAAGCAAATCTGGTTTTTGTTGCGTCTAGTTGGCCGAGATTGTGATGTTAAGTTAAGGGCTACTAACCATCCAGAGTTTGATGCTTGGCGCTGGAGTGATTATTGGTCTCCTCTGGAGACTGTTATTGAGTTTAAGAGAGATGTTTACCTGAAGGCGCTTGAGGAGTTGCAAGGGTATTTGGGGGGGTGATTTGCTTGTCCTCGTACGAAATTTGTCTGTGGTCTTCGAAAATGCCGCGAGCCTAAGCAGGTCGCGGCATTTTTGTCTAAAGTTGAAGGCAATAGGGTGGAGAATACAAACTTTCTGATTGAAAACAATCTGAAGCGTTTTTGTGTTCGCCGGAATCCGTCTTCTCGTGCTATCTTTAGCTGGTTTAGTTAATAGCACAGTTGCCAAAGTTAAGTCTGACTGGGGCGGTTGTTCAAAATAACAGCGGAAACAGCCAAGTTTGCAATAGATCAACAATTGCTGGCGGGCGAGCCGCTAGTATCCGTTACATTGAATCGGGAGTGAGTCGATGGCAGATGTTGTTCTGCGGGGCATACGCAAATCGTATGGTGATATTGAAACCATCCATGGTGTGGATCTTGAAGTTAAGGATGGGGAATTTGTGGTGTTTGTTGGCCCTTCGGGTTGTGGCAAATCTACGCTTCTCCGCTTAATTGCTGGTCTTGAAGATATTACTGATGGTGACCTGTTGATTGGTGGAGAGGTGATGAACACCGTTCCTCCAGCGCAGCGGGGTATTTCCATGGTGTTCCAGTCGTATGCGCTATATCCGCATATGTCGGTTTTTGAAAATATGGCTTTCGGGCTTAAGTTGGCGCGAGAGTCCAAGGAGGCAATTGATGCTGCCGTAGGTCGTGCGGCCAAGATTCTTCAAGTTGAACATTTGCTCGATCGTAAGCCAAAGGCGCTTTCGGGTGGTCAGCGTCAACGTATCGCCATTGGCCGTGCGATTGTTCGTAAGCCAAAAGTGTTTTTGTTTGATGAGCCTTTGTCCAATCTTGATGCGTCCCTTCGTGTGCAAATGCGTATTGAGCTTTCAAAGCTGCATGATGAGCTCAAAACGACGATGGTTTATGTGACCCATGACCAGGTTGAGGCGATGACCTTGGCTGACAAGATTGTTGTGTTGTCTGCTGGTAATGTTGAGCAAGTTGGTGCTCCTCTTGAGCTGTATCACCACCCTCGCAATTTGTTTGTGGCTGGCTTTATCGGTTCGCCAAAAATGAATTTCATTGATGGTGTTTTGACCCAGATTGAAAAGGGTGTGGCGTTAGTAAAGCTGCCAACTGGAAACAGTATTCGCGCTGCGGTTGATGCAAGCCGTGCCAAAGTTGGTGATAAGGTTACCTTAGGTATTCGCCCAGAGCATTTTGTTCAAGGTAATACCGATGTTGGTTGTATTACCGCAAAAGTGGTCGTTGTTGAGCGCTTGGGTGATGTGACTTACATCTTCCTGGAAACCAGTGTGGCGCAGTCAGGTTTGGTTGTGCGCATGGGGCCAGAGAGCGATGTGAAAGCTGGTGAGATTATTTCTGTCGGCCTGCCAGAGACTTCTTGTCACTTGTTTAATGCAGATGGCGTTGCCTTTAAACGGGTTTTGCTTGATACCAAGACGGTTGTTCGCTAGTTTATATATGTGGTGAGTAAACAAGGCTTGCAAAGACTGGAGCCTTGTATTTAAATGAGACCTCCATATTAATGGTGGTATAACAAGAAAGTACGCCAAGTCATTTGGCCTTCTCTCAATTGAAACGTTGGAGGAATAATGAGCATTCACAGCAAGTTTAAACTAGCGACGGTAGCAGTAGTAGCGATGTCAGCTTTCGCATCGGCCGGTTCTGCGCTGGCGTGGGAACAAGGTAAGTTGCAACTCTGGATTAACGGCGACAAAGGCTACAACGGTATTCAAAAAGTTGGCGACCAATTTAAAGCCAAAACTGGTGTTCCTGTAACGGTAGAGCATCCAGAAGATGCTCCTTCAAAGTTCCAGTCTGCAGCTGCGGCTGGAAAAGGTCCAGATATCTGGTGCTGGCCACATGACCGCTTTGGTGAGTGGATTCAGGGTGGTTTGCTGGCAGAGCTGAATCCTTCCAAAAAGGTTAAAGATGAAATCGTAAACATCGCATGGGATGCGGTTACGATCGGTGGTAAAGTTTACGGTTATCCTGTTGCAGTGGAATCCATTGGCCTGATTTACAACAAGGCTTTGGTTCCTACTCCACCAAAAACGATGGAAGAGATTGTAGCCCTGGATAAAAAGCTTCAAGCAGAGAAGGGCGTGCGAGCTATTCTGTGGGATTACAATAATACTTACTTCTCTTGGCCTTTGATCGCTGCTGGCGGTGGTTATCCATTTGCCAAGGATGCTAAAGGCACGTTTGATCCTAAAAACACTGGCGTAAATAATCAGGGTGCTATTGATGGTGTTCAGGCTATTGTTGACTTGATCAATGCCGGCGCGATGCCTAAAGGCGCTTCCTACGCTGATATGGAAGCTGGCGTGAACAAGGGCAAGATCGCGATGATGATCAATGGTCCTTGGGCATGGGATAACTTGAAGAAGTCCAACATTAACTTCGGTGTTGCTCCGATTCCTTCAGTTAAAGGTAAGCCTGCTAAACCATTCGTTGGTGTACTGGCTTGTACCATCAACAAATCTTCTCCAAACAAAGACGTTGCAGTTAAGTTTTTGGAAGACTCTTTGTTGAAGGTTGAAGGTTTACGTCAAATCAACGCCGATGTGCCACTGGGTACACCTGCTAACAAATCTTTCTTTAAAGAATTGTATGCAGATCCAAACATCCGCGCCACGATGGCTAACGTAAATGCTGGTAAACCAATGCCTTCGAACTCGGAAATGGGTAAGTTCTGGTCGGCAATGGCTTCTGCTTTGCAAAATATTACGCAAGGTCGTCAAGCTGTGAAAATGGGTCTGGATAACGCCGCGAAGCGCATCACCAAGTAATTCGGTGTGCTGAGTCAGGTGTTTATCTGACTTGAAAGGGCGCTGCTTATCCTTCTTGGTAAGTGGTGCCCTTTTTTATTGCAATAGGTAAGTTTAATCAGTTTTTTTATTTAGTAAATTAGGGGTGGAGCTAGGATGTCTAATCTGCTGTCGAGAGCCCTCAAATGGAGCTCCCTGTTGGGGGTTGCCTTACTGGCCTTGTTTATCATTTATTTCGCTTATATCTCCGGAAGGGTTGTAGGCGCTGTCGTCATGCTAGCCGGATTATCGATTACGGTATTCGTGTACACCTCCGCCCGTGCCTATGTATACCGATATATGTTCCCGGGTTTGGCTGCCGTGGCGATCTTTGTGTTAATGCCGCTGGCCTATACTTTTTACTTGGGTTTTACGAACTATGGGTCAAAGAATCTGTTGACCTTTGAGCGCGTAACTGAAGACTTCCTGTCGCAGACATATCGACCCGATCAAGGTGTTGATTACGATGTTAAGCTTATAGGTGATGGGCGTGAGTTCCGCTTGTTACTGACTGAGCAAGTGGCAGATGCATCTTCAAGTATGAGTGATGAAGACTTTGATAAATTGGTGGCTGGCGACACGACTGCCTTGCAGCCAACCGCGAGTGCGGCTGATGCTTCAGCTGCTTCAGCTGCTTCAGCAGCTCCAAAGCCTAAACAGTTTGTCACAAAAGACGCCTTGGCGTTAAAAACCCCAAAAATACTTGATGTAAAAGTCTTGCCTGTAGAACAGGCCGACGTGAACATTACCAATGTCCTAGGTGATCGTGAGTTCTCTGAGCGTCAACAGGCGTTGGATGGACTGAAAATCGTTTTGCCAGATGGCTCCATCGTACGAAAAACGGGTTTCTCTACTTTTGGCCCTAAGGAAGCTCAGTATCGCAAAAATGCTGACGGTTCTATTACAAATGTCCAAACCTCAGAAACTTTAAGACCTGATTTTGATAAAGGTTTCTATGTTTCTGATAGCACAAAACAAAATCAAATCCCAGGCTTTAGAACAGGCATTGGTTTTGAAAACTATAAGCAGATTTTTACCGATCCTAAATTTAGCCAACCATTTATCGCCATCTTCGTTTGGACGGTTGTGTTTTCTGCTTTGACGGTGTTGTTTACTCTTTCAATTGGGATGTTCCTTGCCGTTTTGTTGAATTGGGAGTCCTTACGATTCCGCGCTGTTTACCGGATGATGCTGTTCTTGCCGTATGCAGTACCTGGCTTCATTTCAATCTTGGTGTTTAAAGGGATGTTCCGAAACCAAGGTGAAATCAACATGGTCCTGAATATGCTGTTTGGGACAGGTACAATCAACTGGCTAGGTGACCCTATTCTGGCCAAGTTGATGGTGCTTTTGGTTAATACGTGGCTGGGTTACCCCTATATGATGGTTTTATCGATGGGCTTGATTAAGGCTATTCCTGCTGATCTGTACGAAGCATCTGCAATTGCTGGCGCAGGGCCCTTAACTAATTTCTTTAAAATTACTGTCCCGTTAATTGTTAAACCAATAACACCGCTCTTAATTGCCTCATTTGCCTTTAACTTTAACAACTATGTGTTGATCGCACTTTTAACTGCGGGTCGTCCTGACTTCTTAAATACCGATACTGCTGCCGGCCACACGGATTTGTTGGTTAGTTATACGGTAAAGCTGGCCTTTGAAAGCACCCAGCAATTTGGTTTGGCGGCCGCTCTTTCAACCGTAATCTTTGTGTTGGTTGCTGTTTTGTCAGTGCTGAATCTCAAGCTGACCAAAGCAAACCAACATGAAAACCGCTATTAAGAGAATGGGGATATAAATAATGGCTATTGTTTCAGATAAGTCCCAAAAGTGGCGCGTGATATTTGCCCATTTGTGGGTGATTGCCTTCATCGTCGTGGCGCTGTTTCCGTTCTTTGTGATTTTCATGATTTCGGTTACACCGGGTAATTTTGCTTCTACAGGCGATTTGGTTCCGCGCAATTTAACATTGGATCACTGGAAAAACGCATTGTGTTATGACCGTGATTTGTGGTGCTTTAAGTATCAAGATGATAACGGGAAGTTGGTAACTCCACCGTTCCCTGTATTACGTTGGTTGTCTAACTCTGTGTTTATTGCTGCTGTATCTGCTGCTTTCATTTTGTTGCTGTCAACAACCAGCGCTTACGCATTTGCCCGGATGAAGTTCCGCTTTCGTTCGCAAATTCTTAACGGCTTGATGTTGACGCAGATGTTCCCATCTGTTTTGGCCTTGGTTGCTATTTTTGCTTTGTTCCAAGCCATTGGGGAGCATGTAAGCTGGTTGGGGGCAAACTCCTACGGTGGTTTGATTTTGGCCTACATCGCCGGTATTTCAATGCATGTTTGGACGATTCGAGGCTACTTCGACACAATTCCAGTAGAAATTGAGGAAGCGGCAAAGGTTGATGGGGCTACTGCATTCCAATCCTTCCGTTTTGTATTGCTACCAATGGCGTTGCCAATCTTGATGGTGGTGTTCTTGTTGGCCTTTATTAGCGGCGTGCTTGAATATCCAGTCGCATCGGTCTTGTTGTCAGATGAAAAATTACTGACCTTTGCTGTAGGTGCACAGCGCTACTTTAATCCGCAAGATATCAGGTGGGGTGATTTTGCGGCTGCTGCTATCTTGTCCGGTTTGCCAATCACCCTGGTGTTCTTGCTGGCGCAACGCTGGATGATTTCGGGGCTGACAGCGGGTGGCGTTAAAGGCTAGTTTGGTTGCATGCAAGTCAAAGCCGCTTATCATTACTGATAAGCGGCTTTTTTATTAACTAATGAACGGCAAACTACGTTGGTCGGCAGATTGGTAACGATGTTGAGAGTCTAAACAATAGGTGTTAAGCCGCTGGTTTCTAAACTTGCAAGGGCTTTGGCTTCATTCAATGTTCTAGCTTTACCGCAGCCGAAAAGACATGCGGCGATTTGATGGACTATGGGTGTGGGCACAGGGATATGCCCTGCTAGAACTTCAGATGTCCAATTTGCAGTGACACTAGCTTCCAAGGAGTCAGGCAGATTGGGCAGGTGTTGAATAACCCCGGCCTCAGCCTCGAAAAGTGTCTGTGCTTGACCATCTTTCCAGAATTCTAGCTGCGGGCGTCGTTTTGGGTTTGCAAATGGTTCTCCTTCAGTGGCACGGAAAAGAAGGGATGTAATTTGCGTCTCGGCATAAAATCGTTGTAGCTTAGCCTGATAATCAGGATGGCTAAAGCTAACAAGGGTTAGGGCCGTATCCGAAAATGGGTTAATCATTTTAACCAGTGTATGCCCGCTATTCCGCACTCCAATGCGCGCACGAAGCGAAAGTAATTCGGCAAGGCCAGGGGCTAGAACTCCGGTGGGCACAAAGGCAAGACCATCTGTATTAAGGGCCTCTTGAGCCTTTTCAATGCTGGATACAGGTAGGACTCCAAGCTCTCTTAATACGCTTGCCGTGGAAATGCGGCCATTTCCTTCAATAAAACCGTGAATAAGAACAGGTATTCCAAGTTTTCGTAGCAAAAGCGAAAGGAGTGGAGTGAGATTGGCTTCTTTTCTGGCTCCATTGTAACTGGGGATGACAATTGGAGCGCAATCGCTAACAGGAGACTTCAAGCGATTTAGACGCATATCCACAGCACGATAGAAGCCTCGAAGTTCGCTATCAGCCTCAGATTTCATCCGCATAGCAATTAAAATGGCGCCAAGCTCGAGATCGGGTACGCCGCCATCAAGGATGGCAGACATCAAATCAAAGGCTTGGTCATCGCTCAAATTGCGGCTGCCGTCACGGCCACGGCCAATTTCTTTAATAACTTGAGTAAAATTGTGCATGGGGCTGCTCTGCTGTAATGGTCATTGTCGAAAAGGTGGTCAGCAAACTTTGTTCCACCCAGCTATCATATCGATAATAAATAAAGTAATTTCCACGAATTTTTGAGTTTAATAAGGCTTAAAATGCTCGCTAATCTAAAGCACGGGATATGACGCATAAGCTTCTCTGCGTCTAAGACTGTAATCAAGAAAATGGACATGGATTTTTCATCAGCATTTCTTAAGCCTCTTCGGTCACCTCTTACAGCGGTTGTTGCTGCTTGGGGGCTTTTGTCACTACTGCTGTATTTCTGCCGGCCTTTTTATGCGAATTTAACCTCTCATGTTGGTAAAACGGGCGCCGCCATGATTTTGGCTGCAACCCTTATGCTTGCGGTCATTGGGTTGGTTATATTGGTCATTAGGCGTAGCCTTGCAGTGTGGGCTGATTGGGCTATGGGCCCTATTAAGGAAAATCCGGCTCGGCCACGTCACTCCCCATTTCCAAAGCTGACCAATCTAATAGAGAAACAGCGGAGCGAGATTCTCCGACAACAGCAGGATTTTGAGCGCCAACAACAGAATATTGATGGGCTGGTCTCCGATAAAACGCAGCATTTGCAGGATCTCGTGGATCAACTCTCCACGAATGAGCAGCGTGCTCGCCACCTAGAGGCGCATCTAAGAGAGGTCATCCGCAGCGCAGGCGAGGCAATTATCACATTAAATGCACATGGCGTTGTGCAGAGTTTTAATCCAGCAGCGGAGCGCATCTTTTCATATCAGGAACGAGACATCCTGGGGCGTTCGGGCGATTTACTGATTCCCAGAGCCAGTTGGAGCTGGGGTGATGCACTTTTTGAGGGCGCTGCACCAGAAGATATTGATGATGGCCACTTATATGGGCGTCGCCGTAATGGTGATGTGTTTGCTCTTGAAATAAGCGTCAGTGAGTTTCACACGGGTGAAAGGGTGTTTTTTACCTGGATTGTACGCGACATTACGGGGCGCCTTGAAAGTGAAATGGCCTTGGCAAGCTCGGAGCAACGTTTCCGCGCCTTATATGAGAACGCAATTGACGCAGTACTGCTTCTAGATCACAAAAAGGTGCAAGACTGCAATCCAGCTACTGTAGGCATGTTCGGATGCAAGGATCAGCAGGGCTTTCTGAGTTTAACACTTGCGGAGATCATGCCCCCAATTCAAGCTAATGGAGTCGAGTCTGCCGATCAGTTTAATGAGTTACTGGACTTTGCGCATCAATATCGAAGTGTACGCACCGAGTGGTTATGGTTACGCCAAAATGGGGAAGTATTCTCAGCTGATATATCCGTTGCACTGGTGCAAACCAGTCCCGAGTTGTTGATAGAGCTAGCCATTCGTGACATCTCCGATGCCAAGCGAATTGAACGTGAGCTAATGCATCATCGTAATCATCTGCAAGAGCTCGTTGCTGATCAAACCAAGGATTTGCGCGAGGCTAAAGAGGCGGCAGAGCAGGCTAGCCAGGCCAAATCACATTTCTTGGCCAACATGAGCCATGAATTACGTACACCGCTCCACGCAATTTTGAGCTACTCCGACTATGGGCTAAATAAGTTACAGCTCGGCACATATGATAAGTTGGAAAAATACTTTACTAACATCAAAACTAGCGGTGAACGTTTACTTTTGCTAATAAACGACTTGCTTGATCTGGCGCGTCTAGAAACGGGCAAGATGCCTTACATGTTTCAAAAAGTGGATCTGAATCAAATTATTCAGCAAACAGCACAGGAATTATCACCCCTGTATTTTCAGCGCGAGCAAACAATTACCTTGCCTCCAGAGCATCAGGCTGCCGTGGTGTGGGGTGACGTGCAACGTATGACGCAAGTCATCCACAATCTGATGACAAACGCCAATAAATACACCCCGATAGGCGGTAGGATTCGGGTAGAATTGGCCGCGCTTGAGCTGGTCTCTGGCCCTTATATGCGCTTGTTGGTGCAAGATAATGGGGTAGGGATTCCGGTAACTGAGTTAGAAAGCATTTTTGATAAGTTTAATCAGAGCAGTCGTACCCGTACCAATGCCGGTGGCACAGGTTTAGGTTTGGCGATTTGTCGTGAAATTGTAAGTCAACACCACGGTATTATTCAGGCTACAAACGCCCCAGAAGGCGGGGCCTGTTTTACCGTCGAGCTCCCCTGTGAGCCGACCCCGGAGGAAAGTTAAGTGGCAGAGCCTATCGTTTTACTGGTTGATGATGACCCGCTCAATCTGGATATTTTGCTTGAGGCACTAGAAGGGCAGGGTTTCTTGCTCGAAACGGCTCAGGATGGTCAACGAGCTTGGGAAATGTTACTGGCTGCCCCAACTAAATACAGCGCGATTATCCTTGACCGGATGATGCCACGCTTGGATGGGTTGGCTCTTCTAAAAATTATTAAAAGTCACCCAGTACTACGAAATATTCCGGTGATTATGCAAACAGCAGCAGCGCTCAATCACCAGATTTTGGAAGGCCTGCAAGCAGGCGCTTATTATTATCTGACCAAGCCCTACGATTTTCGGGTTGCACTTTCGATTGTTCGAGCCGCATTGCGTGATGGTTTGCACAACGAGGAGTTACGTCGCGAATTACAAGTTGCCGGTGGAAGTGCCAGCCTGCTGCGCAGTGCGCATTACCAATTACAAACACTAACCGAAGCCCACAACCTTGCTTTGTCGCTATCACATGCATTCCCAGAGCCGCAGCATGTGGTGACAGGTTTGGAAGCCCTGCTGAATAACGCGATTGAGCATGGCAAT
>RRZT010946422.1_pt1 | contig 11855 bp, 11 predicted proteins | sample 2165551 | NCBI WGS metagenome assembly RRZT01 (sample SAMN10456910, study PRJNA506462) | wastewater metagenome | biome: wastewater; feature: sludge; material: wastewater sludge; isolation source: wastewater sludge with Escherichia coli K12::gfp cells carrying plasmid... | place: USA: Moscow, Idaho... | reverse complement strand
CCTGGCCCGGCTCGACGCCAGCGAATCGCGCTACCGTCTGCTGCTCGACGCCCACCAACTGTGGCCGCTCGACATGGACGACGGCGCCGACGGCGACCACGACCACCCCTGAGAAAGCCCGCCCGAGGCCGCCCCCCGGACACGCGTCGAGGGGTGCGTACAGCGCCTCCGCCGGCGCAGAACCGCCAGCCAGCGTAATAGGCCCACCCCCTGCCGCAAACGGGCAGACCCGTGCCAAAATCGGCGCCCCGCCGAACAAGGTCTTGTCACCCGGATGCCCAGCAGCGCCCCCGCCACCAACCCCTGCCAGGCCTGTGGAGCCTGCTGCGCGAGCTTTCGCGTGTCCTTCTACTGGGCCGACGGGGAGGCCCGCGGGCTCCCGGCCGAACTGACCGAACAGCTCAACCCGTGGTTCAGCTGCATGGCCGGCACCAACCGCCGCGCCCCCCGCTGCGTGGCGCTGGACGGCACGCTGGGCATCGACGTCGGCTGCCGGGTTTACCTGCAACGGCCCGAGCCCTGCCGGGAAGTGCAGGCCGGCGACAGCCAGTGCCTGAAGGCCCGCGCCCACCACGGCCTGCCGCCGCTGAGCGCCATTTCCTGAGCCCGCCCCGGGGTGGGCGTTCGAGCCACCGCAAGAATCCGCGCCGGCTTCTCACCGGGCGCGTAGAGCGAACCGCTTCCTGAAACCACTTGCGGGTTTCCTGCCCGGGCGCCCCTCGCCCAAGGGTTCTGAGGGCACCGCCATCCCCAGGCGGAGCCTGGGGATGGCGCGCAGGCGCGAGGGCCCGGCGACGCCCTCCTGCGCCAGCGTCTACTGTTCGACGAAGGCCCGCTCGATCACGTAGTCGCCCGCCTCGCCGATGTGGGGCGAAATCTTGAAGCCGAAGTCGTCGAGCATGGCGGAGATTTCCTTGAGCATCGCCGGGCTGCCGCAGATCATGCCGCGGTCGGTGGCCGGGTCGAGGGGCGGCTCGCCCAGGTCGGCGAAGAGCTTCCCGGACAGGATCAGATCGGTCTGCCGGCCCTCGTTGCGGAAGGGCTCGCGGGTGACGGTGGGGTAATAGACGAGCTTCTCGCGGATCATCTCGCCCAGGTATTCGTGCTCCTTCAGGTCTTCCTCGATGTAGTCGTGGTAGGCGAGCTCATTGGTCCAGCGCACGCCGTGGATAAGGATGATCTTGTCGAAGCGCTCGTAGGTTTCCGGATCGTGGATCAGGCTCATGAAGGGCGCGAGGCCGGTGCCGGTGGCAAACATGAACAGGCGCTTGCCGGGCTTCAGATCCCGCAGCACGAGGGTGCCGGTGGGCTTCCTGCTGACCAGCAGCTCGTCGCCGGGCTTGAGGTGTTGCAGGCGCGATGTCAGCGGGCCGTCCTGGACCTTGATGCTGAAGAACTCCAGGTGCTCCTCGTAGTTGGCGCTGGCGATGCTGTAGGCACGCATCAGGGGGCGGCCGTTGACCTCCAGCCCGATCATCACGAACTGGCCATTGATGAAGCGCAAGCCCGCATCGCGGGTCGTGCGGAAGGTGAACAAGCTGTCGTTCCAGTGATGGACGGAGAGCACGGTTTCTTTGTTGAAGGCGGCCATGATGAGTGCCTGATACGTTGAAAAACGGTGATGTTAAACATCCCCTGCTCTTCTAAAAATTAAATAATTTCTCTAACAATTATCTACTTCACAGATAAGCAGCGATGCCGCCCAAGGTCGGGCGACATCGCAGCCCCGTGCCGCACCACCGGGCTGAGGCCATGCACATCGCAGTGGCTCGCCCGCCCGCTGGCCACGCCCGTCAGGTATGTAGCCAGCGCCGGTGCAGGCTGCGGGCGGCGTGGTCGAGCAGGTAGCCGAGGAAGCCGATCACCAGGATCGCCGCCATCAGGTCGGAGTCAGCCAGCCGGTCGCGGGCATCGAGGCTGAAATAGCCCAGCCCCTCCGAAACCCCGAGCATCTCGGCGGGCACCCGCACGATCCAGATGATCCCGATGGCGAGCCGCACGCCGGTGAGGATGTACGCCAGATGCCCGGCAGCAGCACCCGCAGCAGCGTCTGGATGCAGGTGGCGGAGCGGCTGCGGGCGAGCAGCAGCCAGTTGGCGTCGAGCTGGGACACCCCGGCCGCGGTGTTGAGCAGGATCGGCCACACCGCCGCAAACGCGAGCAGGAAGTACGCCGGCGCGTCCCCCAGCACCATCACCGCGATCGGCATCCACGACAGCGCGAGATCATCCGCACAAACTGGAACAGGGGCGGCAATCGGTGTCGTCGGCCTCGGGGCTGAGCCGGTGCGGGATGTCGCGCAGCAGGAAGACACCCTCGCGCTCGCCGAGGCGGATCGGCGCCTGGCCATCGAGGTGCAGCCACCAATGGCCGCGCAGCACGAGGTAGAAGCTGGCCCGCTCCCGCCCGGCGGTCGAGGCGCGCCAGGGGCCGCAGTATTGCCCGACATGGAAAACGGTGGCGTCCAGCTCGAGCCCGCCGACGAACCAGTGGGCGATGCGGTCGGTTTCGGCGTTCATCGGCGGCTTTTTCATGGGACTCGAGGAGCGTGCGAGTCTTGCAAACAGCACCGCAAAAACGAACCAACAAAAAGTGGATTGCTTATCTGGCGGCGTCGCCGGCCCGCTGCGCTGCGCGGTTGCGGAGGCACCCGGGCCACAACTCAAATGCAAACTATTTGCATTTACGAATCACTATCGTTAGCATTACATCGCCTTCCGTTTTCCGGACTCCGACGATGACCCTGCTAAAACCCCTCGCCGCCCTGCTCCTCGGCGCCGCCGCCTTCCACGCCGGCGCGGCCGACACCGAACTCAACCTGTACTCGGCCCGCCACTACCAGACCGACGAGGCCCTCTACAGCAATTTCACCGCCAAAACGGGCATCAAGATCAACCGCATCGAGGGCAAGGAAGACGAGCTCCTCGAGCGGATCCGCAACGAGGGCGCCAACAGCCCCGCCGACGTGTTCATCACCGTCGACGCGGCCCGCCTGGCAGTGGCCGACGCCGCCGGCGTGTTCGCACCGGTGAAGTCCGACGCCCTCAAGGCAGCGATCCCCGACCATCTGCACACCGAACGCTGGTTCTCGTTCTCGACCCGCGCCCGGGTCATCGTTTACAACAAGCTCAGCGTAACGCCCGACCAGGTGCGCAACTACGAAGACCTGGCCAACCCGGCGCTGAAGGGCAAGGTGTGCACCCGCTCCGGCAGCCACCCCTACAACCTGTCCCTGGGCGCCGCGCTGATCCAGCACATCGGCGCCGCCAAGACCGAGGAATGGGCCCGCGGCCTGGTGGCCAACTTCGCCCGCGCGCCCAAGGGCGGCGACACCGACCAGATCAAGGCCGTCGGCGCCGGCGAGTGCGGCGTGGCGCTGGTGAACACCTATTACCTGGCGCGCATGTTCAAGTCCGACAAGCCCGACGACCGCAAGGCCGTCGAGCGCATCGGCGTGGTGTGGCCCAACCAGGCGAGCTACGGCGCCCACATCAACGTGTCGGGCGGCGGCATGCTGAGATACGCGCCCCACAAGGAAGCCGCGGTGAAGTTCCTCGAATACCTTGCCTCGCCCGAGGCGCAGAACTACTTCGCCAACGGCAACAACGAGTGGCCGGTGGTGGCCGGGGTGAAGATCTCCAACCGCGGCCTCGACACCCTGGGCAACTTCAAGGCCGACAAGCTGCCGGTGGGCAAGCTCGCCGACACGGTGGTCGAGGCGCAGAAGATCTTCGACCGCGCCGGTTTCCGCTGAAAAGCAGCCCGCTGAAACGACAAAAGCCCCGCGATCGCGGGGCTTTTGCTTTGGCGCAGCGACCGGGATGGGCGCTCAGCCGGCCTCAACCGTACGGGCGATGAGGGCCTTGATGGCTTCGGCGTCCACGTCCATCACCTCGACGCGCTGGGGCAGCGCCTCGATGTTGTCGAGGCCGGCCGGGCGGGTGGGCTTGCGGCCGAGGGCTTCAACGATGGTCTCCTCGAACTTTGCCGGCTGGGCGGTTTCGAGCACCAGGGTCGGCACCGCCGGGTCGCGCAGCTCGAGGGCCACCTTGAGGCCGTCGGCGGTGTGGGTGTCGATCACGGTGGCGTATTTTTCGTCGGCCAGGCGGATGGTTGCCAGGCGGGCGGCGTGGTTGCTGCTGCCGGAGGCAAAGCCGTACTGGCCGATGGCGGCGAATTCCGGCGTGGCCGACAGATCGAAGGCGCCGCCGGCATCCACCTTGCTCCACAGTTCGCGCACGGCGTTGCCATTGCGGCCGACCAGGTCGAACACGAAGCGCTCGAAGTTGGAGGCCTTCGAGATGTCCATCGACGGGCTGGAGGTGGCGTGGGTCTCGGCGGTGTTACGCGGGCGATAGACGCCGCTGCGGAAGAACTCGTCGAGCACGTCGTTCTCGTTGGTGGCGAGGATGAGCTTGGCCACCGGCAGCCCCATCATGCGCGCGATGTGGCCAGCGCAGATGTTGCCGAAGTTGCCCGACGGCACCACGAAGGAAACCTGCTGGTCGTTGCTCTCGGTGGCGGCAAAATAGCCCTTGAAGTAATACACGACCTGGGCAGCCACGCGGCCCCAGTTGATCGAGTTGACCGCGCCGATCTTGTACTTGGCCTTGTAGGCGTGGTCGTTGGAGACCGCCTTCACCACGTCCTGGGCGTCGTCGAACATGCCGCGCACGGCGATGTTGTAGATGTTGGCGTCCTGCAGCGAGTACATCTGGGCGCGCTGGAAGGCGCTCATGCGACCGTGGGGCGACAGCATGAAGACGCGCACGCCGTGCTTGCCGCGCATCGCGTATTCGGCCGCCGAGCCGGTGTCGCCCGAGGTGGCGCCGAGAATGTTGATCTCTTCGCCGCGCTTGTCGAGCACGTACTCGAACAGGTTGCCCAGCAGCTGCATCGCCATGTCCTTGAAGGCCAGGGTCGGGCCGTTGGACAGCTCCAGCAGGCCGAGCTTGCCCGGCTCCAGCCAATGCACCGGGGTGATGTCGGAGGCCTTGGCGCCGTCGCGCACGTAGCCGTAAACGTCGGCGGTGTAGGTTTTGTCGCAGATCGCCTTGAGGTCGGCGGCGGGGATGTCGTCGATGAAGCGCGACAAAATCGCGAAGGCCAGCTCGGCATACGAGAGCTTGCGCCAGGCATCGAGGTCGGCGCGGCTGACCTGCGGATAGCTCTCCGGCAGGTAAAGGCCGCCATCGGGCGCCAGGCCACCGAGCAGGATGTCACAGAAGGATTGGGGGGCAGACTGGCCGCGGGTGGAGATGTAGCGCATGGTTCTCGCCGAGTTGAAAACGAAAACCCTGGAAGATAGCACAGCCCGGCGCCCTTCAGGCCCGCCCGGCACCCCCGCCGGCGAGGGCCACCACCAGCGCCACGCCGAACATCAGCACCCCCGCCGCCGGCAGCGCCAGTGCGGCCTCGAAGCCCGCCATCGTCAGCCCGCCCCCGGCGAGGAACAGCACCGCCCGCAGCGCCCCGAAACGCACCAGCCGCGCCCGCATCGCCGCCCGCGCCGGGCTCATCGGCCCCGGGAAACGCCACACCGGCAGCAGCTGCGCCAGCGCCCCGCTGACCAGCGGCAGCAGGAAGAGCATGAAGAAGCCGCCCACCGCCGGCCGCCCCGGCAGCCAGCCCAGTCCATGGGCGCCGCCCGCCAGCACCACCGCCAGCAGGCCCAGCCCCGCGCCGAACAGGGACGCCGCGGCCCCGTCGCCGAAGAGCGTCGCCGCCCCCCAGCTGCGCCACCAGCACCACAGCGTATGGACGAGCACCCCGCCGATGATGAGCACCGCCGGCACGCTCAGCCACGGCAGCACGCCCGCCAGCGCGGCGCTGGCCACCCCGCCCAGCGCCCAGGGCAGCTGGCGGCGCAGGCGTGGCGCCGCCTGGGGGTCGGGCTTGCCGAGCACGGTGGGCATCAGCACATGCAGGGTGCCGATGGCGGTGAGGCCGATGAAGCCCAGGGTATTGAGGTGCAGATGGACGAGACGCAACGCCCCATAGCCGGCCGGCCACAGCAGGCCGGCTAAGATCGCCAGCAGCGCCAGGCCCAGGCAGCCCAGCGCGGCCAGATACCAGGCGAGGCCCGGGTGGGGTTTGCCGAGACTGGCCCGCCCGCGCCGGATCGCCCAGGCCAGAAAGGCCCCGGTCGCCCCCAGCCCGGCCACCAAGGCCCCGTGCAGCAGCCACCCCGGCCCCCACCCGGCTAACACCGCCACCGCCACCACCCCCGCCGCCTGCAGCACGAGGGGCAGCCGATGGACGCCCGGCTCGGCCCCGCCGCTGCGGGTGAGCACCGGCACGAAGTGGCTCATCGCCGCAAAGATCAGGGGCAGCGCGCCGATGGCAAAAGCCGCATGGGCGACGGCCGCCGGCGCGGCGCCGGTCAGGCCCAGCACGAGAGCCAGGGCGAAGGCGGCGATTGCGGTACAACCCAGGTAGATCAGAATCATCGGGTGGGGAGTGGGGAGTGGGATTTTGGGGTGGGCTTTGCCCGGGTCAAGGAGCTGGGGGCTGCTGCCTCGTTAAGCTCGCATGATGACTATTTTGACCCGTTTTGCGCGGCGCTACCTTCTTGCCGACGCAGCCCCCCTCTCCTCCGCCGAGCGCTGGCGCAGCGCGGCCGCCGCGCTGCTGGGGTTGCTGATCTTCGAGGGCGTGCTCTTTGTCGTGCCGGTGTCGCCGGAAGCCCACCGCCTGCTGGCCCCGCTGGGTGCCACCTCGGTGATCGTGTTCACGCTGCCCCACAGCCCCCTCGCCCAGCCTTGGTCGGTAATCGGCGGGCTGCTGCTGCCGGCGCTGGTGGGCCTTGCTTGCGGCCGCTGGCTGCCTGCGGGCTGGCTCGCGCCGGCTGTCGCGGTGGCGGTGTCGATCTGGGTCATGGGCTGGCTGCGCTGCATCCACCCGCCCGGCGGAGCGATGGCGCTGGTGATGGCCGTCGCCGCCGGCCAGGGCGTCGCGCCGGGCATCAGCCTGGCGGCGGTGGGCTGGAACACCGTCGCGATCCTGGTCGCCGCGATGGCGGTGAATAACCTCATCCCCGGGCGGCGCTACCCGCTGTGTTCGCCGCCCTCGCCCGCCACGCCGCAACGGGCGCGGCAAAGCCCGGTGGGCGTGCAGGAGCCCGACCTGGCCGCCGCCCTCGCCGAGATCGACGCATACCTCGACATCAGCGCCGACGACCTGTCGCACCTCTTCCGGCGGGCCGCCCACCACGCCTTCCGGCGCCACGTGCTGCTGACCTGCGGCGAGGTGATGGAGCCGGCGCTGCCCAGCCTGGAGTTCGCCACCAGCCTCAACGAAGCCTGGGATCTGATGCGCCGCCACGCCCGCCAGGCGCTGCCGGTGGTGGACCGCGGCGGGCGGGTGATCGGGCTGCTGGGGCTGGAGGATTTTCTGCGTCATGTGGAGGCAGACAAGGGCTCGCGGGTCGGCGAGCGGGTCCGCCATCTGCTGCGCCCGACGCCGGGCAGCCATGCGGACAAGCCGGAGGTGGTCGGCCAGATCATGCTGACGCCGCAGCACGGGCTGCAGCTTGCCCGCAGCGACGACAGCATCGCCGTCGCCGCCGAGGTGCTGGGCCAGGGCGGCCAGGCCGCGCTGCCGGTGGTGGATGAGAGCGGGCGCCTGGTGGGCATGCTTGGCGCGGCGGGGCTCAATGCGGTGCTGTTCCACCACGAGGCCCTGGGGCACATACGAGGCGATGTAACGGCGTGAGGGGAAGGGCCTGGCGCCCTCCCCCGCGCGTCTGCGCTCAACCCACCCGGGCGAAGTCGATGACGATGGCGCCCGGCTCGCGCTGCTGATAGGTGATCGTCACCTTCTCGCCGTAGCGCTGCTGGAGCTGGCCGAGGAGCGGCAGCGGATCGTGGTCGTTGCAGAAGCGCATCGTCTCGCCGGGCATCAGCGCATCCAGCGCGCCGAAGATCGCCGCATGGCGAAAGCGCTTGGCGATGCCGCGGGCGTCGAAGGGGTAGATGGCTTCGGGCGTGGTGTGGTTGCAGACGTGGATGGTTTGCATGCTGAGGGGCTCCTGAGGATCGGTAAAGCCGACTGAATTGGTCGGGTATCGTCAGTGTGCCGCCTGCGGGGGCCGCTTTCCTTGATCTGGATCGGGTTCGGGCCGAGCCCTCCGGCGCTCAGGCAGGCACGCCGCGCAGGGGCAGGGTCAGGAAAAACGCGCTGCCCTCGCCCGGCGTGCTGCTCACACCCACCTCCCCCCCCATCAACCTGGCGAGCTGCCGGCACTCGGCGAGCCCCAGACCGATGCCACCATGCTGCCGCGTGAGTGAGCCGTCGGCCTGGCTGAAGGCTTCGAAGATCATGCCCAGCTTGTCGGCCTCGATTCCGATCCCCTGATCCACCACCTCGAAGCGGATCACGGCTTCCCCCCCCGGGAGCGTGTCCGGGCGGGCAGACAGGCGGACGGTGCCGCGCCCGGAAAACTTGAGGCCGTTATCGAGGAAATGCCGAAGGATCACCCCCAGTCGGGCGTGATCTTCGTAGATGCAAGCCGGCAGCGCCCCGTCGACCGAGACCGCCAGCGCGCCCCCTCGAGCCTCGGCCACCGGGCACAGCGGCTCGATCAGCCCCGGCAGGAAGGTGGCGAGCTCGATCGCCGCCAGCCCGCCCCCGGTCTCGGCGCTCAGTTTCGAGAACACGAGGATGCGCTCGATGACCTGCAACAGACTGCGGCCGCTGGCGATGACCATGTCCACAAAGCGGAGCTGCCCCGGGTCGTCCAGACGCAGCCTGAGTATGTGGGCCGCGCCCAGGACGCCGTTCAGCGGCGTGCGCAGCTCATGGCTCATGGTCTGCAGGAAAGCGTCCTTGGCCCGCGTGGCGGCATCGGCCGCATCCCGCGCGTTGCCAAGCTCGAGGTTGCGCTGTCGCAGCTCGGCGGTCTTCTGCTCGACCATTGCCTCGAGCTGGGTGCGGTGGCACAGCAGTTCCTGCTCCAGGCGTTTCTTGTCGGTGATGTCGAAAAACGCGCCGATGATCCCCGCCACCTGGCCGTGTTCGTCGAAGAAGGCGCCCTTGCCGTAGATCACATCGCGGATCTGGCCGTGCTTGTCCTTGATCTGGAACTCGTACTGCTGGGTAACCGGATTGGCCATCAAGGCCAGGTCTTTCTGGTGGTAGATGTCGGCGTGTTCGCTGGGCCACAGCTCCGCCACCGTCCGGCCCTTGATCTGTTCACTGCTGACACCCATGACCTCGGCGAACAGCTCGTTGCAGCCCAGATAGCGGCCCTCCCTGTCCTTGTAGAACACGGCCACCGGCATCGCGTCGAGGAGCGTCTTCTGGAACGAGGAAGCGCGCATCTCCACGGCCTCGGCCGCGCGTCGCGCACGCCGCATGGCCCCGTCGCGGAGGTGCTGGGCCGCAAAGGCCGCAGCAGCTGCGCTCAGGGTGATCGCGATCGTGTGAAAGGCCCAGTGGGCGGGCAGTTCGTCGAGCACCCGCTCGACCAGCCCTTCGTAGATGACGATCAGCAAGGCCACGGCCGAGAATATTCGCAGCTTGAAGCAGCCACGGCAGAAGCGTTGTTGAGTCACGGTATGTCGTGCGTTTGTTTTGGTGGACTGCCTTTTTTATTTGATTATTGCACACACCAGCCGATCTCCGCCCCGTGAATGTCGCGCTGACACAAACCCACGAACGCCCGTCCACCAGCCCCATCAATGAAAAAAGCCGCGACACGCGCGGCTTTTTTTCTGGGGCAGGAGCTGAACCTTACAGGTTCTCGAGGCGCAGGCGCACCACCTTGCCGGTCACCGCGTCGAGGCTCTCGATCTTGGCGATGGCCGCGTTCATGTTCTTCTCGATGGTGAGGTGGGTGAGGATGATGATGTCGGTCTGGGCCTCGCCCTCTTCCGGCTCTCGCTGCAGCATGGCGTCGATGGAGATCGACTGGTCGGCCAGGATGCGGGTGACGTCGGCGAGCACGCCGGGCTTGTCTTCCACGTGCAGACGCAGGTAGTAGCTGGTCTCGACTTCGTCGATGGGCAGCACCGGCAGCTCGGAGATCTGGTCGGGCTGGAAGGCCAGGTGGGGCACGCGGTGCTCGGGGTCGGCGGTGTGCAGGCGGGTGACGTCGACCAGGTCGGCGATCACCGCGCTGGCGGTCGGCTCGGCGCCGGCGCCCTTGCCGTAGTAAAGGGTGGCGCCGACGGCGTCGCCCTGCACCAGCACCGCGTTCATTGCGCCTTCGACGTTGGCGATCAGGCGCTTGGCCGGGATCAGGGTGGGGTGCACGCGCAGCTCGATGCCCTGCTCGCGGCGGCGGGCGATGCCCAGCAGCTTGATGCGGTAGCCCAGCTGCTCGGCATACTTGATGTCGGCGGCTTCGAGCTTGGTGATGCCTTCGACGTAGGTCTTGTCGAACTGCACCGGCACGCCGAAGGCGATCGAGGCCATCAGGGTGGCCTTGTGGGCGGCATCGACGCCTTCGATGTCGAAGGTCGGGTCGGCTTCGGCGTAGCCGAGGGCCTGGGCCTCTTTCAGCACATCGGCAAAGGCACGGCCCTTCTCGCGCATCTCGGTAAGGATGAAGTTGCCGGTGCCGTTGATGATGCCGGCCAGCCAGTTGATGCGGTTGGCCGCCAGGCCCTCGCGGATCGCCTTGATCACCGGGATGCCACCGGCCACGGCCGCTTCGAAGGCGACAATGACGCCCTTCTCGCGGGCCTTGGCGAAAATCTCGTTGCCGTGCACGGCGATCAGCGCCTTGTTGGCGGTGACCACGTGCTTGCCGTTCTCGATGGCCTTCATCACCAGATCACGGGCGATGGTGTAGCCACCGATCAGCTCGATGATGATGTCGATTTCCGGGTTGTTCACCAGATCGAAGACGTCGGCGGTAATGGGGGTACCGCTGGTATCGCACTTCGGGTTGGTGTCACGCGCGGCAATCTGGGCGACCTCAATGCCGCGCCCGGCACGGCGGGCAATCTCCTCGGCATTGCGTTTGAGTACGTTGAAGGTACCGCCACCGACGGTACCAAGCCCACAGATGCCTACTTTGACCGGTTTCACGCTGAAACTCCCCATCATCTCTGCACGAAGCGGCCGGGCAATGCCCGGCCGATTAAAAGGACTGCACATTACGAAGCCGGCCATTTTACTGTCAAATGGCCGCTTCGGCGCGGCTTATTTGCCGCTGGCTTCGATCGCCAGTTTGGCCAGCTGCGGTGCCGGCTGATAGCCCGGAATCAGCTGCCCATTGGCCAGTACGATTGCAGGGGTGCCATTCACACCAATTGAATGACCCAGGGCATAGTGCTTCATGACCGGGTTGTCGCAGGTGGCCGCCGGCACTTCCTTGCGTGCCTTGGCCAGGTCCATCGCCGCCTGGCGATCTTTGGCACACCAGACACTGACCAGGGACTGATGACCATGACTGCCTTCGCCCTGACGCGGGAACGCCAGGTAGCGCACCTCGATGCCAAGGCGGTTCAGCTCGGGCACCTCGGAGTGCAGCTTCTGGCAATAGCCGCAATCGGTATCGGTAAACACGGTGATATGCGTCTTGGTCTCGCCCTTGGCCGGGAACACCACCATTTCGCTGGCGGGCACCTTGGCCAGCATGACCGCAATTTCCTTGCTGGCATGCTGCTCGGTCAGGTTCTGCGCCTTGCCGTCGCGCACCTGATACAGATCCCCCTGCAGGATGTACTGACCGTCCGGACTGGCGTAGAGCAGACGTCCGCCCTTGAGCTGGACCTGATACAGCCCCGGCATGGCACTCTCGGCAATCGCCTTAGAAATAGAATGTGCTTGGTTTTGGCTGTTGGCCACTTCGCCTGCATCGGCCCCTGGGGTATCGATTAAATAGACGATTGGCATAGACAATTCGG
>RRZT012628566.1_pt1 | contig 11856 bp, 8 predicted proteins | sample 2165551 | NCBI WGS metagenome assembly RRZT01 (sample SAMN10456910, study PRJNA506462) | wastewater metagenome | biome: wastewater; feature: sludge; material: wastewater sludge; isolation source: wastewater sludge with Escherichia coli K12::gfp cells carrying plasmid... | place: USA: Moscow, Idaho ... | reverse complement strand
CGTCCAGAATCGCGGCCTTCTCCGCCTTGGTCGCCTTCGTCCATGCCTTCGCCTGGGCCGTGGTGATCGCTTTGCGCTGGGCCATCGTCAACTCCATTCTCGTAGCGTGCCGCTACGCGGGCATGTTGAGATGAGTCAACGAATCGACCTACGCGGGCATCTAGCGTGAGTCAACTCGTCGTTTGGCGGGGCCGACGGAGCGGTGCTAATGTTTGGCGTCGGATCGAAAGATCCGGTCTGCGCGCGTGGCGGAATGGCAGACGCGCCGGCTTCAGGTGCCGGTGCCCGCAAGGGCGTGGAGGTTCAACTCCTCTCGCGCGCACCAGGAGAACCCGGCTGGGAAACCAGCCGGGTTCTCTGTTTCCCGGGGTCAGACGATCTTCCAGGTCGGGCTCTCCGGGAGCAGCGCCTCGTACTCGCGCACCAGCGCGTCCTGGTACTCGCCGCGGTAGGTGCCCTCCAGGAAGCGCGGGAGCGCCTCCTCGCGGAACCGACGCCACGACTCGGCCTCGCTGCCGGGCAGGATCGGGTAGAACAACACTCTCTCGGAGTAGGCGCTGTCACGGTCGCCGGGGGCGTCGCCGATCAGCATGATGTGGTCGTCGTCGTACTTGCCCTTCGCCGCCCAGCGGACGTGCTCGGCCTTCGAGCCCATCTCCTGGCCGGCGATCACCTTCATGTACCTGGCCAGGTCGTGCTCATGCCACTCGCGCTCGAGCGCCTCCATGGGCGTGGCCGACACCGTCATGCAGTCGACGTCATCCTGCATCGCCTCGAACGCCTCGCGGACGCCGGGGAACGGCGCGCAGCCGTGCACCATCCAGGCGATCAGCTCGTTGACGCCCTTGCCCCACTCCATGCACTGCTCGATCTCGGCCGACGGGTGCGCCGCGGCGTAGTCGGCGATGCCGCGGTCGGAGCGCGGGTAGCCGGAGTCGAGGAAGCCCTGCAGCGCCTTGCCCTCGGGCACCTTCACGCCGCGCTCGAGCACCTCGGGGCGCTGCTTCAGCAGCTCGAAGAGCCGGGCGAGGGCGACCCAGCGGTTCTGGCCGCGGGTGGTGGAGTACAGGTTGACGAAGAGTGCGGTCTCGCGCACCAACGTCGAGGCGGCCTGCAGGTCGAAGTACTTGATGTAGCTCGGCGTGAAGCACTCCTGGTGCTTGATGTCCATGGCGTCCATCGCGCAGCCGTCGGAGTCGATGCCGACGAAGAACTTCCTGGAGGGCTGGAAGTCCACCAGCACCTGCGCCCGCTCGGGCATCTTGGTTTCGCTCATCATCAGTGGTGCCTCAGATCCGGGTGTCGGCGAAGGGGAACATCTCGGTGTTGGGCGTGCCCTTGAACTCGCTCTTGCCCTCCAGCTTGTCCAGCAGGATGTCGAGGTTGAAGTCCTTGTCGTCGTAGGCGTTGATGTAGGTCTTGACCTGCGGCATGTCGGGCAGCAGGTTGGGCGACGCCGTCGACACCAGGATCGTCGGGATCTCGTGGACGTACCAGGGCATGTCGAGCGTGCCCTTGGTGCCGGGCCAGTAGGGGCGCTCGATGGCCTGGCCGATGCCGACGACGTTGGCCACGGAGAGCACCAGGTCGTAGTTGTCCGTAAGGTCGGCGATGGCGGACTTGCCGGCGTAGGCGTTGGCGAGGATCTCGCGGATCTCCTCGTTGGTCTTGCCCTTGACCTTGTCGAGCTGGGACTCGTAGCGGTCGGCCTCGTAGCCGCGCTCGCGGAGCTTCTCGGCGACCTTGTCGGCCGGGTGGGTGCCGGCGTCGCCGGTGAGGGCGGCGAACGGGCTGGGGGCCGCACCGATGGGGATGACGAGGACGCGCTTGAACTTCCCGGGCGAGATGGGCAGGTTCCCGGGCTGCTTGTTCTTCACCAGCGTGATGGCGGCGTCGGCGAGCTCCTCGGCCACCTTCTTGTGCTCGGGCAGGCCGATCTTGGCCATCGCCTCGTCCTTGGGCGTGAGCAGCTCGGAGCCCTTCGTCTTGTGGAGGCCGAGCATGGCCTTCAGGCCGAGGATGCGGGTCAGCGCCTCGTGGAGTCGCTCGTCGGAGAGCTTCCCACTCTTCCAGCCCTCCATCATCCAGGTGAAGTCCTCGTCGGGATCGTTGAAGAAGAGGAAGAGGTCGCAGCCGGCCTCGATCGCGGTGGGGAGGATGTCGGAGCGCTTCATGGCGCCGGTGAGGCCCACCATGTGGCTCGCGTCGGTGACGACGACGCCGTTGAAGCCCATCTTCTCGCGCAGGAGGTTGGTGTTGATCTCCTTCGACAAGGTGGCGGGGAGGATGTCCTCGTCGGTCATCTCGGGGTTGAAGTGCTTCTGGTACGACGGCAGCGCGATGTGGCCGGTCATCAGCGACGGCAGGCCCGCGTCGAAGAGGCCCTGGTAGAGCTTGCCGAACGTGGCGTCCCACTCCTCGACCGACAGCCAGTTGGGGGCGTGGGAGAGGTGCTGGTCGCGCTCGTCGATGCCGTCTCCGGGCCAGTGCTTGGCGGCCGGCGCGATGCCGGACTCCATGATGCCCTTCATGTAGGCGAGGCTGAACTTCAGCACCTGGTCGACGTCGCCGCCCCAGGTGCGGCGGCTCACGATCGGGTTGCGCCAGTTGCGGTACACGTCGACGATGGGCGCGAACGACCAGTTGCAGCCGATCGCGGAGGCCTCGACACCGGAGATCCGGCCGAGCTCGTAGGCGAAGCGCTCGTCGTTGGCGACGCCGATCTTGGCCTCCCAGCCGACGTAGGTGCCGTCGGTGCAGGCGCCGTTGCCGCCGGCCTCGGTGTTGGCCGCGATCAGCATCGGGATCTTGGAGTTGGTCTGCAGGATGTTGTTCTGCTCCCACACCTCCTCGGCGGTGCCGGGGTTATAGCGCACGGCGCCGATGTGGTACTGGTTCAGCACCCCGGTGAGGTACTCCTCGGTGCGCTGGGCACCCATGTTGACGAAGAGCTGACCGATCTTCTCCTCGTCGGTCATCTGCTCGATCGTGTCGTTGACCCAGGCGACGGCCTCGTCGTCCAGATTGAAGGGCTTAGCTGTCAGATCCACCATTGAAGGTCTCCTCGCTTCGTTGCTTGTCGTCCTTCACTCAATCAGACCGAATCTGCGGGGTGGGAAAGTTGCCCTTTGTTGCCGTTCCACCGGGCGTTGAGGCTGGCAACAAGTGGCAACAGGCTATGCAAGGGCGCCCTGGCACGACATTGTTGGGGCTGTACCCCGAAGCAAGGAGCACCCGATGGCACTCGCCACCCCCACCCCGTCCAGCGCTGACATCGGCGTCACCGGCATGGGCGTCATGGGCTCGAATCTGGCCCGTAACCTCGCCCGCAACGGCCACAAGGTGGCCATCCACAACCGCACCTCCATGAAGACCGAGGCCGTGTTCGTCGAGCACGGCGACGAGGGCACCTTCATTCCCGGCGAGACGATGGACGACTTCGTCTCCTCGCTGAGCTCCCCCCGCGTGGCCATCATCATGGTCCAGGCCGGTCCGGCCACCGACGCCGTGATCGAGGAGCTCGCCTCCCGCATGGACGAGGGCGACATCATCGTCGACTGTGGCAACGCGCTCTTCTCCGACACCATCCGCCGCGAGGCTGCGCTGCGCGCCCGCGGCCTGCACTTCGTCGGCTGCGGCGTCTCCGGTGGCGAGGAGGGCGCCCTGCTCGGCCCCTCGATCATGCCCGGCGGCTCCGTCGACTCCTACAAGCGCCTCGGCCCCATGCTGGAGTCCATCTCCGCCAAGGTCGACGGCGACCCCTGCTGCACCCACGTGGGCGCCGACGGTGCCGGCCACTTCGTCAAGATGGTCCACAACGGCATCGAGTACGCCGACATGCAGGTGATCGGCGAGGCCTACGACCTGCTGCGCCGCGCGCTCGGGCTCTCCCCCGCCGAGATCGCCGACATCTTCGCCGAGTGGAACAAGCGCGACCTCGACTCCTACCTCATGGAGGTCTCCGTCGAGGTGCTGCGCCAGGTGGACGCCCGCACCGACACGCCGCTCGTCGACGTCATCGTCGACGCCGCGGGCCAGAAGGGCACCGGCGCCTGGACCACCCAGACCGCGCTCGACCTCGGCGTCCCCGTCACCGGCATCGGCGAGGCCACCTTCGCCCGCGGCCTGTCGTCGTCCCCGGTGCAGCGCGCCGGCGCCCGCGACTTCGAGGGCAAGGCCGACCAGTGGCAGATCGACGACCGCGACGCGTTCATCGAGGACGTCCGCCAGGCGCTCTACGCCTCCAAGCTGGTGGCCTACAGCCAGGGCTTCAACCTGATCCAGGCCGCCGCCGAGGTGTACGGCTGGGACATCAACCTGGGCGATCTGGCCCGCATCTGGCGCGCCGGCTGCATCATCCGGGCGCGCTTCCTGGGCGAGATCACCCGCGCCTACCAGACCAACCCAGACCTGCCGCTGCTGATCGGCGACGGGTACTTCTACGACAAGGTGGTCGCGGCCCTGCCTTCCTGGCGCCGCGTCGTCAGCCTGTCGGCCCTCCACGGCGTGCCGGCCCCGGTGTTCTCGTCGTCGCTGTCCTACTACGACGGGGTGCGCTCCGAGCGCCTCACCGCCGCCCTCATCCAGGGCCAGCGTGACTTCTTCGGCGCCCACACCTACAAGCGTGTCGACGCAGAGGGCTCCTTCCACATCCTGTGGGCCGAGGATGGCCGCACCGAGGTGGTGTCCTCTTGAAGCTCCGCGAGGACGCCCAGTGGGCCTTGGTGGTGCCGACGTCGATGGGCGTGCGCATCACCCCCGAGAACCGCCAGCCCGTGCACACGTCGAGCCGCTTCCTCATGCAGGCCACGTCGGCTGAGACCAACGTCGCCTCGGTGCCCTCGCACCTGGGGCTCCCGACGAAGGTGCTCACCAACTTCGTGGCCGGCTCCCCCATCTCGGCCCTCATCAAGGCCGACCTGCGGGCCCGCGGCATGGCCTACGAGGGCCCTGACGTGGAGCAGGGCGACGCCTGGGGCAACCGCCACCAGTTCAACATCGCCGACTCCGGCTTCGGCGGGCGGGCACCGCGCGTCTGGAACGACCGCGCCGGCGAGGTGGGCCTCGGGCTGTCGGTCGACGACTTCGATCTGGAGAAGCTCTTCGTCGAGGAGGGAGTGAAGATCCTGCACCTGTCGGGCCTGGTGGCCGCGCTGTCGCAGCAGACCTCGAAGTTCTGCGTGGAGCTGGCCCGCAAGGCCAAGGAGAACGGCACGGCGATCAGCTTCGATCTGAACTACCGTGCCTCCTTCTGGAAGGGCCGGGAGGACGAGCTGAGCGCGGCGTTCAAGGAGATCGCAGGGCTCTGCGACGTCCTCTACGGCAACGAGGAGGACTTCCAGCTCTGCCTCGGCATCGCCGGCCCCGAGGCGGGCGGCGAGGGCATCGACGAGGAGATCGAGAGCTTCAAGGAGATGATCGGCCGCATCCGCGAGGCCTACCCCGACGCCTCGGTGATCGGCACGTCGCTTCGCGAGGTGGTCTCCGCGAACCACCACCGCTGGGGCATGATCCTGTGGGGCGAGGGCGAGTTCTACGTCGCCGAGCTCCGCGACATCGACGTCATCGACCGCATCGGCGGCGGCGACGGCTCTGTCGGCGGCGTCCTCTACGGCCTGCTGAAGGGTTGGCCGATCGAGAAGTGCATGCAGTTCGGTTGGGCCACCGGCGCGCTGGCGGCGACGTCGGTCAACGACTACGGCGCCCCCGCCGACGAGGCCCAGGTCTGGTCGATCTGGGAGGGCAACGCCCGCGTCCAGCGCTGACCCCCGCCTGACCCCGCCTGACCCCAGGCACCCGAGGCCCCGGCCGTCGCCCGCGACGCCGGGGCCTCGCCGCGCGATGGCGCACGAGCACGACACGGATGTCGGGCAAGCCGCAACGAGCACGACACGGATGTCGGGAAGCCGCAACGAGCACGACACGGATGTCGGGAAGCCGCAACGAGCACGACACGGATGTCGGGGAGCCGCAACGAGCACGAGACGGAGTTCGTCGCAGCGGGGATCGTTGAAACCGAGCGGAACCGCCGTCGACCACCGAATAATGCTCACGCCCCGACGCGAGGCCCCGACGGGGTACGCTCACCGTCGTGATGAACGGGTTGGCCGGCAAGCTGAGGGGCGTCTTCGCCGACACGCGGCCGTTGCAGACCCCCGACTTCCGACGGCTCTGGGTGGCCAACATCGTCACCGTGATCGGCGCCCAGCTCACCGTCGTCGCGGTGCCGGCCCAGATCTACTCCATCACCGGATCGTCGGGCATGGTGGGGCTGACCGGCCTGTTCGGGCTGGTGCCGCTGGTGGTCTTCGGCCTCTGGGGCGGCGCGCTCGCCGACCACATGGACCGCCGCCGCCTGCTCGAGATCACCACCGCCGGCCTCATCGCGACGACCGCACTCTTCTGGCTCCAGGCGTTCCTCGGGCTGAACAACGTCTGGCTGCTGCTCGGGCTCTTCTCGCTGCAGCAGGCATTCTTCGCCGTCAACCAGCGCACCCGCACCGCGATCCTGCCGAAGCTGCTGCCCACCGACCAGCTTCCAGCGGCCAACGCGCTGAACATGACGGTGATGTCGGCCGGGGCGATCGCGGGCCCGCTCGTCGGCGGTGCGCTCATCCCCGTCTTCGGCTACGCCTGGCTCTACTTCATCGACACGATCACGCTCTTCGCCACGCTCTACGCCGTCTGGCGGCTCCCACCCCTGCCGGTGGACAAGCCGATGGCTGCCCCCGGCCTCCGCGCCGTCTGGGACGGGCTGATCTACCTCGCCGCCCACAAGATCCTGCTGCTGAGCTTCGTCGTCGACCTCATCGCCATGGTCTTCGGCATGCCCCGGGCCCTCTTCCCGCAGATGGCCCACGAGTCGTTCGGCGGCCCCGTCGACGGCGGGCTGGAGTTCGCCCTGCTCTACGCGGCCATGCCCGCGGGCGCCGTGCTGGGCGGGGTCTTCGGCGGCTGGGTCTCGCGCGTCAACCGCCAAGGGTTGGCCGTGCTCTGGGCGATCGCAGTCTGGGGCGCGGCGATGGCGCTGATGGGGCTGGCCGTCGGGCTCGCCCCCTGGGCCACCACCGCGATGCTGGGCGTGGCGCTGGGCATGCTCGTCATCGGCGGCGCGGCCGACATGGCCTCGGCCGCCTTCCGCCAGTCGATCCTGCTGGGCGCCACCGACGACGCCGTCCGCGGCCGCCTCCAAGGCGTGTTCATCGTGGTCGTGGCGGGCGGCCCACGGATCGCCGACGTGGTGCACGGCTCCGCCGCCGAGGTCACGGGCACCGCGTGGGCCACCGGGGGCGGCGGGCTGCTCGTGCTCGTCGGCATCGCCGCTGCCGCCGTCGCCTTCCCGTCGTTCAGGCGCTACCGGATCGTCAAGGGCTAGCCTGGATCCCGGCTGAGGAAGTGCTGATCAATGCTGTCCTCGGCGAGGACGTGCCGGGCGAGATGAGATGGAGCCCCAAGATCTGGTGGCGCTAGTGGACATAACGTGGGCAGATCTTGGGGTTTCCGATCGCTCGATCCGGTGCGCCGCAGCCAGGACATGATCAATCAGCGGTTCCCTAAGGCAGTGAGAGCGACTCGATCAGATCGCGGCCCTCGATGAGGTGCGCGGCCACCAGCGGTACCGCCCAGCCGACGAAGAACAGCAGCACGCACGTCGGGACGATGGCGTAGCGGTCGAAGCGGTAGGCCATCACCAACGGGAACGGGGCCGCCTTGAGGTACCAGCGGCGGAGCCATCTGATCAGCGGCCAGCCGATCAGGCACGCCACCAGTGTCAGCAGGGTGCCCCACACCGACATATCGATGAGCCCCTCGCGCACCAAGAGCGCGTCGCCCTCACCGCGGGTGGCGACTGCGCTGATCACTCCGGCCAGCAGGCCCACCGCCGCGCTGCCGGGCACCATGGTGCGCTTCAGCTTCTCCGGCGGCCAGCGTCTGCCGTCGCGGCCGGTCTCGGCGAGCAGTTGCTCGGAGACATGGAAGTCTTCGCCAGGCACGCTCAGCCCTTCCTGCGGTCGAGTTCAAGGCCTTGCCAGGCTAACCGAGGGGCGGTTCATCCCCTCCACAAAAGCCGGGGCCGGCACGGCGTTACGCATCGGCTCGATCCCTGCCCCGGCGCATCGCACGCGGGTAGTGTGAAGCCATGACGAAGCTGTACCCCGACGTGCCCGCCGCCGCCTCCGTCGGAGGCCCCGATCAGACGCTGACCGCCAAGCAGATCCGCGAGTTCGTGCTCGAACAGCTGGGTGCCTACGACTTCGACGGCAAGCGCGTGACCCTCGTCGTGCCCGACGGCACCCGGCACGCTCCCGTCGCGGAGATGGCCCACCTCATCCACGAAGCGCTGGGCGACCGGCCGAAGGACGTGCGCGTCGTCATCGCGCTCGGCACCCACGATTACATGAGCGACGAGGCCATCGGCCAGCTCATGGGCAACGAGCCCGGCCGCTTCGAGGAGGAGTACCCGGGCTGGACCATCCACAACCACGACTGGCGCAACCACGACACGTTCGCCGACCTCGGCACCATCCCCGCCGAGCGCATCGGCGAGCTCACCGACGGCCGTCTCGCCGACCGCGACATGACTGTGCTGGTCAACAAGATGGTGGTCGACACCGACATCTCGCTGGTCCTCGGCCCCGTCCTCCCGCACGAGGTGGTGGGCATCTCCGGCGGCAACAAGTACTTCTTCCCGGGCCTGTCCGGCCACGACGTCATCGACATGTCGCACTGGGTGGGCGCGCTCATCACCAGCTACGAGATGATCGGCTCGGTGGGCATCACCCCCGTGCGCCAGATGATCGACGCCGCCGCCGCGCTGGTGCCGTCGACGAAGCTGCTGCTCGGCATGATCGTCCAGCCGGGGTCCGACGACCTGCAGTTCGTCTCCTTCGGCGACACCCGCTCGTCGTGGGAGGCGTGCGCCGAGGTGTCGAGCCAGGTCCACGTCAAGTACGTGCCGAAGGCCTACCAGCGCGTGGTCTCGATCATCCCCGAGATGTACGAAGACATGTGGACCGGCGCGAAGGGTTTCTACAAGATGGAGCCCGTGGTGGCCGACGGCGGCGAGCTGATCATCTACGCCCCGCACATCAAGGAGGTCTCCGTGATGCACCCGGGCATCGAGGAGATCGGCTACCACAACCGCCAGTACTTCGTCGGCCAGTGGGAGCGGTTCAAGGACCACCCGTGGGGCGAGCTCGCGCACTCGACGCACCTGCGCGGCCTTGGCGACTACGACCCGGCCACCGGCGAGGAGACCAACCGGGTGACCGTGACGCTGGCCACCGGCATCCCGCGCGAGGTGGTGGAGCGGATCAGCCTCAACTACCTCGACCCGGCCGACGTCGACCTGGCGGCCTTCGAGGCCGACGCCGACACCCTCGTCGTCCCCAACGCCGGCGAGCTCCTCCACCGCACCGACGACCAGCGCGGCCGCCTCCCCGCCTGACGTTTGTGTCAGTTTTGCTGTCGACTACGACCCCAAAACTGACACTCGGGATGGCAGTCGACGTCGAGTGTCAGGTTTGCCGTCGACTAAGACGGCAAACCTGACACCGTCGACTAACCACGCGAACTCGTGGCACCCGCGCCTACGCCGCGGCAGTCGCCGCAACGGAGCATCGTGTCGCGCCAGCCTCCCCGCCACAGCATCGACGCAATTTGGCGGGCCGCCCGACAGGCCTCGAAGAGCACGCCGTTCCATCCGAAGCGCAAGGTGCGGCTGTGGTGGTGGATGGCGTTGTCGTTGTCGCGCAACATGTCGCGCGAACCGTCGGCATGATCGCGAAGGCCATCCAGCTCGATGATCAGGCCGAATTCCCGGTACGCGGCGTCGGCTCGGCCTCCAACCCGCTGCACCTGCCGCTCTGGTAGCGGCAGGCCATGCGGCACGAGCACATGACTGTGGAACCGCCACTCAAGAGCGCTCTCGATCCCCCTCGCGGCCTCCGAACAAAGTTCCTGCAGAAGCGCCCGGTGACGAGCCCCCCGTCGCGCCTCCAACTCCGAGACGATCCTTGCCGGTGAGGTCAAGCCCTTCACCAAGGCGCGCGCGACGGCGGATACGGCCTCGTCCTCGCCAGCCTCATCGGCGATGTCGAGAATCGTCGGCTCCACTGCCGTCCGCGGCCTCACGGCGTTCGCGGAGGATCCGGACGTTCTCGAGAACGGCGTTCTTCTTCAGCGGGTAGAGGAACAGCAGCGCGAGGCCCACCAGGATGCAGCCGACGCCGGGGAGCACGTTGGCGATCATGAAGATGCCGTCGACCACCTCAGGAGCCTGCTCCTGGCCGGCCTGCGCGGCGTCGGAGTTGTAGCCGATGGCGCTCAACACCACGCCGGTGAGGAAGCCTGCGCCGGCCTGGCCGAGCTTGCGGGCCCAGGAGTAGACGGCGTACACGGTGCCGTCGTCGCGCTGGCCGGTGCGCACCTCCTGGAAGTCGATCACGTCGGTGATGAACGCCCAGACGAGGTAGTTGAACACCGAGATGCAGAACATCGCGACGGCGTACATGCCGATCCAGATCCAGGGGTTCTCGGGCTTCATGAAGAAGGCCACCAGCAGCACGGAGCCGCCCAGGATCATCGAGACGATGCCGACCTCGGCCTTGCCGAACCTCTTGGCCAGCATGGGGGCCAGGACGATCAGGATCAGGGCCGGCAGGATGCCGATGAGCGAGGCGGGCGACTGCAGCCTGCCGTCGCCGTAGACGTTGAGGAAGACGTAGCCGAGCATGCCGCCGAGGAACAGGTTGGCCAGCAGCAGCAGCAGGGCGGCGACGATGAGGCCGAGGAGGGCGCGGTTCTTGGCGACGGAGGCGAGCATCTGGCCGATGCCGGCGCCGCCCTCTTCCTTGCTCTTGATGATCGACGGCACGCGCTCGGTGACCATCAAGTAGCAGAAGGCGTAGCAGATCACGGCCGCGACGGCGCAGGCGATGGCCGCGTAGGTCATGCGGGGGCCGTTGAGGATCGAGACGCCGGCCTCGTTGGTGGTGTAGACCACCAGCGGCAGCACAGACATGATGAGCAGCTGGGCGAGGGTGGCGCCGGTGGAGCGCCACACCGACAGCTGGGCGCGATCGTCGGGGCTGTCGGAGACGACGGAGGCCATCGAGCCGTAGGGGATGTTGATGGCGGTGTAGGCGACCGAACCCCACAGGAAGTAGGTGGCGCTCATCCACACGACCTTCATCGCGTAGCTGTCGAAGTCGGCGGTGAACGACATGTACATCAGCGCCGAGGCGATGGCCACGGGGATGGCGATGTACTTGATCCAGCGCTTGAACTTCGGCTGCCCGGCCTTGACGGGCAGGCGGTCGACGATGATGCCCATGCCGACGTCGGTGAAGCCGTCCAGAATGCGGGCCACCAGCAGCAGGATGCCGACGTGCGCCGGGTCGATGCCCACCACGTTGGTGTAGAAGAGCATGAAGAACATGGCCTGCAGGATGAAGGTGAAGTCGTTGCCGAAATCACCGAACATGTAGCCGACCTTGTCGCGCCACCCGAACGGGCGCACCTGCCGACTCGCTTCAGTATTGGTGTACATAAGTCTCTTCCGTCTCCTTCGACGAGGCAGCCGGTCGGTTGCCCTGGTCCAGTGCGGTTCGGCCTGTACCGACCCGCTCCGTGTGTGATGACGACAAATCTTCCACCCGCGGCAACAACGCCGGTTAAGTTGCCATCTTTTGCCACGCATCCCCGTGACAAGGCCCTAGGACGGTGCTGAATAACCCGCGCGTCGCGGGGTGCTGATCGGGGTGGGCTTGCGATCCTTGTTTCATGCAGGGTGAGGCTGATCGGCAGCGGGAGCTGTTGGACGTGGAGGCGTTGGCGGGACATCTGTTGGTGCCG
>RRZT011876658.1_pt1 | contig 11856 bp, 10 predicted proteins | sample 2165551 | NCBI WGS metagenome assembly RRZT01 (sample SAMN10456910, study PRJNA506462) | wastewater metagenome | biome: wastewater; feature: sludge; material: wastewater sludge; isolation source: wastewater sludge with Escherichia coli K12::gfp cells carrying plasmid... | place: USA: Moscow, Idaho... | reverse complement strand
GGCGAATTGCCCGGGCTTGTAGTGTCGGCTGCGTCTTTGTCGCTCATGCGCCCGGGAGCCATGAGCCGGGTGTGTGGCAGTCCGAAATGCCGTCGATGCGATAGGCCATTGCCATGACCGGCAGGCCGAATGCGAAAATTACAGCCTCAGGTCCTGCCGGTGCGGCAGGCGGCCCTTGAAAATGAAATTGGGCTGTATTGAGTGCGTTTTTGGCTGATTTGTTTGGTATTTGAGGCGGGAATATCTAACTTTGTCCGAGCAAAATAATCGGTTCCCAGGAGTGGGGAAGAGGTGCAACGGGAGATGCGGAACCATTTTATTAATCTAACACACCCACAATGAAGAAAATTACCATCTTAATGCTGGCCTTCCTGGCCGTCTCCTGCATCGAGAAGAACGATGTCCGTCCCGGCAGCCCCTTGGATGTGGACATCGACCATTACCAGACGGCCCGCACGTACGATGTCCCCGTGAAAGAAGGTTGCATCACCGTAGTGAAGGCATACGGGGTGACGCTGGCCGAGGCCGAAAGCCCCATGACGATCTGGGTGCCGCGGATGACCCTGACCCGTTCGGACGAGGGGTTGACGACGACGTTCGTCCCGCGCGATGAGTACCCCAATTTCGCAGGCAACAAATCGCAGTTGTTCCAGGTAGTATGTTTCGAGGACTCCAGGCGCGGGGATTACGATTACAACGACCTGGTCATCCATGTGCTGTACCAGACCCGGCAGAACATTTTCGGGTTCGGCGTACAGCCCGTGGCGTTGGGGTCGACGAAATCCATCAAACTGGGATGTGTCGTTTACAAGGGCGGCAAGCGTATCTTCAAGGGGTTGATCACCCCCGAAGGTGCCGATTGCCGGTCGCAGTATTTCAAGTCGATGGAAGGGACGCTCAACACCTACGACAAGGCCAATATCAAGGTCGGGGAGTACCTGGGATCGACGATCCGCAACTGGGATGTGTCGAAGATCGAAGGGAACGGCCCGATGCGCGTTGAGTGGTATATCGAGGTGGATAACGGCGTGGAACTCTATGCCTTGTCGACTGCCTACCTGAACGATTCGTTCGACAAGGACAAATTGCCCTACGGGCTGGTGATCACCGCCACGGGGACGGAGTATGTCGACGAGAACGGCGGCTACCTCTGCGGGTTCGACTGGTTCAACTATCCGCGCGAATCGGTGCATATCAAGGAGGTTTATCCCGAGCTGTGGAACTGGCTGACTACGGACAGCAGCTATGATTTTGCCGATATTTACGATGGCAGAAATGTCCCTGCGAATGCTTGCCCTGCCGCCGACCTGGGGCTGTTCGAAGCCCGGACGATCGACGTCACCAACAGGAAATACCGGGCTGACTGAGCCCGTGCCGATAGCGGCCGAGGCGGGTTGCGGTGCCGTCGCCGATTGAAAAAAGCAACCCTGCGGGGTTGCTTTTTTTATGTGCGGGCTTGTTGTCATGCGCTGCGTGCCCCGGGGATGCCGGATTGTGCGATGCACGGCGTTGAATGCCCGATACCGGCGGCGTGTGCTGCGCCATTGCCGCCCCTGTTCCCTGCTCCCGGTTCCGATCTTTTGGCAGGACAGGGCCGCATTTTTTGTCAGGGCATCCACTCCAGAATCCCCGTCACGGGGTGGGCGGCACGCCAGGCTTCGAATTCCGTGTAGGTGCCCACGCCGTCGCGCAGTACGGCCTGGTAATATTCGATACCCATGATCTTCTCCGCCTCCGGGGTTTCGTATTTGAGCCGGAGGATCGTTTCGCGCGTCCGGTCGGTCAGCACGGCGGCGATGCGGTCGGCTACCCGTTCGAAATAGCCGTCGTAGGCCGAACCTTTCGGCATGTGGATCATGTCGATCTGCCATAACTGGTCGTCGGCATCGGCATACCAGGCATGCCATTCGAGGCATTGGTCGGGGGCGTCGAGCAGGTTGTTGAAGGTGATGCTGCGGATGCGGCTGTTTTCGGCCAGGCGCGCCATGGCTGCGAAGCTGTCCGCAAGGCGCAGCGGTGAGGAGTAGATGTGGAAGTCGATGTCGTGGTGCGTCATCAGCAGTCCCGTGCGGAGCGACCCGACCAGGTTGGGTTCGGCGCCGACGGAGCGCCATGCGGCTTCGAGCCCGGAGTCGCGGATAACCTCGCGGGCGCGCTGCTGGTTGGCGGCCGCAATCTTCGTCAATTCATTCATTGTGCGGTAAATGTCGGGGTCAATATACGGAGTTCATAAAGTGCGCCGGACAAAAGGTTCGTTCCGGCCGGCGGGTAGTTGCGTGTGCGGTTATTTGCCCAGCAGAATGCGTGCCTGGGCTATGGCGGCATCGGTGATGCGGCTGCCGGAGAGCATCTTGGCGATCTCGGTGATGCGCTCCTCGTCCGTCAGGCGCGTGATGTCGGTGCGCCCGTCGCGTTTGTAGACCACGAAATGGGCTGCGCCTTTCGACGCCACCTGCGGCAGGTGGGTGATGTCCACGACCTGCAACGTCGCGGAGAGTGATTCGATGATCTCGCCCATGGCGTCGGCGATGCGCCCGGAGACGCCCGTGTCGATCTCGTCGAAGATGACCGTCGGCAACTGCATGCGCCGGGCCAGCAGGGATTTGAGCGCCAGCATGACCCGCGAGAGCTCACCGCCCGAGGCGATACGTTCGACGCTCTGGGGCGTCGCGTTGCGGTTGGCCGAGAAGAGGAATGCCACGCCGTCGCCTCCCGTGCGCCCGAGGTCGGGGAGCGGGGTGAGCGCCACTCGGAATACGGTTTCGGGCATGCCCAGCTGTGCGAGCGTCGCCAGTATCTGTTTTTCGAAGGCCGGGGCGGCTTTTGCGCGTGCCTTGTGCAGCCTGTCGGCCAGCGAGCCGGCCTTCTGTGCGGCTGCGTCCAGTTCTTTTTCAGCCGCTGCGATCTCTTCGTCGCCGTGTACGATGGCGGCGAGCTGTGCGGCATAGCGGTCGCGGGCTGCGATCAGCTCCGCTTCGGAGGCGACGCGGTGCTTTTGTTGCAGGGCGTAGAGGGCGTCGAGGCGTGCGGCGAGTTTGGCCAGCCGTTCGGGGTCGGCGTCGAGGCGTTCGCTGTCGGCGGCTACGGCGTTGTCGATGTCCTTCAGCTCCTCGAGTACGGAGTGCAGGCGTGCGGCGTATTCCCCGGCCGCGGGGAAATGTTCGCGGATGCGTGTCAGGTCGTTCTCGGAATTTTTCAGGAGCGTGAGCACCCCGGTTTCGTCGGCATCGAGGGCGTTGCGGAGCGTAGTGAGCACCTCGCCGATGCGGTCGGCGTTCTCCAGTACGGCCAGTTCTTCCTCGATGGCGGCCTGTTCCCCTTCGCGCAGGTTGGCAGCCGTGAGTTCTTCGCTCTGGAAGCGGAGCCACTCCTCGTCGCGGCGTCCGTCGGCGGCGGCTTCGCGCAGGGCGGCGAGCCGGCGCCGCAGTTCCGTAAGCCGCGTGTACTGCGCGGCATATTGTGCGAGCAGTTCCCCGTTCCCGGCCACGGTGTCGAGCGCCGAGGTGCGGAACTCTTCCGAGGAGAGGATCAGGTTCTGATGTTGCGAGTGGATGTCGATCAGGCGGGTGCCGAATTCGCGCAGCTGGGCCAGTTGCACCGGGAGGTCGTTGATGAAGGCGCGGCTCTTGCCGGTCGGGGTTATCATGCGCGTTACGGTAGTCTCCGGCGCATAGTCGAGGTCGTTCCCGGCGAAGAAAGCCTCCATGTCGCGCCCCGAGAGGTCGAAGGTGCCTTCGACCACGCAGTTGCGTGCGGCGTCCTTCATGGCCGAGCCGTCGTTCTTGGCGCCCAGCAGCAGGCCGAGGGCACCGAGCAGGATGGATTTCCCGGCTCCCGTTTCACCCGTGATGATATTCAGGTGGGGATCCAGCTCCATTTCGAGCTTGTCGATAAGCACGTAGTTCTCAACCGACAGACGGCGTAACATGGCGGTCTTTATTTTAACAGTGATTCGATTTTGTCGACGATACGTCCGGCTACTTCGCTCTTCGGCATCAGGGGCAGCGGCTCGCGGCCGTTGCGGTCGATGAAGGTCACCTTGTTGGTGTCGCCGCGAAATCCCGCGCCGGCGTCGCGCAGCGAGTTGAGGACGATGAAATCGAAGTTCTTTCGCGCGAGCTTTGCCTCGGCGTTGGCCTGTTCGTCGTGTGTTTCGAGGGCAAAGCCGACCAGCAGGCGGCCGCCTTTGGCGGCTCCCAGCTCTGCGGCGATGTCGCGCGTACGGCGCAGGGTGATGTGCATTTCGCCCTCGCCCTTCTTGAGCTTGGTCTGCGAAACCGCGTCGGGCGTATGGTCCGCCGCGGCGGCGCACATGACAGCGCCGTCGGCGCCGTCGTAAGCCCCGGTCGCGGCGTCGTACATCTCGGCGGCAGAGAGCACGTCCACGCGCTCCACGCCCGGAGGTGTCGGCAGCGACGTGCGCCCCGTGACGAGGGTCACCTGCGCACCGCGCGCGGCCAGCGCTCCGGCGATGGCGTAGCCCATTTTGCCCGACGAGTGGTTCGAGATGAACCGCACGGGGTCGATGGCTTCGATCGTGGCGCCTGCCGTTACGACGAAGCGTTTACCGGACAGGTGCTTTTTTTTTTCGGGGTTTTCCGCGGCGAGGAGGGTGCCGACATAAGCGGCGATTTCCGCAGGTTCGGCCATGCGTCCCTTGCCCGTGAGCCCGCTGGCGAGCTCCCCTTCGGCGGGTTCGGCGATCCGCACGCCGTGTCCGGCCAGCCGGCGCAGGTTCTCCTGGGTCGTGGGGTGGGCGTACATGTCCAGATCCATGGCGGGGGCGACGACCACCGGGCAGCGGGCCGAGAGGTAGGTCGTCAGCAGCAGGTTGTCGGCGATGCCGCATGCCATTTTGGCCAGCGTATTGGCCGTGGCGGGGGCGATCAGGTAGCAGTCTGCCCACTCGCCGAGCGAGACATGGGAATTCCAGGCCCCGTTCTCGGGGTCGAAGAACTCCACGAGGATCGGGTTCCTGGAGAGCGTGGCCATCGTCAGCGGGGTGATGAACTGCTTGGCCAGCGGGGTCATCACGACACGCACCTCGGCGCCCGCCGTCCTCAATAAACGACAGAGCACAGCCGCCTTGTAGGCCGCTATGCTTCCCGTGATGCCCAGCAGTATGTGCCGTCCGGCCAATCCTTCGGCCGGACAGGCAGTGCCTGCGCCGGGGCCCTGTATGCCACCTCCCTGCAAATTCATGGCGGTATCGTTAGGACTCCTTGGCCTCTTTGTTCTCTTTGTAGAAGAGTTCGCCGTCGAGGAACTCCTCGGTGGCGATGATCGCAGGCTTGGGCAGGCGTTCGTAGTAGCGCGAGATTTCGATCTGCTCGCGGTTCTCGAAGGTCTCCTCCATGGTGTCCGTCGGCGAAGAGAAGTCGGCGAGCTTGCGGCTGAGCTCGGTCTTCAGTTCGGTCGAGATCTGGTTGGCACGGCGGGCGATGATGTTCACCGTTTCGTAGATGTTGCCCGTTTCCTTGTCCAGATCCACCAGCTTGCGCGTGATGGTGTTGTTGGGGATGTTCTTCTTGATTTCCATTGTTATATGTTGTTGTCTTTGTCTTCGTCCTTCTTGTTGCGGTCGAGGTAGTCCCGTGCGTGCTTGGCCATGCGGTCGACCTCCTTGGTGTATTTCGATTCGGGGAACTCCTCCTTGAACGAGAGGTAGGAGTCGAGCATCGAGAGATAACGGTCGGTCTGCTTGTTTGCGACCGAGTTGTTGGCGAAGCGGTAGCTGGCGTCCACGATCATGTACATGATCTCCTCGCGGTGGTTGCTGTCCGGGAATTGTTTGAGCGCATTCTTCAGCGATACGATGGCCGATTTGTAGCGGCCTATCTTATAGTAGGTGTATGCGTTCAGGTAGGACTTGTCGTGCAGGCGCTGCGTCAGTTCGCCGTTGATCTGCTTGAAATCCTCGACGCGGTCGCTGTGAGGGTAGCGCGACATGAACTCGTTGATGGCGATCAGTGCCTGCCCGGTCATCGTCTGGTCGCGCGAGGGGCCGGGCGAGAGGTAGTAGAAGCAGAGTGCGTACATGCCTTCGGCGTCTTCGATGAAGGCGCTGCGGCCGAACTTGCGGCGGAAATCGTCGAACAGGGCCGAGGCGGTGTCATAGTCGCGGTTCTTGAACTTGCAGCGGGCGTTGAAGAACGAGACGCTGTCTTCGCGCGGCGTGCCGATGTAGTAGTGCTGGACGCCCTCGAAGAGCGTCGAGGCACGCGACCACTTCTCTTTCTGGTAGTACTCCAGCGCCTTGCTGTAAATCAGTTCGGGTTGTCCGCTTTTGAGCAGGGAGTTGATGCCTGCGCATCCGCTAAATGCGGTGACCAGAATCACCCCGCACACGGCGTATAAAAAAGTCTGCTTCATTGATAAATCTTTTACGGCGCTTTATCGCGCAAAGTTACGCATAAATTAACGATTTCCAAAAAAAATTATTGTGCGTAACAATAAGGTGCCGCGCCGTATTTCCCGCTCCCGCCCGGGCGGGAGGCCTGCGGGCCTCCCGGGATGCCGCACGGCGGCATCCGAATCCGTGGCCGGAGGTGCTTCCGGCGCCGGTGGCGGACGGAGGGGAGCCTCTGCCCGGCGGTGGGGGCAGACAGGCGGCGAGAGGGAAAAATTACGGAAATCAGGGGGGCTGCGCGCCGGGCCCGGTGCGGAAATGCCGATCCGCGGCTTGCGCTACATCAGGGGCGAGACCAGCCGCAGCGCGTCGCCCAATGTGCGCCGCCACGCCGCGGGCCGCCATGTTTCCCGCGCGATCCGGCGGCACGAGGCCAGGTCGTCGTCGTAGGTGGCCGAGAGTGCCCGCACGACGCTCCGGTCGCGGATGAAAGCCGTGACTTCGAGGTTGTCCAGCAGGCTGCGGTAATCCATGTTCGCCGTGCCGACCGAGGCGGTATCCTCGTCGACGATCAGCAGCTTGGCGTGCAGGAAGCCGTTGTCGTAGCGGTAGAGTTCGACCCCGGCGTCGAGCAGGTCGCCGATGTAGGAGTCGGAAATCAGGTCGGTGAACGGCGAGTCGCTGCACGAGGGGATCATCACCTGTACCCGCACCCCGCCGCGCGCTGCCAGCCGGAGCGCGTCGAGCAACATGGCAGGGGGCAGGAAATAGGGCGAGGAGATGCGTACGGTGCGGTGCGCCCGGACGATGGCCGAGGCAAAGGCGTCGGCGATGGTCAGCCGCGAGGGCCCCTCCTCGGCCCAGGCCAGCTGGATCGGCAGCCGCCGCCGGATGCCGTGCGGGGCGATGTAGCGGCGGCTGTCGAGGTATTCACCGCGTACGCGCGCCCAGTCGGCGATGAAGAGCCGTTGCAGGTCGGCCACGGCGTCGCCCTCCACGCGCAGGTGTTCGTCGCGCCATTTACCCATGTAATCCCCGTCGAGGTAGTATTTGGCGATGTTTATGCCGCCCAGGTAGGCGACCTTGCCGTCGGTGACCACTATCTTGCGGTGGTTGCGGTGCGTGACGCGCGTGGTGAACCACGGGAAGCGAACCGGTTCGAAAGCCGCAGTCTCGACCCCCGCGTCGTGCATGCGGCGCAGTGTCTTGCGGCTCAGGCGCCACGAGCCGACGGCATCGTAGATCACCCGCACCTCGAGCCCCGCGCGGGCTTTGCGGATCAGTATTTCGGCGATGGTATGCCCGATGCGGTCGTCGCGGATGATGTAGTACTCCATGTGGATCGAGCGCGTGGCCCGTTGCAGCGAGGCGATCAGTGCCGTGAAGGCGTTGTTGCCGTTGTGGAGCAGCCCGACGCGGTTGTACCGGGTGGGGCGTGTGCCGCATCCGTGGGCGATGATCTGTTCGAGGCGGTCGCCGCGGCAGGCGGGGCAATCCGCCGCGGGGCCGTTGCGGCGGTAGCCGGCCAGTATGTAGAGCAGCGTGCCGGCGACGGGCAGCAGCAGGATCAGCGCCAGCCAGGTCGCTGCCGAGGCGGGGACGCGTTGCTGGCGCGTGACGACGGGGACGGCCATGAGCGCCCAGGCTAAGTGGAGCAGGAGTACGATATACATATCCCGCGCGAGGCGCATACTCCGTGCCATGCGCCGCGAAAAAAGATTTGGAAATTAGAAAATAACTTTTTATCTTTGCTGTATACAATGGAAACAGGGTTCTGGCCTTCACCGGTCAGGATTCTTATTTTTTTACGTTGTTTGTTTTACAGGGTTCCCCCGCTGCAAAGGGGAATACAGGAGGATTTTGGATGTGGGACGGGCATCTGCGGATGCCTAATGTGAGTTCGACGGGCCCCATGTTCGGAATCTTTCGCAGCGTTATGAAATTCAAGTGCGTCGGACTCGTTTAATATTATGGCAAAAGAGATTATTTATCTGACAGCGGAGGGTTACAAAAAACTCAAGGATGAGCTCGACCACATGCGTTCCGTCGAGCGTCCGGCGATATCGGCGGCTATTGCCGAAGCGCGCGACAAGGGTGACCTTTCGGAGAACGCGGAGTACGACGCCGCCCGTGAGGCGCAGGGTCTGCTGGAGATGCGTATCGCCAAGCTGGAGGATTCGCTCGCCAATGCCCGCGTGATCGACGAGTCGAAGATCGACAAGAGCAAGGTGCAGATACTGAGCAAGGTGTCGCTGCTGAACCACAACACCAAGAAAGAGGTGGCCTACACGATCGTCGCCGAGCACGAGGCGAACCTGCGCGAAGGCAAGCTGGCGATCGGTACGCCCATCGCCAAGGCATTGCTGGGGCACAAGAAAGGCGACTGCGTCGACGTGGTGGTGCCTGCCGGGACGATCCATTTCGAGATCCTCGACATCAGCATCTGAGGCGCCCGATCCGCAGGGTGGCGGCGCCCATCGTCCGCCTCCCGGCATCCGGGTACGTGGACACGACATATATCCCCATTTTAGGGTATTTTTGCAGGGCCGTTTTGAACGGCCCTTTTTTATTGCTATCTTTGGCTCGGAAAGATGATACGCTACGCACCCAAAAGACTCTATGCGGCTTTGCTGCTGTTGGTTCTGCTCGCGGCCTACGCGGGGCAGAAGGTGCATATCTACAACGAAGACCATGCGCATTTCTCCGCGCACTGCGGCGATCTGGTGCCCGACAACGGTGCCCATACGATCATCGTCGACAGGTGTATCATCGACGATTTCTATTTCTTCCCCTACCTCGACATCGCGCCGACCGTGCACTCGTTCTATGCAGAGATGCTGGCCGTGCTGCTGCCCGAGGCAACCCGCTGCAAACTCTATGAGCAGGCGTCGGGCATTTCGCTGCGTGCGCCCCCTGTCGCGTAACCGGCGATCCCCTCCATTTTCCTGATTCATATTCCGGGTGCATGCAGCCCGGCCCATACTATTTATTATCTGACAAGCAATGAAAAAATATATTTTGCTGGCACTCGTCATGTGCCGGTGTGTACTGGTACTTGGTGTCGAGGCGCCGAAGAAAAGTACCGACGCCAATATCTTCGGCCATGTGGTCGACCGCGACACGCATGAACATATTCCCTATGCGACCATCGCCGTGACGGGCACGGCATTCGGCACCACGACCGACGCTTCGGGGCATTATTTCCTGAAAAACCTGCCCGAGGGCGCGCTGACGCTCGAAGTCCGCGCGTTGGGTTATGCCTCGCAGACGCAGCAGGTGACACTCAGGCGCGGGCAGACGGCCGAACTGAATTTCGAGGTGGTGCAGAGCGGCATTTCGATGGACGAGGTGGTCGTATCGGCCAGCCGTTCCGCCCGGCTGCGCCGGGAGGCGCCTGCGCTGGTGAGCGTGCTGGACGCCGGGTTGTTCGAGAAGACCAATGCCTCGTGCCTGGCACAGGGGCTGTCGTTCCAGCCCGGCGTGCGTGTCGAGGACGACTGCCAGAACTGCGGCTTCACGCAGGTGCGCATCAACGGTCTCGACGGCCATTATTCGCAGATCCTGGTCGATTCGCACCCGGTATTCTCGGCCCTGACGGGCGTATACGGCCTGGAACAGATCCCGGCCAACATGATCGAGCGGGTCGAGGTGCTGCGCGGCGGCGGCTCGGCGCTGTTCGGGTCGTCGGCCATCGGCGGCACGATCAACGTCATTACGAAGGAGCCTTCGCGCAATTCGGCGCAGATGTCGCATACGCTCACTTCGATCGGCGGCAGCAATTCCTATGACAACAATACGATGCTCAATGCTTCGCTCGTCACCGAGAGCGGCCGGGCGGGGCTTTGCGTCTTCGGCCAGAGCCGCCACCGTTCGGGCTACGACCACGACGGCGACGGCTTCACCGAAGTGCCCGTCATCAACAGCCAGTCGGTGGGCATGCGTACGTTCTTCCGTACGGGCGCCTATTCGCGCATCACGGCGCAGTACCACCATATCAACGAATTCCGCCGCGGGGGCGACATGCTCGACCGGCCGCCCCACGAGGCGCTGATCGCCGAGCAGATCGACCATTCGATCGACGGGGGCAGCCTTTCGTTCGACATCTCGTCGCCCGACCGCCGCAACCGCTTCAATGCCTATGCCTCGTTTCAGAATACGGCGCGCAAGAGCTACTACGGCAGCAAACAGGATCCCGATGCCTACGGGACGACGCACGACCTGACCGTAGCGGCGGGGATGCAGTATATCCACGAGTTCAGGAAGCTGCTGTTCATGCCCTCGGAACTGACCTTCGGTACGGAGTACAGTTACGACGACCTGGGCGACCGTTCGATCGGCTATGATATCCACACCGACCAGACGGTGCATATCGTGGGTGCCTATCTGCAGAACGAGTGGAAGACCAGGAAGTGGTCGCTGCTTGTCGGCGGCCGCCTCGACAAGCACAACCTCGTAGACCATGTGATTTTCAGCCCGCGCGTCAACGTGCGTTTCAACCCGTCGGAAGCGGTGAACCTGCGCGTGAGCTACGCCGGGGGCTACCGGGCCCCGCAGGCGTTCGATGAGGATATGCACATCGCCATCGTGGGCGGTAAGCGGGTGCGCATCCGGCTGGCGGATGACCTGAGGGAGGAGCGCTCGCACAGCGTGAGCCTCTCGGCCGACCTTTACCATACGTTCGGGAAAGTGCAGACCAACCTGCTGGTCGAGGGGTTCTATACGATCCTCGACGATGTGTTCGCGCTGCGCGACATGGACGATGCGGCCGACGGCGGTAAGGTCAAGGAACGCTACAACGGTTCGGGGGCCACGGTGCGCGGCTTCAATGTCGAGGGGCGCGCGGCCTTTACCCGCTGGTTCGAGTTGCAGGCGGGCGTGACGCTTCAGCAGAGCCGTTACAAGGAGCCCGAATTCTGGAGCGAGGACGCAGAGGTGCCGCCTGTGCGCCGGATGTTCCGCACGCCCGATGCCTACGGCTATTTCACCGCGTCGTTCAAACCGGTGCGGAATTTCACGGCCGACCTGTCGGGAACCTGCACCGGGTCGATGCTGGTGCAGCACATGGCCGGGTCGGGCGTCGCGCAGGACGTGGCCGTCTCGACCCCGTCGTTCTTCGACATGAATATTCGCCTGTCGTACGACGTGCGGATTTACAAGGAGATAACCATGCAGCTTTACGGTGGCGTGCAGAACCTGTTCAACGCCTACCAGAAGGATTTCGACAAGGGCGTAGACCGCGATTCGGGCTACATCTACGGCCCGTCGCTGCCCCGCAGCTGGTTCGTCGGTGCGAAGTTCAGTTTCTGATCCGCAAAGAGGGATGCCCCAAAGGAGGCCGTCCGGCGTCCCGAAGGGAATACGAAAAAGCGCATGCAGCATAGCTGCATGCGCTTTTTTCGCGGCTCCCGATCCCGGATACGAAAAACGTCCCGAAATCCGGGACGTTTTTCTTTCGTATCTGTCGCAGCGCGGAATTAAATCGCCTTGATTTCGTGGAGCACGTTGTT
>RRZT010296965.1_pt1 | contig 11859 bp, 9 predicted proteins | sample 2165551 | NCBI WGS metagenome assembly RRZT01 (sample SAMN10456910, study PRJNA506462) | wastewater metagenome | biome: wastewater; feature: sludge; material: wastewater sludge; isolation source: wastewater sludge with Escherichia coli K12::gfp cells carrying plasmid... | place: USA: Moscow, Idaho ... | reverse complement strand
GGCATGCAGTTAGACAAGATCGAAACCATTACTGTTCCCTACCAGGCTGTTTTGAAATTGCAGGGATCAAATGAACGCTATGTTTTTTTGAACAACAAAGGTATTGCAAAACGTGTCTCTGTAACCTTGGGCGATCGTTTTGATGATCGGGTGGAAATAATTTCCTCGGAAATAAAACAGGGAGATGAATTGGTCGTATTGGGGCAAGCTCGTTTGAATGAAGGCTCTAAATTAAATGTTGTAAAATAATTTTCATCCAAACAATTAATTTGTTTGAAAATAAAAATCTAAATATATGAGTATTTATAAAAGTGCAGTAAATAAGCCGATTACAACAATCCTTATTTTTGTTGCCGTAATAATAATGGGATTGTATTCTTTGGTTCAATTGCCGATTGATCAATACCCCGAAATGGAACCTCCTTATGTGTCCGTTATGACAAGTTATTCTGGGGCTAATGGTAGTGAGATAGAAACGAATGTGACCAAATTGATGGAAAATAGCCTTAATTCCATAGACGGATTAAAGAATATTTATTCAACATCTAAGGATAATATGTCTTTGATAACTCTTGAGTTTGAATGGGGAACAAATTTGGACGAAACAGTAAATGATGTCCGTTCTGCCATTGATATGGTCTATGATCAATTGCCAGACGGCTGTTCTCGTCCAATGATTTTGAAGTTTAATACCAGTATGATGCCAATCATGCAATATGCTATTACTGCAGATAAGAGTTATCCTGGATTGGAAAAAATCTTGAATGACAATGTGGTAACTGTTCTCAATAGAATTGATGGTATTGGAACTATTTCTCTTTCCGGATCTCCCGAAAGGTATGTTTATATTGATTTGGATCCTAATAAAATAGATGCTTATAATCTTAGTCTTGAGGCAGTTGGGAGTGCTATTGGAAACAACAACCTGACGCTAGCCTCCGGGTCTGTTAAAATGGGAAAAGAACAATATCAATTACGTGTGGAAGGAGAATATGCTGATAGCAAGGAAATTAATGATATTGTTGTAGCAACGCAAGCTGACGGCAAACAGGTTTTTGTGAGGGATATTGCCACTGTCCGAGATACAATAAAAGATTTAACTCTTGAGGAAAAAATAAACGGAGAAAATGGTGTTCGCTTAATTATAATGAAGCAATCAGGAGCTAACACCGTGCAAATTGCTAATGATGTTCAAAAAGAATTGGTGAAGATTCAAAAAACGTTACCTCCGGATATCAAGTTTCAGGTAATTTACGATTCTTCTGAGGTTATCCAAAACTCAGTTTCTGGATTGACTGAAACTATTTGGTATGCTCTTATTTTTGTTATATTGGTAGTGCTGTTTTTCTTGGGAAAATGGCGAGCGACGCTTATTATATCACTTTCAATACCAATATCCTTAATAGCATCTTTTATTTACTTGAAGTTTGCCGGAAGTTCACTTAATATTATATCGTTGGCGTCTCTTTCCATTGCTATTGGTTTGGTTGTTGATGATGCCATTGTGGTTCTCGAGAATATTGATAAACACATAGAAAGAGGATCCAGTCCGAGAGAGGCTGCTATTTACGCAACCAATGAAGTTTGGGTTTCTGTTTTAGCAACAACATTGGTTCTTGTAGCCGTATTTGTTCCGCTTACTATGGTAGGTGGAATTGCCGGAATTTTCTTTAAAGAATTAGGATGGATTGTGACCATTGTAATTTGCACTTCTATGCTTGTTGCCATTACTCTTGTTCCTATGTTGTCTTCAAGTTTGCTAAAAGTACGGGATAAAGAAAAGGAGGAAGAATATTCTAAAAAACACCGTTTTACGTACAAGAATACGGTGATGAAGTGGCTTGCTGGACTTGACCGTTTTTATGCCAATGCCTTGCGAGTATGTTTAAAGCATAAGAGGATAACTATAATTGCTGCGGTACTTTTCTTTATTTGTTCAATAGTACCGGTTGGAATGGGACTTATTGGTACCGATTTTATGCCACAAACAGATGAAGGTCGACTCTCTCTGACAATTGAGTTGCAACGAGGTACTCGTGTAGAAGAAACGATCAAGACAGCTCGTGATATTGAAAAAAGAATTAAAAGATTGGCACCTGAAGTTCTTGTCATCTCAACATCAACAGGGTCAAGCGATGAATCGGGCTTCTCTTCCCTGTTCAGTTCTTCTTCAAATAACAAAATTACAATGACCATTCGTACAACAAAAAAATATGAACGGAAGCGTTCCATTTTTGATATTGCGGAGAAAATAAGAAAAGAATTGGATACCATGCCTGAAGTTATAACCTATACCGTTTCATCGGCAGGGAATATGGGCAATATGAGTAGTAATACCGTAGATGTTGAAATCTATGGACATGATTTTGATCAGACTAATGCTTTGTCCGCAAAATTAGAGAAACGTATCGAATCTTTAAAGGGTGCTAGAAATGTTGATATCGATAGAGAGGAGGACCGTGCAGAATTACAGGTTATTTTGGATAAGGAAAAATTAGCTCTTCATGGATTAAATGCCGCTACTGTGGCTACCTATATTCGTAATCGTATAAATGGTCAGACAGTAGGATACCTCAAAGAAGATGGAGAAGAGTATAATATAGTTGTCCGATTGAAAGAAATTAATCGTAATAGCATTACAGCTCTTGAAGAACTAACCTTCATGACACCACAAGGACAAAAACTTAAACTTAAAGAGTTAGGTCAAATAAAAGAATACTGGTGTCCTCCTAATATTATTAGGCAAAGAAGGGAACGGGTTGTTACCATTTCTACAACACCTGTAAATGTTTCTCTATCAGAGTTAGCAACGAGTATTCAGAAGGAAATTGATAAAATTGATCTGCCACAGGGAGTCCAGATTAAAGTAGGTGGTGATTTTGAGGATCAACAAGAATCCTTTGGAGATATAGGTCTTGTATTTATACTAATTCTCCTACTGGTATATATTGTTATGGCATCACAATTTGAGTCTTTTTCCAAACCATTTATTATCATGATGGCTATCCCGTTTGCCATTTCCGGGGCAATATTTGCATTGCTTATATCCGGAACATCTCTTAATATGATTGGAGCTTTAGGCGTTGTCCTTTTGGCGGGCATTGTGGTTAAAAACGGTATTGTTCTTGTGGACTATATTAACTTGATGAGAGATAGAGGTTACGAATTGCACGAAGCTATTGCTCTTTCAGGACAATCTCGTCTTCGTCCCGTATTGATGACTTCTTTAACGGCTATTTTGGGTATGATTCCAATGGCGTTGAGTACCAGCGAGGGCTCTGAAATGTGGGTTCCTATGGGAACGGTGATTATTGGTGGTCTGACTGTGTCGACCTTTGTGACATTGATAATTGTACCCGTTCTTTACGCCATATTTTCTCGTCATGGAGAACGTGACAAAGAAGAAAAAGTACGTAAGACGTTTATATTCTTTGATTTGCCGGATGAAAAACAAAATAAAATAAACTAAAATATGAAATCAGTATTCATAGTATTTAATCAAGCCAATACCGAACGGGTAGAATATATGCTTGATCGTCTTGAAATAAGAGGCTTTACCTTTTGGGAAAATGTTCAGGGATGCGGAAGCGTTGATGGACAGCCTCGTCGTGGAACTCATACTTGGCCAGAAATGAACTCTGCTGTTATGACCATCGTCCCTGATGAAAAGGTACCGGAGTTATTAAAAGTGATTCATAAGCTTGATAATAGAAATAAAGAAATAGGGGTAAAAGCTTTTGTTTGGAATATAGAACACGTAGTCTAGCATTTTCAATGAATATCTAGTTTTGCAGAGCAAGGAGTATAATATTACTCTTTGCTCTGTTTTTTTTTATCTAAAGATATTCTTCTGCGTATTTTTCTATAAGTCTTGGCACAGTGTAATCATCAAAATTTTTTCTTTCGATTTTTATTAAAGAGCGTAGAAAGTCATTTTCTCTACCAATGCTTATTTGTAAAAATCGAGCTTTGATAATTTGGTGGCTTAGTACATGCCTTATTTCGGGAGAAATAAAATTGATTTGTACATCATCTACTGTTTTGAACAGTGTAGTAAATTTTTTATTCGATATAAATTCATTGATTGGCAGGTATTTATCCAATTCAACGAGTGGAAATTGAAACAATTTTTTCCAAATATCGTTAGCCGTTCTTTGTTCCAGAAAAGTATATTCACCTAATGAAATATCAAGATAGTAAAAGAAACGTTCCTTTTGTTTAATCGATTTTCCTTTTACAGGAAGATTTTGGACACAATTGTGTTGTACGGCAAAACACATAGATGCAAGCGGACAAATATCACACTGCGGATTAACCGGTACACATTGCAAAGCCCCAAAATCCATAATCGCTTGGTTGTATATTCCTGCTACTTTTTTGTCCAGTAATTCGTAAGCAAGGCTTTTAAATGTTTTTTTTGACGAGCTTGAGCTTATCTCTTCCATTATTCCGAATACACGAGCCAATATCCGATAAACATTTCCATCTATTGCCGCATGAGGCTCATTCGTACTGAAAGAACTGATAGCAGCAGCCGTATACTCACCTATACCGGGTAGAGACAATAATTCTTCGTATTTTGTGGGAAAAACTCCTTGATAAAGTTCTTTTACTATTTTTGAAGATTTGTGGAGATTGCGTGCACGTGAATAATAACCCAATCCCTGCCAATATTTTAAAACCTCGTTTTCATCGGCAATAGCTAATGTGTTTACATCCGGAAAACGCTCAAGAAAACGAACGAAATAACTTAATCCTTGAGCAACACGGGTTTGTTGAAGAATTATTTCTGAAATCCAAATAACGTAAGCATCATTTGTGTTTCTCCAAGGTAAATCTCTTTTATTTTCGTTATACCAAGTTATTATTTTTTCACTGAACTTCAAATGCTTCTTTTTGTATTTGTTTTTACGCCGTAAAAATAGGGACATTTTAAAAAAGAAAGGGACATAAGAGAAAATATTTTTTATTTATTTTAAATATTTTGCTGTTAATTGGTGCTAAAACTATTATATTTGCAGTCCGTTATAAAAAGCAGGGGAAATAAATAATCAAAAAGTATAACTAAAAAAATTTTATAGGAAATGACTAAGGCAGAAATCGTTAACGAAATTGCGAACAATACAGGTGTTGATAAAGTTACTGTATTGAGAGTAGTTGAATCCTTTATGGATGAAGTAAGAAATTCGTTAAGTTCTAACGAAAATGTATATTTGAGAGGCTTCGGTAGTTTTGTTGTAAAACAAAGAGCAGAAAAAGTAGCTCGTAATATTTCTAGAAATACAACCATTACGATTCCGGCACACACTATCCCTTCATTCAAACCGGCAAAAACCTTTGTTGATTCTGTAAGAAAATAATTATAACCAATTTTTTAAAGAATATAGATATGCCAAGCGGAAAAAAAAGAAAAAGACATAAAATGTCTACTCACAAGCGTAAAAAAAGACTTAAAAAAAATAGACATAAACATAAAAAGTAGTCTTTATTTAGTTTTAGATCAGTACGAAAGAAGAACAAACTTAAATCTATATTTTGAGTTTGTTCTTTGTGCATAAAATACATACTAATTGTTCTCTATGAATAGTAATTTGATACTTGACGTTCAACCTTCTGAGGTTTCAATTGCTTTGTTGGAAGGTAATTCCCTTGTTGAATTTAGCAAGGTGACGCGTGATGTGTCATTTTCGGTAGGAGATATTTACTTGGCAAAGGTCAAAAAGATAATGCCGGGATTAAATGCCACATTTGTAGATGTGGGTTATACCAAAGATGCGTTCTTACATTATCTTGACTTGGGAAACTATTTTCTTACGTTGGCTAATTTTACCAAAGGGATTGTAAATGATAAAAAGAAAATCCCATCTATGCAAAAAGTAACCTTTTTGCCGGAATTACCCAAAGAGGGATTTATTGCAGAAATCTTAAAATCAGGGCAAGAAATTTTAGTCCAAGTAACCAAAGAGCCCATTTCAACGAAGGGGCCTCGCTTAACTTCCGAAATTTCTATTGCAGGACGTTCTCTTGTCCTAATACCCTTTTCAAACAAAATATCCATTTCACAGAAAATAAAATCGACGGAAGAACGTAACCGGTTACGTCAACTGTTACAGAGTATAAAACCTCGAAATTTTGGAGTAATTATACGTACTGTGGCTGAAGGCAAGAAAGTAGCGGAGCTCGACAGTGAGTTGAAAGTTCTTGTCAAAAGGTGGGATGAGGCTATTGAGAAGATTCAGAAATCGAAGAGTTTGCCAACATTGGTGCTCGAAGAAATGAATAGGGCTGAAACTATCCTGAGAGATACTTTCAATCCTTCTTTTCAGAATATTTATATCAATGAACAGACCATTTATGACGAAATAAAAGCATATGTTGGTCTTATTGCCCCGGGGAAAGCCGATATTGTTAAGCTTTACACCGATGACATCCCTATTTTCGATGCATATAATGTAACAAAACAGGTAAAATCTTCCTTTGGCAAACTTATTCCCTTTAAAAATGGAGCTTACCTCATTATTGAGCATACTGAAGCATTGCATGTGATAGATGTTAATAGTGGTAATCGTACCAAGGCTGGTAATGTTCAAGAAACGAATGCGTTGGAGGTTAATCTTGCCGCGGTAGATGAGGTAGCACGTCAATTGAGGTTGAGGGATATGGGAGGTATCATTGTTATCGATTTGATTGATATGCAAGAGCCTGACCATAAGAACGAAGTGTATGAACGAATGAGGGTAAATATGCAAAATGACAGTGCGAAGCACAATATTTTGCCATTGACAAAATTCGGTTTGATGCAAATTACTCGTCAGCGAGTGCGTCCGCAAACATTAGTTGATACCCATGAAAGTTGTCCGACTTGTGGTGGAGATGGAACCATCAAGTCTTCTATTTTATTTGTCGATATGCTCGAAAATAAGGTGAATGAAATTTACAATCAAATGAAAGTCAAGAAGTTTATTCTTTTTGTTCATCCTTATATTTATGCCTATATAAATTCGGGAATGCTATCACTTAAAACAAAATGGAAATTCAAGTATAAATTTTCTGTCAAGGTTTTACCCAACCAAAGTTACGCCTTTTTGCAATATGCCTTCTTTGATGTAGATGGCAACGAAATTGATGTGAAAGATAAAATGGAAATGGCCTAATATCCCGTTTTTCATATTTAGATATGTTACAAAAAGAGCGTTATCAAAAAGTTATTTCGTGGTTTCAGCAAAATGTGCCAGTTGCCAAATCGGAGTTGCAATACAAAAATTCTTTTGAATTGTTGGTTGCTGTTGTGTTGTCAGCACAATGTACTGATAAACGCGTCAATATAACGACTCCTGCTCTATTTAAAGTTTTTCCTACACCACAAGCTATGGCAAACGCTTCATTTGATGAGGTATTTGCTTGCATCAAGAGTATTTCTTATCCGAACAATAAAGCTAAGCATTTGATTGCCCTTTCTCAGATGTTGGTAGAGAAGTTTGGTGGAGTTGTCCCCAATGATGCTGCTCTTTTGCAACAGTTGCCCGGAGTTGGTCGAAAAACTGCCAATGTCATGTTAGTTGTTGCTTTTGATAAGCCTGCTATGCCTGTAGATACGCATGTTTTTCGTGTGGCAAATCGAATAGGGTTGACGAATAATTCGAAAAATCCTTTACAGACTGAAAAAACATTGGTGAAAAATATTCCTAGCCATTTGCTTCCGATTGCTCATCATTGGCTTATTTTGCATGGAAGGTATGTTTGTGTTGCACGTAAACCCAAATGCGAAACTTGTGGTATCAGAAGTTATTGTAAATACGCAGAAGAAAATCTTGATAAATAGTTAATTTTCAAGATAAAAAAAACAGTGACTCTTACAAATCACTGTTTAATATCTACATCATAAGTATTTGGATTATCTTACAAAATTTAACGCCATTCCTTTGCTTTTTTCGTCAAAAGAGCCTTTATTGTACACAACTTTTCCATTTACGATGGTGTAGGCTACTTTTGAAGAGAATGTTTCTCGTTCGTAAGGAGACCAACCGCATTTAGATATGCAGTTTTCCGGCGTAACTTTCCAAGCATCGTTTCTTTCTACGATAACTAAATCGGCATAGTAACCTTTTCGGATAAATCCTCTTTTTTCGATATTGAAAAGTTTGGCTGGATTGTGACACATTTTTTCCACCACTGTTTCTATGGTGATTTTACCTTTTTTTGCCAATTCAAGCATGACAGGCAATGCATGTTGTACTTGAGGTATTCCCGATGCGGCATGTAGACAATCTCCTTCTTTTTCTGATAATAAATGAGGGGCATGGTCTGTCCCTATTACATCAATTTTGTTACCGTTTAAAGCAGACAAAAGAGCTTCTTTGTCCATTTTGGTTTTGATAGCAGGATTGCATTTTATTTTCGCACCGAGTGTTTCGTATTGACTATCGTCAAACCACAAATAGTGAGGACATACTTCTGCCGTTATATTTTTTTTATCTAAAGGCAAGTTTTCAAATAAAGCAGCTTCTTTTGCCGTACTAACATGAAGAATGTGCAGGCGAGTATGGTGTTTTTTTGCCAAATCAATCGCAAGAGAAGTGCTTTTGTAGCAGGCTTCGGCAGAACGGATCAAAGAATGGTACTTAATGGGAATATTTTCGCCCACAGTTTCTTTGTAATGTGCAATATTTTGTTGAATTGAGACCTCATCCTCGCTGTGAATGGCTATAAGTAAGGGGATTTCTGAGAAAATACGTTGTAATAAAGCAGGGTCCTTTACCAACATATTTCCTGTAGAAGAACCCATAAATAACTTTATGCCACACACTTTCTTGGGATCAGCTTGCTGCAATTCGGAAAAGTTTTCGCAAGTTGCTCCAAGATAGAAAGAATAATTAACTAGTGATTTTGAAGCTGCTAATGCATGTTTTTCCTCAAGAAGAGTATTTGTTGTCGTTTGAGGAATTGTGTTTGGCATATCCATGACAGACGTTATCCCTCCAGCCACTGCGGCTTTGCTTTCCGAAAGCAAATCTCCTTTTTGTGTTAATCCCGGATCTCTAAAGTGCACATGATCGTCAATTAAGCCTGGCAATAAGAAACAGTCTTCTGCATCTATTATTTCTGCTTTGTCCAATACGGAGGTGGGAACTTCATTCTTGAAAATAGCTTCAATTTTGTTCTCGTTAACAAGTACCGATCCCTTGAAGACACGACCTTCATTAACAATACGAGCCTGATGTATAAGTAACATGATTTGAATGGTGAAAATTGATTATTATTGTTGTTTTTGAGGATATTTTTTGAAAAAACTTTGCCATTTAAGTTGTAGAACGCCCAAAACGGCTTCTTTGAAGATGTGCCCGGTCATTTTCGAAACACCTAATTCCCTGTTGATAAAAATGATGGGTACTTCTTTTATGATAAAGCCGCATTTATATGCAGTAAACTTCATCTCTATCTGAAAGGCATAACCGACAAATTTTATTTTTTTGAGATCAATTGTCTCAAGTACATTTCTTTTATAGCATTTAAAACCGGCTGTTGTGTCGGCTATCTTTAAACCGGTGACACACCGAACGTATTTAGATGCAAAGTAGGACATAAGTACCCTACCCATAGGCCAATTAACAACATTGACACCTGAAATATAACGGGAACCTATAGCAAGGTCAGCTCCACCTTCGGTACAAGCTGCATATAATTTAAGTAAATCGTTAGGATTATGAGAAAAATCGGCATCCATTTCAAAAATGAATCCGTACTCTTTTTTCAATGCCCATTGGAAACCGGCAATATAGGCTCTACCTAACCCTTCTTTTTTTTGTCTTTCCAGAATATGTAGTTGTTCCGGAAATTCTTTTTGTAATCTTTTTGTAATAACGGCAGTCCCATCAGGTGAATTGTCGTCTATCACCAAAATATGAAACGACTTAGGTAAATCCAATATTGCACGAATGATATTTTCAATATTTTCTTTTTCGTTGTAAGTGGGGATAAGGACAATACTGTCAGACATTGATCTTAATTTGTTATGGTTAACCAACTCTCTTATTTGCAATCCAAAAGTAAGAAAAGGTTTTTTATTCTTGTGCGGTTTGTGAGTTTTTTTTCTATTCTTTATGAAAAGTTTTATAAAATTAGGGATAAGCATTTCTTACGGGAAAAGGTTTTTAATTTCTAATAATCCTAATTATTATCTTACATCGTTTCTCCTGGACGAACAATAGGTGTCGACGTAATACAATGTTATCTGTTTTCTAATATTTTTTTTGTTTTTTTAGTAAAAAAACAAATGAATAGTCGTACTTTAGCCGGTTAATTTTTCAAGTGCAAGTTTGAGGAAATAAAAAAATATGGAAAATAATAAAGCAGAACATCTCAATAAATTGGGATTCTGGGGTTTGATAGTTACGTTAGGTATTGTTTATGGAGACATAGGAACTTCTCCTTTGTATGTTATGAAGGCCATTATTGGAGCTAATGCCAATTTTGATGTCGATTACATCATAGGTGCAGTTTCTTGTATAATTTGGACGTTAACGTTACAAACTACTATTAAATATGTGTTAATTACCTTGCGAGCTGATAATAAGGGCGAGGGTGGTATATTGGCATTGTATGCTTTAGTACGCAAAAAAAAGAATAAATGGTTGTACCTTATTGCGATTATTGGAGCCAGTACTTTAATAGCTGATGGTATTATAACCCCTTCTATCACCGTTGTATCCGCTATTGAGGGTTTGAAAGGACTTAATAGTGAGACTCCCGTTGTCCCGATTAGTATTGCCATTATTTCTGTCCTTTTTATTATACAACAGTTTGGTACTAAGGCTATTGGAAAATCATTTGGACCACTTATGGTTATTTGGTTTAGTATGTTAGGAGTGCTTGGTCTGACACAAATAATTCATTTTATTCCCATTTTGAAAGCTTTTAATCCCTATTATGCTATCCATTTACTAGTACACTATCCTAATTGGTTTTTAATTCTTGGAGCTGTCTTTTTGTGTACAACTGGTGCTGAGGCTCTTTATTCAGACTTAGGTCATTGTGGAATTAAAAATATTCGAATCAGTTGGATTTTTGTAAAATGCACCTTGATTTTAAATTATTTGGGACAGGGAGCTTGGATTTTAACCCATATGGGCGAGATAACAACTACTATCAATCCTTTTTATGCGTTGATGCCTCAAAGTTTTCTTGTTTTTGGTGTAGCAATGGCAACTATTGCTGCTGTTATTGCCAGTCAGGCTCTCATTAGCGGTTCATTCTCCATTTTTAGTGAGGCTATGAGTCTGAATTTTTGGCCACGTCAGCGAATTAAATATCCTACTCAAGTAAAAGGTCAATTGTACATTCCTTTTGTCAATTGGTTTTTGTATGTATTTTGTGTGATGATGGTATTGTTTTTTCAAACATCAAGCAACATGGAAGCTGCCTATGGGTTGTCAATTACTATTACGATGCTTATGACAACCATATTGCTTGCTTTTTATTTGCACAAGAAGACTGTTAAGACCATTTTTATTGTTCCCATTGTCGGACTCTTTATGACGATAGAATTGTCATTCTTGACCGCCAATATGTTTAAGTTTATGCATGGAGGTTGGGTTACAATCTTTATTGCAGGGGTTATTGCGACAGTTATGTTTGTTTGGTATAATGCCCGTATTATTAAGAATAAGCATCTACAATTTCTCAAAATCAAATCGTACTATCAGATTATTTCCGATTTGAGTGCTGATGAAACAATTCCAAAATATTCCACTAATTTGGTTTATCTTAGTAAAGCTGATTTTAAAACGGATATTGAGAATAAAATTATTTATTCCATCATCAACAAGCAGCCCAAAAGAGCTGATAATTACTGGATTCTTC
>RRZT010946128.1_pt1 | contig 11862 bp, 11 predicted proteins | sample 2165551 | NCBI WGS metagenome assembly RRZT01 (sample SAMN10456910, study PRJNA506462) | wastewater metagenome | biome: wastewater; feature: sludge; material: wastewater sludge; isolation source: wastewater sludge with Escherichia coli K12::gfp cells carrying plasmid... | place: USA: Moscow, Idaho... | reverse complement strand
CAACGGACAGACCCTGCACGTGGTCGACGGCATCGGTCTGGTGCAGTCCCGCGACGGCGACATCGTCGTGATGCGACCTGGTGACACGGTCTACACCCCGCCGGGCGAGTGGCACTGGCATGGCGCGGCGCCGGAGCACTTCATGGCGCACCTGGCCATGTGGGAGAGCCTGGCGGAGGGCCAGGACGGTCCGGAGACCGAGTGGGCCGAGCACCTCGCCGACGCCGAGTATCCGCAGAGTCTGTCCGACCTGGCTGACGGGAACGCTCGTGGCTGAGGTTGTGGTCGTTGTCGGTGCCGGTTCGATCGGTCTGGCGATTGCGCGCCGGATCGGTGCGGGCAAGCGATTGCTGCTGGCGGATCTGCGTACGGAGAATGCTGATCGAGCAGCCGAGGTACTGCTTGACGCCGGCTTCGAGGTCACCACCACGGCTGTCGACGTCTCGTCACGGGACTCGGTGGAGGCCCTGGTCGAGGTGGCTACGGGTCTGGGTGACATCACGGGTCTGATCCATGCGGCTGGTGTCTCGCCGAGTCAGGCCTCACCGGAGACGATCCTGCTGGTCGATCTGTACGGCACAGCACTGGTGCTGGAGGTGTTCGGTGGTGTCGTCGCGCCGGGTGGCGCGGGAGTGGTGATCGCATCGCAGTCGGGGCATCGGCTGGGTGCGTTGACCGCGGAGCAGGATCGGGCCCTGGCGTTGACGCCGACCGAGCAACTGCTGGCCCTGCCCATGCTGCAGCCTGACCTGGTGACCGACTCGCTGCACGCCTATCAGCTCTCCAAGCGAGGCAACTCACTACGCGTGATGGCGGAGGCGCTGCGGTGGGGGAGGCGTGGTGCCCGGGTCAACACGATCAGTCCGGGGATCGTGATCACACCATTGGCCCGTGACGAACTCAGCGGGCCTCGGGCAGAGGGCTATCAGCGGATGATCCAGCTGTGTCCGGTCGGGCGGGCGGCCACGCCAGACGAGGTCGGTACGGTCGGAGCGTTGCTCCTCGGGCCCGATGGGGGTTTCATCACCGGTAGTGACTTCTTGATGGACGGGGGAGTCACGGCCGCCTATCGCTTCGGCGAGCTCGCCCCGAGCTGATGAGGGATGCTCGGCGGGATGGATGACCTTGTGCTCGATGGATGGCCCTTGACGTCCAACTCCTGGGGCAACAGACCACATGGTGCGCGACGGCGCAACGGTTCGGCTGAACGGACGTAAGCGGTCAGCACGCATGCGGGATCGAGAAATCTGCTGTCGAAGTGACGCTCCGGCGATCTACGATCGTCTGGTGGTGACCGGGGGATCGGACGCGATGCAGGACATCCGGTTCGCCCGCTCGGCCGACGGCGTGGGGATCGCGTACGCGGTGCACGGCTCGGGTCCGCCGCTGCTGATCGACGCCTGTTGGTTGAGCCACCTGCAGTTCGATTGGCAGAGTCCGGTGTGGCGGCACTTCCTGGTCGAGCTCGGTCGGATCGCGACCGTGATCAGATACGACGAACGCGGTCACGGCCTATCTGATCGAGGCGTCACCGATCACAGCCTGGGGGCCCGGGTCGCCGACCTGGCAGCGGTCGCGGACGATGCCGGTTTCGAGCGGTTCGCGCTGTTGGCGATGGCTCAGGGCGGGCCGGTCGCGATCGAGTACGCCGCGCGTCATCCGGAACGGTTGACCCGGTTGGCGTTCTACGGGAGCTATCCCGGCGCTCAGGCCGCGGCCACCCCGGAGGAGCTCGAGCTGTATGCCGCGTTCCAGGCGATGATCAAGGTGGGCTGGGCCCGGCCGACGTCGGAGTTCCGCCGGGTGTTCAGCAGCATGATGATTCCGGGCGGGACCGAGGAGCAGATGCGCTGGCTGGACGATCTGCAGCGAATGTCGGTCGATGCCGAGACCGCGGTGCTGGCCCGGGCGCGGCGTCAGGCGATCGATTCGAGCCATCGGATGGTCGAACTCGACCTGCCGACCTTGGTGGTGCACTGTCGCGGCGATCAGATGATCGAGTTCCAGGAGTGTCGTGCGCTGGCGACCGGCATCCGCGGCGCGCGGTTGGTGGCCTTGGAGAGCAACAATCACATTCTGCTCGCGGATGAGCCGGCTTGGCCGGTGTTCCTGCGCGAGATCACCAGCTTTCTGGCTCCGGATCGGTCGCTGGCTCCGGTGGTCTCGCCGGTTCCCGTTTCGGCCTTGGCGGAGCTCTCGCCGCGCGAGTTGGACATCCTCTCTCTGGCGGCGCGGGGACTCGACAACGACGCGATCGCGGCGGAATTGGTGCTGTCGGTGCGGACGGTCGAGCGGCACCTGCAGAACACGTACGCGAAGCTCGGTCTGCAAGGAAGTAGTGCCCGCGCCGCGGCCGTGGGAAGACTGCTCTCCCGCGCCTGATCACGGTTCTCGGCTACGCGTCAGCCGCCATCAGCCTCGTGTGGCGAGGCGCCGAAGTTACGCGCTGACGCCGATGTCCGGCGGGGTGCTGCGTTCGTACGGTGGTGATCGTCAACCAACCGAACGGAGAGAACCGTGAGCATCACCGTCAACACGAGTGACACCTCGATCATCGGCACGCCCGAGGACCAAGCGCTCAAAGCCAAGCACGCGGCCATGTGGGCCAGCGGCAGCTACCACGCTGTCGTACGCGAGGTCGTCGGGTCGCTTGGCGGAGTCCTTGTCGACGCGCTGGACATCCAGCACGGTCAACGCGTCCTCGATGTCGCCGCCGGCACCGGGACGGCAGCACTGCCCGCCGCTCACCGCGGGGCCATCGTGACCGCGACCGATCTCACCCCGGAGCTGATCGACATCGGCCGGGCCGAAGCGGCGGATGAGGGCCTGTCGATCACCTGGCAGACCGCGGACGCCGAGGGGCTGCCGTATCCGGACGGCGAGTTCGACGTGGTGCTGTCGACCATCGGAGTGATGTTCGCTCCGCACCACCAGCAGGCCGCCGACGAACTGGTCCGGGTGTGCCGGCCGGGTGGCGCCGTCGGTGTCTTGAGTTGGACTCCGGAGGGCTTCATCGGCCAGCTCTTCGCGGTCATGAAGCCGTACGCGCCGCCGCCTCCGTCGGGTGCCTCCCCGGCTCCGCTGTGGGGTCGGGCCTATCATGTCCGGACCCTCTTCGGGGATCGGGTGTGCGAGCTGGTCGCGCATCAGCAGGCTCTGCCGGTCGACCGCTTCGCCAGCGGGGCCGAGTTCCGTGACTTCATGAAGCACAACTACGGCCCGACCATCGCGGTGTACCGGTTCATCGCCGACGACCAGGCGAAGGTCTCGGCGCTGGACGCTGAGCTCGCCGCCCTGGGCGAGCGGTATCTGGAGGACGGGGTCATGCCCTGGGAATACCTCCTGGTGACCGCGCGACGCGTCTGAATCCACACCGTTGGCGGTCCGGCCTCTCGTTCCTCCCCTCCCCCCGGGAGGCCGGATCTGCTCGGGTTTGTCGGTCCTGCTCGGTCTGTACGGAAATGGTGCGAGGCCGACAAGATCGAGCAGATCCGTGCTGCCAGGGCGTCTCTCGGTCAGGGCTCCGATGTGCGGGCTGACGGTCGAAGCCCATCGAAGACGATGTTCAGGATCGGGATGCGGGAGGCATCGTCCCAGTGCTGGCGCGGCACCCCGCCAGTCTGACTCCGGCGCAGGCGGCGGCGTTCTGGGTGCCGTACGGCACTGCGTATGGTCTGGTCGGTGCCGTCCAGGAAGGTGATGTGGTGGCCCTGCCGGCCGCCTCGTCGGCAGTAGGGGCAGCCGCGCTGCAAATCGTGCGGGACGCAGCTGCGGTCTCGATCGCCACCACCCGCTCCGAGCGCAAGGCGGACGAGCTCCGTGCGAAGGGTGCCGATCATGTGATCGTGACCGACAGCGAGGAGTACGTCGCGCGGGTCATGGAGATCACCGATGGTCGGGGTGCTGACGTCACCTTCGACCCCATCGGCGGGGACTTCTTGACCCAGGCGGCGGCTGCGTCGGCATCCGGCGGGACGATCATCGCGTACGGCGTCCTCGCCGGCGAGGCGGGACGGTTCCCACAAAGGAATTGGTGATCGGGCGCGCTTTGACGATCTGTGGCTATACCGTCGGGCAGGTTGTCTCCGATCCCGTCAGGCGTGGCGAGGCAATCGCCTACTTCGAGCCTCGGCTGACCGACGGCCGGTTCGTCCCTTCTGTCGCCGCCACGTTCGGGCTCGCGGACTTCGTTGCCGGCTATGCCGAGGTCGAAGCCAACCCCACCATGGGCCGCGTGGTCGTCCAGCCCTGACCATGTCCGGCTGATCGGGGCCTCGGCCCGCTTTGCTCGGGTTTGTCCGCTGTTCGTGCTCTCGCCGTTCACCGAAAAGGAGAAGCGACCCTCGAGAAGGAGCAAACACAGGTCAAACGAGCGAATTTGGCTGCATCTGCTCCTTCTCGATCCGCCGGCAAGGTCGAACCTTGCCTTCCATGAGGGCAAGCCCGGCCGGTGACGACCTCAAATCTTGCGAGGCGCGTCAGTATCTTGTCACCGCGGGATGAGTTGCGGTAGCGTCGCAGAGTCGTCGCGGGAGCACGCAGAATGGCGAGCATCTTTGGGGTCCGCGGAGAGCGGCGCTGTCCTATGGAGCCTCGGGGTGTTCGGAGGTGTTGTGTCATGAGTCAAGAGACGACGAGTACTGGGTTGAAGGATGTGCCTGTATTCGAGTTGGGTCCTCGCGACGAGCAGGAGGCGGTGATTTCGGCTTCTTCCTCCTGGCCTGGTGTCGGATGCTGGAAGGATTTCGCTTTTCCTCACGGGAGTAAGCTGGCGTTCCTCAATGGATACGGCCCGGCGATCGGAGCGGGATTCCAGGTAGAGGGCAACGATCAGATCCGGATATCACTGGGCATGCCTCAAAGTAACGGTAGCTTTCTTGTCGAATTCACCAATGATGGTCCCGACTCAACAGGCATCGCCTGGGTGATGTTCACCTGAGTTCTCCGCTCGTGGCTAGCTGGTTCGGTTCGAGTATGTGAAGCCAGTTCGAGAGATACGGACTGGCGAATCGAATCGGCTCCGACGTCGGGTCGAACACGGTTCGAGCTGTGTGTACCTAAATTCCGGCGCGTTATTGCGAGAAGCATCGCGTGCAAACCAAACATCGGAGAAGCCATGACCGAAAACAGCTACAAGCAGCTTCCCAAGCCCCCAGTCGACCAAGCATACGACTATGGGAACATCAAGTCCTATGCTCAGGACATATCGCTGTACGCAAGCCAGATCCTAGAAGGCTGCCAAGCGCTGTCCTCGCAAGTAGACTCCTCCTACAACGCAAAGCTTCAGAAATTTGAATCCGACTTGTACTCTAACGCGGCAAACTTGTGGTATCTGCTAGTGGAAACTGGCGATATAGTTCGTCTTGTCCAACCGAACGCGGCCTCCTGAGCCCTGATCCAGGTGTTTATGACGTGGCCTGCCCGCCGCGAGACGACGTGTCCTGCTGCCGGTCGCCGTACGCGGCGCCCAAGCCGTGGCCACAGGCATGCCCGGCGTCGCGGATCGAGATCGAGTAGTGAGGCGGGTGTGGTCGTGCTCGAGCCCAGCGAGACTGCGACGCACGAGTCTGATCAGAGGGCTCAGGATGCCATTGGTCGACTCATGGTGCGGTAGGAGCCGGCGACCTGATCAGGGCCGGATCTCGAAGACGTTGTTGAACGGCGTCTGAGCCGCGATCCGGAAGCGGGTGAATCCGGCCTGAGCGGTCAACTCCCGGATCCGGGCCGGGCCGGCTTGCGTGCCGAGGGCAGCGGCGCCGGGCTGAGAGAGGGATGCCGGAGTGCAGAGCAGGGTCGAGAACCCGTAGTAGGCGCGGCCGATCGGGTTGAGGTTGTCCTCGATCTGGTCTCCGGCGGCGGGCTCCACAACCATCCAGGTGCCGTCGGGCGCGATCACCTCGCGTACGTGTTGGGCCGCACCGAGCGGATCGCCCATGTCATGCAGGCAGTCGAACATCGTCACCAGCTGATAGCCGCTGCCGCTGAACTCGGCGGCGGAGGCGACCTCGAAGCTCACATTGCCGCCCGCACCGGCCGCCTCGGCCCGTTCCCGGGCCACCTCGATCGAGGCGGCGTGGTAGTCGGAGCCGACGAATCGTGAGCGGCCGTATTCCTGGGCCATCAGGATCGTCGACGAACCGTGGCCGCAGCCGACGTCGGCAACCGTCGTACCGGTCTCGAGCTTGTCGACCACATCGTCGAGGGCCGGTAGCCAGGCGCTGACCAGATTGGCGGCATAACCCGGTCGGAAGAACCGCTCGCAGCCGACATGCACGTCGACATGGTGCTGGTGCCAGCCGACGCCCTGCGCATCGCTAGCCGCAGCGATGACCTTGTCAGCGTCTCGGGCAGTGCCGAGTGCGATCTGGAAGAAGCCGGGCAGGAAGGCAGGGCTCGACTCGTCGGTCAAGGCCACGGCCAACTCCGGTGGCAGGTTGAAGCGTTGAGTCTCCGGGTCGTAGCCGAGATACTGCCCGGCGGCCTGGGCGCTGAGCCACTCCCGCGCGTACGGGAGCGGGGTCTCGGTGCGCGCAGCCAGCGCGGCCGCGGTCGTCGGCCCGTGCCCGGCTAGGTCGCGGTAGTAGCCCAGCTGATCGCCCATCGTGACCAGGGCGCAGTTGAGGGTGGCGCCCACTTCGTCGACGGCGCGGAGGACGAAAGCCATCAGCTTGTCGGTGTCGATCTCTGCCTGGCCTGCATTGCCGGTCCCGACGTCGTCGGTCCCCGGGTCGTTGGTCGCCGCGTCGTTGATCCCTGTGTCGCTGATCGTGTCGGTCATGATGCTGCCCTTCTCTTCGGTGGATGCACCGGAGCGAATCACCTGGCAGTATCAGTATCAATACCGTTTCCTTGAGGATCGACAGTGTTGCTAATAGGTCAGGTCCGGGCGATCCGGGTGCTCTGCCAGGTGGCCGAGTCCGGCTCGTTCGCTGCGGCGGCGCGGGCGCTGGGGATGACGCAGTCGGCGGCCAGCCAGCACATCGGTGTGTTGGAAGGCGTGGTCGGGCTGCCGCTGGTGCAGCGCGGGACCCGTCCGCTCGAGCTGACCGAGGCGGGCGCCGCGCTGGTGCGCTACGGCACGGTGATGCTCACCCAGCTCGACGGCGCGGAGCAGACGCTGGGGGAGATCGGCGGCCGGCTCGCGGGGCGGCTGCGGCTCGGGAGCTTCCCGACGGCGCTGGTGTCGTTCGTCGGCGAGGCGTTGGTCAAGCTGCGAGAGCAGCGTCCAGGTCTGCAGCTCACCGTGATCGACGAGCACATGCAGGGACTCGTGCCGAGGTTGGAGAGCGGTGAACTCGATCTGGCGGTGGTGTTCGACCACCACCCGGGGCTGCTCGGGAAGGTGCTCGGAGGGCTGTCGCACGTCACCCTCTTCGATGACCACTACCGCGCTCTACTGCCAGCCGGTCATCGACATGCCTCGGGCACGGCGAGCCTGCCGCTGCGGGCGCTCGCCGGGGAGTCGTGGATCGGCGGGCGGACGGGCAGCACCTGGTTCCGAATCGTGCAGCAGGCCTGCCGTACGGCCGGTTTCGAGCCGAGGACGATCCTGGCCACCGACGACTACCGCGCCGTGCAAGCCTTCGTCGCCGCCGGCCTCGGGGTGGCGGTGGTGCCGGGTCTGGCCGCGGCGCACCCGTTGCCGGGCATCGTCGTCCGCGAGCTCCCGACGGCTCCGGCCCGCCGGATCAGTGTCGCCCGGTTGCCGGGTGAGCCCGTGCTGCCGCAGGTCCGGGCGATGACGGACATCCTGATCGACGTCACGGCGCGGCTGCGTCGGCCACCGGATCGCCGCACTGACCAAGGCGAAGGAGTCCACCAGCGAGCGGGGTCCCAGACGAGTGAGGCTAGACGAGTGGCGCCACCTGCGTCATGAAGCGCTCGAGCTGGCGTTCCGGCTCGACGATCGGCCACAAACAGAGCAGCTCGACGCCCGCCTCGGCGTAGGCGCGTACCAGACCAGCGCACTGCTCGGGCGCGCCCACCAGCACTCGGCCTGCCAGGTCCTCCCCGGACCGGCCGAGCATGCCGGCGAGCAGCTCGAGGGTCGACTCGCGCTCGGTCCGGCTGCCGGTGATGTGGAGCCACATCGTCGCGACCGTGCAGGGGAGTCTCCGGTCCTCCCTGCGGAGCCGGGTGAGCTCGTCGCTCAAGACCTGCAGTCCGCTGACCACCTGCTCGGGCGAGGTGTTGTACGCGGAGGCGAGCCAGCCGTCACCGAGCCTGGCCACGCGGCGCAGGCCCGCTGGTGAACCCCAGCTCGCCACCCAGAGCGGACGCTCCGGGCGCTCCCGCCGGAGCGCGACGACCGCGTCGTCGAACCGGGACCATCGCTGATCGAAGGGCACCCCGACTGCGGCGAAGTCCGCCGGCGACGAACCCGGAGCGAGCCCGAGCCGCAGCCGTCCGCCGGAGAGTGCGTCCAGGGCAGCCGCCGAACTGGCGACAGTCGCGACGCCGCGGACCACCGGGAGCACTGCGGTGGTGGCCAACTCCAGGTCGCCGCTGGCCTCGACGATGCTGGCCAGCGCCACGATCCCGTCCAGCCACGGGCGCTGGAACACCAGGTGATCATTTGCCGCCAGTGCCGAGAGGCCGAGTCCCGCGGCGGTTCGGACGTACCCGGTCAGCGTCGGCAGCGGCCAGCCTCGACCGTCGAAGTCGATGAGCGGCAGGTGCGCGCCATACCGCATCCTGGGCTCAGCTCGCGTCGCCGGGCGCGGTGACCAGCGTGGTCACGGGGTCCCTGGTCGTCCGATCCCTGGTCATGGAGTCACTGTGCTGCCGATCCAGCACCCTGACAAGTCGGGACGGCCGGTTTGGTTTCCCTCTCAGCGGGGCATCACAAGAACAGGCGAACCGAACATGTGCCGAAGGGCGCGACGCAGGACGTTCGACAGAACGGTCTCGGTCGCCTCAGATCACGATCCTCGTGAGGAGGAGTCACAAATGAGCACTTCAGGCCCTGTACATGGCAACACCGAGGCGCGACGGGAGCGGGAGCACTCGGCCGATCCGGCTGCTCCAGTCGCTCCGGCACCTGACACCGACCGCACCTACGTGGTCGGTGACCGGGACGAACGATCGACCCTGCAGCGTCAGCGGGATCGATTCGGCGGGCTGAAGATCGGAGCCAGCTTCTTCGGCTGGCTGGCCGCAGCCGGGGCAGGCGTGCTGATGATCGCGCTGCTCGCCTCCGTCGGCGCAGGCATCGGACTGAGCACGAATCTGAACCCCGACCAGGTCACCGGCAGCGCGGGCACGTTGGGGATCGTCAGCGCAGTCGTGTTGTTGGCCGTCACCTTCGTCGCCTACTTCTGCGGCGGCTACGTGGCGGGTCGCATGGCTCGTTTCAACGGAGCCCGGCAAGGCGTCGGCGTGTGGCTGTGGGCGATCGTCGCCGCTGTCGTCGTCGCGGCCTTGACCTTGATCACCGGCAGCCAGCACGATGCCACGCGTTACCTCAATGGCGGGCCGCAGATCCCGCTCACGGCTGAGGAGCTGACTGCGGCAGGGATCCTCACCGCCCTGCTGGTCCTGGCCGTCGCCTTGGTCGGAGCCGTGCTGGGTGGGCTGAGCGGCATGCGGTTCCACCGCCGCATCGACCGCCTGGCCTGACGACTACTCGGTCACACCGACTTCGGCGAGGATTTCCAGCACCTTGGCGCGCGGCAGCGGGAAACCGTCCAGCCGGTTGACCGGCACACTGCCGATCATGTTCAGCAGGTTCTCGTCGTCGCCGGCGAGCGCTGCCTTGCACGCCGCCGCCATGGTCGGTCCCACCACCGGATGAGCGAAGACCTCGTCGTAGGTGGAGTTCAGACTCAGCGGGAGGTCAGGCTCGTCGCCGGTGATCTCCACCGTGGTGCTGGTCCGCAGGTCACGGCTGGAGGCACCGACCTCGACGGTGTAGGTGCCGCTCTCGACGACCCAGCCGTCGACGCGGATGTCCCAGTAGGCGAGGTCATCGCGCCGCGCCACCAGGGTGACGGTCGCGGTCTCGCCCGGCTCGATCGCCACGCTCTGGAACGCCTTCAGCTCACGCGGCGGGCGGGAGATCGAAGAGCCCGGCAGCGAGAGGTACGCCTGCACCACCTCGCGTCCGGCTACCGTACCGGTGTTGGTCACCGGTACCGACACCTCGATGTCGCCGTCGGCATTGACCGAGGCGGACGCGTCGCCGAACTCGAACGTCGTGTACGACAGACCGTGGCCGAAGGGGTAGCGGACGTCCAGACCCTTGGCGTCATACCAGCGGTAGCCCACCAGCAGGCCTTCGCCATAACGCACGTGCAGGAACTCACCGGGGAAGTTGCCGTACGAGGGGTTGTCCTCCAACCGCAGCGGAATGGTCTCGGCCAGCTTCCCGGACGGGTTCACCACCCCGTAGAGGACATCGGCGGTGCCGCCGCCACCGGCCTGGCCGAGCAGCCAGGTTTCGAGGATCGCCGGCACCTCGTCGGCGAAGGGGAGTGCCACCACGCCGCCGTTGGACAGCACCACGACGACGTTCGGGTTGGCGGCGCGCACGGCATCCAGCAGCTCCAGCTGAGCTGCCGGCAGATCGATGTGCTCGCGATCGAAGCCCTCCGACTCCTCCGCTGCCGGGACACCCAGGAACAGCACGACCTTCTCGGCAGCGCCGGCCACCTCGACGGCCTCCGTACGCAGTGCCGCGGCGTCCCCGGAGCCGTCGATCGTGAAGCCCGGGGCGTACGCGACCTCGCCGTCGGCCAGTGCGCGGATCTCGGCCAGGCCGGTGTCGAGCCGGGTCGGGTTGATCTGGGACGAGCCGGCACCCTGGAAGCGCGGCGTCTCGGCGAAGGCGCCGATCACGGCGACCTTGGTCGATGGGCTGAGCGGCAAGACGCCGCCGTCATTCTTCAGCAGCACGATCGAGCGGCCGGCGACCTCGCGAGCCAGCGCGTGATGCGCATCGACGTCCAACGGCCCGTCGACCGCCGGGCGGGCCAGTGATTTCCGGATCAGGTCGAGCACCCGGTCGGCGGCGATGTCGAGGTACTTCTCGTCGAGTCGACCGTCGCGGACTGCGGTGACCAGCTGAGCATCGGTACGTCCGTTGCTCGCGGGCATCTCCAGATCGAGGCCGGCAGGCAGGCCGACGACGCGATCGTTGACGGCACCCCAGTCGGAGACGACCAGACCTTCGAAGCCCCAATCACCGCGCAGCAGATCGGTCAGCAGCCACGGATCCTCGGAGGTGTAGACACCATTGAGCCGGTTGTAGGAGCACATCACCGTCCACGGCTGGGTCTCGGTGACCACTCGGTGGAAGCCGCGCAGATAGATCTCATGCAGCGGCCGCGGATCGATGTCGGACGATGCCCGCATCCGCTCGGTCTCCTGATTGTTCGCGGCGAAGTGCTTCAGGGAGGATCCGACCCCCTTCGACTGGATGCCGCGTACCAGCCCGACGCCCATCACACCGGAGACGATCGGATCCTCCGACATGTATTCGAAGTTCCGGCCGCACAGCGGGGACCGCTTGATGTTGATGCCGGGTCCGAGGATCACCGCGACGTCCTCGATCGCGGACTCGACGCCGAGTGCCTCACCGACCCGGGCCGCCAGCTCGGGGTCGAAGGTCGCGGACAGCCCTACGGCCGGCGGGAAGCAGGTGGCGGGCACACTGCCGGCGAGTCCGAGGTGATCGGATCCGCCGGTCTGCTTGCGCAGGCCGTGCGGGCCGTCGGTCACCATGATCGGCGGAATGCCGAACCGGTCCATCCCCTTCCGCGTCCACCACTCGCGCCCGCCGGCCCGCGACCCCCCCCCCTCGCGCGCGCGCTCAGCCGCGTCCCCCCGCTCGGCCGCTCCGCCCACCCACCCCCCCCCCCCCCT
>RRZT011702637.1_pt1 | contig 11863 bp, 12 predicted proteins | sample 2165551 | NCBI WGS metagenome assembly RRZT01 (sample SAMN10456910, study PRJNA506462) | wastewater metagenome | biome: wastewater; feature: sludge; material: wastewater sludge; isolation source: wastewater sludge with Escherichia coli K12::gfp cells carrying plasmid... | place: USA: Moscow, Idaho... | reverse complement strand
CGAGACCGCGTCGTCCGGTGAGCGACGACGAGCCGACCTTCACCACGATGCGCTGCGCGTCCGCGATCTGCGCACGATCAGTCATCGTCGCCTTCCTCGGGCGCGTCGTCGTCGGCGTAACCCTCGCTCGCCATGCGGGTGAGCCGCTCGGCCTCTTTGGCGGCGTGGTACTCGGCATCGAGCTTGCGGCGACGCTTCACCGACTCGCGCTCGTCGAACAGCCGCTGGTCTTCGCCGCGGCGCGACAGCAGCTCGGCACCGATCTCGACCTGCGGGGCGAAGTCGAACACCACCGGGTGCTCCCCTTCGCCGATCGCCACCGCGTCGCCCGCGCGGGCACCCTCGGCCAGCAGAGCGTCTTCGATGCCCAGCCGGGCGAACCGGTCAGCCAGGTAGCCCACCGCCTCGCCGTTGTTGAAGTCGGTCTGCCGCACCCAGCGTTCGGGCTTGTCACCGCGCACCCGCCAGACGAAACCGCCCTCGCCGTCGCCCTGCTTGCGAATCGTGAACTCGGGGCCGCCGGCCACCGGTGCGGGACGAATCACGATGCGCGCCGGCTTGGGCTTGGGCGCCGCCGCACGCCGCCGGGCCACCTCGTCAGCCATCGCGAACGTCAGGGCGCGCAGGCCTTCACCGGTCTTGGTCGACACCGCGAAGGTGGGCAGCCCGCGCGCCTCCAACTCGGGCCGGACGATCTCGGCCAGCTCGGCCGCATCGGTGACGTCCACCTTGTTGAGGGCCACCATGCGGGGCCGGTCGTCGAGCCCGCCGTGCGCGGTCAGCTCGGCCTCGATGATGTCGAGGTCGGTCAGCGGGTCGCGGCCGGGCTCGTAGGTGGCGCAGTCGATCACGTGCACGATCGCCAGGCAGCGCTCGATGTGCCGCAGAAAGTCGTGGCCCAGGCCGCGGCCCTCGGACGCCCCCTCGATCAGCCCGGGCACGTCGGCCACGGTGAAGGTGACGTCGCCCGCCACCACGACGCCCAGGTTGGGCACCAGGGTGGTGAACGGGTAGTCGGCGATCTTCGGACGGGCTCGGCTGATCGCCGCGATCAGCGACGACTTGCCGGCGCTGGGAAAGCCGACCAGCCCGACGTCGGCCAGCACCTTGAGTTCGAGCGTGACGCGACGCGCCTCGCCCTCTTCGCCGAGCAGCGCGAAGCCGGGTGCCTTGCGGGTGGACGACGCCAGCGCGGCGTTGCCCAAACCGCCACGACCGCCGGCGGCGACCACCACTTCGGCCTCGGCGCCGACCAGGTCGGCCAGGGTCTCGCCGGTGTCGGCGTCGCGCACCACGGTGCCGTCGGGCACCGCCAGCACCACGTCGTCGCCGTTGGCGCCGTTGGCGTGATCGCCCTTGCCGGGTTGTCCGTTCTGGGCCCGGCGCTGGGACTGCCGGTGGTACTCGACCAGGGTGGTCAACCCCGGCTCGACGCGCAGGATCACCGATCCTCCGTTGCCGCCGTTGCCGCCGTCGGGGCCGCCCAGCGGCTTGAACTTCTCCCGGTGGATGGACGCGCAGCCGTGCCCACCGTTGCCGCCGGCGACCGTCAGGGTCGCAGCGTCGACGAAGGACGGAATGGCCATGGTTCAACTCCGGGGAACTCGCGGGTGACGAAAGGTACGCCTCTCATCGTCCCACAGCGTCCGGCGGGGCCGCATACCGCGTCGGTCGTCAGGACGCCGGCGGCGCCCACTTGGCGTGGACCGGGGGCGGAGCGTTGCCCTGCGCGCCGGGTGGCGCCGCACCCGGCCGTTCCCAGCCGCTGCCGCCGGGCGGGGCGTGCGCCCCGGACGCCAGGTCGGGCGGCAGCAGGCTGCCCGGGGTGGGGCCCCCCGGCGGACCGACGGGCGCCGCGGGCGCGGGCGCCGCGTGCTCGGGATGTAGGTCCGGCAGGGCCGCCGTCAGCTGGTGGCGGCGCTGTCGCCAGGCCCACAGCAGCGCGGTGCTCAGCACGCCCAGCCCGAACGCGGCCCCGGTGCCCACCAGTGCCCAGGACGGGCCGGCGTGGTCGAGACCGACGGCCGACAGTCCCATCGGCTCGGCCAGCTGATCGACGTCGGTGAAACGGACCGTGTTGCCCTCGACGATGCCTGTGCTCTTCTGCACCTGACCGGGGAACTCGACGGTGACGGCCAGGTCGTCGATGCCCACCGCCGCCGTGAACCCGCTGGTGGTGACCACGCCGAGCGGGTTGAACGACACCTCGATGCGCTCGCCGAGGTGCGACACGCTCACGCCCCAGCGGCGCAACTCCTCCTTGTGCACCGTGCCCTGCAGCAGGCAGAGCCGTTGGCTGCCGCGCGACATACGGCGTTCTTCGGTGCGCACCGTCTCGCCGAACTGCCAGTAGCACAGTTCATTGCCGTCGACGACCGCCCGCAGATCGAGGTCGACGTAGTCGTCGGCCCTGATCGTGGCCGTGCCGGTGACGTCGCAGCCGGCCAGCGACGCGGCTGCGACCAGGCCGAGAATCATCCCCAGCAGGCGCCTGAGCCGAGGCCGCATCCGCCCGGTCTACCACACCGCCCGGATCCTCCGGATCGTCCCGTGGTCGCATTCGGGTTCACTCCTCCGGCGCCCACCTGCTCGGGTCGGGGGTCGCGGACGGGCGGGCCGGCTCTGTGGGGGCGGTCTCGTGGGGGCCGTCGCGGCCTCGTGCCGCCCAATGCGCCTGAGGTGGCGCTGCGGTTTCGTCCGGGTCGACGTGGTGTGCGGCGTCCGCTTCTGGCCGGTCGTCGTCGGGGCGCGGACTCCGCCGTCCCACCGACCCGGGAGGCGGCGGGCCGCAGCACGAGCAGCACGAGCAGGGTGGCGACGGCGCCGGCGACGGCACCGCACAGCGCCCACCACACCCACGACGCGGGACCCGCGTGACGTAGCGCCAGCACCCTCACGCCACCGGGCTGCCCGAGGGACGCCGGGTCAGCCAGCGTCAACTCCTTGCCTGCGACCACCCCCGCGTTGGCCTCGACGATGTCGCCGGCCGTGACGATGACGACGTCGAGCGCTTCCACGTCGTTGATGATCGTGGGCGCGCCGGCCGCCGGAACGAGCAGCGGATTGAACGTGGCGACCTGGACCTCGCCCGCCGACGTGACGGAGACGCCGCGGTAACCGAAGACGGTCGGGTCGACGGTGCCCAGATACCGGCAGGACAGCACGACGCCGTCGGCGTCCCTGCCCGCAATCACCGACAGTCCCACCAGGTCGGCGTTGCAGTAGGGCCTGCGCTTGGCGTGCACGGTCAGATCGACGTCGAGGCGGTCGTCGGGTCGCACGACGACCCGGCCCTCGACCCGGCAGCCGGTGAGCCCGAACAGCACCAGGCGAGCAGTGTCAGGGCGAGCCGACGTCAGCGTCACCGCCGCACCCTAACCCGCCGCGTCCAGGCAGCGACAGGGGCGGTACGGGGCGGCCGGCGCGATTCGCATTGGGTGCGAAAGCCCGTTGACAGGGCGAGCGGGTGCCGGTAGACAGCCCGGGTAGTGACCGGGACCGGTTGCGGCAATCGGTCCCTTTCAACGACGAGGAGGTCACAGATGAAGGCCGTGCGCGTCCATGCGTACCATTCCGACCCGACCATCGACGAGATTCCCGAGCCGACGCTGCAGGGGCCGCTCGACGTCATCGTGAAGATCGGCGGTGCCGGCGTCTGCCGCACCGACCTGCACATCATCAACGGTGACTGGGAGGCGGCGCAGCACCCCGACCTGCCCTACGTGATCGGCCATGAGAACGCCGGCTGGGTGCACGCCGTCGGCGAGGGAGTCACCAACGTGAAGGTCGGTGACACCGTCATCCTGCACCCGCAACCGAGTTGCGGCATGTGCCTGGCCTGCCGTGCCGGTCGCGACATGCAATGCGACAGCGCCTTCTTCCCCGGACTGAGCAACAACGACGGCGGCATGGCCGAATACCTGCGGACCACCGCCCGGGCCTGCGTGAAGCTCGACCCGAGCACCGATCCGGCCGATGTCGCCGCCCTGGCGGACGCCGGCATCACCGCCTACCACGCGGTCCGCAAGGCGGCGTCCGGCCTGTTCCCCGGCACCACCGCGGTGGTGCAGGGCGCCGGCGGCCTGGGCCACATCGGTGTCCAGACGCTCAAGGCCATCACCAGCGCGAAGGTGATCGTGGTCGACCGCAGCCCGGCCGCCCTCGAGCTGGCGAAGGAGATCGGGGCCGACGAAACGGTGGTCTCCGATGGCAGCCACATCGACGCGGTGAAGGACCTGACCGGCGGCCGGGGCGCCGACGTGGTCTTCGACTTCGTCGCCGAGCAGGGCGCCGAACTGGACGGCTGGGCGATGACCGCCCCCGGGGGCTACCAGTACATCATCGGCTACGGCGGGCAGTTCGTGGCTCCCACGCTCGACTTCGTGGCCGGCGAGAAGAGCGTGATCGGCAACATCGTCGGCACCTACACCGATCTGGCCGAGCTGATGGTGCTCGCCCAGGCCGGCAAGGTCACCCTGCACACCCAGAAGTACCCGCTGTCCAAGGCCCTGACCGCGCTGGCCGACCTGGACGCCGGCAAGGTCCGCGGCCGCGCCATCCTGGTGCCCTGAGTCCCCTGACCCGGCCATCGGAGGCCGGGTGACCGGGTCGGGACGCGCGAAGGGCGGCTCCCGTCGGGGAGCCGCCCTTCGGCGTCTGTTCTGGTGCCGTTACTCGGCGTCGAGCGCCACGTTCACGACCTTGCGGCCGCGGCGGGTGCCGAACTCGACCACGCCCGAGCGCAGCGCGAACAGGGTGTCGTCGCCGCCGCGTCCCACGCCGTCACCGGGGTGGAAGTGCGTGCCGCGCTGCCGGACGAGAATCTCGCCGGCGTTGACCTGCTGACCGCCGAACCGCTTGACGCCGAGGCGCTGCGAGTTGGAGTCGCGACCGTTACGAGAGCTGGATGCGCCCTTCTTGTGTGCCATCTGCTGCTACCTCAGCCTTCGATTCCGGTGACCTTGACCTGGGTGTACTTCTGCCGGTGGCCCTGGCGCTTCTTGTACCCGGTCTTGTTCTTGTACTTGAGAATGTGGATCTTCTTGCCCTTGACCTCGCCCAGCACCTCGGCGCTGACCGTCACCTTGGCGAGCTTCTTCGCCTCGGTCGTCACCGACTCGCCGTCGACCACCAGCAGCGGGGTCAGCGACACGCTGGAACCCACCTCGGCGTCGACGACCCGATCGATCTCGACGACATCGCCGACGGCAACCTTGTGCTGGCGTCCGCCACTGCGCACGATCGCGTACACGCCTGACCCACTCTCTTCGAACTTCACGAATGCAGTGCCGGGACGGGCGATCCGGATCTAGCCAGGCCGGCCAACGACAAACCCACGGGCACCGAGGATCAAGAATACGTGGCCAGCGGGAAGAGGGTCAAACTGACGCCCGGGTCACTCGTCTTTTTCGAGCTCAACCACCGACGCACCCTCGGCCGCACGCTGCACCGCGGCGACGCCGGCCTTGGCTCCGGCCATCGAGGAGTAGGCCTGACCGGTCGCGACGACCTCGCCGTTGCCCGCCTTCAAGCGAAAGCGAAACTTGCCCGACGCGTCTTCGTACACCTCGAATTTGCCAGCCATCAATGTCTCCTCGCTCATGGGACGGTCGTCGTCCGTCAGCCATCGTAGGACCGGCCTCCGACAAGCACCAGAGGACATACCGGCCCCTCGCTCACCAAGCGATTCCGCCGCTTCGCCCGGTGCGGCAGTATGGCGTCGTGAGTGATCTCGTACACGTGTTGCGTGCTGACGGTGCCCTGCCGGTCGAACGGTGGCTGCCGCCGTCGGGTACCGGGCCGGGCCTGCTGGTGATTCAAGAGATCTTCGGGGTGAGCGGCTACATCCGGCAGCGCTGCGCCGACTTCGCCGCCGCCGGCTACGTGGTCTACGCGCCCGAGCTGTACTTTCGCCAGGGCAAACTCGAGTTCGACAGCACCAGCGCCAGCTACGTGCAAGAGGGCATCGCCGCCTCGCAGCAACTCGACTGGGACCAGACCGCCGCAGACGTCTCGGCCACGTTGGACGCCCTGCGCACCGCACCCGAGGTGACCGGCGGGGTCGGCATGGTCGGTTACTGCTTCGGCGGGGGCATGGCCTTTCAGGTCGCCGCCCGCAACACGCCCGACGCTCTGGTCTGCTACTACGGCTCAGCCCTGCCCGGCCTGTTGGCGCTGGCGCCGAAGATCACCTGCCCCAGCCAGCACCACTGGGGCTTGGCCGACACGTTCTTTTCCCGCGACGTGGTCGAGACCATCGAGCAGGCGGTCACCGCCACCGGCCACGAGGTCGAGTTCTTCACCTACGAGGGCGCAGGTCACGCGTTCGACAACCCGAACCCGCTGTTCTACGACGAGGCGGCCTCAGAACCGGCCCGCGAACACACGATGGAGTTTCTGGGCCGGCACCTGCCGGTCGGCTGACGAGATCCCTGCGTCCGCCGGGATGACAGGGTCGCTGGTCGAGCTCGTCGAGATCCCGGCGTCCGCCCAGAGTCGTTCAGCGCAGGCATCCCGTCATTCCGGGCTTGCCCCGGAATCTCCGCGCGACCGAGACCCCGGCGTCGCCCGGAATGACAGGGTCGTTGGTCGAGCTCGTCGAAACCCCTCACCAGGATCTCGACAAGCTCGATCAGCGGGTGGTCACCAACCATGCGGCCCCGAAGTCCTGTCGTTTCGATCCCGCGGCTCGCGACGATCTCTGCCCCGTGGCTCGCTGAGGTCGCGCAGCCGGTCGGCCACCCAGTCGCGCGCCTGGCCCAACCCCTGACCGATGTCGCCGAAGAGCCCGCCGAGACTGGCGTCGAAACGCTTGAACTCTTCGGTGTACGACGCCGCCGCTGCCGCCGCCTCGTCGGACATGCTGGCCGACGCGTCGTCTTCGCGCCGGGGGTAGTCGCCGGCCAGGATCGCCCCGTACGTCCCCGACTTGACCCAGCGGTCGAGTTCGCCGGCCCGCACGACGGCGAACGGGTGGGTCTGGGTTTCGACGATCAGCACGCGCAGCAGCACGTCGCGTACGTCGTCGTTGGCGTGGTACTCGCCCGCCTGTTCCAGAAACGCCTCGGCGTCGAGTTCGTCGATGCGGCCGCCGCTGGCCATCTTCATGTGCGCACGCAGCGCCACCTCGGGCTGTTGCCCGGCCAGCAACCCGGCCCGGTCGCCCGAGAGTTCCGACTTGCGCTGCCATTCGAGCAGCGCCGCGATCACCGCCCGCGCACCCAGCGCCCCGAACGGAATCGCCAGGAACGTCGACGACAGCGCCAGCATCACCCCGAGCAGCGTGCGGTACACCGCGTGCCCGCTCAGCACGTGCCCCAACTCGTGGCCGAGCACGAACCGCAGCTCGTCGTCGTCCATCACGTCGATCAAGCCCGAGTTGAGCACGATGATCGGCTTGTCGAGCCCGATGGCCATTGCGTTGATGGTGGGGTCGGCCCGCACGAACAGTTCGGGCAGAGCGCCGGCGTCCAGGGCGTCACCGGCCTCGCGGTAGAGCCGGTACACGCGGGCGAACTGCCGCTCGTCGGCGCGCACCGCCGAACCCAGCATCAGCATGCGCACGGCCCGTTCGTTGAGAAAGCCCGAGAGCTGCTTGAGAATCAGGTCGAACCCCTGCAACTTGCGCAGCGCCACCAGCGCGCCGCGGTCGGCGGGGTGTTCCCAGGCGCGTGAACTGATCGACGCGAGGCGAATACGTGAGGTGTCACCCATCACCCCAGTGTGCCCTGCCCCACCTACGCCCAAAGGGGTAGGTTTCTGCTACACCACTGATTGGTGAGCAGCATTGATGCGCTGCGCAGGTATCAGAAGCCTTGGGGTTGGCTCCTGAGCGATGTGGGAACAGGGACAGTGATGGCTGCATCTGATGTGGCAGGTCGCTCGGACGCGGCGGAAACCTCCGTCTGGGTACGGGCAGCGTCCTGCTTCGCGCGTTGGCAGGGCGGCGAGTCGGCCGCCCTCGACGAGTTGGTCAAACTGATGACCCCCGTGCTGTGGCACACGGTGCGGGCGTACGGGTTGAGCCAGGCAGCGGCAGAGGACGCCGTGCAGAACACCTGGCTGGCGTTGGTACGCAGCGGTCATCAGGTCAGCGAGGCGGCCGCGATCGGCGGATGGTTGCTGACCACCGCCCGGCGCACCGCGTGGCGGGCCAAGTCGAGCGACGCCAAGACGCTGGCCGTTGACGACGTGCAGTTGGCCGCCGGCCTGCCGACGTCCAAGGCGGCAGAAACCAGTGCCCTGGAGGAACTGGGCAGCTCCATCTTGTGGGAGCACGTGCAGACCCTTGACGAGCGGTGCCAGCGGTTGCTGCGCATCGTGGCGTTCGACGACCGTCCCGACTATGCGGGGCTCGCCAAGGACTTGAACATGCCCGTGGGCAGCATCGGCCCCACCCGACGCCGCTGCCTCGACAAACTGCGCAGCTCGCTCGAGAAAGGTGGCCAGCTATGAATGGCTTCGACCGTGACCCCATGTTGGACGCCCTGAAGCGGACGTTCGAAGAACTTGACCCGGTACCCAGCGGGCTGACCGAGAAGATTCTGGTGGCCGTGGCCCTGGAAGACCTGGAGCTGGAGTACGAGCTGCTCACGATGGTGCATCGCTCGCAGCAGCTCGCCGGCGTGCGCAGCGGCGACGACCAGAAGCTCGTGCTCGAGTTCACCGCGTCGGGCGTCACCGTGATGCTACGGGTCAGCCCCATCGACGACGGGCACCGCCGCATCGACGGCTGGGTGGTGCGTGCCGCCGACGCCAAAGACGCCGCCGTCGAACTCACCGCCTCGCTGTGGCAAGAACACGGCACCGCGACCTCGCCGGTCGGCAGCCACGGCCGGTTCGAGTTCGCCAACGTGCCCTCAGGCCTGACCAGGCTCGACCTGGTCGCCGCCGGCAGCGACCCCGCCTTTCGCACCACCCTGTTCGAGATCTGAGTTCACTGCTACCCCCGAGGACACCGACTGATGAGCGATTACGAGACGCCCGAACAAGACAAGCCCGCCACGGCACCCCGCCAGCCTCGCGACCGGATGGACCGCGATCCAGTGGTTCCGCCCCGATCAATGATCGAACCGCTGTCCGGACGGGTGTTGGATCCCGGCAGCGCGATGCAAGTTGATGGCATCACCCCGCGCCCGACGGTCTACGTGGGCAATCGCCTGATTGTCGCTCTCGATCGGTTGGACGAGGTGCTACCCATTCTGAGCAAGGTCGGCGAACTCAAGGGTTGGCGGGTCACAGTCGACGAGAAGTTCCAGTCCCCGCGCGTACGAGTACCCAACCCTGAGCGCCCGGACGAGCGTGTCGAACTCGGGTTGGCTCGACTCCTTTTGGAGGTGATTCCCGGTGTTGCAGCCTCCGCACCGGACGCCTGGGTGTTGCTGCAGCTGGCGCGAGCCGAAACGGGAGTTCACGCACTCGTGGGAGTGGGTCTGGACCACCTGCTCATGACGTCACCGATCTGGGAACCGCATCCCATCTGGGAACCACACCCGATCTGGGAACCACACCCGATTTGGGAACCGCACGACGCTCCGTCAAGCTACGCGCGGCAAGGGTCCGGCGGCCGCCAGCCGATCAGCTACATCGGAGAGCCTCCCTGCCGACACAAGAAGGTCGCTGTCCGACCCCATGTCGCCATCATGGACACGGGGGTGGGCACCCACCCTTGGTTGACCAATGTGGTCACAGAGGACACGCCGAGCCTGACGCCCCTTGACCCCAACACTGACCCCGAGACCTGGGGCGATCTGTCGGGGCCGTTGGACGGCGCACTCGACACGAACTCCGGTCACGGCACCTTCATCGCGGGTCTGATTCATCAAGCCTGCCCCGACGCCGACATCTACTCGTGGCGCATCGTGGACTCCGAAGGTCCAGCGGCCGAGACACGCGTGATCGCAGCTTTGATCGGCGTGGTTGAGCTTGTTCGCAAGTACTACGACCGCGAGGAAGGGGGGCTGCGCATCGACGTTTTGAGCCTGTCGTTGGGCTTCTTCCACGAGTCTGCAGACGACACGTTGACCGAGTACCTGGTCGGCGGACTACTCGGAGCTCTGGGTGTGATGGGAACGACCGTCGTCTGCGCCGCGGGCAACGAGTCGACCGCCCGGCCACAGTATCCGGCAGCGCTCGGCCCCTGGCGCCCAAGCGAGGGTGGCTCTGAGAATGTCGTCAGCTTCAGGCTTCCGATCGTTTCAGTCGGCGCACTCAATCCGAACAGCACCGAAGCCTTGTTCAGCAACACGGGGCCTTGGGTCCGCGCGTGGGCGTCCGGTGCCTCCGTGATGAGCACCCTTCCAGCCTTCCAAGGCGGCTATCTGCCTGCCGCGCGCCTGGAGTACGACGGGCACATTCGCGAGAACATCGATCCGGACGACTTCACTGGGCAGTTCGCCGTGTGGAGCGGTACATCGTTTGCGGCGCCCGTGGTTGCTGGCCGGATCGCAGCGAAACTGATGGCGACGATGCCGAGCGACGAAGAGCAACACCGCTCCACGGTTCACGCTCGCTCCTGGGATGCGATATCGCAGGTCTCGGACATCGTGGCACCATAACTGGATGCTGACCGCCTTGGAGCTGCATGAACGCGCCAAGGACGCCAGCCGTGCGTGGCACTTTCGTCCTGCACGTCGCCTGTTGTTGAAGGCTCTGGAGCGGGCTGAGGATTCCGGCACCCGAGCAGCGGTGGAAGGCACGCTGGGCCTTGTCGAAGCAGAGCTGGGCGACCGGCGCGCAGGCCTGCGCTTGATCGATTCCGCCCTGGCCCATGAAGAGGGCATGCAGCCATCGGAGGTTGGCAAGCTGTATGCGCAGCGCGCACTCATTCACACGCGCCTCGGCAACACTCAACAGGCCCTCACGGACTTCGGCGTCGCGATACCCGCACTCGTTGACGACCAGGAAGAGTGCGGCCGCGCTCGAATGAATCGAGGCAATCTCTTCCTTCATCAAGGGGCCATCACCGCCGCGATCCACGATTTTGAGCAGTCTGTGGCGGCGTTCGATGCGGCAGCACAGGTCAACGCGTCTGCGAAGGTGACCCACAACCTCGGCTACGCACTGATGATGTCTGGTCAGCTCGCCCGCGGACTGAGCTTGATGGATCGGGTGGCGCCCCAGTTGCGAGAAATGTCGGTCGAGCTCGCCGCCATCTCAGACCAGGATCGGGGGGAAGCTCTTCTGCTTGCGGGAATGCACGAGGTGGCCAGGCGGAACCTCCAGGGAGCAGCCGACTTGTTCGGACGACGCCGATGGCCGCGTGCCCAGGCCGAAGCCGAATTGGTGCTGGCGCGCACATGGGTCGTGGACGCGCCACGGATCGCGATCACGATGGCAAGGCGGGCCGGGCGTCGATTCGCAAAGACAGGCGCCTCGGCCCGCGTCCTTCAGTGCGAAGCAGTTGAAGTCGCCGGTCGCATCGAACTGGGCAGAGAATCGCCGCAGTCAGCGTCACGCATCGCCGCAGGGTTGGCCCGACAGGGACTGCGCCGCGATGCGACCTGGATGCGCGTCTACGCCGCAAAGGCCGCGCTTGGCACGCGAAGATCCACCGCTGTGGTGCGCCTTCCCGCGTCGACCGACCTCAGCACGCGTTTGCTCGCCTACGAGGTACGTGCCCAAGCCAAGGAGCGACCCCGCGACGCACTCAGGGTGCTGCGCGCAGGGCTCGACGAGTTGCACCAGTGGCAGGCCACCTTCGGCAGTTTGGACTTGCAGACGGCCACAGTCAGCCACGGCGAACGACTCGCTGAGCGGGGCCTTGCCCTCGCCGTTGACGATGGCAGTCCACGTTTGGTGTACGAGTGGGTGGAGTGGCTCGACGCCGTGTCGGGTCGAATCGTGCCCGTGCGTCCACCCGCTG
>RRZT010881755.1_pt1 | contig 11864 bp, 12 predicted proteins | sample 2165551 | NCBI WGS metagenome assembly RRZT01 (sample SAMN10456910, study PRJNA506462) | wastewater metagenome | biome: wastewater; feature: sludge; material: wastewater sludge; isolation source: wastewater sludge with Escherichia coli K12::gfp cells carrying plasmid... | place: USA: Moscow, Idaho... | reverse complement strand
GGGTTGATGTCGAGAAACGCGATGGCAGCGTCGTCGGCATACACCTGGCGCGAGGGAATGTCACCGGCCGCGATGGCGCAGAACAGGCAATCCATGCCCTGCAATCTAGCCCTGTGCCCGGGCCGCGGAGTGGCGTGAGCCGGAAAGAGAACCGTCCCCTGCGCCGGAAAGGGAACCGTCCCTTGAGCCGGAGGGAGAACCGTCCCCATTCTGGATCGGGCCGTCATGCGCTGGCCCGCACAGGGAATCTGAAGCGGATGCTGCACAATGAGGCATGGCTCGCCTGCTCAACGACGAAGAGATCACCCGGCAATTGCAGCAACTGCCCGGCTGGTCGCGCAGCGAAGACGCCATCGTCGCCACCATCGAGGCGCCCGACTTTCCGGCCGCGATTCGCATCGTCACGGCGGTCGCCGACCAGGCCGAGAGCATGAACCACCACCCCGACATCGACATTCGCTGGCGCACGACGCACTGGCTGTTGACCACCCACGACGCGGGCGGCCTCACCCAGCTCGACATCGAACTCGCCCACGGCATCAGCGACGCCGCCCGCCGCGAAGGCGTGCAGCTGTAGCCGTTGGTCGAGCTTGTCGAGACCCAGCGACTCAGTTCAGGTCGACCTCACAGTCGCCAGAGGACGGGCAGGTGATGCGCCCGTGCTGAAACACGCCCACGGTGGACGAGCCGGACGACTTGCCGTCCGCGGTCGGAAAGCCGAGCTTCGAGCCCGGGCCGCCCTCGTCGCGATAGGCCTTCGCCAACGCGCCGGTCAGCAGGCGCGAACCGGTGGCCTTCGACCAGTACAGGTCGCCCTTGGCGAACCGCGCGAACAACCCACCGGCCACCGACACCTCGTTGGCGATCGGGGCGCCGAGGCGTCCGGTGGTGCCGCCCTCGTCGTCTTGCCAGCGGTCACTGTTGGCCGTGCCGGGCTTGAGGCCGGCGAACACCCCGAACAGGCGTTCCTTCAGGCCGAACTTGCTCTTGAACGATCCGCCCGACACGGTGACGCTGCCCTTGGAGCCGCTGATCACCACGGTGTCGGCCCGCCCGCCCCAGGGTCCGTCGCCGTCGCGGGCGCTGACCCGAAGGCCGCTGAACGTGCCGATGGACGGGTACGCCTGCTGCAGCCGGGTCGACGAAAGGAACGCCGACCAGGCCTGATTGCGCATGCGTCCGTCGTAGGGGTCGGCCTTGGCCACCAGGTAGGGCAGGCCACCATCGGCGGTCTGCCCGCCGTTGCTCGAGCTGAACATGGTCAAGGCGACCGCCGAGCCGTACCGCAGCACCTGGTTGGGGGTCGCCGCGACGGCGGAGTTGCCACCGCTGGTTTCGGCGTCCTGGCCGCCGTACACCTGGCAGTAGGTGGTGTCGCACAGGTCGTAGATCGAGGTCTGCGGGCTGCTCTGGTAACGCGCCGCGTACGAGCGGGCCGCCACCGCCTGTGCCTGCACCGCCTCGCTGTGCCACGACGTGGGCATCTCGCGCGGCACCACGCCGCGCACGTAGTGCTCCATCGACACCGTGTTCACCGTGCGCGCACCCGAGCCGTAGAAGCGCAGCGCCACCTTGTCTCGGTAGTCGCGGCTCACGGACCCCGGCAGTCGCACCGTCACGATTCCCCGGGACGGGTTGTCGAACGTCCACACTCGTGACGAGGTGAGTTTGGTGGTGCGCGTCACCCATTTGCTGGATGAGTTGAGGTACTGCAGCACCCGCTTCGAGCCCGACCGCTTGATGCGCCACTGGCGGTACTTCGAGCCGGTCGGCAGCGTGTAGGTGTGCCCGGCCGAGTCGCGCACCCGCTGGCCCGACGACGGCATCACGTTGAGCATCTTGTCGGTGTCGGCGCTCACCCAGACCCTGATGGTGTTGCCCGACTTCAGCGTCGACAGTGTGGTCTTGGGGTAGTAGAAGGCCAGAATCTTCTCGTGGCTGAGCCCGGCATCGGCCGCCCCGTAGGCGCCGTACTGCGACATGCCCTTTCCGTGACCCCAGCCGGCGCCGGTGACCACCACGTAGCCATTGAGCGGTTTCACCGTTGCGTCGGCGGCCTGGGTCGGGGTGACGGGGGCGGTCATCACGCTGCCCGTCAAGGCGACCGCGAGGGCCAGAATGCGGGTGCGCGTCACTGCCATGGGATCGCCTTCGATGCGGGGACGTTTCGACCATGGTCACCCGCGCCCTCGGCAGACGCCAACGCACTCGCAACCTCGCGTTGAGACCCACGGTCGATGGGAGTTGTCGTCATTCCGGGTTTGGCCGGGATCTGGTCGTGCCGGGTCCGGCTGCGGTTGTGAGATTCCGGCGTGCGCCGGGATGACGAGGGGTGGCTTCCGCCGGGGCCCGCGCACCCGTAGTCCATGAGATGTCGGTCCGAATGCTGGAAACACCGGTCCGAAAGTTGACACGATCACCCCGGCGGCGAACACTGTTCCCGTGCGGATCTTCAACCTCGTACTTTCGTGAGCGTGTCAGCCGACTAGTCGACCGACACGCACCCTCGCCTGCCGACGCAGCGAGGGTTTTTTCATGCAAAGTCTGAGCCCGCAACCACCACCCGCAGAAAGGGGACGGAGATGTCCGAGACCATGGCACCACCGATGCTGACCGGGGCAGAGGCCCTCGTCGAGTCCCTGGAGCGGGTCGGCGTAGAGGTCGTCTTCGGCATCCCCGGCGGCACGATCCTGCCGACCTACGATCCGCTCGGCCAGTCGAAGCTGATCCGGCACATTCTGGTGCGTCACGAGCAGGGCGCCGGCCACGCCGCCGAAGGCTACGCCTCGGCCACGGGCCGCGTCGGGGTCTGCATGGCAACGTCGGGCCCTGGAGCCACCAACCTGGTCACCGCCATCGCCAACGCGTACATGGATTCGGTGCCGATCGTCGCGATCACCGGCCAGGTGAACAGTCCCGCCATCGGCACCGATGCCTTCCAAGAGGCCGACATTCGCGGCATCACCTTTCCGATCACCAAGCACAGCTTTCTGGTCACCCGTGCCGAAGACATTCCCGCCGCCATCGCCGCCGCCTTCCATATCGCCAAGACCGGACGGCCCGGCCCGGTGCTGGTCGACATCGCCAAGGACGCGCAGACCAACACTGCCCCGTTCATCTGGCCCGAGGTGATCAACCTGCCCGGTTACCATCCGGTCACCCAGCCCCACGTCAAGCAGATCCGCGAAGCGGCCCGGCTGATCGCCGAGTCGGAGCGTCCGGTGCTCTATGTCGGTGGGGGAGTGATCAAGGCCGAGGCGGCGGACGAGCTCGCACGGTTGGTCGAGATCACGAACATTCCCGTGGTCACCACGCTGATGGCGCGGGGCGCCCTGCCTGACAGCCACGAACTGAACATGGGCATGCCGGGCATGCACGGCACCGTGGCTGCGGTCGGCGCACTGCAGCGGGCAGACCTGCTGGTCGCCCTCGGCACTCGTTTCGACGACCGGGTGACCGGAAAGCTCGACACCTTTGCCCCGAACGCCAAGATCATTCACGCCGACATCGATCCGGCCGAGATCAGCAAGAATCGGCAGGCGGACGTGCCGATCGTCGGCGACGTCAAGGCGGTCATCACCGAACTCAACGGCGTGCTGCGGGGGGCCGACCTGCCCGACTACACCGCCTGGCGACGCTACCTCGGTGCGATCAAGAACAAGTACCGGGTGCCCACCGAGCCCACCCACGAGGGCATGTTGTCGCCCGAGTACGTGATCAAGCGCATCGGTGAGCTGACCGGTCCGGACGCCTTCTACGCCGCCGGGGTGGGCCAGCACCAGATGTGGGCCGCACACCTGCTGCCCTTCGAGAAGCCGGGCCGCTGGCTCAACTCCGGCGGCGCCGGCACCATGGGCTACTGCGTGCCCGCGGCGATGGGCGCCCAGGTGGGCGCGCCCGACTCGGTGGTGTGGGGCATCGACGGCGACGGTTGCTTTCAGATGACCAACCAGGAACTGGTCACCTGCGCGCTGGAGGGCATTCCGATCAAGATCGCAGTGATCAACAACCAGAGCCTCGGCATGGTGCGGCAGTGGCAGACGCTGTTCTACGGCCAGCGCTACTCCAACACCGACCTGAACACCCTGCGGGTGCCCGACTTTCCGAAGCTGGCCGAGGCCATGGGTGCGGTGGGCTTGCGGGCCGAGCACCCGTCCGAGGTCGACGCGGTGATCAACAAGGCACTGTCGATCACCGACCGTCCGGTGGTGGTCGAGTTCGTGGTGCACAAAGACGCGATGGTGTGGCCGATGGTCGCCGCCGGCACCAGCAACGACGACATCAAGATCGCCAAAGACCTGGCGCCCGACTGGGAGGATGAGGAGCTGTGAGAATCCGCACGAGCGAAGCGAGTTCCAGCCACACCGGCGAGGTGGGACTTGTGAGAATCCGCACGAGCGAAGCGAGTTCCAGCCACACCGGCGAGGTGGGACTGTGAGGACGCACACCCTCAGCGTGCTGGTCGAGAACAGGCCCGGTGTTCTGGCGCGGATCTCGGGCCTGGTCGCCCGTCGCGGCTATAACATCGAGTCGCTGGCGGTCGGGCCGACCGAGCGTCCCGAACTGTCGCGCATCACGCTGCAGGTCGGCGTCGAGAACGCCCAGTTTCTGGAGCAGATCACCAAGCAGCTCAACAAACTGGTCGAGGTGCTCAAGATCGTCGAACTCGAAGAGGCGTCGGTGCGTCGCGAGTTGGTGCTGATCAAGCTGAAGGCCGACCCGAGCACCCGCAGCCAGATCATCGAGATCGTCCAGCTGTTCCGCGGCAAGACCGTCGACGTGCAGAACGAGTCGCTGACCATCGAGGCCACGGGTTCACCCGACAAACTCGAAGCGCTGCTCGAAATGCTGCGTCCGTACGGCATTCGAGAGCTGGTGCAGTCGGGCCTGGTGGCCCTGGGTCGGGGCAGCAAGTCGCTCACCGACCGGTCGAAGTCAGACAGAATCCGCACGCCCGTGCTCAACAACTAGGTAAGGAAGACACATGGCAGAGATGTTCTACGACGACGACGCCGACCTCTCGATCATTCAGAACCGGGTGGTCGCGGTGATCGGCTACGGCTCGCAGGGGCACGCGCACGCACTGTCGCTGCGCGATTCGGGCGTGGACGTCCGGGTCGGCCTGCGGCCCGGCTCGGCGTCGGCGGCGAAGGCCGAGGCCGAGGGGCTGCGGGTGCTGCCCGTTGCCGAAGCGGCAGCCGAGGCCGACCTGATCATGATTCTGGCGCCCGACCAGTACCAGCGCACCATCTACGCCGAAGAGATCGCGCCCAACCTGCAAGAGGGTGACGCGCTCTTCTTCGCGCACGGCTTCAACATTCGCTTCGGTTACATCACCGCGCCCGAGGGTGTGGACGTCTGCATGGTCGCCCCCAAGGGCCCCGGCCACCTGGTGCGCCGTGAGTACTCCGAGGGTCGCGGTGTGCCGGTGATCGTCGCGGTCGAGGTGGACGCCTCGGGCGAGGCCTGGCCGCTGACACTTAGCTACGCGAAGGCCATCGGCGGCCTGCGCGCCGGCGGCATCAAGACCACCTTCACCGAAGAGACCGAAACCGACCTGTTCGGCGAGCAGGCCGTACTGTGCGGTGGCGTGTCGAAGCTGGTGCAGACCGGTTTCGAAGTGCTCACCGAGGCCGGCTACCAGCCCGAGGTGGCCTACTTCGAGTGCCTGCACGAGCTCAAGCTGATCGTCGACCTGATGTACGAGGGCGGCATCGCCAAGCAGCGCTGGTCGGTCTCCGACACCGCCGAGTACGGCGACTACGTCGCCGGTCCGCGGGTGATCGACGCGCACGTCAAGGAGAACATGAAGGCCGTTCTCGCCGACGTCCAGTCCGGCGCCTTCGCCAAGCGGTTCATCGACGACCAGGACGCCGGTGCGCCCGAGTTCAAGAAGCTGCGGGCCGAGGGCGAGTCGCACCCGATCGAGGCCACCGGTCGCGAACTGCGCGGCCTGATGGCGTGGGTGAAGAGCCACGACGACGACTACGTCGAAGGCACCGCCGCGCGCTGATGAGACCTGCGCCTTCGCACCCGGGGCGCATGAGGAACGGGCGTCAGTCCCCACAAGGGACGGGCGCCCGTTCTGCCGTCCAGATCACGGGTCGAGCTCATCGGGACCTCTGTTGGTCGCGCTCGGCGAGACCCACGTTGGTCGAGCTCGTCGCGACCCTCCCTCTTCCACGGGACGCTCGCTACTCGGACCCTCGCCCAGTGTCGTCCGACGCCTCCCGAAGCAGCGCCTGCAACCCGGTCACCATGGCCTGCGACTGGGCGAGCAGCTGCTGCAGCCGACGGGTGCGGTCCGGGACCAGGGTGTACCACAGGGCGTCCGAGCCGGTGACGATCGAGGCGCCAGGCGCCCGCTGTTCGAAGTGCAGCACCAGCAGACTGCCGAACTCGAGCACCAGCACGCCCATCAACAGCAGCGACAGCACGGCGCTGCTGGCCTGCTCGCGCCGCAGGCCGGCCCAGGTGAGCGTGCCGCCGGCAGCCCGCAACCGCCGCCCACCCCGTAGAGCCGAAACAGGCGCAGCAGCTTCAGCTGAGGAACCGGCAGGCACGTCAGCAGGTCTGCCCACCCGAAGCCGCGCACGAAGTAGGTGCCGAACGACTCGCATGACGGGCTCGGTACAGAAAGTCCAGCAGAAAGATCACGCTGAACAAGCCGTTCATCCCGGCCAGGATCGTGTCGAGCGCCGGGTCGGGAATCAGCAGGTAGAGCACCACGTTCACGATGGCCAGCAGCGACAGAGCCGCCGCGAACAGCTCATAGGCCGGGTGGGCGAGGGCGGGGCGTCCCGCCGGCGGGCTGACTGGGGTTGGCATGTGGCTCCTCTGGCTTGCTGATCGGGATCTTGGGTGGGGCGCGTCCACCCACCGATGCGGCACCACCGAGGCCGTCGGGGGTTTGCGCCGAGCGATCGGCGCGCAGTGTCGTGAGATTACGTCCGATCGTGGGGTGGTCCACGCTCACTGAGCGTGGACGCCCCTGAAATCGGACGTAATCCGACGAGCGGGCACGGGTTGGAGCGCCGACTTTTCGCAGCCTCGACCCGCGCGACGAGCCGGCGTCGGCTCGGCAACCGGCGGCTCGAGTTCGGCCAATACACAGCGCTCGTACACCTGTTGTTCACCTTGCTCACAGCGCTCGTTCACCAACGGCACCCACGCTTTGATCGTGAACCTTGAATTGATGTTGCTGATCCTGGTGATCGGCACGGCCATTGCGTTCGACTTCACCAATGGCTTTCACGACACCGCCAACGCCATGGCCACCTCCATCGCCACCGGCGCCCTGAAACCGAAGACCGCCGTCGCGCTCTCGGCCATCCTCAACCTGGTCGGCGCGTTCCTGTCGGTCGAGGTGGCGCTCACCGTGACCAACGCGGTGGTCAAGCTGCAGACCTCGTCGGGGGCTCCGAACCCCGAACTGATGGTCAACAACGGCCACGAACTGCTGATGATCGTCTTCTGTGGGCTCATCGGCGGCATTCTGTGGAACCTGCTCACCTGGCTGCTCGGCCTGCCGTCCAGTTCGTCGCACGCGCTCTTCGGCGGCCTGATCGGCTCGACCGCCGCGGCACTGGGGTTCGCGGGCGTGAACTGGATGGGTGACGGCACCAAACTGGACGGCGTGGTCGGCAAGGTCATTCTGCCCGCCTTCGCCTCGCCGGCGGTCGCCGCCCTGGTCGCCACCATCGGCACCTGGCTGGTCTACCGCATCACCGCGGGCGTGGCCGAGCGCTACGCCGAGGGGGGCTTCCGGTGGGGTCAGATCGGCACCGCGAGCCTGGTGTCGCTGGCACACGGCACCAACGACGCGCAGAAGACGATGGGCGTCATCACCCTCGGCCTGATCGCCTACGGCGTGCAGACCGACACCACCACCGTTCCGCTGTGGGTCAAGGTGGCCTGTGCGGTCGCGATCGCCGCCGGCACCTACATGGGCGGCTGGCGCATCATTCGCACGCTGGGCAAGGGCCTGGTCGAGATCAGTTCGCCGCAGGGCATGGCGGCCGAGGCGTCATCGGCCGCGGTCATTCTCACCTCGAGCCACCTGGGCTTCGCCCTGTCGACCACCCATGTGGCCACCGGTTCGATTCTGGGTACAGGTCTCGGACGCCGCGGCGCCGAGGTGCGCTGGGGCGTGGCCGGACGCATGGCGCTGGCCTGGCTGATCACCCTGCCGGCCGCCGGCATCGTCGGTGCCCTGTGCTTCTGGCTGGGCGACAGCATTCCCGGCTACGGCGGCCCCCTGGTGGTGTTCGCGATTCTGCTCGGCCTGACCGGCTGGATGATGGCGCACTCGCGCAAGAGCGCCGTGCACGCCGGCAACGTCAACGACGAGTGGCACAGCGAAGTGAAGCCGGGCGCGTCCGTCGCCGACACCGAAACCGTGAGCACGAAGGCCTGAAGGAGAACACGACATGTTGCAACTGTTCGGTAATGCGATCGGCCAGGTCGTGGCCATCTCGATTCTGGTCGGGGCCGGCCTGCCCGCCCTCTTCGCCTTCGGTGTGCGCGCTCTCGCGGTCGGCGCCGGAGGCTCGGCCGAGGTGAGCGGAGAGGCGGGCAAACCCGCCATGAAGATCGTGGCCTGGCTCTGCTTCGCCCTGGTGCTGGCCGTCATCGCCGTGGGCCTGGCGATCATCATCTCGTCGGGGTTCGGCTATAAGGTGTCGTTCGAGCACGTCTTTCCGACGTTCATCAAGAAGTAGTAGCGGGGGGCACGTCATGGGCGATCGGGGCGGTCTGTTGGAGCGAATCCTGCACTGGCTGCGCGCCGGCTACCCCGAGGGTGTGCCGCAACACGACTACGTGGCGCTGCTGGGCATTCTGCAGCGTACGCTGACCGCTGACGAGGTCGAGCAACTGGCCCACCGCCTGCGCGAGACCCGTGGCTCTTCTGTCAGTGATGACGAGATCCGTACACTGATTCGCGAAACCGCGTTGGAGGAACCGTCGGACACCGACATTCGGCGCGTCGCGAGCAGGCTGGCCGAGGGTGGGTGGCCGCTGCAATCGACGCCGGTGGAGGCGACGACTGACCAGAAGGGTTGAGGCCCGGAGTTCATGTCTCGTATCGAGCGAATCGTCAATTGGCTCAAGGGCGGCTACCCGCAGGGCATTCCCGAAGCGGATTACGTGCCGCTGCTGGCCGTGCTGCGGCGTCGGTTGAGCCCTGACGAGATCGGCGAGCTTGCCGAGCGCATCGTGCGCGACGGGCTGGTGCCCGCCGAGCGCATCGACGTCGGGGCCGAGTTCCTACGGTTGACCAACGAGTTGCCGAGCGAGGCCGAACTGCGCCGAGTCAGCGAGCGGCTGAACGATTCGGGCGTCGACGTGAGCTACGAACCGCCGGCCTGGGCCCGTCCGGGCGGCGACGCGAACTGACCCTGGGTGGTCGTGACGAGGCCCGACCAGTGATGTGGCAGGCTTGCCCGGTGACCACGCAGACGCAGGCCCGAGACCCGGGGCTGAGCGCCGCCGAGGTCGCCGACCGCATCGCCCAGGGGCAGCTCAATCACCTGCCGCCCCGCTCGGGCCGCACCGTGGCCGACATCGTGCGGGCCAACGTGTTCACCCGCATCAACGCGATCCTGGCCGTGTTGCTGGCTCTGGTGCTGGCCACCGGATCGTGGATCAACGGAGCCTTCGGGCTGCTGATCATCGCCAACTCGGCCATCGGCATCATTCAAGAACTGCGCGCCAAGCACACCCTCGACAGCCTGGCCGTGGTGGGCGAGGCTCGTCCACGAATCAGGCGCGACGGCGTGGCGCGCGACCACGCGCGCGACGAGATCGTGCTCGACGACGTGATCGAGGTGGGCCCGGGCGACCAGATCGTGGTCGACGGCACGGTCGTTGAGGCCGAGTACCTCGAGGTCGACGAGTCGCCGCGCACCGGCGAGTCCGGCCCCGGAGAAAAGGCGCGCGGGGCGGCGGTGATGTCGGGCAGTGTCGGGGGGGCGGGCGCGGGCGCCTATCGGGCAACGAAGGTGGGCAGTGAGTCGTACGCGGCGCAACTGACCGCCGAGGCGGCCAAGTTCACGTTGGTGAAGTCCGAACTCACCCAGGGCATCAACTCGATTCTGAAGGTGATCACCTGGGTGCTGATTCCGGTGGGCGTGGCCACGATCGTGGTGCAGTTGACGCAGGCCCACAACGATTGGCGCCGCTCGGTGCTGGCCATGGCCGGCGCGCTGGTGCCGATGGTGCCCGAGGGGCTGATTCTGCTCACCTCGGTGGCGTTCGCGTTGGGGGTCGTCCGGCTGGGCCGGCGCAACTGCCTGGTGCAGGAACTGCCTGCCATCGAGGGTCTGGCGCGGGTCGACGTGGTGTGCGCCGACAAGACCGGCACGCTCACCGAGAACGGCATGACGTTCGGCGAACTGCGGCTGGTCGACGGCGGGGGCGAGGCCGAGGTGGCGGCCGCGTTGCAGCAACTGGTGGCCGCCGACGCCCGTCCCAACGCCTCGATGCAGGCGATCGCCGCCCGGTACCCGGCCGCGCAGCAGGCCTGGCCGGTGCTGGCCAAGCTGCCGTTCACCTCGGCCAAGAAGTGGTCGGGGGCGACCTTCGTGGTGCCCGATCGCGGTGCGCAGAACTGGGTGGTGGGCGCGCCGGACGTGCTGGCCCCTGCCGGTTCGCCGGTTGCGCTCGAGGCCGAGCGCATCGCGTCCGGGGGGTTGCGGGTGCTGCTGGTGGCCACAGCGGAGCGCCCCGTGGACGACCCGCTGGCGCCCGGTACGGTGACCCCGCGGGCGCTGATCGTGCTGAACCAGAAGATTCGCCCCGACGCCGCCGAAACCCTGGCGTACTTCGCCGAACAGCGGGTGCAGCTCAAGGTGATCTCGGGCGACAACGCGGCATCGGTGGGGGCCGTGACCCGTTCGTTGGGCGTGGTGTCGGGCACCGCCGTCGACGCGCGCACCCTGCCCACCGACGCGGTCGAATTCGCCACCGCCGTTGACGAGACCGACGTGTTCGGCCGGGTCACGCCGCACCAGAAGCGGGCGATGGTCGCTGCGCTGCAGTCGAAGGGCCACACGGTGGCCATGACCGGTGACGGCGTCAACGACGTACTGGCGCTCAAGGACGCCGACCTGGGCGTCGCCATGGGCTCGGGCGCGGCGGCCACCCGGGCGGTGGCCAAGATCGTGCTGCTCGACGACCGGTTCGCCACCCTGCCGCACGTGGTGGGCGAAGGACGCCGCGTGATCGGCAACATCGAGCGGGTGGCGAACCTGTTCTTGACCAAGACCATCTATTCGGCGTTGTTGGCGCTGCTGGTGGTGCTGTGGCGGGTGCAGTTTCCGTTTCTGCCGATTCACGTCACGATCACGGGCTGGTTCACCATCGGCATTCCGGCGTTCCTGCTGTCGCTCGCGCCCAACAACGAGCAGGCCCGGCCCGGGTTCGTCCGACGAGTGCTGCAGTTGGGGTTGCCCGCCGGCATCGTGGTGGGCACGCTCACGTTCATCACCTACCTGCTGGTGCGCACCGACGATCCGAGCGCGGTGGCCATGCAGCAGACCTACACCGCCACCCTGGCCTGCCTGATCGTCGCGGCCACCTGGGTGCTTGCGGTGGTGGCCCGTCCGTACCGGTGGTGGCGGGTGGGGCTGGTGATGCTCAGCCTGCTGGCCTACCTGCTGATCTTCACCTGGCCGTTCACCCAGGGCCTCTTCTTTCTCGACATCGGCAACGCGGCGGCGATCGGCACGGGCCTGCTGCTGGGCTTGGCGGGCGCGGTGCTGATCGAGGCACTGTGGTGGATTCGCGGCCGCGTGTTCGGTGAACCGCTGGTGTTCTGGAGCCGCCGGCAAACGCCCTGAGCCGGAATCGGGGACGAGAACCGT
>RRZT010791154.1_pt1 | contig 11865 bp, 13 predicted proteins | sample 2165551 | NCBI WGS metagenome assembly RRZT01 (sample SAMN10456910, study PRJNA506462) | wastewater metagenome | biome: wastewater; feature: sludge; material: wastewater sludge; isolation source: wastewater sludge with Escherichia coli K12::gfp cells carrying plasmid... | place: USA: Moscow, Idaho... | reverse complement strand
TCATTATCAGTTATTTATTACAAATATATATATAATTAATTGAGAAGGAGAATTTTTTATATCTTTGCAAACCATTTCCTGTAAAGCGTTTGCGACGCCCGGATGGCGAAATTGGTAGACGCGCTGGTTTCAGGGACCAGTAGCCGAAAGGCTGTGCAGGTTCGAGTCCTGTTCCGGGCACAAAAAAAGAGTTATCATTGTCGACAACTCTTTTTTTATTAGACTAGTGTTTTGCACCCCTAATGTATTTAGCTCGCTCTTTAGAGTCTGGATGAGTGCTAAGCCATTCGATTATCTCAAGATTATTCTCAGTAGATGATAATCTTTCCATAAAGTTAGCAAGTCCATTTTTGTCAATACCTGCTTTGTTTAAGATTCTTACTGCTTCTAAGTCTGCCTCTTTTTCAAGTTTTCGGTCGTAAGCTCCAGATGTAAAAAGTCTTGCCGTTTGCATTACCATCTCTCCAGCACTTCCAGAACTAATTGAAATTATCGTTGCAATACCTATCTCCTTTGCAAGTTTTTGCATCACATGATTTAGTTCCATATGAGCAATTTCGTGAGCAATAATTCCTGCAAGCTCAGCATCAGATGTGCAAAAATCAATTAATCCAGTGTTTACTACTAAATGGTTGTCGGGTAACGCAAAAGCGTTAATATCAGAAGTCTCTATAATATGAAGTTTTACATTAGGGTAAAATGTAGAATCAAAACTACAAACGACTTTGGTTATACTATCAACTCTGGATATCAGAATTGAATCTGAAGAGACAGTGCTATTAAGTTTGAAATAGCTCCAGTATATGTCTCCTAATTTTTTTTGAGTATTTTCTCTAATTTGCTCAACTCGAAAGATTTTTGTCCAAGGAACTTGAGCCAAAAGCAGAAACGAAGCTGCAAATATTGCTAGAGTTATAATTGTCTCTTTTATGATTTTTCTCATAGCTGTTAGTTTTTATACAACCAATCGTCGTGCGATTCGCGTTCTTTACATAATATATCAGATAACCCAGCAAAAATCCACCATTCAAAATGTCTTCCATTACCAAGCGAAATGACAGATCTGATTGTAGTAATAAATTCTACGAGATTAATTATAATTACAAGAATTACATATGCAAAATAGTAATCATTCACGGTTGCATCGGTGAAGAAAATTGCTGCTGTCCACCAAAAGGCAGGGGCATTTACAAAGACAAGCGAAAATTGAGAAAGTAGCGCTTGAGTGCAGTGCCAGCGTACAAAATAGCTTCCTTTTCTGTTAGCTATAAAGAAGAAAAAGGTAGCAATTAGGTTAATAATTGGAAAAGGGAGACCACCAACAACAGCAATCAGCGACATTAAGTAGCTGTTTGATGCTTTGGCAAAATCCTCTTCGCGTATATTTTGCTTATATTCTTGTTTCATTTTATTAGATTAAAGTCCTTTTGTAATATTCCAAATCCAGTTTGCAAGGATTAATGTGAAGAAAATAACCATCATCCATTTTTTGCGAAGTAACTTTTCTCCTTTACGATAGTAGAAAAAAAGAGTACTTTTTCTTATAATCAGATCTATAACCAGCCAAATTGGTATAACGATCGAAAGGGCTGCAAGTATAACTCCTAATGGATTCATTTCAATAGCTCCCATCAAATCTCCATCTGTTAATAGGCAAATAGCTCTGCTCGACCCGCAAGAGGGGCAGGGGATGCCTGTTATATTTTTGATGATACAAACACCAAAGTCACCACCACGATGGTGATGATGACTCCAGATGTTGTAAAATATCCATGATATTCCGGCAAGACTCATTGCCGCAAAAAGCATGTAGAGTCTATTTCTGCCGGCTAGCATTAATAAAGAACTTGTTGAAGTTTAGAAATATTTTTCTCTCTTGCTGCTCCCATTATTAGGAATAGGTCAATTATTGTCCAAATGCCTAAACCTCCACAGGTAATTAGCTTGGCAACACCAAGTCCTGTGTCGCCTATGTAAAATCTGTCAATTCCTAAAGCTCCTCCTAAAAGAGAGATGATAAGACATGTAGTTGGGTCTTTAAATTGTAATGTCTGGATAATATCCCATTTACTTTCGTCGGCATTTAGAAGTTTCTGTCTGATGTGCGGAACTTGATAGCTTTCAAAGAACTTGTTGTTCGACATGATGAACAAGTCCACTTTTTGAGAATCCATAGTATTTGAGTTTAAGTTGGTTAATTATGTAAAATTATCATAATTTTCCTAAATAAACAAAGACATATTAGATTCTTCAACTCTTTCTAAGTATGTTGCAACTCCACCAAGTGTTACACCATCCATTAACTCTTGCTCTTTTACACCCATCACATCCATACTCATTGTGCAGGCAATCATCTCTATTCCATTCTTTTGAGCTTGTTCAATAAGACTTTCAAGAGAGTCGATGTTTTTCTTTTTCATGATGAATCTCATCATCTTACTTCCAATTCCACCCATATTCATTTTTGAGAGAGAAAGCGCTTTACTACTAGAAGGCAACATCATCCCAAACATCTTTCCGAAGATATCTTTCTTAACTGCCACCTTTTCTCTCTTTTTAATTACATTCAAACCCCAGAATGTAAAGAACATAGTGACTTTCTTACCCATTGCAGCGGCCCCATTTGCGATTACGAACGAAGCAAGAGCTCTGTCTAGGTCGTCGCTAAATACAATCAGCGTCTTATTGTCTCCACCACCACCAAGTACTCGACACGAAGAGGTTTGCTCTCCCTTTTCGATCGTTGCAGTGATGATTCCTTTACTATTTTCAACTCCAATCAGTTTTGCTCCAGTGATATTGCACCAAGAGGATACATCTTTTCCAAATGCTTGATCGGTAGCCCTTATCTCTAGTCTCTCCCCAATGTTTATTGTATCATATGCAGATTTTAATTGCATAATTGGACCTGGGCACTGAAGTCCGCAAGCATCGATACAAACTTTAGCCTTTTCGTCTACATGCTCTTCAACTTGGTCGTCTGAGCCAATTTTGCTGTTGTTGAGAATGCTTTGGCCTGGGTCGGTTTCAGTAGCCATTGAGTATGTTTTATATCCCCCCGAGAGGTTAAAGACATTCTCAAATCCATTTTGAGTTAGGATTCTATATGCAACATAACCACGTAACCCAACAGCACAAAATACGATTAATCGTTTGTCCTGAGGTATTTCAGATAGTCTGAATCTTAATTCGTCTACTGGAATGTTTACTGCACCTTTTATAGTACCAAGTCGGTTTTCCTGCATAGTGCGAACATCAATCAAGAAATCTTTTTCGGGATTGTAGTTTGCGATCTCTCTCCAGTTAATGATTTTTACTTTGTCGTTTAAAATGTTTTCAGCTACAAAACCAGCCATATTAACCGGATCTTTTGCCGAAGAGTAAGGAGGAGCGTATGCGTGTTCAATCTCTGTTAATTCATAGACTGTGCCTCCATTTTTAATTATTTGGGCAAACATTTCTATTCTCTTGTCTACACCGTCGAATCCTACTACTTGAGCTCCGAGTAGTTTGCCTGTTTCGGGAGAAAACAGGATTTTAATAGAGAGTGGAAGCGCATTTGGATAGTAGCCTGCGTGCGAAGATGAGTGAGTAAACGAGGAGATGTATGGAATTCCTTCGCGTTTTAGTTGCTTTGCATTTGCACCTGTTGAGGCAACTGTCAGATCAAAGACTTTTGCAATGCCGGTTCCGATAGAGCCATTGTACTTAACTTTGTTTCCATAAACGATATTGTCGGCTGCAATTCTTGCCTGTTTGTTGGCAGGTCCAGCTAATGGAATAAGTGCAGGTTTTCCTGTAATCGGATTCATTACCTCAACAGCGTCTCCCACAGCGTAGATATCTTTATAGGATGTCTGCATATATTCATTAACCTTGATGCCACCGAGCATTCCAATCTCTAGACCGGCATCCTTAGCTAGTTTAGTCTCCGGTTTTACGCCTATACTCCAAATGACCATATCGGTCTCGTAGCTTTTTCCGCTTTTTAGTGAGACTTCGACTAAGTTCCCTTTATCGGTAAATTTATCAACAGCATCTCCCAAAATTAATCCAACACCCTTGCTTCTTAGATGTGAATGAACAATGGAGGCCATAGAATAATCAACAGGAGCCATTACCTGGTTTGCCATTTCAACTACAAATACTTCAATTCCAAGCTCATGTAGGTTTTCAGCCATCTCTAGACCAATAAACCCACCGCCAACAACAATTGCACGTTTAACCTTATTGATACTTACAAATTTTTTGATTTTATCTGTATCTGGAACACTTCTGAGTGTGAAGATGTTCGGATGATCAATTCCTGGAACTGGGGGGCGGAGAGGAGCTGCGCCAGGTGAAAGAATTAGCTTGTCGTAGCTTTCAAAGTATCTCTGACCATTTTCTAAGTTTAAAACCTCTATTGTCTTTGCTTTGGGATCTACTTTCTCAACCTCCGATCTTGTCTTGATGTCGATATCGTATCTGTTTATGAAACCTTCGACTGTCTGCACAAATAGTTTGTCTCTGCTGTTGATTGATCCCCCAATGTAATAAGGTAAGCCACAATTGGCATATGAAACATATTCTCCTCTTTCGAAAATTGTTATCTCTGCCGATTCATCATTTCTTTTAAGTCTTGCTGCGATTGTTGCTCCTCCAGCAACACCACCTACTATAAGATATTTCATATTGATATATTTATTTTACTATGATATTTCTAAGTTCGTTTGTAAATTTCTCAAAATCAGTTGAACATATTTTCATGTTATCAATTTTGTCTAGACCCTCTTCTGTAAGAGTAAAGATCATTTTTCTTTTATCTTCTATGCCCATCTCTCTTTTAATGAGATTTTTATCTTCTGCTGATGTAATGATCCTGGAGCCTCTCGAGGGAGAAAGTGCTAAAAAATCACAAATCTCATTTGCACTTTTGCTTTTGCCGTCTTTCATGCAGCATAGTAGCATCCCTTCATTAAGAGTAATTCCATATTTGTCAGAAAACTCCTTCTCGAAAGTATGAAGCGTTCTATAAAGATCGCGAATATCACAAATTGATTCCATTAAAAATATTTGCTAATAAAAATTATTGTGCAAAGAAAAGAAAATTTTGTTTTATTTCAAAATTATTTATTTTTGTAAAAAATTTCCAATAGAAAATATTTCAATTAAAACTAATTAATCAAAAATAGAAAAATGAGAAAAGGATTATTATTAATAGCATTAACGGCATTTGCTGTTATATCGTGTGGTGCGAAAAATGGAAATGAGTCTGCAAATGCAGCTGAAGAGCAGACCACTTCAAAACAATCAGAGGCAAAGAAGGCAACTAAAACCATACATTTAACAAGAGCAGAATTTTTAAAGAGAGTAATTAACTACGAGGCAAACTCGAAGGAGTGGAAATATCTGGGAGATAAGCCTGCGATTATTGACTTTTACGCAACATGGTGTGGACCATGTAAACGAATTGCCCCAATTTTAGATGAACTGGCTGCAGAGTATGAGGGTAAAATTTACATCTATAAAATTGATACCGACAAAGAGAGAGAACTCTCTACAGATTTTGGAATTCAATCTATCCCTACGATTTTCTTTGTTCCAAAAAAGGGAGATCCTAAGGTAGCTCAAGGTGCGATGTCAAAAGAGGAGCTTAAAAAAATTATTGATTCGTTCTTGTTAGAAAAGAAATAATTATGAATAATTTGTGTGCAATCAGAGATGTTTGTAGAGCTCTCAGCGAGTTCGAAAACAAGTTTCAACAGCGACACTCTCTCTGTATGAATGAGGGGATGGTACTCTGTTGTCTCAAATCGGGCAGTCTAAGTTCGGGAGAGATAGCCGAGATGATGAACCTTACTTGTTCAAATACATCAAAAGTTATAAGATCAGTCGAAGATAAGGGTTTAATTGAAAGAGTCCTTGGCGAAAAGGATCGAAGGCAGATGTATTTTATTCTAACTGATGAAGGTAGGAGAAAGTTGGAAGAGATTGAAAATGAGCAGATAGAAATTCCTGAGTTGTTGCAACCTATTGTAAATTAAACTTTAATGTTATGAAGATGTTATTAGAAAATGAAAGTAAGTTTGGTTTTGATCAAACAACCGAACTTATTCAACAAAAAGTATTGTCTTCGGGGTGGCGAGTTTCTCATGTTCACGATTTGAAAGAGACACTTAAGAAGGGTGACATTGATGTATTACCAGTAAAAGTAATAGAGGTTTGCAGACCTCTCTATTCTTCTAAACTATTGACTAGTGATGAATACAGAATCTTTTCGAGTCTGATGCCTTGTAGGATCTCTGTTTATGAAAAGAGTGATGGAAGAGTCTATATATCAAGAATGAACGCAGGAGAGATAGCTGCATCTGCAGGAGGTGTAGTATATGAAGCAATGAATGGAGCTTTTGCAGAGATGGAAGCAATACTAAACGATTTGTTAAAGTAACTTACATTTTAAAGTTTACGAGCTATGAAAGAGTTTTTTTTATTTGGTAAAGCGCAAAACAATAGTTTATTGTCTAGCGCATTGCTGCTTCTTAGAGTTGCAGTTGGTATTTTAATGATAACCCATGGATGGGGGAAACTATCGAATTTTTCGGCAATTTCTGAATCATTCCCTGACCCAATAGGGGTTGGTTCTCAAATGTCTTTAATGTTAGCAGTAGCAGCAGAGTTTTTTGGTTCTATATTGTTAATATTCGGATTCTTGACAAGATTGGTTGTTATCCCTTTAGCGTTTACGATGGCAATTGCTTTTTTTGTAATTCATGCTGCAGACCCACTCCAAGTTAAGGAGCTTGCACTATTTTACCTAATAATTTATATCTTTTTGTTCATGTCTGGTCCTGGGGAATACTCTTTAGACAACGTTTTAAACAAATATATAGGTAAAAAATAACAAACATGTTATAAAATGTTACTATTATAAGTAGGACTTACAATTTGTAACCCTTATTGTGATTAGATTTCATGAAATATTGGAATTTAAAATACCAACCAGAGAGATAATTCCTGAGGAGTTATCTCTCTTTTCTTATTATATTTTGATAACTTAGAAAACGAAAACACTTATAAATAACCTAAACTAATACCGATATGAAAAAACTAGTATTTCTTGGAATAGCGGCCATAGGCCTTGCTTTCTCAACATCTTGCGGCTCTTCTCAGGTAGCACCTGGAGCAGATGAAGTTATTGTTCAAACTTATTGTAGTGGACCTGAATATATGACAAATGCAACAGCATTAAGGTTTTCTGCTATTGGCGCAAGCATGGATCAAATGACTTCTAAAAAGAAAGCTTTAAGCGAAGCTAGAGCAGGATTAGCTGCACAAATTGAAACCAAAGTTAAAGGGATGATCGATAACTATGTAAAATCATCGGAACATCAGAATAACGAAGACCTTACAAAACGTTATGAAGGTCTTACAAGAGAGATTTTAGATCAAACCCTTACTGGAACAAAAGTTATTTGTGAACAGACAACTAAAACTAAAGACGGACAATTCAAAACTTACATCTGTCTTGAGTTGGGTGGTCCAGAAATCTTGTCGTCACTAAATAATAAAATGTCTAAGGACGAGCTCCTCAAAATCGATTACAACTATGAAAAGTTTAAAAAAGTATTCGAAGAGGAGATGGCTAAGAGAGAAAAATAAGATTACATTTTATTTCAATTTAAACTTTCTTTATGGATGAGTCTTCACAGGATAAAATCCATGATGCAGCTTGTCGTATACCCATTTTTAAACATTATGTTGTTCTGATTCTTGCCTTATTCGTGTCAAATCTTGTTTGTCAAAAGGGTCAAGCTCAGAGTACAAATGAAAACAGGTATCCAATTGCCGTCAAATCAATTATACCGAAAGAAGTTTTTGACATATTTGGAACAGACGACACGTTCGTAATCGGGATTTCAGATGCAGCTATGGATTCTGCATCGGGATATGATTTAGCCCTTACTAGAGCTAAAATGATGGCGTCATTGACATCTAATGTGAGTTTGTCAGTGGTTTCAGAGTCTTTTGAAGAGAGTGCCGATAAGTCGATCTCAAAGTATGAAGAGCTTTTTTCTATAAGGCTTAAAGAACACGTCCCATTCAATGTAATTGCGTCGTTTAGACTTTCTAGTGGAGAGACAATAATAATAGCGAAGATTCTTGATAAGTTAGAATCAAAAAAGAGCAGACCTGATAAAATCAATAGTTTTAATTGTGAAATCAGACTCTACCATATCGAAAATATCACTGATCGCAGTCAAAATATTTATCGAACAAGCTATAGGTTGTGTTCAGACGAAGAGTACGAAATGTATTTTGTTAACGGTAAATGGATTGAGTATTGCACCAGGTTTAGAAACAATAAATTAGACAGAAAAACAGAGAAGTACTTTTATTCGACCGAATGGGTCGAAAAAAACAAAATTACAGATACTCATTTAGGGATCAATGTGAATGAAGGTTTGTGGGCTGCTTATATTTACTCTTATTTATGGCAGCTCACTGCCGTTCTGAAAGAGGGAGAGCCCTCTGTAAAGATGATTTCCGATAATTATTCAAAAAAAGCAATCAATCTGAGTAGAACCTCTGAGAAATACACTATCAGCTCAAGGTTGGAGAATTTAATTCTCTCTTCAGATATGATCTATCCGGTAGTTTCATTGAAACAATTAAGTATTGTAAAAAAATGAAAAAAACAATTGGAATCTTACTGACTCTCTCTATGATAATCGTATCGGGAGATCTCTTTTCACAGACATTCGAAGAGTATAAAAAGAGAGAATCGGAGAACTTTAACAAGTTCAAACAACAAGAGGAGGCCTTTATCAAACAGATGATAAAAGAGCAGCAAGAGTATATCGAAAAGGAGGACAAGGCTTTTAGGGAGTTCATGGAAAAAGAGTGGAATTCGTACAAAGCAGATAATCCAAAAGTGGCACCCAAATCGCCCAAACCAGATGTGATCCCAGAATACAAAAAACCAGAAGTTCCAACAAAAAAACCAGTTGATATCATTCCTGTAAAGAGTGTTGTTACTCCAATACCATCAAGGATACCTGTTCTAGCGCCTATTTTAGTAAAACCAACTCAACCTAAACCAGGCTTGCCTGAGATTAAAGTATCATTTTATGGGACAGCAATATGGTTTATGTACGACCCAGATTTTCTGACTGAAATCAATTCGATCAAAAATCAAAATGACATTGCTAAATATTGGGATCATGCAGCTAGAACAGATTACACAATCTTAGTTCAACAACTAAATGAGCAGAAGGCTCTTTTAAATCTCAATGACTTTGCATATTATCTGCTTGTTGATAAATTATCCGATGCTCTATATCCAGGTAATGAAGATGCTCGATTAATAACAAATTGGTTCCTTATGCTTAGATCGGGATATGGAGTGAGAGCTGGATTTGAAAGTAATGAAAAGTTGATATTGTTGTTACCATCGTATAATGTTGTTTATGGAAAGAAGTTCCTAAAAGAGGGTGATAGGTTTTTGTACATTTTTGGGGGCAGCAGTGGACAGAATATAAGAACCTACGATAAAGATTATGCTGGCGCAACAAAAATCATTGATTTCAATATTACATCTCCAATTAATCTTGGCGGCAAACCTTCAAACTTAGTTGTAAATGTTGACCATAATCAAAAGAACTACAACTTGACATTAAGCTACAATGAAGGTTTAAAAGGATTATATAACGACTTCCCACAAATGGAGTTGTCAGTCTATTTTAATGCAGCTGTATCAACAGTAATAAAGGAGTCTCTAGCAGCATCGCTTAAGCCTATTGTAAATGAGATGAATGAAAAAGATGCTGTGGATTTTCTACTAAGTTTTGTCCAAAAAGGCTTTAAATATAAAACAGATGACGACCAGTTTGGAAGAGAAAAGTTCTTTTTTGCAGAGGAGTTATTCTTTTATCCTTTCTGCGATTGTGAAGACAGATCTGTTCTGTTTTCATATTTAGTTAGAGAGCTACTCTCATTAGATGTAATTGGACTTGAGTTTCCTGGCCATATGGCAACAGCTGTTAAGTTTAGTCAACAAATTCCTGGTGATTATGTGAAGTTTCAAAATCAGAGATATACTGTTGCCGATCCAACATACATAGGGGCTCCGAGTGGTTCAACTATGCCTCAATATGAAGGAGTCTCCCCAACGGTAGTTCCTGTTGCTCCTATTAGTCTGTTTGCAGGCGTAGAAAACAAAATTTGGGAAAAATTACAAGATGAGGGATGCCGTCCAGGAAGCAGTGTGAAGAGCATTGTTAAATTAATGGATAATACATATGCAGTAACTGGATACTATGTTGGTAATGCAACATTTGGAGGTATAAAGCTCCCAGATTCCGGTACCCTTAACAGGGGATTCATAGGTAAGATTGATGAGTCAGGCAAAGGGATCTGGGTGCTTCCATATCTTTCAGAGGCCAATACAGTTGGACTAACAGTTACTTCCGAAAAGGAGAAAGTTTATGCAGCTGGTTCATTTAGAAACAACATCTCTATAGGAAATCTTAAAGCAGAGCTTAAAAAGAATAGTCACGATTCATTCATTGCGTGTATCTCTCCTAATGGGACTACAGAATGGATTGCGAGGTTGAATCTTGATACAATACCAGGTACTGCTCCTGTTGCATTCTCAGCAAAATTTAATTCATCGGGAAATAGACTCTCTATGTCAAAAAGCGTAGAGGATGAGAGCTTTAATGGTTATGGCCTTTTTGTAGTTGCTGATGGAGGCTTGTTATACAATGGAATTGTAAATAGAGTCTTCTCCTCAACTCCCGCGAAGCTTGAAACAAGTTATGCCAGCGCTGCAGTAGCTGCAACACCAGAGTTGCTTAAAAAGCAGACTGATGAATTGATAGAGGACAATGCAGACAAGGGTATTGCTGGTCTTATAGCTGCTGTTTTGCTAGTTAAGAACATGGGAGCTACACTTTCTGGAAATGACGCAAGGGCAGCTTTAGACAAGTATAACACATCATTCAGCAAACAATCACCAAATATTTACAAAAACCTCTCTAAGATCAATTTTGTAAAGAATAGTAATGGAGTAATTTCTATTCAGACTGAAAAAGGTAGTGATATCTATTTTGATAAGATAAGAGTTAAGAATAACTCGTCAATCAACATTAATACAACACCTTCTGGAGATGTTAGCGTAGATGTACTTTCAGGAATTTTAGTCGGGAAAATGGTTGTTTGGTACAAGTTGAACTCAGTTAAGCTCTCTAAAAAGTCTGGCGATATGGTTTTTGATTATGACAAAGATCACTCTACAGCCAAAGTCAATATGAGAAAAGATATCCTTCAATAAAATTAAGGAGGTATTTATATGAAAATCAGCAGAATTATACTTGCGTTTATATGGGCTTTATGTATGATTCCTACTCAAACTGGAATTTGTCAAACGCCTGAACTTGTGATTCAAAAGGGACATATTGGGAATGTCAACGATGTAGTTGTCACTCCAGATGGATCATTTGTGCTCACAGGAAGTGATGATTGCACAGTAAAATTTTGGGATTTAAAATCCGGGAAAGAGGTAAGAACGATAGACGTCTTTTCACAACCAGTGAAAAAGATAGCGGTCTCTCCAACTGGAAATGTTTTTGCATGCGGAAGCAATAAAAAGGAGAAAGCATTGAAAATCTTCGAACTTTCAACCTCCAAAGAGTTGATCTCATTGCCAGCTGTAAATGGAGAAATTTTAGATATCAGTTTTAGTACCGATGGATCGAAACTGTTAGCTGTAATCGAGGAGGATGGATTTGTTACAAAAGTACAAGTTTATGACTGGGAAAAAGGCTTGCTTCTAAAATCTCCAGACCTTTCCTCTAATGAGTTTGTAAGGACAGCAAGGTTCGC
>RRZT010488734.1_pt1 | contig 11865 bp, 9 predicted proteins | sample 2165551 | NCBI WGS metagenome assembly RRZT01 (sample SAMN10456910, study PRJNA506462) | wastewater metagenome | biome: wastewater; feature: sludge; material: wastewater sludge; isolation source: wastewater sludge with Escherichia coli K12::gfp cells carrying plasmid... | place: USA: Moscow, Idaho ... | reverse complement strand
TTTTTGAGTACAACGACCTTGGATACCTCCCGGACGGTGTATTCAATTTCTTAGCTCTGCTGGGCTGGTCTCCCAGAAATGGGCAGGAAATTTTTAACAGAGATGAGGCAGTGGAACTATTCGACTTGAGCAATGTAACAAAAAAAGCGGCTGTCCTGGATATCGATAAGCTAAACCACATCAACCAGGAACAAATGAAACTAATGCCGCCAGCAAAACTGCTGGAGGTAATACGCCCATTCTGGAAGCAAAGGGGACTTGATTTAACAGGATTGACCGATGAATACCTCGCATCTTCCCTACTCGCAATGGGCGGCAGAGGACAGACAACTATTCAGCTTGCTGAATACAGTGACTACTTCATCACTTTTGAGGCAGTCAAAGAGCGCTATGATGCCTCTGAAATCAAAGAAGAGCGCCGGCCTGTTCTAAAGAAGTTTTATGGGGAACTTCTTAAATCAGAAAATTGGCGCTCAGCTGCAATGGAGGCTTTCACAAAAGACTGGGTCACCGCTAATGACAGCAGTATGAAAGAGACGGCGACACCTCTGCGTTGGGCTCTGACCGGACGCAAAGTCAGCCCAGGGGTATTTGAGGTGGCAGAACAGCTAGGGCGCGATGAGTGTCGCAAAAGGCTTGAATATTATAACCTGGTTGATTAGCAGCTGCTTTTAAAATACTCGCCTAAAATATAAAAAAATGGAAGCCCCTGCAGGGGCTTCCATTTTAATTTATCCTATGTTTATCTAAGCTTTTTTCTGCTCTTTTCCCCATGAGTCCTTCAGTGAGACAGTAAGGTTAAATATCGGTTTTTGCGCTGTTGATTCTGTATCCGCACAGAAATATCCGTGACGGAGAAACTGGAATTTATCCAAAGGTTCGGCCTTGGCAAGAGAGGGTTCGACAAGGGCGTTTTCTATCACTATATGGGAATTGGGATTCAAATAATCTTTATAATCTTTTCCCTCTTCCATATCCCCCATATTACGAAGAGTGAAAAGATGCCCGTAGATATTCACCTTAGAAGAAACAGCATCGCCCTCCCACGCCCAGTGCAGAGTACCTTTAATCTTACGTCCATCAGGGGCGTCTCCGCCTCTGCTATCCATATCAACTATGCAACGAAGTTCAGTAACCTCGCCGTTTTCATCTTTAATGACATCTTTACACTTAATGATATAGGCATATTTGAGACGCACCTCTTTATCTGGTGCAAGACGGAAAAAGCCCTTAACCGGCTCTTCCATGAAGTCGTCTCTTTCTATATAAACAGTTTTGCCCATTCTGACAGTACGGCATCCAGCTTCCGCATCTTCAGGGTTATTTTCAGCAGGAAGTTCATCAACAAAATTGTCGGGCCAGTTTTCTAGCACAACCTTCAACGGGCGAAGCACAGCCATTCCTCGTACAGCCGTTTTGTTAAGCTCTTCTCTTAGGCAATGGTGCAAAAGCTCGACTTCCACCATGCTGTCAGCTTTGGCGACGCCTATCTCTTTGCAGAAGCGTCTGATGGAAGACGGTGTATAGCCCCTCCGTCTAAAACCGCATATTGTCGGCATTCTTGGGTCATCCCATCCGGAGACAATCCCCAGAGAGACAAGCTCCAATAACTTTCTCTTGCTCATAACAGTATAAGTGATATTCAGACGTGCAAACTCGTACTGATGAGGTGTGTGAGGCGTGCTGACATTCGCAATGAACCAGTCATACAAAGGACGATGGTCTTGGAATTCCAACGTGCAGATGGAATGCGTTACACCCTCTATCGCATCTTCAAATCCATGAGCGAAATCATACATAGGGTAAACGCACCACTTCGAACCGGTCCGATGGTGTTCACGCTTGAGGATACGATATATAATCGGGTCTCTCAAATTAAGGTTATTACTCGCCATATCTATTTTAGCGCGAAGAACACAGCTGCCTTCTTCAAACTCACCGTTTGTCATCTTTGAAAAAAGTTCAAGGTTTTCTTCCGGAGTGCGCTCGCGATAGGGGGAGTCAACTCCGGGTTTTGTAAGAGTGCCCCTGTTTAAGCGTATTTCTTCGGCGTCTTGGTCATCCACATAAGCCTTTCCGGCTGCGATCAATTCAAGCGCCCATTTGTGAAACTGGTCAAAATAGTCTGATGAATAACAGAGCTTTTCCCATTCAAAACCAAGCCATTTGACATCATTTTCTATTGAGCGGACATATTCCGTCTCTTCTTTTGCTGGGTTGGTATCATCAAAGCGCAAATTGCACTTACCGCCAAACTGCTCTGCCAAACCAAAATTCAGGCATATAGACTTTGCGTGCCCAATATGCAGATATCCGTTTGGTTCCGGCGGGAACCTAGTTACAATTGACTTTACTGCGCCGCCGTCAATATCTTTTGTTATAATTTCTTCAAGAAAATTTAAGCTCTTTGTCTCTCCAGCCATTCCATGCGAACCCCCATATTTAATAAACTATCTTATTTTTCTCTACCTAACTTATGTATTCTAACATGCAGAACACGCAAGAGAACATTACCTTTTGATATTATGCAAAAATCAATAGGCGGCATTCTCTGCTGAGACAACCATAATTCCTATCAGAATCATAGACGATGCCGCAGCCGTAAGTATCCACACGATCTTATCAGAGAGAACAGGTGGTAAATAATCTGTCAATTTATCATACAGCTTCCAGCACAACGGAACAACAGTTACCCTCACAATAATAGCCGTAAACCAAAAACTCACAAAAAGAGCTATCTGCGACAACCATGGCACAGATTTGACAGCAGGTCCGGCAGTAAAAGAGCTCGTTGGAAAAATAATATTAACGACAAGTGCTACTATGACAAAAGAGCGGAAAAGCGACCATATCTCTGACAGGAAACGAGGCAATCCCCTAAATTCAGGCAATTCATCAGCGTCAAGAAGCACAACAGAACAATCCTCGGAATGAGGAAGCTGGGAAAATATCACAAACAAGAATAACACAACACCTAGATACAGCGGCAACGAAGCGGCGGAAGCGACCGCGCTTGAGAGCGTGCTAATGCTAAATACGTCAGACACAGAGCCAACAACATCAGCATAAGCGGCCAGCATCACAAAAAAGAGCACCACCGACATCACAAGCCTGACTGTGTTGGATATTTGTTTCCTTGCGCGTAAAGATGAGGCAGGAGAGCTAAGAGAGTAAAACACAATAACCATCAGCACATCAGAAAGCAAAAAAAACTGAATAATTTGCAGCAAATCAGCGCCATTACTCAAAATAGGGGTAAAAGTAAAAAAGGGGATTGCCGCACAGACCGGAAGCAAGGCTGCAAAAGCTAATATGGGGCCATATAAGAGCAGCGTCACTGCAGTGTCAGGCAGCAGAATCTTTTCCCTGTAAAGGGAAGACAACCTTGTTATCGGGAGCCGCAATCTTGCCATTCTCGCCAGCGGCTTACTATCGTTGGCGAACAACATAGAAGAAAGAGCCTCAGCAGCGATAGCAATCCCCAAAGTAACGCAGATAAAAAGCCACGCAAAAAAATATTCAGTTAAAAACATCAAGAGGTTCAGCAAATTCTACACACCCCATATCCACTAAAGGAAAATAGCAACAGCAAAGAAAAGCGTCAAAATGATAATACCGCAAATTCTAGCCGCCGGAAGGTCTAACCACGGCTTCACGCAAGCGTCCACAATAACAAACAGCATACGGCAGACATCAGACGTATGAGGAAGATGTTCCTCCTCATTTTTACGGTTTTTACGCAAATAAGTGACCGTATAACTGCGATTTCCTGCAGGAAGACGCAACAGTAACAAATAGAGCGCAGCGGCGGAAAAAACAAAAAGGAAAAGCCATGCGGAAAAATTCCAAGTAAAATAGCCTGTGGTGAGGTTAAAGATCATTTTGCTTCTCCTTCTTGCATAAGCGTACTAACAATTTGTGTTCTGTTCATTAAAGTATTTACAGCCGGAGAGATACCCTTATCAAAAAACGCGCCTGGAGCGAATGACGTAACAGCGATAACCATCATAATAACCGAAAGCGGCAAAGCGATATTAACCTCGCTGATGCGTGAACTTTCGGGTCTGTCAATTTTAACTTCGAACATCACGCCGGCGATATATTTTACACTGTAAACTAATATCGCAAGCGATATGGCAAAAACAAAAATCATCAGCGGCGAACTGAACTCATTGGCAGCACGAAATAGAAACTGTTTAGCGGCAAAACCGGCAAAAGGTGGAAGCCCGCCGATCACACCAACAACGACAACTAAAGACACGGCAGTAAAGGGCATCCGTGAATATAGGCAGCCATAATGCCACCTTTCATGCCCGTCTTCAACATTTTTTAAGTTGACGCAAAGGATGGAAAGAGCCGCAGAAAGAGGTAAATACAGCATCCAAATAGAAACCATGCTCTCAATAGAGCTGACGCCATATTTTGCCATTGACTCAGCTAAGTACGTACCGTTCAGGCTCAGACCCAGAGTGATAAGCATTAGAGACTTAAGGTAAAGCTCCATCTTTTCAGTAAAGCTGACAGGGTCATAGCTGAGCGGAGTCAACAACAACGATGAACAAAGCCCGAGAAGCCCCAATAACAAAAACAGAGCCGGTATTTTTTCAAGTCCTGGCATAGAGCCATACAGTGAAAAAATTACTCTGAAAATCACGAAAAAAGCAGCCTGCGCTCTTATGCCGAAAAAACAACGACAGGAAGAATCCGTCACATAAGCAGAATTTTTAAGAAAAAGGAATAACAGAGGCACAACAAGTAAAATAAAGGCCAGCAACTCCTGCGGTCCCGATACCATTCTGTTTGAAAGTATCGCGATGTTGTCAGTGGAATACTTATCCATCAAAATGGCCGTTCCGGCAAAAAACATCATCAGCAGCAGTACTCTGGAAGAATAATACCACATTGATCGCTTCAAATCTTTCGTTCCGGAAGGAACCCCTCTGTATAGGCCAGACGCCCCTACCTGCCCAAATAAAATAAACAGCAATAATGCAGCCAGCCCGTTAGAATAGAAAATTCCCTGTATACCGCAAAGTGTCAGCATAAAAAAAGCAGCCTTTGTAGGAGACAGTAAATTCTTCCGGTCGGTGAGAGCTGCTAGCGCAGCCGAAAAAGCAACCAACCCCATCATTACCGCTGACAAAGCGCCAATAGCGTCAATTTGCAGCAACGCTCTTATCTTACTTTCTCCGCCGATAGTATTTGTCCAGCCATTACTGCTCAAAATATAAAAAACGGTGCCTTTCTCCGTAAAGTTCAGCCACACCAGTAATGTCATAGCAACATTAACGGTAAAAACGGCAAGAAAAACTATCCGCAGAACCCGATCCTTCAACTTCACAACTCTGCCGGTTTTGTTCCTGATAATTCGGTGATAAAGACGTAAAGCAAAAATTATCATAGATACCGCAAACGGCAGCAGCAAACTCAAAAACGGAACAGGCAGCGAGGCTATACTATTTATAATACCCATATTTTCACCTTATTACTTTCAAATAGTCAGAGGTAACCAAATAACAACAAAATGAATTATGATTACAGATTTTCCGATATGCACTATCATTCAATAGTACAATAAGGACACGGCTATTAGTGTACCAGATAATACAAAATTTAAAACGTGGCAATTGCACATAAAATTAGAAAGACATTCACTGCAAGACTTGCAATATCACACTGCGTCATTTTAAGTTGAATCCGACTCATGATCACTCGCTTTATATAAGAGCTGGGTTGCACATGAAACAACGAAAAGATGTACGCTATACAAAACCAGGCTTATTGCATTTGGAATATTTTGAATTCCCGATTTATTTTTTACTAATATGCTAAAATACTGTTAAATAAAGACGCAAAAATATCTTAGTTTTTGCTTGTCTTTATAACAAATCTTAAAAATGGAGATGGATAATATGCGGGGAAAAGAAAAATTGCCACTGATATGGAAAATTTCCATGGGTTTCATAATTGGTATAGCACTCGGTTTTATAATTGGTCCAATGGCTTCAACTTCAGCCTTTACTGCAAACATCTTGTTGCCTGGACTCGACCTCATAGGAAAAATATTCCTATCATTACTTAAGATGCTCATCGTACCGCTTGTATTTTCCAGCATCATCATGGGAGCAGCTTCCATTGGAGATCCTAAAGTCCTCGGTCGTATTGGCGTCAAAACAGTTGCTCTATATCTCTCAACAACTGTTGTAGCCATCGTCTTTGGGCTATTTCTCGGCAATATCATTCAACCCGGCTTGGGACTGGACATCACAGGAGCCTCAGGTGATGTGAAGAGCGGTGCCACAATTGTAGAAACCATACTGAACATCTTTCCTTCAAACCCACTGATGGCTCTCGTCAACGGTGTTATGCTCCAAGTAATAGTCTTTGCGCTCTTCCTTGGCGTCAGTGCTACCCTCATTGGAGAAAAAGGCAAGAAGTTCCTGGAATTCAACGAATCACTAGCTGAAATAATGTATAAAATGACCGCTATTGTTATGAGTTTTGCACCATACGGTATTTTCGCTTTAATTGCAGTCACCGCGGCAAAATATGGGCCGGCAGTGCTTGCTCCGTTCGCAAAAGTAATTTTTGCCGTTTACCTAGGTTGTTTCCTGCAAGCAATTGTCGTCTACTCCGGACTGGTAACACTATTTACTAAAAAATCGCCGTTATGGTTCTTCAGCGGAGTCAAAGAGGCGATGCTGGCGGCGTTTGTCACTCGCTCCAGCTCAGGGGTGCTACCCATTTCCATGGCAAACGTACAGAAAAACCTAGGAGTCTCAGAGAAAGTTTCTTCCTTTGTTCTCCCATTGGGGGCCACTATCAACATGGATGGAACCGCTCTCTACCAGGGCGTCTGCGCACTCTTTGTGGCACAGGCATTCGGTATTGATCTTACATTTCAGGCCCAAATAGGTATACTTATAACAGCAACGCTAGCTTCAATAGGCACAGCGGGTGTTCCCGGAGCAGGCTTAATCATGCTTTCCATGGTGCTAACGTCTGCAGGACTGCCCATTGAAGGAATCGGGCTTGTCGCAGGTATAGACGCAGTACTTGATATGGCAAGAACCTGCATTAATGTCACAGGCGATATGTGCGTATCAACGGTTGTCGCAAAATCAGAGGGTGAAAAGTTCTGAACAGAACCAGCAAGCTTGGACTACAGAAGATAAAATATATAAACATCTGCCTACATAAATAAACAAGGAAGAGCCTTAGCTCTTCCTTGTTGTTTATATGGAACCAGGCTTTAATGTCCTCTGTATAGCGCGGAGAGAGGGGCGCGCCAATACCATGTAAAGCACTGATGTCCTGTGGTAAAACTTTTTTGCTATTTACGATAAAATTAGAACGTAAGATATTCAGGTCTATGCCATGATCTGCCTTTACAACTGCCTACAGCACATTTTTCAACACTGCAGCCATCTTTCCACAAAATATCAGAAACAGCCTTAAGAGCAAACAAAGTAAAAGCGCTCGCGGCTACTGCCATTATTGTCACCAAAATCATCTGTCCATCCATCACACAGACACCTCCATTTTTATTTGCCTTATGGGCGGTATTGCTTTCTAAATAAAAGGATATAATATATCTATACATAAGTAAAACAACTATATTTTATATGTGACATAACAAATAATTATGAATTGGAGGCCAAAAGATGGACATCGGCAAGTACGAAGTATTTCTCAAAGCTGTGGAAAGCGGCAGTCTTACAAAAACTGCAGAGAGCCTTGGCTACACTCAGCCAGGCATAAGCATCATGATAAAAAAACTCGAAGAAGAATGCGGGTTCGCTCTTTTTCACAGAATGAAAAACGGCGTGGAAACAACGGATGAGGGGAAAATAATGATCCCCATTATCCGAGAACTGGTAAACTGGCACCAACAGTTTTATCAGACAGCGGCAATGCTTAACGGCCTGCAAATCGGCACAATTAAAATCGCCAGTTACTCCAGCATGTCTTACCACTGGCTGCCCAAAATTATCAGCAACTTCAGCCGCGACTTCTCGAAAATTGAGATTGAAGTAATCGAAGGTGGAGTTACAGAAATAGAAAAGTGGCTCTCGGAAAAAAGCATCGACATCGCCTTCTTAACAAAAAGGAAGGGGCAGAACTTTGACACCGTTCCGCTAAAAGAAGACCGCGTTTTGGCCGTACTGCCGCCCTCAAGAAAAAACGACGCAGTAAAGGCCTTTCCGCTTGCCGCATTCAAAGACGAACGTTTCATCGTCTCTGCCAGCTACTATGACAACGACTGCTACAGCGTAGTGGAAGAATTTCAGCGTCTATACGGAGAAATGCCCAACAAAAAAGTATCCGCTACAGACCCATACACAGTCATATCCATGGTCGAAAACGGGCTGGGAATAAGCGTCTTACCGGAGCTGATACTAAAAAGACGCAGCGAAAACGTCATCACCTTACCCATCGACCCGCCCTTCAGCAGAACAATCATCATGCCAGTCCCCTGCATGGAAACCTGCTCTCCAGCAACACAAAAATTTATCGGTTACGTCAAAGATTTTTGCAAAAAGGAAAAAGAATAGTCACTGTAGAGAATGCTTCACAATCGCCAAAGATAAACATAACCTCTTTTGCAAGCGGCGCTTATGTTTGCCAATGGTGATATATTGCTGAGTTGGAGCGGGTAATTTAATAGTTTTACGGTATTAGGCGCAGGTCAGTATTGTTTGATGTTTATGTTTGAAGCTTACAATTTACGTTTTGTTTGCGCTAAAGCAAAAAAAATAGGGAGACCCGAAAGTCTCCCTAAAAACTACTAAATGGTCACAACTTAGCATTAAAATGGCGCGCCGGACAAGATTTGAACTCGTAACCTTCGGATCCGTAGTCCGATGCTCTATCCAGTTGAGCTACCGGCGCGTGTTGCGATTTTGTGGCGGTGAGGCAGGGATTTGAACCCTGGAGGGAGGTTTGTGCCCCCCTACCCGCTTAGCAGGCGAGCGCCTTCAGCCTAGCTCGGCCACCTCACCAACAGGAGATATTTTATAACGCATTGCTTTGTTTGTCAACACTTTAAAACTTTATTAGTTCGATTTTTTTCAGTGCTGAACTATTTTTTGTCATCGGACTTGACTTCAGATGCCGCTGCTGGGAATATTGCCGCATCTGTGATTTTGATGTTCGCCCTTGCTATTAACGACTGATAGAACTCACTCTGTTTTTCTTGAGCCTTCTGCCCCTTAATTGCGTTTCTGACGTCCGCACTTACTTCACTAAAAGGAAGAACTTTTTCTGACGCAGCCCCGCGCTTTATGACTATCATCGCATTCGTCTCTGTTATGTTAATGAGGGGTGAGACTTTGTTGATTTCCAGAGTTTTAATCTTTGCCAGAGCGGGGCTCTGCTTCATCATCTGTTCTGTTACGACAATTGGTTTGTCGTATGGCGTTGAGGACTCAATATCGTTTTTGTGTTCTGTAATGATTTTATCCCATTTTGCACCGTCAGCAATGGCTTTCTGCGCAAGTTTTGCCGCATCGTTGTTCTTAAATGTGGCAACGTTGACGGAGATACCGGCAGGCTGTTTGTAGAGGAAGTTCTTTGCGGCATCATAGAAGGCGTTTGCTTCTTTGTCTGTTACATTGATGTCCGCCGTGACAGATTCCATAAGTTTCTGCTGAGAGAGCTGGTTTTTTATGTCTTCTTTTACCTGTTTCTCGGTAATTCCGGAGCGTTCGAGATAAGCTTTGAATTCTTCTCTCGTCGGGTAGTTGTCCATTATTTTGACATATTCGGCATCAACTTCATCTTTGTTTACGTCAATGTTTCTGTTCTTTATTTCTTTGTTCACTTCATCTTGTATTACCAAACTGTCAAGAACCGCTTTTCTAAGTATTGGAAGGTCAGCGGATGTGATGTCCTTCTGGTTGTACTGGTCTGCCATCTTGCCGATCCCATTTTCTATCTGTGAACGCATGATGTTCTTACCGTTAACTTCCGCCACGGGATAGTCCTGCGTACCACCGCTGTTGCGGTTGCCTGATCTAGAATATAGTCCGTATCCGGCAAAACAGGATAGGACAAACAAAACTATTACTGTGGTCATAATAACTTTAACGTGCTCTCTCATAAGTCTCAACAAGGATAATCGTCCTCCTTCAATAGTGGAACCCAGTGCCGCATAAAGCAACCATGTTATGATACGACAGAGCCCTTTACATGTCAAAGCAATAGCGGTTCGAATTTTTTTAACGCTGCCAGTTTTTGCGCTAAGTAGCTGCGTGACACAACATGAGTTTGCCTCATATCTTTATCTAATTGCGCCTTTAATTGCTCTATTCCAGAGAATTTAATTTCTTCCCGATTGCGCTTAATTAGAAATATTGTGATGTTTTTCCCGTATAAGTTACCCGAGTAGTTGATAATGTGAGCCTCACAACGCATTGCCCTTGTGCCTTCAAATGTCGGATTGTAACCAATGTTGACTGCGGCTGACATCCATTCTCCGGCTATAAATACCAGTGCCGCATAGCTTCCCCTAGCCGGGTATATTTTACCGCTTTTAAGCATTATATTCGCAGTAGGGTATCCGAAGCCGTGTCCTCTTGAGTCTCCTGTAACAACTTTGCCGCTTATAATAAAGGGGTAGCCCAGCATTTCGGAGGCTTGTTCCATCTTTCCGCGCAGAATGCAGTCTCTGATGGAAGTACTGCTGACAGTGTTTCCGCGCAGTTTATATGATTCTACAATATCAAGGCTCCAGTTTTTTTGGGAGCATATTTCTGCCAGCACTCCTGTGTTGCCGCTGCGCCCTCTGCCAAAGAGAAAATTTTCCCCTACGACAAGCCCGTTGATTATTCTATGCGCCGCTATCATCGATATAAATTCCACCGGTGTTAATTCAGCAAAGGCATGGGTAAAAGGAATTTTGACTATTTCAGGGATTTCCATGTATTTTGTGAGTATATCGCGTTCTTCGGCAGTAAAGAGCAGCCGGAAGTTCTCCTTGTTAAAAAGCTGCTGCGGATGGCCGTCAAAAGTGATCACCCCCCACGCTGTTTTTGTCTTTTCGGCACGCGACGCCGCCGTTTTTAGGAGCTGTCTGTGTCCTAAATGAAATCCGTCAAAAGCGCCTAGGGCGTATATCATTGACCATTACCCCTATCACCGGTAATAATGTTGACTTCTGGCATCAATTCGAAACTTCCGCTGCTGCGGGAGAGCCTGCATATCGAGAAGAAGCTTTCCGAGGAAACAGTTACATTTTCCGTTGAGGAAGAGTAGAGAGGAAAAGATTCTCTTTGCATTTGGGAAAGCATCACGCCCTGTCCGTTAGCTAGTCTTTTAAAAGCATAGTCATCAGCAATGTATGACATGCATGAGCCTACTACACTACGTACAGGAAGAATGATGCTGCTTAGTTCTTTGAATCTCATTGATGAGATATCATCAAATGATACGGCATTGTCTGATGAGAACATGCCGCAGCCAACTCTCTTGAGCTTGCATACATGTCCTGCGGAACAAAGTCTACGGCCTAGGTCACGTGCGAAGCTGCGGATGTAAGTCCCTTTACGGCAGTTAATTCTAAAACTCACACAACCTTGGCTGTCTATAGAGCTTGTCCGCTCTACGGACTGAAAAAAGACGGGTTTAGCTGATATTTCTACATCACGGCCATCTCTTGTCAGTCTATGAGCTCGCTCCCCATCAATGTGTACAGCGGATATGGAAGGAGGTGTCTGCATCCTCCATCCCATGAATCCGTGCAGTACCCAATCAATGTTACTATCGGTAATATGCTCCCATGGCGATATTTTTTTTATTTCTCCGGAAGCGTCATCGGTGGTTGTTTCGCTGCCAAATTTAATGGTTGTCTCATAGCACTTCGGC
>RRZT012969599.1_pt1 | contig 11866 bp, 11 predicted proteins | sample 2165551 | NCBI WGS metagenome assembly RRZT01 (sample SAMN10456910, study PRJNA506462) | wastewater metagenome | biome: wastewater; feature: sludge; material: wastewater sludge; isolation source: wastewater sludge with Escherichia coli K12::gfp cells carrying plasmid... | place: USA: Moscow, Idaho... | reverse complement strand
CCGCCGCCGGGTGCAGCGCGTAACGGGCCTCGGCGCCCCACCACGCCACCAGGCCACCATACCGCGCCCGCCGCCGCCAGGCAGAGCGGGCGCCTTCCTACAGTCGGCCGGCGCGGCGCGGCCCACACTGCAGGCCATGTTGCCACCCTTGCAGTCACCGACCATGACCGTCACCCGCCGCTTTCTCATCGCCGGCCTGGGCGCCAGCGCCTTCACCGCCCTGCCCGCCTGGGCCCGCCAGGGCGCCGCGCAGGCGGCCGCCGACACGCTCGACTTCGACGCCTTCAACGCCGCCACCGACACGCCCGCGCTCAGGATGGGCAGCCGCGGCGCCGCCGTGACCCGCGCGCAGATCCTGCTCGACCGCGCCTGGTTCTCGCCCGGCGAGATCGACGGCGCCTTCGGCCGCAACATGCAGCGCATGGTCCGCGCCTACCAGCGGTCGAACAGCCTGAAGGAGACCGGCAGCGTCGACGCCGCCACCTGGCAGTCGCTGCGCGAGGCCAGCGCCGAGCCGCTGCTGACGCGCTACACCATCACCGAGAAAGACGCCGCCGGCCCGTTCGAGAAAACGCCCGCCGACATGGCCGAGCGCGCCAAGCTCAAGGCGCTGGTGTACGAGTCGCTGGACGAGGCCATTGCCGAGCGCTTTCACGTCAACCCCGCCTATCTGAAGCGCCTGAACGGCGGCAAGGCGCTGGCCGCCGGCACCGAGATCGTGGTGCCCAACGTGCTGGACAGCAAGGCGCCCACGCGCGCGTCGCAGAGCATCGAGATCGACAAGGGCGAACGCGTGCTGTTCGTGCTGGACAGCGACGGCAAGCCCGCGGCGGGCTTTCCCATCAGCATCGGCAACGAGATGAACGACCCGCTGCCGATCGGCCAGATGGCGATCAAGAACGCGGTCGACATGCCCAGCTTCACCTACAACCCGGCGATCCTGAAGAATGCACCGAAGGATGCCGCCAAGGTCGAGATCGCCGGCGGCCCCAACAACCCCGTGGGCACCATCTGGCTGGGCCTGACCAAGCCGCACTGGGGCATTCACGGCACGCCCGAGCCGGCCAAGGTGGGCCATTCCGAAACCAACGGCTGCATCCACCTGACCAACTGGGACGCCGAGCGCCTGGCCAAGGTCGTCAAGGTGGGCGCCAAGGTCGACGTGCGGCCCTGAGCGCGGCGGCCATCACGCGGAGCCCACCCGCTTGCCACCGAACACACGCCGTCGCCCGCCGGGCTGGCGCCAGGCCCTGGGCTGGTTCGCCGTGCTGGCCGCGCTGCTGCTGGGCGCCAGCTGGGCGCTGCGGCAGGCTGATCGGCCACTGATCCGCGCTGCCGACCCCGCGCCGACAGCCAGCCGCGTCCAGGCGCCGGCGCCATCGGTTCGTCCGCCCGAAGCCAGCGCACCTACACCGCCCGCCGTGCCTGTGCCCGCGAGCCGCGTCCAGCCCGCGCCGACAGCCGCCGCGCCCATCATCCTGGCCGCCAGCGATGGCGCCAAGGCCCGCGCCGACACCGCCGCCGAAGCCGCGGCGCAGGCCGCGCAGCAGGCGGCGCGCGCCGGCGATCCGTCACCCCAGGACACGGCCCGGCTGGCAGCGCGGCGCCTGACGCTGCCGGTGCAGGGCATCGCCGCCCACCAGCTCACCGACACCTACACCGACGCCCGCGCCAACGGTGCGCGCAGCCACGACGCCATCGACATCATGGCGCCCATCGGCACGCCGGTGCTGGCGGTGGAAGACGGTCGCATCGCCCGCCTGTTCTTCAGCCAGGGCGGCGGCGGCATCACCATCTACCAGTTCGACCCGGGCGAGGAATTCGCCTACTACTACGCCCACCTCGACCGCTACGCCGACGGCCTGCAGGAAGGCCAGGCGGTGAAGCGCGGCCAGCTGATCGGCTACGTGGGCAGCAGCGGCAACGCCAGCCCGCAGGCACCGCACCTGCACTTCGCCATCTTCAAGCTGGGGCCGAAGAAGGAATGGTGGAAGGGCGAGGCGCTGAATCCGTACCCCGTGCTGCGCGGGCCTTGAAGCCGTTTCGCGTGCCAAACCTCAGCTTTTGACGGGGTGACGCCATGACTTCGCCGCTGCGCGGCGTGATGACGAAATGACGTCAGTGATGCGCGGAATGCCTCGCCCTGGGCTGGCGTCATGGCGGCGCAGCCGCCGTCATCGAAGCGCAGCGAGGTCATTTCGTCGTCGCATCGCGCGCCAGCAGCCATCTTTTTTTGAACGCGAAACAAACAGTATGAGGCTGAGGCGCGGCGCCGTTGTGCGTCGCGCAGCGGCCCGGTCGGCGCTGGCGTCATGCCATTGCTGCCTCGACACGTGAACATTCGTCATCCCGGCGCAAGCCGGGATCCATGTCCCCGTGCGCACGCCGCCTGGATTGCAGGCTTGCGCCGGAATGACGACATGGATGTCGGTTCGCTCTGGACATGGCACAGCGGCACGGCGCCACCCCAGCGCGCGCAACCGGCCGGTGGCGCCACCGACATCACCGCCCGCGTGCTGGGCGAACAGCTGTCCAAGCGCCTGGGCCAGCCCTTCGTGGTCGACAACCGCGGCGGCGCCGGCGGCATCACCGGCACCGACGCCGTGGCCAAGGCCGCGCCCGACGGGCACACGCTGCTGGTCTCGCTCAGCACCTCGATGCTGATCAACCAGTACCTCTACACCAAGATGCCCTACAACCCGATGACCGACCTGGCGCTGATCAGCCAGCTGGCCACGGCGCCGGTGGTGCTGGCCGTGCACCCCAGCGTGCCGGCCAAGACCGGGCCCGAGCTGCTGGCCTGGGTGAAGGCCAACAAGGGCAAGGTGGCCTACGGCTCGTGGGGCGTGGGCTCGTACGCGCACCTGGGCGGCGCCGCCATGAGCCTGGCGCAGGACGCCGACATGTCGCACGTGGCCTACCGCGGCGAGGCGCTGATGCTGCAGGACCTGATCGGCGGGCAGATTCAGATGGCCTTCACCAGCGCGCTGTCGGCCAAGCCGCACGCCGACGCCGGCAAGCTGCGCCTGGTGGGCGCCACCGGCGACACGCGCATGGGCGTGCTGTCCAACCTGCCCACGCTGGCCGAGCAGGGCCTGAAGGACGACGCCTACCGCATCGTCGGCTTCGTCGGCCTGGGCGGCCCGGCCAAGCTGCCGCCGGCGCTGATCGAGCGCATCAGCACCGAGGTGCAGGCCGTGATGGCCCTGCCCGAGGTGCGCGAGCGCATCGTCAGCATGGGCTTCACCCCCGTGGGCGGCACGCCGGCGCAGTTTGCCGCTGTCTACAAGCGCGATGCGCCGATCTGGGAAAAGCTGGTCAGGCAGTCGGGCGCCAAGGCGGACTGAGCCTGCCGCCGCTGCCCACGCCGCCTGCGCCACCCGCCGGGCGGCGTTTTTTTTGCCCGGCAGGCGTGCGCGGTCAGCGGTGTTGTGGGAGCGGGCTTGCCCGCGATGGGGCGTCTCGTCGCAACCAACGCTTGATCGCGGGCAAGCCCGCTCCCACACACACCTTTGGCGTCCACCCCGCGCGCTGGCGCGCCCCCCCGGCGCCCGGCCGCCGTGACAGACCGATGCTGCAGGGGGGGGACTTGTCAAATTTTTCTGATGGCACAAATTGGCTTAAGCGCCCATCCATCGGGCGCCAGAAGCTACTAATTCAGGACTGCCACCCCGCACTAAATCGCTATCGCCTGATTCAGCCCAATTCCCGATCAAAACAGCCAGAAATCCGTCATTCCGGCGAAAGCCGGAATCCAGGCGGCGTGTGCCAGAACACCCGGCTCGCGGCTTTCGCCGGGATGACGGTTGTTCACGTTTTGAAGTGGAAGCGGATTCAGCCCCTCACAACCCCGCCGCGCCCACCCAGGCCGCCGCGCAGCCCGGCTGGGCGTCGCAGGCGGCGTCCAGCGCCTCGATCGGCTCGTCGGCGAACAGCACCTGCACCGGCTTGTCGCCGTGCGGCTTCCACGCGGTCTGCGTCATCAGCCACTTCTGCACGAACTCGGCCACGGTGGCGCGCGCGGCCTCGCGCTGGCGCGCCAGCATGGGCGCGGTGGCGGCCTTGCGCGCCAGCGAGGCGGTGATCGACCGCTCCAGCGCCGCCAGCTGCTCCGGCCCGGTGAACAGCGACCACAGGCCGCGCGATTCCTTCTCGATGCGCGCGGTGTCGATGGCCACCGGCAGCGTGGGCTGCAGGCGCGGCGCGATCACGCGCACGCTGCCGTCGGGGCGCACGCTCACGCGCCATTCGGGCGCCAGATCGACATGGCTGCGGTAATGCGCCGGCACGCGGATGCGCGAGAAGGTGCTGCCCACGGGCACGCCCAGCACGTCGTGGTCGCGCGAGACCTCGAAGGTCTCCACCTGCTTCAGCTCGGCCACCTCCAGCCGCCCGCCGGGCGTGCGCAGCACCACCGCCTCGCCCACGGCCTGCGCCAGCGGGGGCGGCGCCGGCGGCTGCGCACGCCACAGCCACCAGCCCAGCAGCGCGTTGGCCAGCAGGCTGAGCACCAGCCAGTGGCGGCGACGGCGGGGCGCGGGCGAGGGCTGGGCGGGGGGCGTTTCAGGGCTCAAAACGGTTCACATCCTTGCTGGATTATCAAAAGGTCTCCGATGCCGCGCGGACCGCATCCGCGAGTGTGGGAGCGGGCTTGCCCGCGATCAAGCGCTTGTGGCGACGAGGCGCCGCATCGCGGGCAAGCCCGCTCCCACAACGCTGTGTTGCGGATCAAGCATCCTGTGGGTTTGGCGGCCCAAAGGGGTTGGTGCCGCGCGGCGCGCAATGGTTCAGGCGCGGTGGCGCCTATCATGCCCCGGTCATGCGCGATGCTATCCACATCACCGACCTCGAAGCCGCCATCAACCACTGGCGCGCCCGCCAGCCCGCCACCGGCGCCGCGCTGGCGCCCGAGGTGGCGGCCCTGGCCGAGGTGTACGGCCAGCTGGTCTACGCCCGCCAGACCGAGGCCGACGCCACGCGCCTGCCCGCCGCCGCGCGCGCCGCCTGGCTGGCCTGGTACGCCACCACGCCCGACGCGCCCTGCATCGCCATCTGCTCCACCGCGCAGGGCGACGCGGTGTGCAAGGGCTGCGGCCGCACCGAAGGCGAAGTGCAGCACTGGCCCGCGCTGAGCCCCTTCGCCAAGCGCGCCGTGTGGCGCCGCATCACGGCCGAGGGCACGGCCTGGCGCTTCAACCGCTACGCCGACCGCGCCCGCGAGGCGCCGGCGCCCGGCCCGTCGCACGATGGCGGCACCGGCCGGCCCGCCGGCTGATCCTTTTTTGATAGCTGCCTGCGCTTGCCCAGCAAGCGTCGCAGCCCAATTTGACTTGAAACAAGACGCCTGGGCGACTTGCCGCGCCGCGCGGACGGTGGTTTAATCGCGCGTTCCGAAGGGGAGTAGCTCTCCCGCCGCCCACCCCGGGCGGCCCTCGTCCGGTCGTCAATACGAAGCCCTTCTGCCCTGGCAGACCGCGGCTTCCGGCCCGTCGGGCAGGCGCAGTCCGCTGCATCGCCTGCCGAGCAAGACCTTCGATCAACCCCGTCTGGCGAGGCTGGTCGAAAGCGTCCGGGTCTGCCCGCTGTCTGCCCCCCGTGGCTGCAGCGCGTGTGTCCCCTGAGTGTGCGCTGGCGCCCGGCCACGGCCATGGCGGGTTTTCATCGACCCGTGCCCTGCCCGGCACGCACTTCGGAGCCTTGTTTCTCATGGAACTGTTCTCAACCGCCTGGTGGTCCGCGCTGATGGCCATCATCCTGATCGACCTGGTGCTGGCCGGCGACAACGCCATCGTCATCGCCCTGGCCGCGCGCAACCTGCCCAAGCACCTGCAGAAGAAAGCCATCATCTGGGGCACCGTGGGCGCCATCGGCGTGCGCACGGCGATGACGCTGATCGTGGTGTGGCTGCTCAAGATACCCGGCCTGATGCTGCTGGGCGGCGTGGGCCTGCTGTGGATCGCCTACAAACTGATCGCCGACCAGGGCGGCGAGGACGAAGGCCACGGCCCGGGCGCCACCACCTTCTGGGGCGCCATGAAGACCATCATCATCGCCGACGCGCTGATGGGCATCGACAACGTGCTGGGCGTGGCCGGCGCGGCGCAGGGCGCGATGGACCTGGTGGTGCTGGGCCTGCTGATCAGCGTGCCGATCGTGGTGTTCGGCTCCACCATGGTGCTGAAGCTGGTGGAGCGCTTCCCCATCATCATCCAGCTGGGCGCGGCGGTGCTGGCCTTCACGGCGGCCAAGATGATCGTGAACGAGCAGCTGCTGTCGGGCATCTTCGGCCCGCGCGAGGCGCCCGAGCAGCTGCTGCGCTGGGGCCTGACGGTGCTGTGCATCGTCGGCGTGCTGGGCACCGCCTGGCTGGCCACGCGCCGCAAGCCGGCGCTTGCCGACGACTCGGCGCAGGCCTGACGCCGCGCGACGCGGGCGCCGCAGCGTCGCCCGCGCCATGCCGCTGCGCTATGCTGGCGGCATGAAACTGATCCTGAAATGGCTGCTCTCGGCCGCCGCGCTGCTGGCGGTGGCCTACATCTACAGCAGCGGCGTGAGCGTGGCGAGCTTTGGCGCGGCGATGGTCGCAGCGCTGGTGATCGGCCTGCTGAACATGCTGGTGCGGCCCGTGCTGGTGGTGCTGACGATCCCGGTCACCATCCTCACGCTGGGGCTGTTCCTGTTCGTCATCAACGCGCTGATGTTCTGGGCCGCCTCGGGCGTTCTCAGCGGCTTTCACGTCAACGGCTTCTGGGCCGCGCTGATCGGCTCGCTGATCTATTCGGCGCTGGGCGTGCTGATCGACGCGGTGGTGAAGTGAGGGCGGGCGGCTCGCTCGCCCACCAAACGCTCACGAATATATAGCGGCTTGCGCCTGTTGCAAGCCAGTTTCAGACCGATTCGTCTTGAAATCGGCTCATATACTGCGGCAATCACTATCAAATGATGAGCAGGCTGGATTGAGTCAAGGAACCCAGCGGCACAGCGCATCGCCAGGTTTCGCTGCGCTCTGCCTGCGGCGCCTGTGGGAGCGGGCTTGCCCGCGATCAGGCCGCGGTTCTGGCGCATCGCCCCATCGCGGGCAAGCCTGCTCCCTCAGTGCCCCCGCCTCGGCCTCGGCCTCAGCGCCGCTTCATCTCGTCCAGCTGCTGCTGCTTCAGCGCGGCCTGCGCCGCGCGCAGCCGCGTGTCGACGATGCTGGCCTCGATCAGGTCGGCGTTGTCGCCCGGCTGCCGGCGCGAGAAGTCCTGCGCGGCGCGCCAGCGGTCCACGGCGCCGGCGTAGTCCATGTGCGCCATCGGCACTTCGCCCTCGGCGCGCAGCGCGCGCAGTGTGCGGCCCGCCGCGCCGTGGGCCTGCGCCAGCGCCTGCCACGCGCCAGCATCGCGCGGGTGGTCGCTCACCCAGGTCTGCAGCGCGCCCGCCGCCTCGGTCGCCTGGCCGGTGCCGACCAGCGCCTGCGCGCGCAGCAGCAGCGCGGCGCGGCCGGCCTGGCCCTGCACGTCGGCGCTGGCCGGGCGCGGGGCGCCGCTCAGCAGCTTCAGCACCTGCGCCGGCTCGCCGGCCTGCAGGGCCAGCTCGGCCTGCAGCAGACGGGCCTGTTGCGCCGCCGGGCCATCGCCCGTCACGGCCAGCGCCAGCTGCGTGGCCAGCGCCTGGGCCTTGGGCAGATCGCGCAGCTGCGCCTGCGCTAGCGCGGCGGCGTACAGCGCGCCCGCACGCTGCGCCAGCGGGCGGCTGGCAAAGCCGGGTTGCGCCGGCTCGCCCGCCCAGGCGCGCAGCACGTCCACGCCGGGGCGGCTGAGGGCGCGCGCGCGGCCGGCCACCAGTGCCGCCTCCAGGTCCACCGGCGGCGCCTGGCGCGCCAGACTTTGCTGGCGCTGCTGCATGTCGGCGATGCGCTGCGTGGTCAGCGGGTGGCTGCGCAGGTAGGGCCAGTCGCTGTTGTCGTTGATGCGCGAGGCGGCCTGCAGCTTCTCGAACATGCTGACGAAGCCCTGCCCCGCAAAGCCCGCCTGCGTCATCACGCCGTAGCCGATGCGGTCGGCCTCGCGCTCCATGTCGCGCGAGAAGTTCAGCTGCTGCTGGATCACCGCCGCCTGCCCGCCCACCGCCAGCGCCGCGCCGGCCTGCGGGTTCTTGCTGGCGGCAATGGCCCCCAGCACCATGGCCGCCAGCAGCAGCGGAGCCTGGCGGTCCTGCGCGCTCAGCAGGCGCGGAATGTGGCGCTGCGTTATGTGCACCAGCTCGTGCGCCAGCACCGAGGCCAGCTCGTCGCGCGAGGCCACCGCGCCCACCAGCCCCAGGTGCAGCCCGAAGTAGCCGCCCGGCAGCGCAAAGGCGTTGATGCTGCGGTCGCGCCCCAGCAGCACTGCCCAGGCGTAGCGCTCGTCCAGCTCGGGCGGCAGCTCGCCGCGCGCGCGCGCGCCGGCCAGCAGCGCGCGCCACAGGCCGTCCACGTATTCGCCGATCACCGGGTCGTCGATGTAGTCCGGGTCGCGGTACAGCTCGCGGATGATGGCGTCGCCCAGCTTGCGCTCTTCCAGCGTCGTCATCGCGCCCGCATCGCCCAGCGAGGGCAGGCCACTGCGTCCCACAGGCGCCGCGACATTGCCCTGCGCCCGCGGCTGCGACGCCAACAGCGCCAGGGCCAGCCAGCCGGCGGCGTGGCGGCGGTTGAGACAGGTGCAGGTCAGGCGGTGCATGGGCAGGCAGTCAGGCAGGGAAGCTGCTGCGTATGATGCCCGCACCCGCACGACGTTCCCCGCCGTTACCCATGAACACCCCTCCCAGCCCCCTCACCCACTTCGACGCCCACGGCCAGGCCCACATGGTGGACGTGGGCGCCAAGCCTGCCACCCACCGCGTGGCCGTGGCCAGCGGCCGCATCGAGATGCTGCCCGCCACGCTGGCGCTGATCGAATCGGGCAGCGCCAAAAAGGGCGACGTGCTGGGCATCGCCCGCATCGCCGGCATCATGGCGGCCAAGAAGACGAGCGATCTGATTCCGCTGTGCCACCCGCTGGCGCTGAGCCGAGTCGCTATTGATTTCGAAGCGGTTCGCGCCGATGCGGCGGGCGCCGATGCCGTCATCTGCACAGCCACCGTGGAAACCACCGGCCCCACCGGCGTGGAGATGGAAGCCCTGACCGCCGTGCAGGTCGCCCTGCTCACCATCTACGACATGTGCAAGGCGGCGGACCGCGGCATGGTGATGACCGGCGTGCGCCTGCTGCAGAAGCACGGCGGCAAGTCGGGCAGCTACGTCGCAGGCTGATTCAGCAGGCGGTTGCGCGGGCGATGCGCGCACCGCGGGCAAGCCCGCTGCCACAGAGTGTTGCGCACCACGGGAATCATATACTCCCCTTGATACTCGCCGGTAGCGCCCGAAAATAGGGCGATGACACCATATACTTCCCATAATCCCGCGAAAGGCAGGCGCGACCTTGCCCCCGATGCAGCGCCAGCCAAAACGTGAATGACCGTCATCCCGGCGAAAGCCGGGAGCCAGGTGCTCTTGCACACGCCGCCTGGATTCCGGCTTGCGCCGGAACGACGAGAACGACGAATTTCTGGCTGTTTTGATCGGGAACTGGAATTACGGCGCACTCGCCCCCTGCAACTGCTCACGCGCGCCTTGCAGCACCTTGGCGTTGTCCTGCACCCACTGCGCGTGCTCCTTCGGGAACGCGGCGCGAAAGCGCGCCAGGTGCGCCAGCGCGATATCGTCGCGACCCAGCAGCGTGGCGCTTTCGATGACCTTGATCGCCACGCGCGGCTCGGGCGAGAAGTGCAGCGTGCGCAGCGCGGCCGGCAGCATCCACGCGGCGTTGTCGCGCACCGCCGGGCGCGTGGTCACCTCGGCAAAGCGCACCACGTCGGCGTACAGCCATGAACGGCGCGCGTGGCCCATGGCGTCGTCGCGGTACATCGCGGCGCGCTGCTCCAGCGGCAGGTAGATCTGGCTGATGCGGTGGTAATCCCAGCCCGCGTAGGCCACCGCCGCCAGCATCGCCGCGGCCACGGGGTAGCGCAGCGCGCGCAGCCCCGGCGCCGCATCGCGCGCGCCATCGCGCGTGGCCCACAGCAGCCACGCGCAGACCACCGCCGCCATCTGGAACGGCCCGTACCACAACGGGTATTCCACCAGGCTGTGGATGCCGATCACCGCCAGCACGCCCCAGGCCAGCTGGCGCGTGGGGTGCTGCTCGGCCCACGGCCGGCCGCGCCAGACCAGCCACGCCAGCGCCGCGCACGCCGCCAGCGCCACCGGCACGCCCAGCTCCACCGCCAGGTGCAGCGGCAGGTTGTGCGCGTTGTCCAGGATGTGGCAAAAGCGCGCGCCCTCGTACAGCGTGATGTAGTGCGCGTAATCCAGCTCGCCCCAGCCCCAGCCCGTCCACGGCTTCAGGCTGATCAGGTGCAGCACGTTGCGCCACAGGATCAGGCGGCTGCCGCAGGTCGATTCGCCCGTGCGCAGGCGCTCCAGCATGTCGCGCCCTGCCACGCCATCGGCCCACTGCGCCAGTTGCGGCAAGGCCAGCGCCGCCAGCACATACAGCGCCACCGCGCCCCCCACCGCCAGCACCGCGCGCTGCCCGCGGCCGGCCCGCAGCGCCCACCACGCCACCAGCATGCCGCACGCCAACAGCGCCACCAGCCCCACGCGCGACGCCGTGGCCGCCAGCGCCGCCATCAGCAGCGCGCCCAGCGCCAGCGCCGCGCCCACCGGCACGCGCCCGGCCTGCACCCACCAGCGCAGCGCCAGCGCGCCGATCACCAGCAACGACGCCAGCTGGTTGGGCTGCCGCAGATTGCCGAACGCCTGCCCCGGCTGGGCGATGTTGACCCAGGGGAACAGCGGCGCCTCCAGATCGAAATACTGCAGCAGCGCGATCAGCGCGCTGAGCACCGCTGCCGCCAGCCAGCCCGCGGCCGCCACCGTCGCGCCGCGCTCGGCATCGCGCGGCCACAGCACCAGCAGCACCGCCGCCACGCCCGCCGCCACCAGATACGGCAGCGTGGTCGCCATGGGACCGGCGGTGAACGGCCACAGCCAGGGCAGCGCCAGCAGCACGGCGCACAGGGGAATGATCGGCATGGGGGCGGATTGTGCCCAACGCGGGGGCTGGGGCAGCGCTGCATTGAGGTTCGTCTTCAGCGCGGCAGGCGGGGGCGCGCGGGGCAGTCGTGCCCTTGGGCAATCCGCCGTCGGCACCTACACTGTCAGGCCGCACCCTTTCCACCTGCCACAGCCATGAACGCCGGCACCGGCCCCTTCGAGCGCATCAGCGTCGACGACTATCTGCTCGGCGAGCAGCAGACCGACATCAAGCACGAGTACCTGGACGGCCAGGTCGTCGCCATGGGTGGTGCGAGCCGGGCGCACGGCCTTCTGGTCATGTCGCTCAGCGCGTTGCTACTGCCCGCGGCGCGCCAAAAGCACTGCCAGCTTTTTGCCGCCGACATGAAGCTGCGCCTGGACCACGACGGTGCCAGCTACTTCTATTACCCCGACCTGGTGCTCAGTTGCGACCCGGCCGACCGCGACCCGCTCTTTGTGCGCACCCCCTGCCTGCTCGTCGAAGTCCTATCGCCCTCCACCGAGCGCATCGACACGCGCGAAAAGCTGCTCGCCTACCGTCTGCTGCCCAGCCTGCGCGAATACCTGCTGCTGCGCCAGGACACCCTGCGCGCCGAGCTGTACCAGCGCCGCGGCGATGGCGGCTGGACGCACCAGCGGCTGAAACAGCCGGACGACGCCTTCAGCCTGCTCTGTCTGCAGGTCAGCGTCAGCCTGCGGGACATCTATGCCGATATCCCGGAGCTCATGGGTTGAAATCGCAACCCAGCCTCGAGGCGTTCCAGT
>RRZT010435169.1_pt1 | contig 11872 bp, 9 predicted proteins | sample 2165551 | NCBI WGS metagenome assembly RRZT01 (sample SAMN10456910, study PRJNA506462) | wastewater metagenome | biome: wastewater; feature: sludge; material: wastewater sludge; isolation source: wastewater sludge with Escherichia coli K12::gfp cells carrying plasmid... | place: USA: Moscow, Idaho ... | reverse complement strand
CAGCACGGGCTTGTGGGATGGCCATGCCGTTTACGGTGGCAATGGTGTTATTCGATGCTGCCAATACAGAAGCACTACAGCCAACAGCAAGGACGGCAGCAAGAACAGTTTTTGAAAACAGATTACGCATAGAGAGATTTTCTTATGAGAAAACGGCCCGTTGATACGGGCCATTGAGATCAACAAAACGAGATTAGCTTACTGGATTTTGGCTTTGTTGCGCAGCTCGATCAACACTTTCTCGATTTGTGCACTTTGCATTTGACGTTGCAGCTGTGGGCGCACTTCTTCAAAAGTTGGCACTTTTGCATCGCGGATGTCTTCTACTTTAAAGACATGGAAGCCAACGTCAGAGCGCAAGGCTTGGCTGCTCACTTGGTTTTTACCCAAGGCTTTGAGGGCATCGGCTAACTGTGGTGGGACTGCGCCGAGGTTGACCCAGCCCATTTCACCGCCAGTGCGTTTTGCTGCAGGATCTTTCGATTTTTGTTTGGCCAATTCGTCAAACTTGCCGCCTTTTTTCAGTTGGGCAATGACTTCTTGTGCTTCAGCTTCGCTGTTCAACACGATTTGACGTGCGCGCATTTCTTTTTGCCCTGCTAAACGGGCTTTGATGCGGTCGTATTCGGTTTTGACTTGTGCTTCTGTCACAGGGTTTTGTTTGGCAATATCTTCAAACAAAGCTTGTTGTAACAAGTCTTTGCGGAAAATTTCCATCCGATTTTTGAATTCAGGGGTTTTTTCTAAGCCACGGCGGTTGGCTTCTTGCAAGATGACTGTGCGGTTAATCATCTGTTGCTTCAGCTCGGCACGCAATTCTGGCGAATCTTTGACCCGTCCACCGCTGCTATTTACCACTTGTTGAGCAAACGCATCTAATTCCGCTTGTGGAATTTCTGTGCCATTGACGACTGCGGCCACTTTATCGTTAGCGAAGGCCGCCGTGCTTAAACTGGCAGCCAAACATAAAGCAGCGATTTGAGTCAGACGCATATCAGGTCCTTTAAGACAAATTCAGAAAAAAGCAACGACCAGTGTTAAATTTCACCAGGTGCATAGGTTTTAAGCGCTAGGGCATGGATAGTATGCGGCATTAAGTCCTGCAACAAGTCATACACTTGGCGATGGCGGGCAACGCGGTTTTTACCAACAAAAGCGGCGCTGACAATCGTTAAGGTATAGTGCCCGCCCCCGCCTGCTGCACCGGCATGGCCCTGATGGGCAGCGCTATCATCATCGAGATCGCACAACTCTGGCTGTAATACGGTCAGACGCTGATGGATTTCTTGTGCGACATCCATTAAGGCAAAACCTTTTTAAAAGGCTTGACCTCGACGGAAGCATACACGCCAGCAGCTAAGTAAGGGTCGGCATCAGCCCATGCTTGCGCGTCGATCAAAGAAGGAAACTCCGCCACAATCAGACTACCCGTAAACCCTGCTGCACCCGGATCAGGGCTATCAATTGCCGGTAACGGGCCAGCCATGATTAAGCGGCCTTCGGTTTGTAGCGCTTGCAGACGTGCCAGATGCGCTGGCCGGCTTGCTAAACGTTGCGCGAGTGAGTCGGGGACATCTTTCCCCAAGATCATATACAACATCACGTTTTATCGTCTTCCATATAACGTGCCAGCACAACACCTTGTGCCAACACAAAAGCAAACATCAATCCCATGCCACCAAATAGCTTGAAATTGACCCAGATTTCTTCACTGAACTGATACGCCACAAACAGATTTAAGCCGCCCATGGCCAAGAAAAAGCCTACCCACGCCAGCGTCAAACGCGACCACAGTGGCTCGGGCAGATTGAGGTGTTGACCTAACATGGCGCGTAAAGGTTGCCGCCGCAAGACCCAATGCGCAAAAGCAAGGCCAAGCCCCATCAACCAATACAGCACAGTGGGTTTCCACATAATAAAAGCTTTATTGTGCAATAACAGTGTGGCACCACCGAGGACTAACATCAGGGCAAGTGATACCCATTGCATGGTTTCAACCCGTCGGGTCCGTAACCAACTGATGCCGACTTGTAAACAGGTAGCGACAATGGCAACACCCGTCGCAATGAACATATCGCGGGTGAGGTAAAACGCAGCAAAAAACAGAATGACCGGAAAGAGGTCGGAGAGAAATTTCATAGTGAACGATTATCCTCGCAAGCTCACAACCTTGGCAAGTGAGGGTCGGTGCTTGCTTTTACAGTGTTGAGTGCGGTGGCGACAATCCCCGCCACATCTGCCGTATTCGCAGGAATAATAAGCGTGTTACTTTCTTTGGCTAATTGAGAGAACGCATTGACATATTGTTCTGCCACTTTCAAATTGACTGCTTCAAGGCCGCCGCTTTGTTGTAAGGCTTGTGCGACTTTGGCGATGGCTTCGGCATTGGCAGCCGCGACTAAGCGAATCGCTTCGGCGTCACCGGCGGCTTTGTTGATGCGTGCTTGTTTTTCACCCTCCGATTGATTGATTAACGATTGTTGTTCGCCTTCTGATTTACGAATGGCTGCTTCGCGTTCACCGGTGGCTAAGTTAATTTGCTCTTGTTTGCGACCTTCGCTAGAAGCAATCAGGGCGCGCTTTTCGCGCTCGGCGGTGATTTGTTGTTGCATCGAATGCAAAATTTCTTTTGGTGGTACTAAATCTTTAATTTCATAACGCAACACTTTCACGCCCCAAGTGATGGCCGCTTCATCCAGCGCCGCTACCACTGCACGGTTGATCTCGTCGCGTTCTTCAAACGTTTTGTCTAACTCCATCCGCCCGATCACTGACCGCAGTGTGGTTTGTGCCAATTGGGTGATGGCAAGAATATAGTCGCTGCTGCCATAGCTGGCGCGTTGTGGATCGGTCACTTGAAAATACAAAATCCCATCCACTGTCAGTTGGGTATTGTCGCGGGTAATACAAATTTGGCTCGGCACATCTAACGGAATTTCTTTCAGAGAATGGCGATAGGCCAAGCGATCCACAAAAGGAATGATGATATTTAAGCCCGGCGATAACACTGCGTGAAAACGGCCGAGACGCTCGACCACAAAAGCGGTCTGTTGAGGAACCACTTTGATTGCTTTGGCCAATACGATGACCACAGCAAGAGCCAGCAACACCATCACTTCCATAGCTGTTTTCCTTTAGATTGAAACAGACGGTTGGGCACGATTTTGTGCCAGTTGGCATTGGTTTTTACCATTGCGTTTCACTTGATACATGGCATCATCCGCTGCATGTAACAAGGCTTTGACTTCGGTGGCATGATCTGGATACAGCGCGATGCCGATGCTGGCACTTAAATCAAACTCGCGTTCTCCCACCGGATAGGGTTGTTTCAAGACATCTAGCACATGTTGTGCCACGGTCAGCGCATCTTCTGGTCGTTGGATATCATGCAAAATCACCGCAAACTCATCCCCGCCCAAGCGGGCTGGCTGATCGCTGGCCCGTAAACTCTGTTTAATACGCTGCGCCGCCTCTTTTAACACCTCATCGCCAATGGCGTGGCCTGCCTCATCATTCACTGCTTTAAAACCATCCAAGTCGATAAATAATACCGCAAAGTGCATGGATTGATGCCGTTTTGCATGATGAATTGCCTGTTCCACCTGTTCGCGCAATAAGGTACGGTTGGCTAAACCGGTCAGTTCGTCATGTAACGCCATATATTGCAAGCGCGATTCCAAGCGTTTTTGTTCACTTAAATCGACAAAGGCAATCAGCTGCCAATCGTCAAATTGCACCATGTGACATTGCAAAATGGCTTGTTGTCCGTTTGGGTGTTGGGCATGAAATTCAAACGGTGGAATTTCCCCACCATGCCGAATGACATTGCTGATTTGTTGTTGCCAATATTCTTGCAGATAGCTGCTGCGTTCAGGCGCACATTGCGCCCAAAAAGTGGCCATGTCTTGCAGTTGTTCTCGTTGATAGCCAAAGGTCGCAACAAATTTTGGATTTAATAAAATAAATTGTTGGGTATCCGCATTGACCAATGCCAGCGCAATCGGTAGATGCGTCATCATGCCTTGTAAACGTTCATTCGCAGCGTGGATGCGGCCTTGATCGCGGAGGCGGGCGGCTTCAATGTGTTGGCTGGTGGCAATTTGTCCGGCTAACTCGCGGTTCAAGCGCAAAATATACGCCACAGCAAACAGCCCTAACACCATGCACAATACCCCACCGGCAATGGTGTAGCGTAACCAAGTGGGTAGGGTTTCTTTGACTGGCGGGTGATAGAGAAAGCCGTCTAGTGAAAACTTGGCTGGCAGCATATTTAGGTCGGCATAGGTGCGGGCAATGTGTTGCCACCGCCCTCGGTGCATGTGGCCGACTTCGATTAAGTCCGGTTGAATCAACTCTTGCATTTTTTGGTGTTCAAAGCGCAAATGTGCTGCCGATTTTTGCGTTTGATAGCGTTGTTGTAACCACTGGATCACCTCTTCTGGATGATTGAGAGCATATTCCCAACCTTTTAAGCTAGCCTTACGAAAGGCCTCGACTTGTTTTGGGTAATTGGCAATAGTGTCTTCGGTGGTGAACAAAATTTCGCCATAAAAATCAATGCCGACATGACGTGGGTTAAACACCTGAAAAGGCTCACCTTGTTGTTGTAACAAAAAGGGTTCATCTGTCAGATAGCCCGACATGGCGGCGACGCGGTCTTCGGTGAAGGCGCGGATACCAAAGTTATGCGCCACCGGTGTCATGGTGCCAATATCAATCTTTTCTCGCTGTAAATAGGCATACAGTTCATCTGCATGTGATTCGATCATGACCTTTTTGCCGTGCAAATTGGGAAACACCGCTGGGCGGTCGTCACTGCTGGGCACTGGCCGTGTGATAAAAATTTGTGCTGAGTGCTGAAAGATAGATGCCATCGCTACCACCGGATGCCCTTGTGCTCGCAGCGGTAACAAACTGGTGCTGCTAATCCCAAAATCAGCATGACCCGCTAACACTTCTTTGACCACATCGGTATCGGGGGTGGCCTCAACCAGTTGTACTTCTAAACCCGCTTCGCGATAGAAACCTTTTTGTACGGCGGCGTAATAGCCTGCAAACTGAAATTGGTGTTGCCATTTCAGTTGCAGTACGAAACGATGGAGGGGGCTGTTTGCTGAAGGCAGAGAGGGGGCTGGATTAGCTAGGCTGTGGCCGAAACAGAACAACAGTCCCGCACCTAACATCAGCAGGGTATGCCAACAGGGGGCAAACAACGACAGACGAAAAGTAGGCATGGTCTTGGTCACAGTTTGGCAGCGATGTAAAAGCATTATATTGTTGTTTCCGCTGGTTTACGCTGATTTTGAAATTTTTTCTCAAATTTCAGGTACTGCGAATGACCTGTCAAAAAAAATTCATCATCACTCGCTACACTGTATCGCTTAGCTCACTGCCTTGCGATAAGGGTTGTCAATATGCTTACCCGTGAACTGCCTCAATCTTCTCTCCCCGAAAAACTTGAACCTGCGTTGATTGGCGAACTGATTGCCATCATCGAGGGCGAGCGTCTGACACCCGTGTTTCAACCGATTGTCGATTTTTCCACCTCCTCTATCATCGGTTACGAGGGCCTAATTCGCGGCCCAGCATCAAGCCGTTTGTATTCGCCGCAGGATTTATTTGAAGTCGCAGGTCGCTGCAATATGACGCAAGCGCTCGAGCGAACTTGCTTTGCCGCTGTGCTCGAACGCTTTGTTGAACTCGATTTGAAGGGGTCGCTGTCGATTAATTTGGGGCCGGATACGGTACAAACTGAGTCTTTTCACCCCGATCGATTGGTGCCACAGTTGCTCAAACAGGGGCTATCCCCACAGCGTTTAATTGTCGAGTTGACCGAAAGCCGACCCTTTGGTCAATTTGAAACTTTACGCAATCGTTTACATGCTTATCGTCAACAGGGTTTACGAGTGGCATTAGATGATTTGGGTGAAGGTTTTTCCAATCTGCGTAGTTGGGCAGAAATTTCCCCTGATTTTGTGAAGCTGGATAAGTTTTTTATCCAAAACATCGACGAAAACCCGATTCATCGGCACTTTTTAACCAGTATTATTCAACTTGCTGAGCATAATGGTTGCCATGTGGTGGCTGAAGGCGTGGAAACCCAAGCTGAATATCAAACCCTGCGTGACCTTGGCGTCAATTTTGGGCAGGGTTATTTTTTCGGTAAACCATCGGCCTTACCTGCTCGTCAGTTTCAAATCCGTCATCACCAACACAGTCCTTTTGGCCAGCAAGAAAGCAATTTAATCATTGTGACGGCAGATCGAGCGGGGGATTTATTGGTGGCGGTGGATACCCTTGCTTCACATGCTCCAGCTGACACCGCCTATCGCTTATTTGCCGAAGATGCCGATTTGTTCGCTATTCCGGTGGTGGATGATGGCCGGCCAGTCGGTTTGTTGCGGCGACATCATGTGCTCGAAACCTTTGCACGCCCGTTTAGCCGCGAGCTATACGCGAAAAAACCCTGTGCTGGGATGATGGATCCTAAACCCTTGATTGTTGACGCTTCGATGAGTATTCAAACTTTGTCGAGCATTGTGGTGGCGGCAGAACGCCGTTACTTGATTGATGGCTTTATCATCACCGATCAAGGGCGTTATCTCGGCATGGGAACGGGCTTTGACTTGATGAAAAAAATCAACGAAATCCAAATTCGTGCTGCCCGTCATGCCAATCCACTGACAGGGTTGCCCGGGAATGTGCCGATTAACGAAGCGATTGACCAAGAGTTACTGACAGGGCGGTTATTCACGGTTGCTTATTGTGATTTAGATCACTTTAAACCGTTTAATGATTTATACGGTTTTAGCCAAGGCGATGAATTGATTCAATTTACCGGCCATCTGTTATTAGAACATGCCGACCCTAATCAGGATTTTGTCGGCCATGTCGGTGGTGATGATTTTATTGTGTTATTTCGCAGTGACGATTGGGAAGCCCGTTGCCGTGGGATTTTGGCGGCTTTTGAACAACAGGTGAAACGTTTTTTCCGGCCAGAACATTTAGATCTTGGTGGATTTTTAGCGGTGCAGCGCAATGGAGAGAGTGCTTTTTTACCCTTGACGGCATTATCAATTGGTGCGATTCGGATTGAACCAACGCTCTATCATTCACACCGTGATATTTCTGCTGTTGCCGCCGAAGCGAAAAAAGTGGCGAAAAAAACCAGTGGTTGCAGCCTATTTATCGAACGTCGGCAACCCGAATTGGGTGGTAAGTTAAGCTAAGGGCATATGTGGCAATGTGATTGACAGTCTGGCAAAGCACTCATAATAATCATCCCCGTTCCCTTAAGCTCACGTGAAGGATGTCCCCATGAAGTATGCTCGTTTAACCCTGATTGCCTCTGCTGTATTAGCGTTGTCCGCCTGCGGTAAATCCGAGGCCCCTAAGCCTGCCGCCGATGCTGCGGCTCCGGCACCTGCTGCGGCAGCGCCTGCTGAAGAAACCACCGTTCTGATCGGTAGTGTTGCGCCATTGACTGGCCCGATTGCCCACTTAGGGAAAGATAACGAGTCCGGTGCCCGTTTGGCGGTGGACGAGATCAATGCCGAAGGGTTAACCATCGGTGGCAAAAAAGTGCGTCTGGAGTTGGTGTCTGAAGATGACCAAGCCGACCCGAAAATTGCAACCCAAGTGGCACAACGCTTGGTGGACAAAAAAGTGGTGGGCGTGATTGGTCACTTGAATTCCGGTACTACCATCCCAGCATCGAAAATTTATGCTGACGCGGGCATTCCACAAATTTCGCCTTCCTCTACCAACCCTGCTTACACCCAGCAAGGTTTCAAGACCGCTTACCGTGTGGTGGCAAACGATGTGCAACAAGGCGCATCGTTGGGTAACTTTGCGGTAGAAAGCCTCAAAGTGAAAAATGTGGCGGTGATTGATGACCGCACTGCCTATGGTCAAGGGATTGCTGACGAATTCGTGAAGGCTGCCGAGGCCAAAGGTGCGAAAGTGGTGAAGCGTGAGTTCACCTCTAACACCGCCACCGACTTTATGGCGATTTTGACGTCTATCAAAGCCGCGAAGCCTGATCTGGTGTTCTTTGGTGGGATGGACGCTCAGGGCGGCCCATTGGCAAAACAGATGAAGAAATTGGGCATCGAAGTCAAATTGTTGGGTGCTGACGGGATCTACTCGCCAGAATTCCTGAAATTGGCGGGTGAAGCTGCCGAAGGTCACTACGCCTCCTTCATCGGTATGCCACGCGATCAAATGCCGGGGTTTGCTTCGTTTAACGAGAAATTCAAAGCCAAGTATGGCGAAGTGCAAATGTACTCGCCTTATGCCTATGACGCAGTGCGCGTGATGGTCGATGCGATGAAAAAAGCCGACTCGGTTGATCCGGCTGCGTTTGCTCCAAAACTGGCTGAAACCGAATACGCCGGTGTGACCAGCAAGGTCAAGTTTGACGACAAGGGCGACTTGGTGAACGGTGCTGTGACGGTGTACCAAGTGAAAGACGGCAAGTGGGAAACCCTGCAAACCGTGGGTGGCATGAAATAAGCTAAGCTTGATGACCCGAAAAACCCCGATGTCACCACATCGGGGTTTTTTTCGCTCTCAGCTGTGGCATGATTGTCGTATCGTAAGCGTTTGCCTTGCGATGACCTCATCAGTTTTGATGAACGGCTGGCAACCGTAACTGCTCTACCCGTGGCGAATCCAGCCGGTAACGGCGGTGCTATTTCTGGAGGGGTTCTAGAGATAGTCGGGAAGGTGATGCCTGTTTGAGTGCATCTGTGAACACAAACAGGAAGAGAATCATGCGCCCATGCGTGTACTTTCTTGAGAGCGGTGAATCCCTATGAAGCCCAATACCGAGGCCTTTTATCAAAAAGCGGCAATTGCCCTGACTGAAAAACTGAATGCACTTTTACTTGAACTAGACCCAAACACCTCTCCACGCCAACCCAACGACTATGATGCGGATGCTGACTTGCTTGATGTCAGTTCTGCTGATTTGGGGAAACAACCGGCGGCACCAAGCCATGCTTGGAAGCTGTGTTTTGTGTTGGTGCAGAAAATCAAAGACGTGCGCGCAGAGATCGATCAGGCGAAATTGGCCGAAAACGATGCTGTGTTATTGTTAGAAGAACATCTGAGTGCGGTGTTAGATTCGCAAGAAGTGGCTGCTTTGGCTTCGCTGTTGTCCGGTGCGGCAGTCAAACCCTCTGCAACACCGGTAGAAGAGATGGCCAGTCTGGTATCAGAAACCCCTGACGTGGTGGAAGCGCCTGCCGTAGAAGACAACCCAAGTGCTGATGCTGAGGTGATGGCGGAGGTGACCGCTGCTGCTGAGTCGATTGCAAGCGATATGCCAGTCGAAGCCGTGTCAGAAGCGGACGCTGCCCCAGAGTTTCCTGTGGCCTTTGATGATGAAGAGGCTGTCGTGGCAAGCGATAGCGCCTTGCTAGACTCGCAAGAAGTGGCGGCCATGTTGCAAGCAGCCGGTGAAATGCCTACCCCTGCCCCTGAAACATCAGCAGTCGAGGCCTTTTTAGCGGCAGCGGATGAAATCACTGCCACGGCACAGGCTTCGGCTGCGTCTGTCGATGAGACAGCGGAGGAGGCTTTCCCTGATTTGGGCTTGGCACAGCAAGAACCGGTTGCCGTGGAAGCGACACCAGAAGAAATTGCTGCTTTGGTGCAAGCAGAAGGTTTGGTGAACGCTAAACCAGTGAGCGAATTTGAAGCGGATTTGCAAGAAGACATGACCGCTATGGCTGCGGTTGCAACGGGAGAAAGTAATCCAACGGTGGCAGGGGAATCGGTAGCTTTAGAATTTACCGCCGCTGCGCCACGCGTGTAATTGCGCTAAAAGCTGTTGCCAGCGGTGTTTAGCCGCTGGCGCAGTGTTGTAAAAATTTTCAGAGAAAACAGTTAACCGATACGCATACCGGGTTGTGCGCCTTGATCGACATCTAACAAGAACAGACCGCTGTTATCGTCGGTGCCTGATGCACAAACAATCATCCCTTGTGAAACGCCAAAACGCATTTTGCGTGGCGCTAAGTTGGCCACCACAATCACCTTACGACCGACTAATTTTTCTGGTTCGGCATAGGCTTTACGGATGCCCGAGAAAATATTGCGGGTTTCAAAGCCGAGGTTGACGGTAAATTGCAGCAATTTATCCGAACCTTCGACATATTGACACGCTAACACCTCACCAACGCGCAAATCGACTTTGGCAAAGTCGTCAATGGCAATCGTGTCTGCGATAGGTTCGTAGTTCGCCTCTGCTGTTTCGCTGACAGCGGGAGTGCTTTGTTTATTGGCTTCAATCAGTTGTTCAATCAATTTCGGTTCAATCCGTTGCATTAAATGTTGATAAGGTTGGATGGTATGGTTGAGCAATGTGTGTTGACTATCTGCCCAAGTCAGTGGCGCGATATTTAAGAATTGTTCGACCTGTTCGGCCAATTTTGGCAACACCGGCTTGAGATAAATCGTGAGCAGGCGGAACGCATTGATTAACACGGTACAGACTTGTTGCAGCTGTTGTTCCATGCCTTCTTGACGGGCCAATTCCCACGGTTTATTGGCATCGACATACAAATTCACCTGATCGGCCAAGGCCATCACATCACGCAAAGCACGAGCATATTCGCGTTGTTCAAAGCTGTGTGCCAAGCTTTCTGCTGGGGCGGTGAGGGCATCTAATAAGCTGCTGTCACTGAGTTGGGCAGCCAATTTGCCATCAAAGCGCTTGCTGATAAAACCGGCGGCACGGCTGGCGATGTTGATAAATTTCCCAACCAAATCTGAGTTCACCCGTGCCACAAAGTCGCTCAACGATAAATCGATATCCTCAATTTTGCTATTGAGTTTGGCGGCGATGTAATAACGCATCCACTCTGGATTCAAACCACAATCGAGATAGCTACGGGCGGTGATAAATGTGCCACGCGATTTCGACATTTTTTGACCGTCAACGGTTAAGAAACCATGTGCGAAAACGCCGGTTGGAGTGCGATAGCCGCTGTATTGCAAAGTGGCTGGCCAGAATAGGGCATGGAAATAAAGAATATCTTTGCCGATGAAATGATAAAGCTCGGTGCTTGAATCGGCCTTGAAATACTCGTCGAAATTCAATCCTTCGCGATCACACAAGGCTTTAAAGCTGGCCATGTAACCGATAGGTGCATCCAACCAGACATAGAAATACTTGCCGGGGGCGTTGGGAATTTCAAAACCAAAGTAAGGCGCGTCGCGTGAAATATCCCAATCTTGCAAACCACCTTCAATCCACTCATTCATCTTATTGAGTGACTCTGCTTGTAAGTGGGGTTGGTCACGGCCATCAGAGAGGGGGCTGTGGCCAGCCGTCCAATCCCGTAGGAAATCGGCACATTCCCCTAAACGGAAGAAGAAATGCTCCGACTCTCGTAAGACCGGCGTGGCGCCACTGACTGCGGAATAGGGGTGAATCAATTCTGTGGGGCTATAAGTTGCGCCGCACACTTCACATGAATCGCCGTATTGGTCTTTGGCATGACATTTCGGACATTCGCCTTTAACAAAGCGATCGGGTAAAAACATGCCCTTTTCTGGATCGTAGAGCTGTTCAATGGTGCGGCTGACGATTTTGCCGGCATCGCGCAGCTTTTGATAAATGTCGTAACTGTAATGACGGTTTTCGGGGCTGTTGGTGCTGTAATAGTTGTCGTAACCGATGTGAAAACCTTGGAAATCGGCGAAATGTTCGGCATGAACTCGTTCAATCAGTTGTTCGGGGGTGATGCCTTGTTTTTCTGCTGCCAACATAATGGGCGTGCCATGAGTATCATCCGCACAAACATAGTGACAAGTATGGCCGCGCATTTTCTGAAAGCGTACCCAAATATCGGTTTGGATGTGT
>RRZT012940207.1_pt1 | contig 11874 bp, 16 predicted proteins | sample 2165551 | NCBI WGS metagenome assembly RRZT01 (sample SAMN10456910, study PRJNA506462) | wastewater metagenome | biome: wastewater; feature: sludge; material: wastewater sludge; isolation source: wastewater sludge with Escherichia coli K12::gfp cells carrying plasmid... | place: USA: Moscow, Idaho... | reverse complement strand
GTCAACACGGTCAACAAAGTTGACTCTCCCCCAGCGGATTGCCCTGGACGTGCTGACCTGCTTAACCGGAACCGAAGATCACGCACTGATCGCCGACTGGCGCAATGCAGCGTTTGAGGCGGGAATCTCTCAGTCAGAATCAAAGCAAGGCCGCTATGCCGCGTTCAACCGTGCGGTCAACACGCTGGTTGACTCCGGCAAGGTGCGCATTGACGGCCCGCGCTGCTACCTCGCCGACCGCGCCACCGAGTCAACAAAGTCAAATGTTGACTGCGATGTTGACTCCCATGTTGACCGTGTTGACTGTGATGAATCACACCGGTCAACAGAGTCAACAGAGTCAACAAAGCCGGATGTTGACTGCGATGTTGACTCATCACCACCCCTGGTTGACCGCCCACCTACCGAGGCTTCAACCGAGTCAACATGGTCAACACAGTCAACAAACGGCGAAAATTTACCCATTGAGCCTACTGAAATCGAGTCAACACAGTCAACAAAGTCAACAAACGGTCAACATGTTGACTTTGTTGACTCGGTTACAGCGATGCATGGTAGTCAACAAAGTCAACACACCTCTTTAGAGGTGTTGACTATGTTGACTGTGCAGAGCAACCCCAACCCAAACAGCTTGAAGCTGGTATGTCGGTGGAATGACTTGAACCGGCTGGTAACGAAGTGCGGCAACCCCAACCCAACCGCAGACGGATCAGGCTGTGCAACCTGTGGGGAAGTCAAAACCAAACCGGGCGGTAGGAAGGAAGAGCTTTCAGGAGCACAGTCATGATCGACACGGAACTCGACACCCTGAAGCGCCAAGACTTCCAAGCCGTCGCCGCTGGGCTTGGCTACAGCCGTGTACCCGGCGAAACCGGAACCAGCCTGACCCTGAAGAACGACACGGGCGACAAGGTGATTGCCAAGCGGGACGGTGATCACTGGATTTACTTTTCAACCAGCGACCGCGCGGACAGCGGAACCTGTGTCGACTTCGTGCAACGGCGAATCGGCGGCACCTTGGGACATGCAAGAAAATGGTTGAGGGAAGCCACCAATCAAGAAATCCATCTTCCTACCGTCCATCCGTTGACCTTGCCAGCGCCAGCCCCGATTGATCCCGACGCCGCTTACAAGAAGTCGTTGGCCGTCTGGAACGCTGCAACGTGGAATCCTTCACCCGCTTACCTGCTAAGCCGTGGTCTGGCGCCCGCAACGCTATCCGATCCGATCTTCAAAGACTGCTGGCGCGAAGATCGATCCGTCAACGTGCTTTTCCCGCACCATGATCAGCGCGGAATGTGCGGCTACGAGCGGCGCGGCCCGGAGTGCAAAGCGTTCGGTAAGGACACCCGGCGCGGGTTATGGCGTTCGGTGAATCTTTGGGATGCCAGCACTACGGAGATTGTGATCGTTGAAGCGCCGATTGATGCCTTGTCGCATTTCCAGTTGACGGGCGGATCGCTGGCTTACTGTGCCACTGGCGGCGCTCTTGGTCAGCGCCAGATCGAGCTACTCGGTTTGCTGTTCAAGCGCGTCCTACGGTCGGATCGGGCATGGATCACGGTCGGCACTGACAATGATCCGGCTGGCGATGCGATGTTTGAGCAAATCGCGCTGATCGCGCCGATGAAGGTTTACCGGCAAGCGGCAATCTCAAAAGATTGGAACTCTGATTTGATGTGGACCGTTCGGGAAAACGGAGGTGTTAAATGAGCGCCGCCGCTGGACGCGAGACAGTTTCAGCACCAGAGCCAGCGCCGATTGAGGAAAGAATTGCGGCAAGAAAGGCGGAGTTAATGGCGGCTGGCTGGGCGTGGTACTGCGCCGAGGCACGAGCGCGGGACGATATGGCCCGCATGGCGGAGGTGGCGATATGAAGCTGAAACCCCGCCAACTGGAAGCTCAGACCGCAATCTTTGAGGCGCTGGATCGCGGTGTTACCCGTCAACTGGTCAGTCTGCCGACCGGTGTCGGTAAAACCGTGCTGGCTTGCCATGTGGCCTGCAACCACCAATCCACGCTTTTTTTATGTCACCGGCAAGAATTGCTGGCGCAAACCGCAGCGACAATGAAGCGGATCGCGCCGGACTTGGAACACGGGTTTATCCGTCCTGGTGAGCATCGGATCGAGCCGGAAGGGTTCACCATCGGCATGATTCAGACCGTCTATAATCGCTTGGATCGGCTGCACCCAGACGCTTTCGACTGCGTGATCGTTGATGAGGCGCACCACGCCGCATCCCGCACTTGGCGGGAAGTGCTGGACCACTTTCAGCCGCGCCTACGGCTGGGATTGACCGCGACGCCCGAACGGCTGGACGGTCTGGCGCTAAGCAATTTGTTTGATGAAATTACGTACAGCATGAATTTGGGCGATGCAGTCAAGGAGCAATACCTTGTTCCACCTTCCGCGATTCAATGTCTAACCAGCCTCAATATCAGTGAAGTTCATACCCGTGGGGGCGACTTCGCGGAAAACGAACTTGCGAATCTGGTAGACGATCCAGCGAGAAATGCGTTTATCGCTGAAAAGTATCTGGAACATTGCGCTGGTCGAAAAGCAATCGCGTTCGCCTGCAATATCGCTCACGCCAAGAATCTGGTGTCTGCCTGTTCGGATGCGGGAATTACCGCCGAATGGATTAGCGGCGATGATCCAGACCGAACAGCTAAGCTAGAAAGATTCGCAAGAGGTGAATATCAAGTCTTAGCTAATTTTCAGATTTTGTCTGAAGGATTTGACGATAGATCGGTTGACGCCATTCTGTTATGCCGTCCGACTAAATCGAAGTCGCTCTTTGCTCAAATGATTGGGCGCGGTCTTCGATTGAATGAAGGCAAAACCGATTGCAAGGTGTTGGACTTTGTGGACAATGCTGGGAAGCACTCGCTGGTAACTTCATGGAAGTTCTTCGGCCATACCGCGCCGCCCACCAGTGAAGCACCGCTTGGGATTGCCGATGAACCGAGAAAGAAAGAATCTCGTGTTGCCGCCATTGATTTAGAGCGCCAGATTGATCTACTCAAGCCGCCACCAGTCATTGATGAATTCAATTATGGTAGTCGGGATTGGCATTACCAGCCAGCCACCGATAAACAATTATTGTTCCTGTCAAAATTGGGCTATGACGTGGTTACAAACGACTTTAGTAAAGGTCAAGCCGCTGGAATCATTGGCGGTCAACCGGCGTCAATGAAGCAGCTCAGGGAATTAGCCGATCATGGTTATGATGTTTCCGCTGAATGGACACGCGGTCAAGCATCGCGAGCATTGGATGAATCCCGCGATATAATGTTCATCGCCCTGGACAAGATTCGTTCGCGGGGATTTAAGATTGCTGCCAGTGGGAATCAGCTCAAGGTGGACCCGATTGATCAACTGGATTTGATTCAGCGGTCCTGGATTGACCGGAATCGGAAACCGCTTTTGTCTGCATTGAGGGCGGAAATGAATTAGATTTACCGCGCTGTGAGTTAATTAACTCGCACTAAGGTAAATGAGTAAAAATCTATGGCGTGTAGCATTAACTACACGCTATTTTTAATACTGCAACTTAAATAAAGTTTGCATGATTCTGATTTAATCCTCACAATTAGCGCCTGACTTGAAGTGTTCGAGACTTCAAGCCAGGCTTCACCCATGCAACTAACTAGGAATTGCACAGATGCAACTTGATCATACCGCTGAATCTTCCTACCCGCTGGCACTTTTCGCCGATCAATCCCCGTCCGACTGCGCCGCGTCCATCGCCAGCTTGGCCGATCTGCTTACAGAGATTCAGATCGATAACTCCGATCACTTTGGTCTGCACATCCTCCATGGCGTGATCCGAGACTCCAGCGCCGCACTGGGCAAACGATTGACCGCTGCGTAACGAAGCAGGGCGGTAGAAATTTACCGCCCTGGTGTGGATTCCCATGAAGCGACTTTCATGGTTTGATTTTCCTGCTGGCGATCCAGCCTATCCATGGTGGGGAGCCGTACAGTCTCAAGACCGTTGATAAAAACCCGATTCCAAGGAAAGAGTTTTTCTTGTTGTGGAAAGGTGTGGCGCTGGGGATGTGTGAGCAGGCATATCACTACACGAATCTACCGACATCCGACTGCATTAAACTCATGGTTGAGCGTAGCGGTAGTTGTATCAAGAAGATTGAACGCCAGACACCCGCGATGGTCGCTGACAAAAAGACCTCGAAGCGGATTGCCAGACTCTATTTTGATTGTGCCTTCCCTGGCGTGTTCTGCAATGGCGTCGAAGTGAAAGACGAAGAACAGTTCAGCAATCACTGCCTTGATCCGAACCAGCCGCCGATGGGATAGTTTACCGCCGCACCACTGGCCGCGTTGACCGCTTTCGCACCCCGGTAGGATCATCTTCACCGGCAACACGATCCTCGAACTCCACACGCTCCCGCACAGCCTCTTTCACCCGGTCCGGCGCCAGCATCGGTTCAGCCACAGGTACAGGCAGCGCCGCCGCTTCACGGTTCACGACCACAGATTCACACTCAAGAACGCTGTCATCCTGTTGCGATAACATCCACGCTTCTGCAATCCGCTTGAGTTGATCTTGAGGCATTGTTGCTGACATGTCGCCACTGACTGACAAATTAATATCTTTCGGTAGCAATCGACAAATAATCTGCAAGTAAGCGACCGGATTTTCATCCGCAACTCTCAAGATTGCTTTCGCGCCTTCTAGTTGATAGTGATTAGCTAAGTCATCAATAAACTTCTCGGTTAACTTTTGTCTCGATCCCATGGGCCGACCGTTTGGATTGCCCGATTGACCGGGTTGATAGGGCGGCAATAGTCCTCTAGTCTGAGACCCTGTTGATACAGCGTTTTTCTGTTTAATTCTTCCCATGCTTCACCGCCTTTACTAATCCAGCCGCAATCAGATGTTCTTTAACTGAATGTCGCGTGTATTTATTTCCTTTGCTATTGCGATAACCCACCGCTGTTAGCTTCTTCAATATCTCCGCATAACCGCGCATCCCACTTTCATAGGCCGCTACAACCGCCGCTTTGAATTTATCAATACCCTGAATAATAACTACTGCATCACAACTCATTGAATCAGTTTCAGTAGGCATATCTGCCTTTTGGGCCACACCCTGATTTATCCCCGCTTCTGTGTCCACGGTATCAGCCACAACGTCCACAGGCTCCACAGCCGCGCCTACAGTCACTTCCTCTACCGCCCCAACTCTGACAGCCCCCACAACCTCAAGCGCCCCTAGCCGCGTTTCCAGCACCAGCAAGCGGTTACTCAGATCATCGACGGCTGAATGCCAATCATCAGATACACTGCTTGCTAGGTTGCTAGGTTTGCTAGGTTGCTGATAGCAGTCCAGCATTTTTTCAATGAAAGCGCCTATGGTCAATTCCGCTTCACCGGCAAGCCGCTTCAATTTCTTATCCGAAAATTCTGATAATCGAATGTTCGTTTGCACCAATCCAGCCACCACCTTCTTACCCATTTTCCACCTTGCTAGGTTTGCTAGAATACCTAGCAGTATACCATTACCTAGCAAGCATAGCGAACCTAGCAAATGACAGAATCGCAAATCAAGCAGGCCGCTCTTTCAATTTGGAAGATGCGCCAACCGGCGTTTGTTCAGCGCCAGCGGCAAGTTGAAGCACGCCGGGAGATTGAAAGCAGACGGCTTAATCAGGCGTTCTACGCGGCGATTGGGACGGCGGGCGATGAAGATAGGCACAGTCCCGAACAACGACTGTAGTGCGGGGCTTGGGTTACCGCTTAGCGGCAGGTTTTCTATTGTGTCCTGACTCCCCTGAGTGCCCGCACACTTCTAAACTCCATCGAGAAAACGAATGACTGAACAAAATGTAGTGCCTGATATTGATGTCTTTGCTTTGCCGGTCTTTGCGGATGCGAATATCTGGAGCATGTGGCCTGCCGACAAGTTGAACGAGTTGGCGGAAGATATTAAAGACAACGGTTTTGATCATCGCTACCCGATCACCATTGCTGAAGTGGATGGCGTGATGATGCTGTTGGACGGTCGCAATCGCCGGGAAGCCGCCAAGATTGCCGGGATTGTTCCGCCCGTCATTGTCACCGATGTTGATCCCAAGCTGGCGGTGCATCGGAGTAATAACCAGAACCGGGATGCCACGCCAGGACAGAAAGCGATGGCTACGGCAATGGCATTTCCTGAAACGCAACGCGGAAAGAGAAACGACTTGTTTCCTCAAGAAACAAGTCAAGAGACAGGATTCAACAAGGCGACTCTTTCAAAAGCCCGTTATGTCCTACGTAACAATCCCATTCCAGATGGCGCGGATTACCCTGATCGCTGTTTAGCCATTATGGCCGGGTCGCTTTCACTGACTGAAGCCTACGAACTGACTCAAGCAGACGTGAAGTGGCGGGAAATAGAAGCCAAGGAAAGAGCGGAGAACGCTGCCAAGTTAGCGGACGTTCGCATTCGCTACCCCAACCTTGCCGCCTTGGTAGACGACGAACGTTTGACGCTGGCCCAGGCCATTGCGTCGGCGGAACAGAGCGACCGGGATGCGGCGGAAGAAGTGGCTCGGTTGGCGCGGATCGCGGCTGAGAAAGAGCGCCTTGCTCAGGAAGAAGCGGATCGCCTTCAAGCTGAAGAAGATGCCAAGCTGGCGGAAGCAGAACGCCAGAAGGTTGAAGCCGACCGCCAAATCAAAGCGAATTACGAAGCGAACCGAGCGGCGTTTCACAGTGCGTTAAGCCAGTTATTTTATGGAGCGGGGATTGTCCACAACCCGGCTTCGTGCCAAGACCCGGAGAAGTGGAAAGGATCATGGACGATGTTCCATAACCGCTATCAGCATCCCATTCAAGAATTTCGGGATCGCCTTCAATGTTTGCAAGAGCGAATCCCTTTTATCCTAGAAACTTTGGAGTCCATGCGTGATGAATAGCCCTGTACTGCAATTACCTCAAGTCTCCGTTCTGGTCACACGAAAGACCTTAACGCAAGCGGCTGACAAGTTTATGTCAAACGCTGTAGGCGTCTACAGCCAAGATGATGTGTTTAATGCGGTGATGAGCGTCGTTTCGGCAGCAAACAGGAAAATGCTGGACGAAGAAACCTCATGGGCGATTGCTAGGGAAGCGATTGGTCGGCGTTCAAAGCCACGACTTTCTAATACAGAAGATTGGTTTGGATATGGAGAAATGGCAATCAAATTGCCAGAATCCAAAATCGTCAATGTGTATTACGCAGAGAACGAAGCGCTGGATCATCGTTTGAAGAATGTGATTGACAACCGAGATCGCATTAACAAAGCCACGGATGAGGAAATCGCTAGGGTTCAGCAGATTAAGGCCATGATGCTCAAGATTGGCGTACTGACGGCTGGCCCAGCGCTGGAAATCTTGCAGCGTGGTGGCACTCCATGACAGCCCATGAATCCTTAATGACTGCGGTAAGCGCGGTGTTAGAGAACTACTACGTACTTGAGTTTGATCGCAACAACATCACGGAGAACGTGGTGTGGGTGGAGCGGGAGAAGATGCAGACGCTGAGCCAGGCGTATGGCGAGTTGCGGGTGCATGAGATCGCGCTGGCGAACGGAGCGAAGCGCTGATGCCGGTGACGCTGGAGGTGAGTATCGAGCGGCTGATCGGCGATCCGGCGCGGTTGCAGGAACAGCCGGAGTGCTATCCCGAAGCTCCGGCGGTTTACGTGGTGTTCGTTGATCTAGTAGTTAAAGGGTATGGTTTTACGGAGCAACAGCATAATTGACACAGGCTTTTGTTTCATCGGGGTGACTTTGTTCCCATGCGGTTATTGACTGCATTTCGTCGTCACTCATTTTGTTATTCATACATTTACAGTATTTTTTCACGACAGCGGCAGGTACATCTACGTTCTTATTGTCTGCTGCACATTGATTGATCCAAGTCTCATCATCTGCATCTGCAAAAGCGAAATTGCTTATCAGGATGGAGGTTGCGAAAAATAGGGCGCTCACTTTTAATTTCATGGTGAATATCCTTTAAAGGGTGTGGGTTGCGATGTTGCGAGTTTAGACATGTGTCAGATGCCAAACTAAACTATAGCCAGCGTCTAAAAATTTGCCGGGAATTTTCGGCTAGGTATAGTGGGAACAGTTAGGCGCGAAAAACGGGTGCCGCCCCCTCAAGAATCGCGGGCTTGGCAGAATTTCAACGCGGCGCGATTAACCCTATTCCCGGCGCCAGCGCCAGCGCACCCCGAACCAGCGCAGCGCCGCTACTTAGCGGCACAAGTCTAAGCCACGTTGAATCATGTCGGATGGAAGCGTCATCACAGCACCAGCGCCATACAGTTCAGTCTTCGGATTCGGTTTAGTAATATCGCGACTATCCGGCAGATGCTTGAACTGCGTTTTCGCTTTGCCATTCAAGGTGTACATCTTGCCGTTCGCAGTTATTAAGACCGCCGCCACGTTGCGGCAAGATAACTCGACCTGGTTCACGGTGAACGGCCACTTATCGCCATATTCGGCTGCGGTGATGGTTAGCGTCTCAGCATGGACAGGTGCGGCGATTATCAGGAGCGGCAGCAACAGCGGTATCGGTTTCATCATCATTCCTTTGTGGTTGCACTTCCATCCAGGATAGACGAGCCAGTGCCAGCACACACTGTCAAGGTTCTGGTTCTGGCAGCGGCGGCGCACGGCCTGGTCTGTTTCCCATGTGCAGAACGAAGCTGATAACCCACGCCAGAGCACACCTGCGAACAAGTTGCTTGAAACAACTTGATACTGGCTACCCAGCGCCAGCACACGCACTGATAATTGATAATCAGCCTACCTACCCGGAAAGCCGCTGTTTACCTAGGTTCCTTGTTCAAAAATTCAAGATTATCTCTATAATCTTGAATTTTTAGACGCTGCTTAGTCAGTATTTTGACGCCATTGTTCGCCTGATATTCAAGGGGTATCATTAGTTTTATTGAGATCATGGGAGCGACGGTATGCGACTACCCGATGCAGAACTGGCAAGGCGGGTGCGAGAACGGAACATGCGGGCGAATCAGGCGCGCCGCGAGCGGTTGACGCACGAGGGGCGAGTGCAGCTTGGCGGGCTGTGGATACCCAAGGCCACACGGGAGCGGCTAGATACCTACGCAGGCTGGAAGGCGATGCAGCTATCCGATGTGGTCACGCTGGCGCTGGACAAGCTGATCATTCCTGAGTTACCCCACTTCGACCCGACGCACGCATTCCCTACGCCACACGATGAACTTCAAGCCCTGGCAAAAAAGTTGACGGCAACGCCCCCACTTCCCCCGATGGAGGAATGGAAGCCTGAGGCCAGCGATCCCCCCCTCTCTGTGGATACCGCTGCTGACCTGGACTGCTTTAGTGCTGATCCAAATTCAGAGGTCAATGGCGGCGCAGTACGCCATGATCAACGCTCCCGCCCCGCAACGATTCGAGATCAGAATACATTAACGACACAGGACTCCGCCCATGACCGCCGAAGAACTCGCCAGCGTAACTATTGAACACTTGCGGGCGATTCGTGCGACGCAAGCCGACCATGGCGAACGATTTGGCCGGATTGAATCACGGCTATCGAATCTTGAAGTGACCGTTGCTGGAATGCGACGCGACCTAGCGCACATGTACGGCGAAGTTGTTGAACAACATGCCAGTTATGACCGGTTGGCATCCCGAATTGACCGCCTTGAACGCCGTCTTGAATTGCGGGAAGGTTGATCAAGCGGTCGCATGATCTAATCTACCAAGCCGTTCCAGACCTTGCGGAGTATTCGCTATGACTTTGGATAACGAAGATTCATTGACCGACGCGGCAACCCCGTCTCTGAAGCGACTTTTGAAAGGCTATCAAAATCCACAGGAGCAAGAGCGGCGCAAGCGGGCACAGCAACGCTTAAAAGAAGTGTACTCGTCGATTCCCTGGTACAAGGAGCAGGCCGAGAAGGATGGCGAAATATTCTGGGAGCGATTGCACTCCAAAGCGCCCATCTCGGATTAGACGAAGAACTGAAGCGGCTTTCCTACTCGCAATCGCCGGACGCACACAACAATGCGCAAATGCGCTATGATTAATGCAACTTGTGGCAGATGCGTCACAGGAACCCGCCCGTCACTGGAAGCGGGTTTTTTATTGCCCAAATTCGAGGATTCAATATGTTAGACCGCTTTGTTCGTGCCTCTGAGTTACCCGCTGCGTTAGGTGTAAGTAAGCGACTGATTGCCTACTGGCGTGCCCGTGGCGAATTCCCACACCCCCGCCGCGTGGGTGAAAAGATGGTCGCCTGGTTGGAAAGCGAGATCGCTGATTGGATGAGGGGTCTGAAGTCCAACCGACCGAAAATGTACGCTAAGGAAAATTTGGCGACGCTAACCGTCTAAAAAATCGATTTGTAGACAAAGATGTCTATGAAATAGCATTAAACGATTTAATAGACAAGATTTCATGCCGAAATTTAGCGTCAACAAACTTTATATATATTAGACAGTTAAAGCTTAGCGTACACTTCTGTACCGATGGACTTCAAACCCCGATGAAAGCCCGTCCGGTCGTTGTCCCTGACGGCAAAACCTGCATCCGAGAAGCGAGTGAAGTTCGGGCGTGATCGCCACAAATGCGAAACCCGGCACTTGGCCGGGTTTCTTGGTGATGCTGATCAACAGGCATAATGCCTGCTGATTGAATTTGGTTCGCGTCGCTTCGCAGCGATGCAGTTTCACTGGCCGGAACTCAGGCCATATGCCCGTATGACTCAGGGCAGGAAACGGAAAATAGAGCGCTAGAGGTAGCCTCTATTTTGCCGGATTACTGCTTAAAAGTCATCGGTTTTCCCTGCATGTTTGCTCAGGAATTACCCGATGAACAGCGTAACACCCTTTCCTCACACCCGGATCGCCGGGATTGACGCCGATCTAGCCGCCCAATGTGGCGCACCCGCCGAATCACCGGCGCCCGCCAAGACCGGGAAGCCTACAGCGACCTTCCAGCCGCTCACCGATCTACTCAAAGCGCCGCCGGCTGAAGACTGGACGGTAAAAGGCTTTATCCCCGCAAATTCCATCATCGTTCCTTTCGGAAATAGCGGCGATGGGAAAACCTTTGTCACCATCGATCTGATCTGTCACATCGCTTGCGGTTTGCCCTGGTTGGGACACAAGACCCGTCAAGGCCCAGTGATGTACCTTGCTGGTGAAGGCCAAAACGGGATCATTCGCCGGTTCAAAGCCTGGTTTGAAGCACACCCCGGACATGATGACGCCGCAGCCAACATCCTGATCCGCACGATCCCCGCCGCACTCTGCGACCCAGTAGCGACCGCCGATTTACTGGCTGAAATCGTCGCGATGCCGGTTAAGCCACAGGCGATAGCGATTGACACCTTGGCCCGAAACTACGGACCCGGCGATGAAAACAGTACCAGGGACATGAGCGCCTTTGTTGCCGCACTGGACGCCCTACGCACTGTTTCAGGCGGCGCGGCGATCCTGCTCCCGCATCACTCCGGGCACGGCGATAAGAGCAGGGCGCGCGGATCATCGGTACTTAAGGGAGCAATCGACGCTGAGTTCTGCATTGAGCGCAAGGACACCCGGATCACCATGTCCTGCTCGAAAATGAAAGACGCTGATGAACCAGCCCCGGTCGCCTGGATATTGACCCGGCAAAACTTGCCCTGGTGCGATGAAGACGGCGTACCGCTGAATTCTGCCGTGCTGGTGCCTACCCAAGCGGTCGTGTCAACACGGTCAACAAAGTTGACTCTCCCCCAGCGGATTGCCCTGGACGTGCTGACCTGCTTAACCGGAACCGAAGATCACGCACTGATCGCCGACTGGCGCAATGCAGCGTTTGAGGCGGGAATCTCTCAGTCAGAATC
>RRZT010006362.1_pt1 | contig 11874 bp, 9 predicted proteins | sample 2165551 | NCBI WGS metagenome assembly RRZT01 (sample SAMN10456910, study PRJNA506462) | wastewater metagenome | biome: wastewater; feature: sludge; material: wastewater sludge; isolation source: wastewater sludge with Escherichia coli K12::gfp cells carrying plasmid... | place: USA: Moscow, Idaho ... | reverse complement strand
TCGGTGCTGCCGGTGACCATGTGGCCTTCGCCGAGTCCGGGACCCTGGCGTGGTGGCGAGCACTGGACGCCATGGGGTTGGAGTCCGGCGACCGGGTCCTTGTCACCGCGTCGGAGTACCTGGGCACGGTGCTCCCGCTGAGCCAGCGAGGTATCACGATCGAGGTTGTGCCTGACGGGCCCGACGGCACCGTGTCCATGGGGGCGGCAGCAGTGGCGTTGGCAGACTCCCCGGTGGCGGCGGTGGTGGCCTGCCACGCCGCCAGTCATGCCGGCATCGTCAACGACGTGGTGGCGCTCGGCGAAGTGGTGCGCCGCGAGTCACCGCGAACCTGGTACGTCGTCGATGGCTGCCAATCGGTAGGCCAGTTGCCAGTGGACGTCGGCGAGATGGGGTGCGACTTCCTGGTGGCCACGGGACGCAAGTGGTTGCGAGGCCCCCGGGGCACGGCGTTCCTGTACGCGGGGGAACGGGCACTCGAGGCGATCCCGGCGCGCCTGGATTCCAACACGGGAAGGGTGTCTGGGCCTGGTGTGGTCGACCCCTACCCCGGCATCGCTCGATTCGAACCCTGGGAACTGTCGTGGAGCTCGCAAGCTGGATTGGCGGCGGCCGCAGCCGACCTCATGTCGACCGGCCAGCTGGACGTCCACGCTCGCATCGCTGACCTGGCGCAGAGGGTCCGTGCCGGACTCCGGGGTCTTCCTCGGGTCACAGTGCGCGACCGTGGCGAGCCCGCCGGTGGCATCGTCTCGTTCAGTCACGCTGATGTGCCGTCGGCAGATCTGGTGGCCCGGGCGCGGAGCCGGGGGATGGCGCTCGGACTGGTCCCGGACAATGCGCCTTTCGATGCGGTGACCGCGGCGCTGCCGCCGGCGGTGCGTGTCTCGGCGCATGGCTACAACACCGAAACCGAGGTCGACACGCTGCTGGAGTTCCTGTCCGGCTTGTGACGATTTGGGTGGTTCTGGCGCTTAACATGGCCGAAACAATTCGGAGACCGCCGGTTAATGCCCCCCACCTAATCTCGGGTTCACCGAGGGGGGACACTGGGCTGTCGAGCCTGGCGCCCGCCTCGCGCGACGCCCCGGAGAGATCCGGACACCTAGGAGGGTGAATGTTCAACAACGCTGAAGAGGTGCTGCGGTACGTCAAGGATGAGGACGTCAAGTTCATCGACGTCCGATTCTGCGACCTGCCCGGCATCATGCAGCATTTCAACGTCCCGGTGGCGAGCGTCGATGACGCGTTCTTCACCGAAGGCCAGATGTTCGACGGATCTTCGATCCGCGGGTTCCAGGCCATTCACGAGTCGGACATGAAGCTCGTCCCGGATCCTGCGACCGCCTTCGTCGACCCCTTCCGGGCCGAGAAGACCTTGGTCATGAACTTCTCGATCCGCGACCCGTTCACCGATGAGCCGTACTCGCGCGATCCGCGCCAGGTGGCCGCCAAGGCGGAGAACTACTTGCGCTCCACCGGGATCGCGGACACGGTCTTCTGCGGACCCGAAGCCGAGTTCTACGTATTCGATGACGTGCGGTTCGAGACCAAGCAGAACGCGGGCTACTACTACATCGACTCGATCGAGGCGGCCTGGAACACCGGCCGCGCCGAAGAGGGCGGCAACCGCGGCTACAAGACGCGCTACAAGGGCGGGTACTTCCCCGTTCCGCCGCTGGACCACTACGCGGACCTGCGCGACAAGATGTCATCGACCCTGATGAGCGTCGGCCTCGAGGTCGAGCGCGCGCACCACGAGGTCGGCACTGCCGGCCAGGCCGAGATCAACTACAAGTACAACAGCCTCCTGCACGCCGCAGACCAGGTCATGTTGTTCAAGTACGTGATCAAGAACGAGGCGTGGGCAGCGGGTAAGACGGCGACGTTCATGCCGAAGCCCCTGTTCGGCGACAACGGTTCGGGCATGCACGTGCACCAGTCGCTGTGGAAGGACGGGGAGCCCCTGTTCTACGACGAGCTCGGCTACGCCGGTCTGTCGGACATGGCCCGCTGGTACATCGGTGGTCTCCTGGCTCACGCTCCGGCGGTGCTCGCGTTCACCAACCCGACGACGAACTCGTTCCACCGGCTCGTGCCGGGCTTCGAGGCGCCGGTCAACCTGGTGTACTCGCAGCGCAACCGGTCCGCGTGCATCCGTATCCCGATCACGGGATCGAATGCCAAGGCCAAGCGCATCGAGTTCCGCGTGCCGGACCCGTCGAGCAACCCCTACCTGGCGTTCTCGGCCATGCTGATGGCCGGCCTGGACGGCATCAAGAACAAGACCGAGCCGATCGCCCCGGTCGACAAGGACCTGTACGAGTTGCCGCCGGACGAAGCTGCGGACATCCCGCAGGTGCCGGCGTCGCTCGAAGGCGTGCTGACCGCCCTCGAAGAGGACAACGCGTTCCTCACCGAAGGCAACGTGTTCACCCCGGACCTCATCGAGACCTGGGTGGACTACAAGCGCACCAACGAGATCGACCCGATCCGGTTGCGTCCGCATCCGCACGAGTTCGAGATGTACTACGACATCTAGAGCGAACCACCGCCCTGCGGCGCTGGTCTGCGCGATGGCCCGGTTTCCCTCGGGGAAGCCGGGCCATCGGCGTTTTCGGACCCAGCGGTGCAGGCGGCTTGGCTACCATTCAGCGGTCGCGACGAAGGGATTGTGATGGTTCGAACACTCGCCGCTGCTGGCGTCGCCGCGGTGGTACTGACGGCAGCCGTCGGCTGCTCGGGCAGCTCCTCCTCCGTCCCGGACGCCCAACCGTCGCCTACTGGTACCGACAAGTACCTGTGTGAGGCCATGGTCCGGTTGGATCAGAAGATCCTTGAGCGAGATGAGCAGCTGTCGCAGGGTGGGTCGTTCACCGAGGAGCAGGGCATCGCGACGCTCTACTCGGGAGTTGGTGGCGTCGTGGTGGTGCTCCCGGATGACGCACCTGCCGAGGTCCGACAGGTCTCCGACAAGTGGGCTGATCTGATGCGGAGCCCCACGACCTCGACGAGCGATCTGAGTAAGTGGGTCGCCTCGGACCTGCCGATCCTGGTCGACTACGGCACGCAGGTGTGCCCCGGCGCCGGGTGATCCCACTCGACCACCCGCTACCTTCGCCGTATGGACCTCACTGCTCGCATCAGATCCGGTGAGGGAGGGTTCGTACTCTTCGCGATCACCCCTCCCCGGCGATCGACCCCTGTCGATCGGTTGCCGGACATCGCTCGCGTCACCATTGACCGGCTCAGCCATCGCGACCTCGACGGGCTCGTGCTCTACGACATCGATGACGAGAGCACCCGCAACCCTTCGGAACGGCCGTTTCCGTTCAGTCCGACGGTCGATCCCTCCACATATCGCGCCGACTACCTGCAGGGGTGGACTTCGCCGGTCATCGTCTACCGCGCGGTCGGCAAATACGACCGTGAGGGCCTGCAGACGTGGATCGAACAGCAGAACCCCGCAACTACCTTGACCGTGATGGTCGGAGCGGCATCGAGCGGCGCCCGGCCTGCGGTCTCATTGGCTGATGCGCAGGCGATGCGTGCGGACCTCAACCCGGGGTTGCTGCTGGGCGGTGTCGCGATTCCGGAGCGCCACAGCCGTCGCGAGGACGAGCACTTGCGCCTGTTGGCGAAGCAGGAGGCAGGGTGCCAGTTCTTCGTGACCCAAGTCGTCTACGACCTCAACGCCGCCAAGAACCTCGTGTCCGACTACCGCTACGAGTGCCAGGAGCGCGGGCTGGACCCGGTCCCGATCGTGTTCACATTCTCTGTGTGCGGGTCTATGAAGACTCTGGAGTTCATGCGTTGGTTGGGGGTCGACGTCCCGAGGTGGATCGAGAACGACCTCCGGCACGCGACCAACCCGCTGACCGCTTCCTTGGAGCAATCGGCCACCACAGCCGTCGAGGTCATGGACTACTGCCGACGGCTGGGCGTGCCGTTCGGACTGAACGTCGAGAGCGTCTCGATCCGGCGGGAAGAAATCGAGGCGTCGGTGCAACTCGCCGAACAACTCGTTGCACACCTCAATCCGTGACATCCCGACGCAGGGTCTGGATCCGAGGCCTCCTCGCCTACTCGCTCGGGGCGTGGACCAGCGCCACCGGGCACTCCGCGTAGAGCAGCATCTGCAGTCCGACCGAGCCGAGCAGGAGTTGCGCGAACCCGCCGCGACCGCGTGACCCCACCACCGCGAGCGGGGCGCCGGCAGCTTCGGCGATGAGGATCCGGGCAGGCGGCCCCGCCCCGTGAAGGTAGACGACGCCGGGGGTGTCGCCGGCCTGCTCCTCGGCGACAGCCAGGACCTCGCGCACCGAGGGGTCGAGCTCCGTCGTCGTGCGGTCGATCGGCGTCGGGGCACGTTCCTTCCTGCCTTTGGAGACGATCACCACCGCCACCCCCAAGCCCGTCACCTGCGCGTGACGCAGGGCGAAGGCGAGGGCGTGCCGCGCGAACGGCGACCCGTCGAAGCCCACCACGATCGCGTCCGGGTGCCGTGCAAAGGCGCGGGCCTCTTCCGTGGCCTCATCGGGTTCGTACAGGACCACGACCGGACACCCGGCGTACGGCGTGACGTTCAAGGCGGTCGATCCCAGCAGCAGGCCCTGGAATCCGCCCATCCCGCGTGACCCCAGTACCAGTAGGTCCGCGTTCTCGGAGGCGTCCAACAGGCCCATGACAGGGGACTGTGGGCTCACCAGGACCTGGACGTCCGCACCGGGCTGGGCAGCGCGCACACGCCGCTCAGCCTCCGCCAACAGATCTGCGGTCGTCTGCCGGAGCAGGCCCTCGTCGATCGCCTCGGTGAGCTCCAGGAGCTCGGCCTCCGCATCCGGTAGGGCGGTCAGGATCTTCAGCGGCTCCCGGTAGGCCGCCGCGGCTTGAGCCGCCCACTCCAGCGCCACCTGCGCTGAAGCCGACCCGTCGTATCCGACCACCACACCTTCGAACGTCATGTGGTCTAGTGTCCCAGACAGAGCCAGGGAGGTCCGGGTGGACAGTCACACTCAGCCGCCGGATCCCGCGGCGGGAACCGATCTGCACGACAAGGGTCTGTCACGGAACTCGGTAGGGCTGGTCGGCGGCATCATCCTGGCGATCTCTTGTGTGGCTCCCGCCTACACCCTGACGGCCACCATCGGATTGTTGGCGCTCGATGTGGGCACGCAGACCCCATTCGTCTTCCTGCTGGGGTTCGTGCCGATGTTCTTCGCGGCCTACGCCTACCGGGAACTCAACCGGGCAGCCCCGGACTGCGGGACGTCGTTCACCTGGACCACCAAGGCATTCGGTCCCTACGTCGGCTGGCTGGGCGGTTGGACCGCCGTGTTGGCGACCGTGATCGTCATCTCGAACCTGGCGGGGGTCGCGGTCCAGTTCCTGTACCAGTTCATCGGCGACCTGATCGACAATCCGGCGGTGTCGGATCTGTGGCGGAACAAGCCGGTCAATGTCATCACCTGCCTGGTGCTGCTGACCATCGCCACCTACATCGCCTACCGGGGGATCACGACGACGGAACGACTGCAGTACATATTGGTGGGCTTCCAACTGACCGTGCTGGTCGTCTTCGCCGTCGCGGCGATCATCGAGTCCAAGGAATCCGGCACCGGCTTGGAGTTCAGCTGGAGTTGGTTCACCCCTGCCGGTCTGACCACCTCCGCAGTCGTGGCCGGTCTGTCGGGCTCCATCTTCGCGTTCTGGGGCTGGGACTCTGCCCTCACCCTGAGCGAGGAGACCAAGGACGCGCAGACGACCTCGGGCCGCGCCGCCATCCTGGCCGTGGTGTCGATCCTGTGCACATACCTGTTGGTGTCGATCGCAGTCATCATGTACGCAGGCGTGGGGGACACCGGCGTCGGCCTGGCGAATCCTGACATCGCGGACAACGTCTTCGGAGCGCTCGCGCAACCAGTGCTGGGCGAACCCTGGTACCTGTTGCTGTTCCTCGCCGTCCTGGCATCCAGCGCTGCCAGTCTCGTCAGCACCTTCCTCCCCACCTCGCGGACCCTGTTGGCCATGGGGTCCTACGGTGCGCTGCCCTCGCGCTTCGCGGCCATCAACCCCCGCTACCTGACCCCCTCGTACTCGACGATCGCCGCGGGTGTCGGAGCTGCCGTCTTCTACACGACCCTCACGATCCTGAGCCCCAACGTCCTCTTGGACACCGTGTACTCCATCGGCATCATGATCTGCTTCTACTACGGGCTGACCGCATTCGCCTGCGTGTGGTTCTTCCGGCACGAGCTGTTCACGAGTGTGGCCAGCGTCGTGTTCAAACTTCTGCTGCCTCTGGTGGGCGGCCTCATGCTGACATTCGTCTTCCTGGTCACCCTCAAGGACGCCTACTCGCCTGATTTCGGCAGTGGCGGCGAGATCGCCGGGGTCGGCCTTGTGTTCATCCTGGGAGTCGGGCTGATCCTCTTCGGATTGGTGCTGATCGCGGTCCTGCGGCGCAGCCATCCGGCCTTCTTCCGGGGCGAGACTCTGCGGAAAGAGGCCCCGGAACTCACTGCCGGGTGACCTGCTGCAGCCCAGCCGTGAGGCAGGGCGCGCAGCCCACTGGCGATCCACGCGATGCTCGTCGGTGGCAGCGGTCACGACACACTGCGCGGCTTGCGCGGGAGACGGCCGATCGCGCAGACACGATTACCGGACAGTGCTCAACCCGGACCGCGTTCCGGACGATCGGCTGTATGGGAGCCACTGGACTCCGTGGTTTCGCGCCACGCTGTGTGTGGGTGCGCGTGCACAGCGTGCGGTTCTGGCGTCAATCCGAATAGTCGGTCCGGTGTGTCCGGGCGAGATTGTGCGCCAACTGACTGGTTTCGCTACCGTTGCGCCGGTCCAAGGCTTGGGAGATTTGTATGCGTCGGCTGGTCGTAGTCATCGGGATCGCTGCCCTGCTCAGCGTGGGAGTAGTCCTGCCGGCGAGGGGCGCCGTCACCACACTTGTGCCGGCCGCCAGCACATGGCGATTCCACGACAGCGGTGCAGATCTGGGATCGGCGTGGCGGGCGCCGAACTTCGCCGATGCCACCTGGCGTCAGGGCCCCGCGGAGTTCGGATACGGTGACTCGGACGAGGCAACGACGGTTGCGCCTGGTCGCGTCACTTACTACTTCCGCCGCGCGTTCGCCGTGGCGGCACCCGACCAGATTTCCAATCTGACTCTGCGAGCGGTCGTGGACGATGGAGCTGCTGTCTACATCAATGGCACAGAGGTGTGGCGCACCAATCTGCGACCCACCGCGACAGGAGGGTCCCTCGCCAGCACGGGGGTCTTTGGAAGCGATGAGTCCGCGTGGACGACAGTCTCCATCCCCGCGTCGGCGCTTGTGGCTGGGGCCAACGTGATTGCCGTGGAGGTCCACAACAGTTCGCGGACGTCGTCCGACATCAGCTTCGACGCCGAACTCATCGCAAATGCCGGCGCAGCAGCTGTCCCTTCAGCGCCCACCGGATTCTCTGCCAAGGCGGTGTCCACCTCTGTGGTGGACCTTTCGTGGACTCCCGTTGCGGGTGCGACTGGGTACACGGTGTCGCGGGGGGCTACCACCCTGGGCACCGCGACCACCGGGTACTTCCGGGATGCGGCTGCCCCGGCGGGGACCACCTCCACATACTCGGTACGAGCCAGGAACTCGGCCGGGACGGGCGCGGCCGCGTCGGTGACTGTCACAACTGGGAGCGCGGGAACAGCCAAGGTCATGTGCCGCGTCAACAACGGTCAGCTCCCCGAGATCAGTGGCATCGTCGCGTCCGTGCGCCACCCTGGAGTCGTGTGGGTGCACAACGACTCCGGCGACTCCGCACGTGTCTTCGCCCTCGACGTCAATACCTGCGCCATCCGTGCGATCGTCAGCCTCGCTGGAGTCACCGCGTATGACTTTGAGGGCCTCAGTATGGGACGCGATGCGGCAGGGGCTCCGGAACTATGGGTCGGCGACATCGGCGACAACGGGAAAGTTCGCGCCAACATCCGTCTTTACCGGTTCGTGGAACCGGCGACACTGTCCAATCAGACAGTTACTCCCCAACGCATAACGGTCACGTGGTCTGACGGTGCCCGCGATTGCGAAAGTCTGCTGGTGGAACCGATCGCCAATGGAAGGGTCTTTCTGGTGAGCAAGGAGCCCACGGGCGGCTGGTACCAGCTCCAGGGGTCCTTCCGATCCACTGGGGTCGCCACAACGGGAACGCGCTTCGCCGGTGGAAGATCGTCCGCCAGTGATGGAGCGATCGCGCCGGATCGCAGCCGCACGGTTGTGCGCTATTACGGAAGTGCCGATATCTACACCGGAGTTCCAGGGAGCAGCCCGCGCCGCGTGACCCTTCCGACGCAGAACATGGGCGAGGCCATCGCGTTCACCCCCGACAGTTCGGCCCTGTACTTGGTCGGTGAGGGCGTCAGCGATTTGATCAGAGTCCCGCTGGCGGCGCTGTGATGCTGCGCCTGCGGGCCCTGCTCCATCGTCGGGAGTACGCGAGGAAAGGACAGCCGATGAGGCGTGCGTCCATGGCTTGGGGCGTCATGTTCATCAGCGTGGCCACCACCGTGCCGATGTGGTTCAACACGGCAGCTCTGGCGGAATCGCGAACGGTCCTCGTCTCCGCTTCAGATACGGTTCACGTCCGACGGGCGCCGATAACCGCCGGATGGAAGGTGAAGCCCGTCAGTGGACCAGGCTGGCGCCGAGTGGGACTGCCTGTCCGCACACCCAACCGTGGCGCCCGCAGGGCCTTGTTGGTCCGGCGGGTGATCAGGGTCCCGGAGGGAGATCAGCAGTTGCGGATACGTCTGCGCACCCGCTCAACGGCGCGACTGTGGATCGACGGCACGCGGGTTGGCCGCGTTCCCGCCGGTGGCGGGAAGGTCACAGTACCTGCGTCCGCGGGGCGTCACGTGCTGGCTATTCGGCTGAAGCGGTTGCGAACGGCCGGGCTGCGTCTGCGGGTGCTCTCTTTGAGTGCCGTCTCGTCAGGTTCGGATCGCGCCCCTTCCCCTTCCCCTTCGCCGACTCCCTCACCGTCGCCAACACGTTCCGCGCCGCCTGACGAGTCCGTCACTGCGATCACTCGCGTGTGCACGATCAAGAACCCCTTGCTGCCTGAACTCAGTGGGATGGCGCCAGGAGTGGCTGATGCGTCCATCCTGTGGGTGCACAACGATTCAGGAGACTCACCGCGGATCTTCGCCCTGGATCGCCGGACGTGCGCGATCCGCGCCGAGGTCGACCTCGCCGGGGTCTCCGCAAGTGATATCGAGGGCATCGCCATGGGCCGTGCCCGCGATGGGTCAGGGGAACTTTGGGTGGGCGACATCGGCGACAATGGATCGGCGCGGGCCTCAGTGAGGCTCTACCGCTTCCCCGAACCGACCGTGAGAGACCAGAGGGTGTCAGTGCGGACCGTCACTGTCACCTGGACCGGTGGTCCGCGCGACTGCGAATCCATCGCCGTCGATCCCATCGCCAATGGGCACGTGTACCTGGTCAGCAAGAAGGACTCGGCGAGCGGCATCCATCGCTTGCAGGGTGACTACCGATCCACCGGCGTGGCCACAACGGGGCCACCCCTGGCCACGACAGGCAAGTACGCCACGGACGCCGCCATCGCGCCGGATCGGTCGTTGAGTGTCATCCGTTTCTACACCGCCGCCGAGATGAGGACCAGTGTTCTGCCGGGCACAGCGCCTGTGCGCGAGTCGATGCCCGCACAACGTCAAGGAGAGGCGATCGCGTTCGCCCCTGACAGCGGTTCGGTGTACCTCGCCAGTGAGGGGTCCGACGATCTGATCCGGATCCCCCTCAACGTGTGGGGGCGTTGAGGGCCGGCCATGCGGAGGTGGGTCAGCGCTGACCGCGCATCTGCGCTTTGGCAGCCTTCGCGCTCTTGGGCACCGGGCCCTTGGGAAGGGACGCCGGCTGCTGGGCCAGGGCGTCCAGGCGGCGGCGGACCTCGGTGACCTCGGCGGGGGTGAGAGCCTTGGGCATCTTGCCGAGCGTCTTCTGCAACTTGGCGACCGGGATCTGGCCGTCGTCGTCGCCGACCTGGACCTCCAGGATGGGGGTTTCCGGGATGAATCGCTGGGTGCGCTTCTTCTCGCTGGACAGCATGTGGCGCACGCGGGCGCTCGGGCCCTCGGACACCAGCACCACACCGGGGCGTCCTACCACGCGATGGACCATGTCCTGATTCTTGGTGACCGACACCGCTGGGGTGGTACTCCAGTTGCCTCGCATGGACTGGGTGACCGCCGCAGCGCCTCCCGGCTGCCCCTCGACCTGCGAATAGGCCGCCGACATCGCCCGGCGGCTGAAGAACCACATGGCCGCCAACAGCCCGAGCGACACGGCGACGATGCCGAAGGTCCACGGGTTGCCGAAGTAGAGGCCGATCCCGACCCCGACGGCCACGATTGCGGCGAAGATGCCGAGCATGATCCAGCCCAGCGTGGGATAGACCTCCGCGGTCATCTTGTAGTTGTCGCGCACCTGGCCCACCCAGGCGAAGCGCTTCTTCTTGGGTTTGGGGGAATCGGCCATGCGTCTAGGGTAGGCGACGCCTGCGCCGTTCAGTGCCACCGCGAAGGGTGATCCTGGTCCCGGATCACGGCCGGGTCCAGGCCGGTGGCGTCGTCGGCGATCTGGTCGCGACCGGCCCGTTTGGCCTCTCGCAACAGGCTGTCGGCCTGGCTGATCGCCTGGCTCAGGGTCTGATCGCTGCCGCGCGTCACGCCCGCGCTCATCGTGGGCCGAAGGCGCTCAGGAAGGTCGCACCACGCGGTTGCCCGTAGGGCCGCTCGGTGTCGTTCCAACGACCTGGTCAGGCCGGTCACCCCCCCGGTCTCCGCCACAACGAGAAACTCGTCACCTCCCACGCGGAACAGCAGATCTGTCTCTCGCACCGATGAGCGCAGGATGTCGGCGAAGACCGTCAGGACGTTGTCCCCGGCGCCGTGGGATACCTGGTCGTTCACGTCCTTGAAGTTGTCCAGATCCACCACAGCCACCGCGGTGTCGAATCCGGAGGACAGGCGCTGGTCCAGCAAGGGCTCGAGAGCGCGCCGGTTCAACAGGCCCGTCAGTGGATCGGTGTTCGCGGCCCGCTCCAACTCGCCGAGGCGCCCTTCCTTCTCGCGCAGCAAGGCCGCCAACTGCCGCTGCCGCCGCGCGGCAGCGAGCAATTGGCCCGCGGCGAAGCCGATGGCCAAGATGGTGCACGTCGCCACGACTGCGGCGTTGAGCAGTTGCACCTGACGGGGCGCCAGAAACGTGTCGGCGTCGTTCGTGCCGAACCACAACGCGAGCAGGGCACTCGCAGTCCAGACCGCCGCCAGCCACCTGCGCCGATAGGGGAGGAGGAACAAAGTGAAGGCCCCCACTGGTGGGACGACCGATGCGTTCGTGCTGAGGTCGCCGCTGATGACCGGCTGCACCACCACCAACAGCCACAGCAGGCCCAGGTACGCGTACGCGGTGATCTCGATGTGACCGGCGCGGCACAGGGGCAGGAGCGCGAGGGCCGAGATGCCGACCAGGACCGCGACGCCCGCACTGAGCCGCCCGCTGGGCGCTCCCCAGAAGATGATCGCTGATACAGCCATCGCCGGCACTGTCAGAAGGAGGGCGGCCATGAGCGTGGTGCCTCGCCGGTCCGACTCCGGGTCTCCCGTGCGAACCGTCACCCACGTGCGGAACCATTCCAGGCTCCGGGGTCGCGCCACATGATCATGATGACCGCTGCGGACCTCTGACCGCCCGGTTTTCGCAATCCCCGTCGGCCGCAGGCTCAGCCCGGGTGTCAGACCCTGGCGGCGACGGCGTCGCGGTACAGGCGACCCGCGCGGTAAGAGGACCTGAC
>RRZT010781695.1_pt1 | contig 11875 bp, 12 predicted proteins | sample 2165551 | NCBI WGS metagenome assembly RRZT01 (sample SAMN10456910, study PRJNA506462) | wastewater metagenome | biome: wastewater; feature: sludge; material: wastewater sludge; isolation source: wastewater sludge with Escherichia coli K12::gfp cells carrying plasmid... | place: USA: Moscow, Idaho... | reverse complement strand
CTGAGTGCGCCATGGGGGCCGGTGACAGGAAGTCATGGAACCTCGGCCCTGATGTCCATCCGGCTCACCGCGCACCCCACCCCGTCACGGTCGCAGCAGCACCTTCGTGGCGCGGCGCTCGTCCATCGCACGGTACGCCTCGGCCACGTCGGCGAGCGGCAGTTCCAGGTCGAAGACCCGGCCCGGGTCGATCTGCCGCGTCCAGACGAGCTCGAGCAGGTGCGGCAGGTAGGCGCGCACCGGCGCCGGGCCGCCCTTGAACCCGACGTTGCGCCAGAACATGGCGTCCACGGGCAGTTCGCCGTGCGGCACGCCGAGCAGGCCGATCATGCCACCGTCGCGGACGCTGTCCACGGCCTGCTGGCGGGCGTCCTGTGTGCCGACGCACTCGACCACGGCGTCCGCGCCGATGCCGCCGGTCAGCTCCTTCACCCGAGCGACGCCCTCGGCGCCGCGCTCGGCGACGATGTGGGTGGCGCCGAACTCCGATGCGATCGCCTGCCTGTCGGCGTGTCGGCTCATGGCGATGATCGTGGTGGCGCCGAGCTCCCGTGCGGCAAGGACCGCGCTCAGCCCGACCGCGCCGTCGCCGACGACGACGACGCTCGACCCGGGGCGCGCACCAGCGCAGACCGCCCCGTGCCACCCGGTGCACATCACATCGGACAGGGCGAGCAGCGAGGGGATCAGGTCGGCGTCCGGCTGTTCGGGGGTGGCCAGCAACGTGCCATCGGCGTTCGGGACGCGGATCATCTCCGCCTGGCAGCCGTCGTAGCCGCCGCCGTGCTGGCAGGACGCGTGCATGCCCTTGGCGCACAGGGGACAGGTGTTCTCGCTGTGCAGGAAGCCGCCCACGACGAAGTCGCCCGGCTTGACCGTCCTCACATCCGACCCCACAGATTCGACGCCTCCATCACACCGCACTTCGACCGATCGCAACAGGCAGGCGCGACAGGGGTACGCGCGGTACCCCTGGCGGGCGGTCGGCTGGTCAGGGTCGCGCGCGGCGTCGTCCCGCGGCTCGACAGGGTCACCGTCGGCGTCCAGGTAGGCGGGGTGCCCCTGCGACAGCTCGAACGTGTCCTCGGCCTCGGGCGCGATGTAGGCCGGGTGGCCCTGCGACAGGTGCGTCTGGGCGATCTTCTCTTCGGAGATGAACTGCGTATGGCCCTGGGCGTAGTCGTGGCGCAGGCGATCTTCGCGCGAGCGTGGGTGCTGCGGGTCGTCAGCGGCTGGCACGTCGTCGTGCACTGCGTCTTCGTGGTTCAGGCTCTCGCTCATGGAATCCTCCTCGGCAGCAGGGATGCCCCTCCGGCATCTGCACTGCTCGGAGGCGCTTCTTTCCACCGTATCCCCAACGCGTCGGCGTTCCTAGGGCTCATCCAGCGCCGTCGTGACTAGGTGTTCTACGCTGCGACGTTGGTGACGCCGGTGGGGACGCGGCTGGCGGGAGGGTTGCCTTTCAGCGCGGTGTGGGGTCGAGTGTAGTTGTAGCGGTCGAGGAAGGTCGGTAGCGCTGCGGCGCGTTCGTCGTTGCTGTCCCAGGCGCGGCTGCGGGCCCACTCTCGGGAAAGTGTGCGTTGGTAGCGCTCGACCTTGCCGTTGGTTTGGGGCCGGTAGGGGCGGGTGCGCTTGTGCCGGGTCCGGCTGGTGGTGAGGGCGGTCGCGAAGACGAGGGAGCGGTAACAGGCTCCGTTGTCGGTCAGCACTCGCCGGATGCGTTTGATGCCGTGGCGTTTGAAGAACTTCACCGCGCGCTGCCAGAACCCTGCAGCGGTGGCTCCCTTCTCGTCGAGCAGTTCTTCGGTGTAGGCGAGACGGGAGTGGTCATCGACGGCGGAGTGGAGGTAGACGTACCCGGCCCGGGCACCGGCCGTTTTGGCCCGGCTGGTGGCCTTGTGCTGGGTCGATCCGCGGCCGTGGATCGCCCACCCGCCCCCATCGGGGATCCGGCCGATCTTCTTGACGTCGATGTGGATCATGTCACCGGGACGGTCCCACTCGTAGCGCTGCACCGGTTCACGCAGGTCATTCCCGTCGACGTCGAGGTCGCGCAACCGGGAGACCCCGCGCCGGACCAGGATCCGGTAGATCGTCGAGGCGGGCAGCGTGATGCCCTCCTCGGTCAGATAGGCCACCAGCTGGACCGGGCCGACCTTGTGCTCCCGACGCAGAGCCACCACACGATCCTCGATCGCCGGCTCGGTCTGATGGGGGCTGGAGTCCGGCCGGCTGGAGCGATCCTGCAGACCTGCCTCGCCCTCCAACTGCCAGCGTGCATACCACTTCCCCAGCGTCTGACGGGCGATCCCGGCCTCGGCTGCGACATGACAGATGGCCCGGCCAAGATCGACACGCTCACACAGACGGCGGCGTCCTTCCGGGGTCAACGGGGCATTACGATGGCTCATCGAGGGTCCTTCTTGCTCGGCGGTGGTGTTTAGTCGCTTCACACCGAACCAAGAAGGGCCCTCCCTCGCCACACGCCACGCCCAGTGTCATCAACCTCGCGGGGTAGAACAACTAGGCTGCACCCCATTCGAGGAGGTGCCGATGCCCGAGGGTCACGTGATTCACCGCCTCGCTGCGCGCCTCACCGAGTTGTACGCCGGCCGCCCGGTGCAGGTGTCGAGCCCGCAGGGGCGGTTCGCCGACGAGGCTGCGCTGCTCGACCGCACGGTGTTGTGGTCTTCGGACGCGGTCGGCAAGCACCTCTTCATCGACTTCGCCGCCGACAGAATCGTGTGGATCCACCTCGGCCTGATCGGCAAGCTGCTCTTCGTGCCGTCCGACGAACTGCGCGCTCCGGCCACGCTGCGGCTCCGCATCGCCGCCGGCAGCACAGCCGCCGAGCTGCGCGGCCCCCAGTGGTGTCGGCTCATCACCCCGGGCGAGCGGGACGCCGTGGTTGCGGCGTCCGGACCCGACCCGCTGCGCGCGGACGCCGACCCGGAGAAGGCATGGGCGAAGGTCAGCCGAACGTCGAGACCAATCGCCGCCGTTCTGATGGACCAGGCCGCCTTCGCCGGCGTCGGCAACATCTTCCGCGCCGAGGTGCTCTACCGGCACCGGCTCGACCCGTGGTTGCCGGCCCGTGATCTGCCCCGCGACACCTTCGACGCGCTGTGGGCCGACCTGGTCGGCCTCATGCACTACGGCGTCGACGAGGGGCGCATCGACACGGTGACCGACGACCACACGCCTGAGGCGATGGGGCGTCCGGCTCGGGTCGACCGGCACGGGGGAGAGGTCTACGTCTACCGTCGTGCAGGCCTGCCGTGTCACGTGTGCGGCACCGAGGTGCGCACCACCGAACTCGCCGGCCGCAACCTCTACTGGTGCCCGACCTGCCAGGCGACGCGATGAACGACCCGGTCGTGACGTGGGACGACGCCGACGCGTCCTGCCTCGTGACGGACGCCGCGGGCCGGCTCGTCATGGACCTGCGCGTCCGCGTCCTCGTCGACGGTGAATGGCGCCCGGGTGAGGCGAACGACGAGCCGGTGGGCGGCGTCCACCTGGCCGTCGGCCCCGACGATGACCGCGGCTACGACTGGCCTGACGAACGCGGCGACATGTGGGCGCTCGAGGCTCGTGCGGGGGACGCCTATCACGGCTGGGTCTGGACGTCCGGGTCGGGCGCAGTGCTGGCCTTCTCTCCCAAGGAGCCGGTCGAGTGGGGGCTGTCGGTGGTGGGGATCCGCCTCGTGCGGGGCGCCGCGGACGCCCCTGCGACCCCGGTGTTCTCACCTGGACGCCCCGCCAGCCTCTTCTCTGACGCCGACGACGAGGACGGCGCCGTCCGCATCCGGCTCGGTCTGACGTCGGGAATCCTCGGCGCCGCCTGGCGCTCCTTCCGAGAGGTGAAGCTGTCGGACGTTTCGCGCTGGATGCCCGACTGGCTCCCGCCGGCCGCGCTGCAGCCTGACGACGACGTGATGCTGGCCCTGGCCGACGCGGCCGTCAGCCCGGGTCCTGATCTGAACGCCCGCTACGTCGACGACGACGAGGGCGGGCTCGGCGTCTCGCTGACCTTCCTCGGTTCCGCCCCGGGCCACCGGTCGGCCCGCGTCGACGGCCGCGAGGGCTCCCACCGACTGCTGCTCAGCTACGGGACGCCGCTGCGGGTCGCGGCGTCCGAGGTCGCGCGTGAGGTGCTCGATCTGGAGCCGCGCTCCCTGCCGTCGACGGCGGGGCTCGTCGTCGCCGAACTCATCGATGACGACGCGATCGGCTGGCTGGAGCAGGAGGACTGGCTCGAGCGCGGCGACCTCGAGGCGGTGGCGACGGCGGCGATCCTCGCGGCGGCCACCGGCGATCGTCGCCTGCTCGACCAGGCGTGGGCCGCGCTCGCCCTGCAACCGGTCGGTCCCGGCTTCGGCCTGGCCACCATGCGCGTCTGGCTCGCCCAGCTCACGGCCTGCGGGGACGCCCCGCCCCGCGGCCTGACGCTGCTGGGGCGTCCGGCGTCGGACGCGTTCACGCAGCTCGAGCTCGCGATGCTCGGCTACCGGAGCGCCGACGCTCTCGCGCGTCCGCTCGCCTGCCTTATGGAGTCGCTCGGGGCTCGCCTGCCCGGACGCCCCCTGTCACTGACCGCCGTCCGGGCGGCCCAGACGGTGTCGCTGCTGCGCCTGTGCCCGGAGTCGTGGCCGATGGCCACGGAGGCGTCCAGAGTCGCGGGCGAGGCCGAGTGGCGGCTGCTGGCCGACGCGGCGTCCGAAACCATCCCCGGACGCCGCTGCGACGGCGTAGGGTGGCTCCTGCTGGGTGCCGCGGTGGCTGGGCGGGCCTGAGTCGAGCCGGACGCCGCCCCACCCTCTTTTCAGGGCGTGAGATTCGTGCGTGGTCGATCGGCGGGACTGTCAGTCAGGTGTGAGAGTATGCATCCCACCGCGGGGCGGCGACGTTGCTCCTCGACGGCAATCCCATGGAGAGACACGGAAGAAGGACATCCATGAAGCGAATGGCAAGCGTGCTGGTCGCAGCGACCCTGGCCGTCGGCGTGCTCGCCGGCTGCTCCCAGGGCGGCGCCGCGACCGGCGACACCATCAAGATCGGCGTCAACTACGAGCTGTCGGGCGGCGTCGCCACCTACGGCCAGGCCAGCGTCCAGGGCATCAAGATGGCCGCCGACGAGATCAACGCGGCGGGCGGCATCAAGGGCAAGAAGATCCAGCTCGTCGAGTACGACAACAAGTCGGAGCCGGCCGAGGCGACGACCCTGGCCACGAAGCTGATGACCTCTGACAAGGTGGTGGCGTCGATCGGCCCGGCCACGTCGGGCAACTTCAAGGCCACCGTCCCGGTCGCCACCCAGTACAAGATTCCGGTCGTGTCGGGTTCGGCGACCGCCGACGACGTGACCGTCGACGCATCCGGCGTCAAGGAGTACGCCTTCCGCACCTGCTTCAACGACTCGTTCCAGGGCACGGCGATGGCCAACTTCGCCGCGGGCAAGCTGAGCGCCAAGAGCGCTGTCATCATCCGGGACAGCAGCTCCGACTACAGCAAGGGCCTCGCCGAGAACTTCAAGAAGACCTTCGCCGAGAAGGGCGGCACCGTCGTCGGTGAAGAGGCGTACGCCACGAAGGAGACCGATTTCAACTCGATCCTGACCCGCATCAAGGGTCAGCAGTTCGACGTCATCTACCTGCCCGGCTACTACGAGGAGGCCGGCCTGGCGATCAAGCAGGCCCGCGAACTCGGCATCACCAAGCCGATCCTCGGCGGCGACGGCTTCGACTCGCCTGTGCTGCTCGAGAAGGGCGGCGCGGCGGCCCTCAACAACGTGTACTACACCAACCACTACTCCGAGCTCGACAAGGACCCGGCGGTGGTGAAGTTCATCGCCGACTACAAGGCCAAGTTCAACGCCGACCCGAACGCGTTCAACGCGCTCGGCTACGACACCATGAAGTTCGTGGCCGACGCCGCCAACCGCGCCGACACGATCGACGGCGCCGGCCTGCAGAAGGCCATGGCGTCCACGAGGGACTTCAAGGGTGTGACCGGCACGATCACGGTCGACGGCAACCACAACCCGGTGAAGTCGATCGTCGTCATCGGCCTGAAGGACGGCAAGCAGTCCACCAGCGAGAAGGTTGATTCCTGATCCGGTGAACCACGCCGCGGTGGGCGGGAACCCGCGTGTTCCCGCCCACCGCGCCTGTCAGAAAGGAGTGGCGCCGATGGATCAGTTGCTCCAGCAACTCATCAACGGGATCTCGCTCGGCAGCATCTATGCCCTGATCGCCCTCGGTTACACGATGGTGTACGGCATCATCCAGCTCATCAACTTCGCCCACGGCGACGTGTATATGGTGGGCGCCTACGTCGGCTACTTCTCGATGGCGGTGTTGAAGCTCGACTTCTTCAGCTCGCTCCTGATCGCCATGGTGGCGTGCACGATCCTCGGCGTGGTGATCGAACGGGTCGCCTACAAGCCGCTCCGCAACTCCACCCGCATCGCCGTGCTGATCACGGCGATCGGCGTCTCGCTGCTGCTCGAGTACGGAATGATGTACTTTGTCGGCGCTGGCGGCCGCGCCTACCCGCCGCTCCCGGCCTTCCTCACCCAGTCCTGGCAGCTGGGCCCCGTCGTGCTCCGCATGCAGCAGGTGATCATCGTCGTCGTCTCGGTCACGCTGATGCTGGTGCTCCAGTTCATCGTCCGGCGGACGCGGATGGGCAAGGCCATGCGGGCCGTGTCGCAGGACGCCGACGCCGCCCGTCTGATGGGCATCAGCGTCGACAACACCATCTCGTTCACCTTCGCCATCGGCTCGGCGCTGGCCGGCGCGGCTGGCGTCCTGGTGGGCGTCTACTACAACTCGATCGACCCCCTGATGGGCATCCTGCCCGGACTGAAGGCGTTCGTCGCGGCCGTGTTCGGCGGCATCGGGCTGATTCCGGGGGCACTGCTGGGCGGGTACGTGATCGGCACCGTCGAGACCCTCGTGTCGGGCTACGGCATCTCGCCGTTCAAGGACGCCGTGGTCTTCGCGATCCTGATCGGCATCCTGATCAGCAAACCGGCCGGCCTGCTGGGTAAGAACGTCCGGGAGAAGGTGTGAGATGAACCCCTTCCTCAAGACGGTCCTGACCCGCCTGGTGCCGCTCGCGGTGGTCTACTTCGGCGTCTGGGCGCTGATGTCGGTCGGCATCATCGACGCCTACCTGCAGATCACGCTGGTGACCATCTGCATCAACATCATCCTCGCCACCAGCCTCAACCTGGTGACCGGTTTCACCGGCCAGTTCTCGCTCGGCCACGCCGGCTTCATGGCCATCGGCGCCTACAGTGCGGCCCTGATCACGATGCGCATCGCCAACGTCTGGGGCTTCCTGGCGGGAGTGATCGTGGGCGCGGTCATCGCGGCGCTGATCGGCTTCCTGGTCGGCCTGCCCACCCTGCGGCTGCGCGGCGACTACCTCGCCATCGCCACCCTGGGCCTGGCCGAGATCATCCGCATCCTGCTGCTGAACTTCGGCTTCACCAACGGCGCCGCCGGCCTCTCGGGCATCCCGCAGTTCGTGAACTGGCACTGGTTGTTCCTGTTCACGGTTGGCTCGGTGTGGCTGATCTCGAACCTGCTGCACTCGCGGCAGGGCCGCGACATGATCGCCGTCCGCGAAGACGAGATCGCGGCCGAATCGGTCGGCGTCAACACCACCAAGGCGAAGGTGCTCGCGTTCACCGTCGGCGCCTTCTTCGCCGGCATCGCAGGCGCCCTGTACGCCAGCAACTTCTACTTCATCAAGCCCGACCTGTTCGGTTTCCTCAAGTCGATCGACATCCTTGTCATCGTGGTGCTGGGCGGGCTCGGCAGCCTGAGCGGCTCGGTGATCGCGGCGTTCCTGCTCGCGATCCTCTCGACCGTGCTGCAGCCGTTTCCCGAACTGCGCATGATCATCTACTCGCTGGCGCTCGTCGTCATCATGGTGTTCCGCCCGCAAGGCCTGATGGGCAACAAGGAGCTCTCCCTGAAGCTGTTCAGCAGACTCGGACGCCGCGACCGGGACAAGGAGGTCGCAGCATGACGCCCATCCTCAGCGTCGACAACGTGACGCGGAACTTCGGCGGCCTGGCCGCGGTGTCGCACGCGTCCCTGCACCTCGAACCCGGCGAGCTCGTGGGCCTGATCGGGCCGAACGGCGCCGGCAAGACCACGATGTTCAACCTGCTGACCGGGGTGTACCCGCCCAGCTCGGGCGACATCCGGTTCGCGCGGGACGGCCAGGAGATCTCGCTCGTCGGCAAGCGCCCCTACGCCATCTGCCGGGCGGGTGTGGGCCGCACGTTCCAGAACATCCGGCTGTTCAAGGACCTCACGGTGCTCGACAACGTGGTGATCGCGATGCAGCAGCGGCACCGCTACACACTGCTGTCGGGTTTCCTGCACGCGGCGGGCTACGCCGCGTCCGAGCGCGAGATCCACGACGAGAGCCGCGACCTGCTGCGCCTGATGGGGCTGGAGGGCAAGGCCGACGAGATCGCGCGCAACCTGCCGTACGGCGACCAGCGACACCTCGAGATCGCTCGGGCGCTGGCCACGAAACCGACCCTGCTGCTGCTCGACGAGCCGGCGGCGGGCATGAACCCCTACGAGACCGCCCAGCTCACCGGCCTGATCGGACGCCTCCGCGAAGAGTTCGGCCTCACCGTGCTGCTGATCGAGCACGACATGAGCCTGGTGATGAAGATCTGCGAGCGCATCTACGTGCTCGACCACGGCATCGTCATCGCGTCGGGGACGCCGGCCGAGGTCCGCGCCAACCCGAAGGTGATCGAGGCCTACCTCGGCGAGGAGGCCGACCATGTTTGAGATCAAGGACCTCAACGTCCACTTCGGCGGCATCCACGCGCTCAAGGGCGTGTCCCTGCGGGTCGACGAGGGCGAGATCGTCACCCTGATCGGCGCCAACGGCGCCGGCAAGACGACGACGCTGCGCACGGCGTCCGGCTTGAAGCGGCCCACGTCGGGTCAGGTGCTCATCGAGGGCAAGGACATCACCAAGGTGTCGGCGCAGAACCGGGTGAAGCTCGGCCTGGTGCAGGTGCCTGAGGGACGCCGCGTCTTTCCGACCATGTCGGTGCTGGAGAACCTTGAGCTGGGCGCTTTCCTGCGCCGCGACCGGGCCGGCATCGCGTCCGACCTGGAGCAGGTCTACCAGCGGTTCCCGGTGCTGTCGGAGCGGCTCAAGCAGAACGCCGGCACCCTGTCGGGCGGCGAGCAGCAGATGCTGGCGATGGGTCGGGCGCTGATGGCGCGTCCGAAGATTCTGCTGCTCGACGAGCCGTCAATGGGCCTGGCACCCTTGCTCGTGCAGGAGATTTTCAACATCATCTCGGCCATCCATGAGACGGGCACCACGGTGCTGCTCGTGGAGCAGAATGCCAACATGGCGCTGCAGATCGCCGACCGGGCCTACGTGATGGAGACAGGCTCCATCACCACGTCCGGTCCGGCTGCAGAGCTCATGGACACCGACGAGATCAAGCGCGCGTACTTGGGAGGGTAGCCATGTTCGTCCATCAGCGGATGACGACGAGTCCGTTCACCGTCAGCAGCACCGACACCGTTCCGGCGGCCCTCGAGGTGATGCAGAGCAGAGGCGTCCGACACCTGCCCGTCGTCGACGCCGGGCGTGTGGTGGGGGTGATCACGAACAGCGACATCGCATCGGCGTCGCCGTCGAAGGCGACGACGTTCAGCGCCGGCGAGCTGAACTACCTGCTCGCCAAGCTGAAGGTGTCGCAGGTCATGAGCCGCGAACCGATCACGATCTCCCCGGACGCGTTGCTGGAGGAGGCGGCCGTGCTGATGCGCGACCGCAAGGTCGAGATGCTGCCGGTGGTCGACGCCAACCGTCTGGTGGGTGTCATCACCGAGAGCACGATCCTGGACGCCTTCATCGAGCTGCTGGGCTTCCGCGATTCCGGCACCCGGCTGACCATCGAGGCCGACGACGTGCCCGGCGCGTTGGCGACCCTGTCGGGCATCATGGCCCACCACGAGGCGAACATCAGCCACATCGCCGCCTACCGCGGCGGCCTGGGCCGCAGCGCCGTGGTGGTCGGCATCAACAGCCTGAACACCGACGCCATCGAGGCGGAACTCGCCGAGGCGGGTTTCCGCGTGATCGCGCGGCTGACCCACACGGGCTGACACAGCCGGCTGAGGCGAGCCGCGTCAGGGGACGCGCAACTCGGTGAGCGGGTCCCGGCGGGACGCCGCGACGGCAGGCACGACGGCTCCGGCGACGGCGGTGGCGCAGGCCAGGACGCCCACGGCGATCAGATAGCCGAACCCCGGCAGAGGGCTCCCTCCGATCGTCAGCGCCATCACGGCTCCGACGGTGCCGACGATCGCCCCGACCGCCGCCAGCAGCGCTGTCTGGAGCAGGACGAGTGGACGATCAATGATCGGCTGGCGCCGGGCGCGCGGCGTCGGCCGTACTCCTTGCGGCGGATCATCACGAGCGCGTACTGGATGACCCCGAGCAGCAGCGCAGTCGACACGAGGATCAGGGCGACGAGTCCGCGGCCCGATTCGATCAGACCCTGCTCCAAGGTGCCCCTGATGCTGGCCAGGTTGCTGCGCGTCGCGATCTCGACCTTCTTCGGGTCGAGCTGCAGGCTCGCGATGTCCGCCTGCAGGAACGCGGTCAGCGAGCCGACGAAACTCGGATCGGAGGCCACGACCACGACGGTGGTCACCGTACCCACGGCGTCTGCCTTCTCGGGGACGAGCACGAGCGGCTCCAGGAAGGCCAGATCGTCGGGCGCTTCCAGCACCCCCACCACCGGGTAGTCGGTGCCGTCGGTCGTGGTGACGCTGCCGGTGGCGTCGGGCATGCCCAGGTCGACGAGGGCGTCCTCACTGGCCCAGGCAGCCGCACCGGCGGGGGAGTCGGTCGGGAATCCGAGATCTCGCAGCCGGATGGTCCACACGTGTCGGACGCCGACATAGTCACGTGGCGCGCGCGAGTTGGTCGCGTCGATGACGGGCCCGAGGGCGAGCGCCCGGGACACACCCTCGACGACGGACACCCGTTTGAGAAGGCCCGAGTCGAGCCCGGCGTCAGGGGTGCCGCTCACCACGATGGTTCGAGTCCCCACGGCGTCCAGGACGCCGAGCGCCTGCTGCTGGGCCGTCACCGTGCGTCCGTTCGTGAGCAGCACGGACGCGCACACGCCGGCCACCATCACCAGGGTGGTCACGCTCGTCACCAGTGAGGCTCGGCAGGTGGCGACGACCTCGCGCAGCAGCGCCAGACAGTGCCGCCATCCGGTCACAGGGAAATCTCCCGGTCGCAGAAGCTACGCATGACCGGGTCATGAGTGACGACCACGACCACAGCCGGCCTTGCTGCGTGGGCGCGGAGCGCCTCGCCGACGACGGTGGCGGAGCCCGGATCGAGGTTCCCGGTCGGTTCGTCGGCCAGGACGACGGCGGGGTCGTGCACGAGTGCGCGACAGAGCGCGACGCGCTGCGCCTGCCCGCCTGATACCTGACCCGGACGGGCGGCAGCACGCAGCGACACCCCGAATCGATCCATGAGTTCGAGCGCGGTCGCGGCGAAGTCTGCCCTCGGCGCGCGACGGTAGAGGCAGCCCTCCAAGATGTTGTCGAGGACTGTCCGGGTCGGGTCGAGGGCAGAGTCCTGAAAGACAAAGCCGTAGCGTTCGACCCGAGCCCGCGCCCGCTCGGTGTCGCCACGGCCGCTCAGTGACTCACCGTCGAGCGCCACGTGGCCCTGCTGCGGGGTGAGCATCAGACCCAACACGTGGAGAAAGGTGGACTTGCCGCTTCCGGACGGGCCGACGACGCCCACGACCTCCCCGGCAGTGAACTGCGCCGAGACTCCT
>RRZT012106951.1_pt1 | contig 11881 bp, 15 predicted proteins | sample 2165551 | NCBI WGS metagenome assembly RRZT01 (sample SAMN10456910, study PRJNA506462) | wastewater metagenome | biome: wastewater; feature: sludge; material: wastewater sludge; isolation source: wastewater sludge with Escherichia coli K12::gfp cells carrying plasmid... | place: USA: Moscow, Idaho... | reverse complement strand
GCATATGAAAATGAGTTAGGAAAAGTAAATGATGCAGATAATAGAGCAAGAGTAGCATATACTAATGCAGATTACTTTAATTTAAGAGGAGAAAAAGAAGATAGAAAAGGAAACTTCAAGGCAGACTTTAAATTAGGAATAGAGAATAGCAAAATAGGATTTACATTTGACTTTGGATATGATACAGAAGGAGAGAATGTAAGAGGAGGAATAGGGTTTAGAGCGATATTCTAATTTGATATTTGCTATTACAAAACTAATTGGTATATATTAATTATATCAAAATTAAAACTACACTAAAGATGTTAAACTAAAAAGTTAGCATTTAAGGTGTGGTTTTTTATTTCTTGGTTCTATAATATTTTAGGTGGTCAAAAAGTAAGAAATAAAAAAGCATAAATGAAGAAAATACTGTATAATAGTTTTTTGACGAAAACAAAACAGAAAGGAACTTCATTTATGCAAACTAATTATACACAATTTAGACCAGATTTAAAAGGGATAAAAATAATAAAATCATATTTTCGTGAAAATACTTATCATATAAATTCTAAAAGATATTATAAAAAACCTAAGTGTTGTAATAAGAAAATGAATATAAAAGACTATAGAACTGTAAATATTAAAGATACAGAGTACAGATCAAAAAAAGTAATAATCCATGTTAAAAAACAACAATATATATGTCCTTGCTGCAAGAAAGTAGTTACATATAAATTAGATTCTATAGACTTTAACCATAGTATATCTAAAAATGTGAAAGTGGAAGTCTTAAATAAGATAAAAGATGTTAAACCAAAGATTATAGTTATTGATTTATTTATGCAATTTAGAAATGTAATAGTGAACTCTATAGGTGATGTAGAAATAGTAGCTGATAAGTATCATTTTGTAAGACAAGTAGAATGGATGATAAGAGATTTAAGAACTAGAATGTACAATAGTGATATAAAATTTAAGGAATTAAAGAAATACTGGAAGTTACTTGCAAAAAGTCCTAGTAAATTAAGTGATAAACAGTTGGATGTATTGGCTAGATTGAAAAAATTAGATTCAAGAATTGAGAATTGTTATGGATATAAAGAGCACTTTTATAGAATTATGGAAATAGATGAAATAAGTGAGTTTAGGGCTAAATTTGAAGTTTTCATAAAAAAGCTAGAGTCATCTGAGATAAAAGAAAGTTTATACTTAGGATCTACATTTAGAAATTGGCAAAAAGAGATAGAGAATCCTGTAAAATATGTTGTAAATAATGTTTCTTTTTGAAGGTAATAATAATAAGATAAAAGTAATAAAAAGAATATCATATGGGATCAAAAAATTTAAAACGCTAGAAAAACTTATTCAATTACGTATTTCATAGTGCTTAGAGTTACTTTTTGACTCTCCTAGTTGACAAAGAGCCTTTCTTACTTTTTACTTCCTCAAATATTATAGAACCTAATATCAAAAAGTAGAAAATAAAAAAATCATATTTCTTCAAAAATACTTGTCGTATATATGATAAAGGAAATGAAAAAATATCTAAACATTATAATAAACTAACATTTTACAAAAAATATAAAATATAGTATAATAAAACTGGATTTAAGTCTAGAAGGAGCTTATGTTAGATGATTAAGATAAAAAAAGAAAATAAATTAATAAAAAGATTTGTTATATTGATTACTATATTAGGTTTATTGTTTATTTTTAAAGGAATTTTCTTTAATTCTCTAAAAATATTTGATATGCTTATAAGTTCGATGAATAATAAATTAATGAATGTAAGGAGCACAATATATAAAAAAGAATTAGATTTTAAAGAAAGAATTGATAATATAAATTATTTGAATAAGTATAATGAAAAATATAATGAAATAAACACTGCACTTCAAGAAGAAAAAATAAAAAATGTTGAATTAAAAAATCTTATAGTAGAAAATCAAAATTTGAAAAATATGCTTGCATTAAGACAGCAGTCACCTCAAGAATATATAGCGTCAAATGTAGCTCTTGTTGAAAATATTAATGAGTCAGAACGAATATTTATAGATAAAGGAAGTGATGAAGGTCTACTAAAAGGATTACCAGTTCTATACAATGGGATGCTAATAGGTAAAATAGGTGAAGTAAGTAAAGATTTTTCAGAAGTAATACTAATAACAAGTAAAAAATCGAGAATTAGTGTAATTCTTAATGGTGGAGATTTACAGATACTTAGAGGAAATGGTGATGGGACATACTCTATACTCAACTATAATGGAAATGGTTCTGCTGTAGTTCAGAAATTCTACAAAATAGAAACATCAGGAATTAGTGATTTGTTTCCAAAAGGTTTATTAATTGGTAGTTTTTACTTAAAAGATATTGATACATATAAAAAGAAGAAAGAAATAGTATTTAAAGCTCCATTTAAGCTTAGTGATATGAGACAAGTAATGGTTTATAAATTTGATAATAATAAGCTATTAGAAGATAATATAATACAGAATCAAAAAATACAACAAGAAATAGATAAAAATAGACAGTTCATTAAAGATAATTCTAGTACGCAAGAATAAATTGGAGGAAATATGAAAAAATGGATTTTTATAGTTATGTTAACATTAATTTCAGCGGTAGTATATTCAAAAGATTTTTGGGAGAAAGATACTTTTACTGTTAATGTGGTAGAAACATTAAAAGTAAATAAAAATTCAAAGGTAAAAGAATATACAATGACATACGATAAAGGAACACTTAAATTAGTGATATTAGCTCCAGCAGTTAATAAGGGTGAAATATATACATTTACAATGAGTAAGAAAACAATTTATTATCCATCATTGAAACAAACAGTTACACAAACATTAAATGATGATGAGCTAAATATATTGAGTTTACTTAACAAAATTATAAAAATAAAAGATAAAAAAGATCAGACACTTAATGGTGATAAATTTAAGTTTTCAAATGGTTGGTTAACTTCAGTTGAGAGTAAAGGATATACAGCAAATTTTAGTGATTATTTATCATCAGGTGACTATACATATCCAACAAAAATATCTATTAAAGATGGAAATTCACAAATTATATATACTTTTTCAAACTTTAAACAAGGGAAATCATGAAAATAATAAAGACTGAAGGAATTGTTTTGAAGAAAAAAGATATAAATGAAGCAGATGTGATTTTAACAATTTTTACAGAAAATTTAGGAAAGATTGATTGCTTGATACATGGTATAAGGAAGTCAAAAAAAAGAGAGAAAGTAACAATAAATCCAATGAATATTTCTGAAATTACATTATACAAAAAAAGTAACTATTATACAATTAAAGAGATAGAATTAAAAAAAAATTTTTTGGAAATAAGTAAAAATATAAATAAAATAGAGATTGGATTATATTTTCTAGATACAATTAATAAAGTTTATGAGTATAATGATGTTGATAAAATATTTTTTAATAGAATAGTCAATATTTTTAGCTATTTAGATAAAATAGAAATTAAGAATTTTGATGAAAGAGACAAGATAGTTGTATATTTTTTGAAAAGAATAATGATTGAACAAGGAATATATGAATATAATGAAATAGTAACATATTTTTCAGAAATATTGCGAGAAGTCTATTTACTTATAGAAAGTAAAAGTGATTTTATAAAAAGTAAAAATAATGAAATTTTTGAGATAGTATTAATAATGGAAAATATTATAAATAAAGAATTACAAATTAAACTGGATATAAAAAAATTTATTATGGGAGAGCGATGAAATGAGTAAGAGTAGAATAGTTGATTATATTGATGTAGATATGATAAGCTTAGACTTAAAGTCTAAAAATAAAAAAGATATTATAAAGGAATTGTTAGATAATATAAAAGATTCAAAAAAAATATTAGACTATGATGTATGTCTTTCTGATTTATATTCAAGAGAAGAAATAGGAACAACTGGAATAGGTAAAAATGTTGCACTTCCACATGCTAAAACAGAAGGAGTATCGGATTTAATAATAGGTATAGGAATATCAAGGAATGGAATAAATTATAATTCTATTGATGGGGAAGATGCAAAAATATTTTTTATGTTCTTATCACCAAATGGGGAAGCTCAAGAATACTTAAAAATTCTTGCTAGAATTTCTAGATTTATAAGAGAGAATGATTTTAGAGAGAAAATAATAAATTCTAAAACAGCATCAGAAATACTAGAAGTGATTGAAAATGCAGAAAAATAATTTTTGATGAGAAGGAGATTTTATGAAATGCCCTTTTTGTGGGAGTGAAGAAACAAAGGTTATTGATAGTAGGACTTATCTTGATGGTAACTCAATAAAAAGAAGAAGAGAATGTGAAAGATGCCAAAAAAGATTTACAACATATGAAAAAATTGGCGATTTAGCATTATATGTTTTGAAAAAAGATGGGACTCGACAAGAGTTTTCTAGGGAAAAAGTGTACAGTAGCATTATAAGAGCACTGGAAAAACGAAAAATAAATAGAGAAAAGATAGAAGAAAGTGTTGATAAACTTGAAAGAGATATATTAACGCTATATTCGGGTGAAATAAAATCCAGTGATTTGGGAAATGCAATTATGAGTTATTTACTTGACTTAGATGAAGTTGCATATGTTAGGTTTGCTTCTGTTTATAAGGAGTTTAAAGATTTAGACAACTTTATAAAAGAGATAGATAAAATAAGAAATGATAAAAGAGGAAAATAGTAGGTGAATAACATGAATAAAAGAATTTTATGGTTAACTTTCAATGCTGTCTTTATAAGTTTTGTGATTATCATGATAATTCAGATAGTACAAGTAAATATAAAAAAAAAACAACTAGAAAGAGAAATTGTAGAAACAGAGCTTAAGATAAGTGAAGAAAATAATAGAAAAGAGCAAATGAAAAATGATATGAAAAAATCTAGTGAGACAGAAAAACTAGAAAGAATAGCAAGAGATAAATTAAACATGAAAAAAGAAGGAGAAACTACCTATAAAGTTATCGAGAAATGATAAAAATAAAATCAGGAGACTTTTTAATGGATAAAAATTTAGCATTTGATTTAGCAAGAGTTACAGAAATTACAGCTATGGCTACTTATAAGTGGATAGGGTTGGGCGATAAAAATAAAGCAGATGGTGCCGCAGTTTCAGCAATGAGAGAAATGTTAAATGATTTACCTATATCAGGAGAAATAGTTATAGGTGAAGGTGAAATTGATGAAGCTCCAATGTTATTTATAGGAGAAAAAGTAGGTAATGGTGAAAATAATATAAAAATTGATATAGCAGTTGATCCAATCGAAGGTACTAGAATGGTTGCAATGGGTCAAGACAATGCAATAGCAGTAATAGCTATGGCAAAGTGTGGAACATTTCTAAAAGCTCCTGATATGTATATGGAAAAAATAGTAGTAGGTCCTGAATATTCAGATTACATTGATTTATCAATAGGTATAGAAAAAAATATAGATATTATTGTAATGAAAACAAATAAAAAATACGAAGATATTAAAGTTGCAATTCTATATAAAGAAAGGCACTATGAAATAATAGAGAAACTTCAAAAAAAAGGGGTAAGAGTATTTTGTTTGCCTGATGGAGATGTTCTTGGCTCTATAATGGCAGTATCATTTGAGAGTGATATAGACATATTATATGGTATTGGTGGTGCCCCTGAAGGTATTGTTTCAGCAGCAGCAGTAAGAGCATTAGAAGGTAACATGCAAGCAAGATTATTATTAAGAAAAGATGTAAAAGGTAAGAGTGAAGAAAATATTAAAATAAGTGAATTAGAGTTAGCTAGATGCAACAAAATGGGAGTTGATGTAAATAAAGTATTACTATTAAATGATTTAGTAAAAACGGATGAAATCATATTTGCAGCAACAGGTATAACAGAAAGTACTTTATTACAACCTGTAATAAAAAATGATAACTTAGTAAAGACTGATACTCTTATTATTAGAGGTAAGAGTAGGACAGTAAGGCATATAAATGCAATACATAATCTAAAAGAAAAGATGTTGTCTGAAAATCTAAAGAATTTAATATTATAATAAAAAAGAGGATGATATGTTAGAATTTGGTATACCAAATAATAAAAAATTTAAAGAAGGTTTTGAAAACTATAAGAATAATAATAAAATAGACAATAATTATAAAGGAAATTATGTATTTAAAAATAGTAAAAAATACATGTTTTATTCGACTATTTTCTTTTTACTAATAATAATTGTATCTGTCATTGGCATATACGATCTTGTAATGGTTTTAAAGAAAATTGATTATAGAATAGTATTGTATTTGGGATTGTTTATTTATGGTGTATATGGATTCATAAAGATTTACACACATAAAATAACTATAGAAAATAATAATATTATATATAAAAATCAAAAAATTAATATTGCTGACATAGAATCTGCAACAGTTAAAATAATGAAAATTTCTACTAATAAATTAGATAGATGTCTAGTAGTAAAATATCAAGATAAGCAATATGTTTATAGATTGAATTTAGATAATGTTTATAAATTTCTAAATATCATTAATTGTTACATTGGCAATAAATTTTCAATAGAAGTATTAAATGATTAAGAAAAAAGGGAGAGAAAGATGAAGAAATTATTGGTAGTAGTATTTGGGTATTTAATGCTTTTTGGAAGTACTTATGCAGCAGATGATGCTATAAAAAAATCATTAGTTAAGATATACTCATCACATCAGCAATTTGATTTTCAAAGTCCATGGCAAAGTGGTTTGGATTACAATTCTACAGCAACTGGATTTATTGTAGAAGGTAATAAAATCTTGACAAATGCTCATGCTGTAATAAATAATAAATATTTACAGATTAGAAAAGATGGGGATTCTAAAAAGTATAAAGCAAAAGTTAAATTTATATCTGAAGAATATGATTTAGCTTTGTTAGATATAGAGGATAAGACATTTTTTGATAATGTAGTTCCATTGAAATTTGGAAAGATTCCAAATCTAAGAGATAAAGTTACTATTTATGGATATCCATTAGGTGGAGATAAGTTAAGCACAACTCAAGGAATTGTTTCAAGAATAGAACATAATAGTTATACTTTAACTAATCAAAGATTCTTGATTGGACAGACTGATGCTGCAATAAATCCTGGAAATAGTGGAGGACCAGTAGTTAGTAATGACAAAGTTATTGGTGTTGCATTTTCTGGATTGATGTTAGCGGATAATATAGGTTACTTTATACCAGTCAATATAGTTGAACATTTTTTAACAGATATAGAAGATGGGAAATATGATGGAGCTCCTAAAATAGGACTTAATTGGAGGCAACTAGAAAGTCCAGCACATAGAAAAATGTTAGGAATTGCTGAAACTTCAAAAGGAGTTTTGATAACAGGGGTATTAAGAAATTCAGTATTTGATGGAGTTTTTCAGAAAAATGACGTATTGTTGAAATTAGATTCTTATGATGTAGATTATGATGGAACAGTTGAGTTTAGAAAAAATGAAAGAACTGATTTTGAATTTATAAGCCAACAGAAGAATTTTGGAGATACTTTGTCTTATGAGATTGTAAGAAATAAGAAGCGAATAACTGGGACAGTAACACTATCAAAAGATAAAGATCCTTCGGATTTAATAAGAGAAATGTCTATTGATGCACAACCATCTTATTATTTGTATGGTGGATTTCTTTTCGAACCATTAAGTTATAATTATTTAAAAACTAGTTATTTATCTTTAGATCAAAGTTTGAAACAATCAAATAAATTTGAAGGATATGATGAATTAATAGTGATTGTTAGAGTTCTTTCAGATGATGTAAATATTGGGTACAGTCAGATTGTTGATAAAATAATTTTAAAAGTAAATGGTGAAAAATACAAAGGGTTCACAGATTTTGTGGCGAAAATTAAAAATTCAGACTCAGAATTTATCGTTTTTGAAGATATAGATGGTCAAGAAATAGTGCTTGATAATAAAGATATTAAGAAAAGAAATAAAGAAATATTAGAGAATTATAATATAACTAAAGAAATGTCGGAAGATGTGAGATAAATATGACAAAAAAAATTAACACGATAATAATGATAGTAGCTACAGTAATAATTTTATTGTTAGTTTTAAAAAATAACAAAGATTTGAATGACATAAAAAATATAGTATCTACAAATACACAGCAAAGTGTAGATAAATCAAAACAAAATACTAAAAATGAGAAAAACACTAAAACTCAAACAATTATAGCTACAAGTGATTCATCTAATATTTCATCTGAAATAAAAGAATTAACTAAAGTTGATGTAGTATCTAAGTATATTTTAGAAAATGGAAAGCTACCAGATTACTATATTACTAAAAAAGAGGCTATGAATCTTGGATGGATTGCAAGTAAAGGTAACTTATGTGAAGTAGCTCCAGGAAAAGCAATCGGTGGAGATTACTTTACTAATAGAGAGAAAATATTACCTATGACTAAAAATAGGAGATGGTATGAAGTTGATGTTAATTACAATTGTGGAAATAGAGGTGCTGACAGAATTTTATTCTCTAATGATGGATTAGTATACGTAACTTATGATCATTACAAAACATTTCAAGAGATTAAATAGTTAATTAATAGGAGACAACAGAATATGAAAAAAATAAAAATTGATTTCAAAGAAATAAATAATGATAAAGAATTTTATGAAATAATTAGAGAAAAATTGGATCTTCCAGAATACTTTGGAGATAATTTAGATGCACTTTGGGATTCTATAACAGGATATATTGAATTACCCATTAAGATTAGGTTTTTAAATTTTAATAATAAAAAATCAGATTTTTTTATATCTATAAAAGAAGTTTTTATAGATGCTGAAAAAGAATTGAATGGAGGGCTTAGCTTTAAAATTTTAAGCTAGCCTTTTTTTGAAAGGATGAATATGAAAATAGAGTCTTTTATTGCATTAAGACACATAATTGAAAGAAAATTTCAGAGTGTATTTTCAATTTTAGGTGTTGCAATAGCATTAACAGTATTTATTGTATCTCTTACAATATCAAATGGCTTGGAAAAAAATATGATAGATTCATTATTGACTTTGACACCTCATATAACTGTAAAATCTAGTTATGGAAATATTATTGAAGATTATGAATCAAGGGTGTCTGAAATAAGTAAAATAAAAGGAGTAACATCTGTAATTCCTAAATATGTCAATCAATCAATAATAAAACATGGTGATATGGCTAAAGGTGTTATTGCAAATGGAATTAGTGCAGAAAATGTATCTAAAAATCTGAAATTAAAAATATTAGATGGAAAAAGTGATATTTCAGAATTAAACTCAATATTAGTTGGTGAAGAATTTTCTAAAGAAATGGGAGTTAAAATCGGAGATGAAATAAGTATTGTATCTGCTGAAAATAAAGAAATCAAATTAATAATAAGAGGGATATTTAAGACTGGATATTATGAATATGACTCTAATCTTGTAATTTTACCATTAAAAACAATGCAGATATTATCAGAAAAAGGCGAAACAGTTACAGAAATAGGTGTAAATGTAGAAAATCCTCAAAATTTAGAGAATCAATTATATAAAGTTGACAACATAGCTTCAAATGTTGGAAATAATAGTTTGGGTGTATATAGCTGGAGCCAATTAAATCAAAATTTATTAAGTGCAGTAAATTTTGAAAAATTTGTGTTAATAGCAATTTTAAGTTTATTAATAGTAATAGCATGTTTTGCTATTTCAGTTATACTGAACATGATTGTAAGAGAAAAAACAAAGGATATAGGGATACTTAAATCGATAGGCTATTCGAATAAGAATATAAGAAGAATATTTACTATAGAAGGATTAATTATAGGAATTTCGGGAATGCTACTAGCCAGCATAATATCGCCAATAATATTATTGTTTCTAAAAAAAATGTTTAAAATATTTATGAAAACAACATATTATTTGGAAGAATTACCATTATATATATCCATGGAAGAGATAGCGGTGATATATATTATTACTATAGTGGTAGTTTTTTTATCAACACTATATCCAGCAATCAGAGCTTCCAAGCTTAGACCAGTGGAGGCGTTAAAGCATGAATAATTATATATTTGAATTAATAGGTGTAGAGAAGACATACAAAACAAAGGTGGAGAAGATAGAAGTTTTAAAGAACATTAATTTGCAATTGAAGCAAGGAGATTTTATTTCAATACAGGGCAAATCTGGAAGTGGAAAAACAACAATGTTAAATATAGTAGGTCTATTAGATACTCCTACTAATGGAGAAATTAAATTTGATGGTAAAATCATAAACTATAATGATGAAAAAGTAAAAAATATTGTTAGAAATCAAAAAATAGGATTTGTTTTTCAATTTCACTATTTATTGAATGAGTTTACAGCCTTAGAAAATGTAATGATTCCTGCTTTGATAGATAATAAATTAGATAAAACTAAACTTAAAGCTAAATCAGAGAATTTATTGAAGTTAGTTGAGTTAGGTCATAGGTTAAATCATAAGCCTTTAGAATTATCAGGTGGAGAGAAGCAAAGAGTTGCAATTGCTAGGGCATTGGTAAATGATCCAAATATAATTCTTGCAGATGAACCAACTGGAAATTTAGATTCAGAAACCAGTGAAACAATACATAAATTATTTGAAAAAATTAATAAAGAAAAAAATCAAACAATAGTAATTGTTACTCATAGTAGTGAATTAGCAGATTTAACAAAAGAAAAATATAAAATAGAAAAAGGGTATCTCAAGAAAATTTGACTTTTATAATTATTAGGTTATAATATACTATACAACATGAAAAGGAGTGATATACATGAAAGTTATTATCAGTGGAAGACATTTGAAAATTACGGATCCAATTAAAGAGTACACAGAAGAAAAAATAGGAAGATTAGACAAATACTTTGACAGCATTATAGAAGTAGATGTTACTCTATCTGTAGAGCATAGTAAAACAGAGGGAGATGTACATAAAGCTGATGCATTACTTTTTGGAAATGGAACAAAAATAAAAGTAGAGACTGAAAATAGTGATTTATATGCAGCAATTGATGAATTATCGGATGTTCTAGAAAGACAAGTAAAAAAATATAAAGAAAAAATGAAAGATCATAACAAAAAAGGTACACATTAGACATTATAAATAATATAATTCTGGGACAAACCACCGAAGAACTAATCTTAGGTGGTTTTCTTTCTTTTATAAGATTAAAAATTATGCTAAAATAAGATACAGTTGTATATGTTATAAGTATTAGGAGGAAATATGAGAAAAGAATTTGATTCAATAGGTGAAAAAGAGATAGAAAATGAAATATATTATGGAATACATACAGTCAGAGCTGTTGAAAATTTTAATATAGAGAATGGTAAAAGAGTTAACTCAGAACTTATAAAAAGTATATTATTAGTAAAAATGGCAGCAGTATTAACAAATAATAGAATAAAAAAGATATCTGATTATAAGAAAGAAGCAATATTATACGCTATAGATAAAATATTAGATGGATTGTATAAAGATAAAACATTATTTCCACTCCCAGCAATTCAGGGTGGAGCGGGAACATCAACAAATATGAATGTTAATGAAGTTATAGCAAATATAGGATTAGAATACATGGGCAAGGATAAAGGGCAATACGAGTACTTAGATCCAATTGAAGATGTAAATCTTTCGCAATCGACGAATGATGTTTATCCCACAGCATTAAAAATAACAGTTATAAGACTATTGAAAGATCTAGTAGAAGAAGTTAGACAACTTCAAGAAGAATTACAGCAAAAAGAAAATGAATTTGCTTCAATAAAAAAAATTGCAAGAACTCAATTACAAGATGCTATAAAAATAACTCTAGGGCAAGAGTTTGGTGCATATGGAGAAGCAATTTCTCGTGAT
>RRZT012784614.1_pt1 | contig 11884 bp, 10 predicted proteins | sample 2165551 | NCBI WGS metagenome assembly RRZT01 (sample SAMN10456910, study PRJNA506462) | wastewater metagenome | biome: wastewater; feature: sludge; material: wastewater sludge; isolation source: wastewater sludge with Escherichia coli K12::gfp cells carrying plasmid... | place: USA: Moscow, Idaho... | reverse complement strand
TCCATACAGAAAAACTGGATGAAGGCGAAGTTTGGATTGCTCAGTTTACAGAACACATTTCCGCAATGAAAATCCGCGGCGCGGCAGATGTCATCACAAAGTATGGTGAATTAAAGAGCGGTAAATAAGGAGAATATAATACATAAAATGAAAAAAGAAGGAAGAAAAGTAAAAATAGTCTGCACTATCGGGCCTGCGAGCTCATCAGTGGATCAGTTAAGAAAGCTTGTTGCGGCTGGCATGAATGTCGCTAGATTAAATTTCAGCCACGGCAGCTATACTTCTCATAAGGACACTATTGATAACATTAGATTTGTGGAAGAAGAGGCTAACCGGCCGATTGCTGTTTTGCTTGACACTAAGGGACCTGAGATTCGTACGGGGCTGCTAAAAGGGAATCAAAAGGTTAAGATTCATAATGGCGCGCAGTTTAATCTCTTGACGAAGGACATTCCAGGAGATGAATCAGGAGTATTTGTCGATTATCTGGACCTCTATAAGGAGGTGCAGGCTGGACAAAATATCTTTATTGACGATGGCTCGATACATCTCATTGTGGAGTCAACATCATCAGAAGGTGTCGCCTGCCGTGTCGTTGCCGGCGGTGAATTGGGAGAGCGTAAGGGTATTAATGTTCCCGGGGCGGAACTCTCTGTTCCCACCCTTACAGATAAAGATATTATGGATATTAAATGGGGTATTGAAAATCAGGTTGATTATATAGCGGTCTCATTTGTCCGCACCAAAGATGACATTATGGAGGTGCGCCGGATCCTCGAGGAATTTTCCGGCAACGCCAAGATAATTGCCAAAATAGAGACCAAGCACTCAGTCATAAATCTAGACGGTATTCTTTCTGTCGCTGACGGTATGATGGTAGCCAGAGGAGACCTAGGGGTTGAGATTCCCACAGAAGATGTGCCCATAGAGCAAAAGCATATTATCGAAAAATGCCGGCTTAAAGGCAAACAGGTTATCGTCGCCACTCAAATGCTTGATTCGATGATACGTAATCCGCGTCCGACTCGAGCTGAAGCCAGTGATGTAGCCAATGCCGTTATTGACGGTACAGATGCGGTTATGCTTTCAGGAGAGACAGCGGGAGGGCTTTATCCTGTTGAATCTGTTTCTGTTATGGATAAAATCGTACTAAGAACAGAAAAAGAGATGAGCACTTGGAACCAAAACCATTCAACATTAAAAGATAGCAATGTTACGGCAGACGCCGTTAGCCATGCCGCGCGCGACATCTCCAGCGCGGTTGAGGCGGCGGCAATAATTTCACTGACGGAAACAGGCGGTACAGCAAGAATGGTCAGCAAATACAGACCACTGTGTCCCATTATCGCCGCAACTTCAGCCGTTAAGACTTGGCGTCAGTTGAATCTTGTCTGGGGAGTCACTCCGATAATATGCCCGCTGGCCGGGGACCTCGAATCGTCGGCACATTCTGCAATTGCGGCTGTACGCAAAGAATCTCTCGTTGAAGAGGGAGATACCGTGGTGATCACGTCAGGAGTTCCGCTAGGAGAACCTGGCAGTACAAATATGGTACATGTGCGTACTGTCGGCGAAGTTCTCGGTAAAGGGCACTCTCTTGTCAAGCGTATTGAAAGCGGAACCGTATGCAAAGCTCTAAGTGCGGAAGAAGCTATCGCTAAAATACACGACGGTGATATTTTGGTAGTCAAAAGCGCCTCCAGTGATTATTTGCCGGCGATAAAAGCTGCGGCGGCTGTGATTACGGAGAAGGGAGGACTCTCCAGCTACGCAGGATTGGCTACATTGAATCTGGATACTGTTTCAGTTTTAGGAGTTGCAGGAATATTTGAAACTGTCGAGGATGGCATGACTGTAACAGCTGATGGGGTCAGAGGGCTAGTATACAAGGGACGTATCAGCTAGTGGCGTTAATTGGCGCGCATATCTCTGCTGCGGGAGGAATTCACAAGGCTTTTGCAAGAGCAGACGCCCTTTCGTGCGAATCTATGCAGATCTTCACCAGAAATCAGCGCCAATGGCTGAGCAAAGAGCTGGCTTTTTCTGAGATAGAAGATTTCTATCGGGCCTCTAAGGAAAGCACCGTAAAAAGCGTGGTCTCACATGCCTCATACCTCATAAACTTAGCCGGTGAGTGCGACATCAGGCAGAAAAGCGAGGAGGCTCTTGTTGCTGAGATTAAAAGATGCCATGCTTTGAGTATTCCTCGAGTGGTTCTTCATCCAGGATTTAGCGGCAATTATACTGCAGATACGGCTTTAAAAATGGTCTCGGAATCTTTGCTTCGTGTATTTGAGATGACATCTGACACACAGGTATCCGTGCTTTTGGAGACAATGGCAGGTCAAGGGTCTGTTGTCGGAAGCGAATTTGGGCACCTTGCAGTAATATTGGATTTAGTAAGCGACCATCCAAGGCTGGGATTCTGTATCGATATGTGCCACATTTTTGCCGCCGGCTATGAAATTAGGTCTTATGAATCCTATAATAGAATTGTATCTTTGCTTTCTAAACAAATAGGGCTGGATAACATCGGCTGTTGGCACCTTAGTGACAGTAAAATGGGCAGGGGCAGCAAAAAAGACCGGCACGCACATTTAGGTCAGGGAGAAATTGGACTAAATCCCTTTGCTATGCTTGTTTCAGATAGGCGTTTTGAAAATATTCCTGCTATACTGGAGACACCCAAAGATGGCGGCGGAGATAAAGAAAATCTTTCGATTCTCAGAAAATTAAGGGGTTATAAGTGATAATACTAAAAAGCATCTGACGGGGGTGTTTTATTGCCTTTTTTTGACTTACGCTGGCAGGATATTCCTGATATCTTTATTGTTGCGTTTATAATATACAGGGTATTGATGCTTTTGGTCGGCACGCGCGCTATGCAGCTTTTGCGCGGAGTGCTAATGATAGGTTTGATTGGTGCAGTTGCCAATGTTTTGGAACTGCGCAGTTTATCGTGGATTATAGAAAAGCTTCTCAGTGCGTTTATCATTGTTATCCCGATTCTTTTCCAACCCGAACTTCGCCACATGCTCGAGGAACTGGGAAAGGGGCATCTTTGGCGCAGCGGCAAAGATGGCAAAGAGATTGACGTTCGCGCCGATCAGCTTGTAAAGGCGATGATTTACTGTCAGTCACAAAGAATTGGTGCGATTACCGTGCTGCAGCGCAATACCAGTTTAAAAGAAGTTTGGCGCACCGCTGTTCTGCTCAAGGCCGATATCACTGAAGAACTGTTGGTCTCAATCTTTTGGCCGGGAACTCCGCTGCATGACGGTGCTGTGGTTATCGACCAGCAAAGCATTATTGCTGCAGGATGTTACCTCCCTTTAACTGACAAAACAGATATTTCCAGATGGTACGGCACCAGGCACAGGGCTGCGCTTGGAGTAACGGAAATGTCAGACGCTTTTGCGCTTGTAGTATCAGAAGAGCGCGGTGAGATAACTATCGCTGTCGGAGGGCGTCTTTCTAAGCCGCTCAATGAAACACAGCTGCGAAGCATTTGTAACCATTACTTTAGCTCAGAAGGAAGCAGCGATGCTTCATTTCTCGACAGGCTGAGAGAAGAAATACAGCAGCAATGGTCTGGGAGTGTTCCCGATGAAAAACAATAAATACTACCCCTATATTCAAAAAATATGCGTCAATTGTCGCGAATCTGCTGCTAAATTACTCAAGATGATGCAGCTAAACGGTGATTCTTTCATACAAACACGCATTGTTGTGGCCGGGTTGTCTCTACTTATTTCTATGATGATTTGGGCGTTTGTCGCTTGGGATGGTAATAGTGAAGGTACGAGAAATATCTCTGTGCAGGTTCAATACATTAACCTTACGAGAGGATATTCTGCATTTACTCCTGTAAAGACAATTAACTTGAGACTTACTGGGAGGATAAATGCTCTGTCTGGTATAGAAGAATCCGACATCAACGCCGTTGTTGATATGGGAGGGCTTCAGGTAGGTAAATACAGCCTGCCTATCAAGATTGATATCCCGCCTTCTGTAAGGCTGAGGAGTTGGCTGCCTTCTGTCTCTGAAGTGGAAATCTACCGCCACATAGACAGAACTGTGCCATTGACATGGAAAGTTAACGGGGAAGTTCCTCCGGGTATGGTAATCTCGAAGGTTGAACTCTACCCTGAAACCGTTACCGTAAGCGGTCCTGAAAATGACGTACTTGATGTGCCGTCGGTAAATGCCATAATACCCTCCGATAAGCTTCTTTCAAAAGAAGATGTCAACGTACACTTAGAAATAACAGATTATGAGAGTGCAAGAAGAAAGAGAATCACAATTTCACCGGTGAACGCACAGGCAAAAATATTTCTAGAGGAAGAGATGTTGATTGACAAAATACCTGTAAAAGTTTCTGTGGTAGGTCAGCCTGCGGACGGATACCAAATAGATTCAGTCAGAGTTATTCCGGATAGTGTCTCTGTCAACGGCAGGAGTGAATCGATTAAAAAAATGCAGTCAATTATTCTTCCTCCTGTAGATATCACAGGATTAGACCAAGATTTACAGTTGATGATTCCTTTACAACCTGCTGACATGGATCCTGATGTAGAAATTACCGGACCTGACCGAGCCAGAGTTGAAATCACCATCAGAAACAAAATGACGACGAAAACTTACGCCAACTTGGGTATTGTTGTTGTCGGTTCTCCCGCAGATAAAGAATGGAAGATTTCACCGGCAGCAGCAACTGTTACTGTTGAGGGGACTCTGTCAGAAGTTTCTGCCTTACAGAACGGTGTCCCGCCGCTGACACTCTATGTTGATGTGTCTAACGTTGTATCAAAGCAAATTGCATTGCCTGTCCTTGTGAAAAACCTAAAGAAAGATTTAAGTGTATCAAAAATAGAACCTGAACAGGTCACCTTGACCGCGCTGGATTAACCTAGAATAATTTATTGTCGAGAGGGGCGTATATTTTGTGTCGATAAATGGGAAAAAAAGCAGAAAATATTTTGGTACGGATGGTGTAAGAGATATTGCCAATGAAGGGATGATGACTCCAGAAGCTGCAATCAAACTGGGACGGGCATTTATCCTTTTTCAGAACTCTTTGGGAATAGCTCGGCCCCATGTTGCCGTTGGCAGAGATACCAGATATTCCGGCCCGATGATACAAGCTGCTCTGACGGCGGGGATAACCTCAGCCGGCGGAGATGTAACAGATCTCGGAGTAATTCCCACCCCTGGTGTGAGCTATGCGGTCGCCCACAGCGATTATGATGCTGGGGCTGTTATCAGTGCCTCTCATAACCCTTACGAGTACAATGGCATCAAATTTCTTGATGCCAATGGGTTTAAACTTACTGACGACGACGAACTTCAGATAGAAGACTATATCGAAACTATCGGTTCTCGCCCCACTGGTGCCGGCATTGGCACTATAGCTGATGGACGCGCTGATGTTAATGAGTATATGGCTTCTCTTACTAAATTGCTCAGGGGATTAAAAACTAAAAGTTACTCGCTTGTTGTCGATGCGGCAAATGGAGCCGCGTCTGCTTTGGTGGCGCCGTTGTTTGAAAATTGGCACGGCGGCGTAACATTGCTGGCAAACAATCCCAACGGCATTAACATTAATAACGGCGTGGGTGTCACACATATGAGCTTTCTCTGCGGTGAAACAACAAAAAACGGAGCCAAACTTGGTATTGCGTATGACGGAGATACTGACCGAGTCTTAATGTGCGACTCCAAAGGCAGAGTTTTAGACGGAGATATAATGCTCTGGGTCGTTGGACGCTGGCTGGCATCAGTAGGCAAGCTAGGTTCCGGTGTAGTTGCTACGGTAATGAGCAATATGGTACTCGAAGATCTGCTTGCTGAAGATGGGATAAAGGTTTTTCGCTGCGGGGTTGGGGACAGGTATGTGCTTGACACAATGCGCCGTGAAAAATCACGACTTGGCGGAGAGCAGTCGGGACATATTATCGCTTTAGACCATGCAAATACAGGTGATGGCTTGTGTTCCGGTGCGCTATTTTTGAGGGCGGTAGAAGAACTAAGCGAAAACATATCCACTTTAGTAGACAGATTTGACAGGTATCCACAAGTGTTGACAAATGTCAGGATAAAAGACCGAGACATCGTTATGAGCAACCCAATCCTAAAAGAAGCCGTGGCAAAGGCAGAGTTTCTTTTAGAAGGGCGCGGAAGAATGCTTCTTCGCCCTTCAGGGACTGAGCCGCTTTTGCGCATCTTCGTTGAATCAAGAGACGCAGAATTGATGGAGGAGACAGCCAATATGTTAGAGGCCGCAATAAAAAAAATAATTTCATCAGGTGAATAAAATGTGCGAATATGAGCCTATTAAAACCGCGGTATTTCCTGTGGCAGGTTTAGGTACAAGATTTCTGCCTGCTACCAAAGACATACCGAAAGAGATGCTGCCTTTAATTGACAGGCCGCTAATTCACCATGGTGTGGATGAGGCGGTTGCCTCAGGCTGTACGGACATTGTTTTTGTGACGGGAAACGGTAAAGAATCAATACAAAATTATTTTCAACATGCTTTTTCTCTGGAGAACCATCTGGCGGAAAGAGGTAAGTATGACATATTGAAAACAATAACCTCTATCCCCGAAATGGCTAATTTTTACTACACACTGCAGGACAAACCTCTGGGTCTGGGGCATGCTGTTTTATGTGCGGAAAAATACTGTTCTAATTCTTTTTTCGGCTTGCTGTTGCCTGATGATGTTATGCTCGCGGAGCCTACCGTTCTCTCTCAACTCGAGATGGTAAGAAAAAAGTATGGCGGTTCTGTGCTTTCTTTAGAAAAAGTAGACCACGACGAAACCTCGCGTTACGGCATTGTGGACGCTGAAGAAGTCGAACCAGGAGTGTATAAGATCAAAGGTTTGGTGGAGAAGCCAGACCCATCAGAAGCTCCTTCAGACTTGGCGATTATGGGCAGATATGTCCTTTCTCCATCGATATTTCTTCATCTTCGTTCATTAAAGCCCGGTAAAGGCGGAGAATATCAGCTTACAGACGCTATTGCCTCAATGCTGAAGAGCGAGCCAGTATATGGGTGCCTCTACAGGGGGCAGAGGTTGGACTGCGGTGTACGCGAAGGATGGATTAAGGCGACGGTAATTAAGTCATTGCAAGATTCGAAACTTAGAGAGATTATATTAGAGACACTTAAGGAAGAAAAAATCATTAACTGATGCAAAATTAGTCAGTAGGGATTCTTTGTGCTTTTATACATACTTTTAGTACCGTTCGTTACAAGTCAAGGCTGCCGGCAGACGTGTAATGAGCGGTACAAGTCGTGCATTACTAAATTTCTGCTTATCACGAATTGCCATTATAATTTTGTAAGATCCCAATCCATGCAAAAAGATGGGAAGATATTGGGTGCTCTATCTATAAATGTCGACGCAGCATCACCGTTGCTATTTATTTGAAGTCTTTTTGTGGTTCCTCTACAAATGGGTAATATATTCTTATGTGAGTAAGATCCATTAGAGCTGAGTCGCTTCTCCCTACCAAATTGGGCAGTTTTTCCCATTCTGAACCAAGGAATCTAGCTAAAATAAGGGATTTTCTGCCATATGTCGACCAAATATCCCATAAGGTCTCGTTATCTGCGGTTCCTGAAACAAGCGCACCTTTGAATAAGGGGAAAGTTGCCCCCAGTTTTGATGTACCATCGATAGGTGCGATAACCATCCATTGTGACATGCTCCAAGCACCTTGCATTTCTTTAGAGGAGAGGGCGTGATCCCAAGGAATAATTTGAAAACCTCCAATACTGCCTCTTGCTGAGGTGCTCACATCAATTACACCGCTATGGTTTGCTCTTATCGCGCTGTTTTTTTGGAAAAGGGTTCCTTCAAAACGCCCAGTTCCTCCTACTGGGCGAATAACCCTGGCTGCTACTCTGTATCCGTGTTCGTCCCAAACGGTTACTCGCCCGCCGGGCCTGTTCTCTATCTCAACCATATAGGGCAGTTTTTTTGCGTAAACTTTAATAATTATCGAGTCACCAGCCTTAGGCAGCAGCTCTTTGGACAGAGGTGCAAGAATTTCTGTTTTTGCCTTTTTAACAAATATTTCTGAGCCTGCCGGTGGGGCCCATGCACCGAAGATGTCCTCTCCTGCCTTTGACGACACGACAATCGAAGCCCCAGCTCCGGCCGCAGGGGCGATGGTTTGTTGCGGTATTATACTCATAGTGCGTCCCTTGTTGTTTTCCACTGAGACAAGCATATGAATTGCGTTAACCGCTGTAGCGCAAACCTCGCCTTTTTGTCCCCAGGCACTGGCGGTATAACTGGGATAGCGCGTCTTTGTCGGGAGGGCGTTTATTCTTCCAACCTCGAATTTTTGTCCATCATGCAGAACTGTGACTTGCGAGCCTATAACCAATGGCACCTCAATTTCGAATAGTATCTTTGGCGCCTCAGCCATAGCGGGCGAGGGGGCAATCCATGTGGTTATATACAACAATGCAGCAGCAATAAGCGGTATTTTGGCATAAAAATTTGTCAATTTCATTACAGACACCTCTTTATCTAAAAATCTAAAATGATGAAGGGAAAAACCAAATAGACCAAACGTTTCCTAAAAAATGAAAAATAATTGACGGCATTATGTTACCGTACTTTTCTTTCAATGTTCCCATAATAATACCGGGAAAAAACGTCGTAAGCGATATCCAGTGGGGCGACGCGATTAAATGAATCGGTGCGAAAATACAGTTAGTTAAAACTACTGCTGCAGCAGTACCGCAGCGTTTTTTTATCATTGTTTGCAGCCAACCGCGGAAAAAAGTTTCCTCTATTATTGCTGCCGCCAGTCCAGCACCCATGAACTTAAAGATTTGGAGTGCGTTTCTTTTGTGCGGTAGATTGTCACCAGGCCAGTAAAGTGCTACAGGCGTAAGCAAAGATAAAACAATTGCAGACACAGCGAGTGTCTGCAAAACTACTTTAAAGCTGTATTCAGGAACTAGACCGTAGTCAGCCGTGTCTTCTTTTCTATACCAGCACCACAAATATGGCCAATAAAGCAATGCAGCGCCCACAGCCAAAGAAAGGTATTCATTCATAAAAAAGTAGGCTTCTAATTTTTAGAACAATCGGAGCAAAGTCCATAGAAAAAAAGTTCGGCATGTTCAACACTGCAAATGTTTTCTTTTCCTGACGACGCGGATCGGAAAATATTTTCTTCGTCTAATTCCAAATCAATTATTTTACCGCATCGTTTGCACAAAAAATGCCCGTGTGTCTCGGTTGCAGGGTCAAAGTAAACCCTTTTCTCGTCAATACTCAGTATTTTTATTAGTCCGGCTTCAGCCAGCAACTGCGCGGTGCTGTATACAGTTGCGACTGACATGGTGGGAAAATCGGCTGCAAGTTCTTTATAAAGAGTATCCGCTGAAGGGTGGTCTGTGCGCCCTTCTAACTGTCTGAGAATAGCTATACGCTGTGCTGTAATTTTGGCTCCGCGGTCTCTTAACACAGAAATTCCGTCGTTAACTGTCCACATATTAATTCCCTCCGGTGCATATCAAAGTTCCTAGCTGTATAATTATAAGTCATTTAAAATATTTTGTATATTGTTATGACGAGATTTAGTATTTCTACTTGCGTATTTTTGACTAATGACGCTATAATGACCGTCGAGTATTATGGGGTGTAGCCAAGCGGCAAGGCAGTGGACTTTGGATCCGCGATCGATGGTTCGAATCCATCCACCCCAGCCATAGCTTTCTAAAGAGAAGGTTATATTGGCCTCCTCTGTTTCTTTTTGTTTGTATACATAACATTTATCTGGAGGGATGGCAGTATGGAGCGTAAGGATAAGCAGTTCTGCCTACTCGTACTTGCCGCTGGCAAGGGCACCAGAATGCGGAGCAAAACACCCAAGGTGCTTCAAACAATTCTTGAGGAACCTCTTTTATATTATCCACTCTCTGCTTCAATCGATGCCGGTATCACAAATATCTCCGTTATGGTCGGTTTTGAGGGAGAAAAAGTGCAAAGCTGGCTTGATGGCAGTTTCCCCAGTGTCAAAGTTTTATGGCAGAGAGAGCAGTTAGGTACGGGACACGCAGCTAAATTGGCGATGTCATGGTGGAGAGAATATCAGAATGTTATGGTGCTTGCCGGCGATACTCCTCTTATAACAGCACAAACGCTGAAATTTTTTGCAGAACATCATTTGGATTCGGGCAACAAATGTACTTTACTCAGTTTCGATTTGCCAGACCCTACTGGCTATGGACGAGTAATTAGAGATGGAGCGTCAGTCCGTATCGTTGAACATAAGGATGCAAACGATATGGAGCTCATGTCGCATGAGGTAAACAGTGGTATGTATATTTTCGATACAAAGGCACTTTTATCTGTTATCGATAAAATATCTTGTGACAATGCTCAGCATGAATACTATCTTCCTGATGCCTTCTCTCTTATCGCTGCCAACAACGAAAAAGTGTCAGCGGTAAAAATTGAAAATAGTAATGAATTTTTAGGGGTGAATGACCCTGTACAGTTAGCAGACGCTTCTGTTATCATGAGAAACAGAATTTTAAATAGTTGGATGCTTCGCGGTGTGAGATGTATGGATCCTTGCTCCACTTGGATCGGGCCGAGAGTAACCATTGGTGAGGATACAATGTTGGAACCAAATGTACAGATGTGGGGGAGCACACGTGTTGGCGGTGATTGCAGGGTAGGCAGCTTTACCGTGCTTAATAATGCCGTCTTGGCCGATTCTGTCACTATTGCCGGATATGTTAGAGTAAATAACTCTACTGTTGGCGCCGGTTCATCTGTTGGTCCCTTTGTATTCATGCGGGAAAACGTAGTTTTAATGGATGATGTCCATGTTGGGCGTTTTGTTGAAATAAAGAAAAGCACGGTTGATTCTGGATCTAAGGTTCCCCACCTATCTTATATTGGGGATGCCAGTATCGGTAAAAAAACAAATGTTGGTGCGGGCACGATAACATGCAACTATGACGGCAAAGATAAACATAAAACAATAATTGGTGATAATTGTTTTATCGGCAGCGACACCATGCTTGTCGCACCAGTTACTTTGGGGGATAACGCGATGACAGCGGCCGGTTCAACAATAACGAATGACATTCCTGATGGTGGGCTTGGAGTTGGAAGAGCCAGACAAGTCATTATTGATAATTGGCATGCCCGCAGGAACAAAATTAAGGGAGGAAAGTAACATGTCGGCAGGTTTGAGAGAGGTAAAAATATTTTCGGGCAGCGCCCACAAGCAGTTCGCTGAAAATGTGTGCGTAAACCTCGGTGTCCCTCTTTCGGCGTCAAAGTTATTTAGATTTTCTGACGGTGAAATTGGCGTTTCTATTGAGGAGAGCGTGCGCGGTGCAGATGTCTATGTTGTGCAGCCCACATGTGAACCTGCGAACGAACATATTATTGAGTTGCTGATTATTGTTGATGCCTTGAAAAGAGCTTCAGCTTACAGAGTTAACCTTGTGATGCCTTACTTTGGCTATGCGAGACAGGATAGAAAAACACGCTCAAGAGAGCCGATAACGGCAAAGCTTGTGGCTAATCTGCTTGAAAAAGCCGGGGCTGACAGGGTTATTTCAGCGGATCTTCATGCTGGACAGATACAGGGCTTCTTTGATATTCCTGTTGACCACTTAACAGGAGGTCCTCTGCTTGCATCTTATTTTAAGAGAGTACTTCAAAAAGAAGCTGAAGCTGGTCTTGTTTCCGTAGTTTCGCCTGATATCGGCGGCGTTGTGCGAGCTAGGAAATTCGCAGAGCAGATTGGTAACGCTGATTTGGCCATTGTTGACAAGAGACGCTCCCACGAAGTTGCCAATACTTGCGAGGTTATGGAGATTATTGGTAACGTT
>RRZT012409576.1_pt1 | contig 11885 bp, 15 predicted proteins | sample 2165551 | NCBI WGS metagenome assembly RRZT01 (sample SAMN10456910, study PRJNA506462) | wastewater metagenome | biome: wastewater; feature: sludge; material: wastewater sludge; isolation source: wastewater sludge with Escherichia coli K12::gfp cells carrying plasmid... | place: USA: Moscow, Idaho... | reverse complement strand
TGTCTATCCATTTCCCTGGTCGTTTGGATGCGGTTATGAGCCTCTAATTTATCCTGACACAGAGTTTTGAACGCCCTCAAACTAGCTTGCTTAAATTACTGTATGTTGGTATGTTAAACGCTTCAGAGAAATGGACGATGCCTATCAATAATTGGGGTCAAACGATGATGCAATTGTCTATCCATTTCCCTGGTCGTTTGGATGCGGTTATGAGCCTCTAATTTATCCTGACACAGAGTTTTGAACGCCCTCGAATCACTGGTAGTCTATTAATAGACCTAAGGGGCTTTTTGGTTGGTTCCCTTAGGATATACGTTGGCTACCGCTTAGACTTATCTTCTATGTAGGCGCAGTTTCCATTGCACCGGTAATGGCACAACCATCATATGCTTTGCCTGCGTAACTTAATGTTGCGGTAAATTCATTTTGATAGCCATTGTCATCGATACAAATATTTTTTCGTATATTTAAAATAATAGGTTGTCCATTGACTGTACTCTCGTATTCGACGCCTTCAGTAGTGGCGGAACCCACTACTACAATTGTTGTAGGCTTTAAGAAGTCTGCTTCTATACTTAATTTATTTCCTTCAACTACTGCCCGCCAACTTTTTTCTTTATTACCATAAGCGGTAAATGCCAATGAAGCTACAGGCACTTCTATCGTCGATTTCTTATTATAATCCGTAGTAGTAGCTTGTCGGTTACTACAAGCTACTAGGGCTAAGCTGCCTGTTATGCACATTGACGTCAAAAGCAAAGAACGCATAATTTTTCCTTTAAATATAATAAGAGAACACTGCTATCCAGCAGTATTCTCTTTGCTTACGTAATAAAATTCAGGTTTTTATTACCATAGGTAGGTTTACGGTAGAACTAGAAGCTAGGGCATTAATTAATATTATCCGTTACGGGTGGCTTTATCCAGTAACTTACTAAAGCACTCTCTATATTAGTAATAATAATATAACATATCTATAAAGGTTGGCAGTGTGCAGTAGGATAAAATCGTTCTTTTACTGCTTGAGTGTTTAAAATATGAAAAATTTAACTGCTGCTATTCTAATTGCGCTTCCTACTTTAATGATAAGCCCTACAGTAATGGCCGGCTCTTCAGATCTAGTGGCTAAAACTGTTGATGCTCAATTTAAAAAAGGCGCAACTTCAGCTAACTATTATGGGAAATTAAAGGGTGTTAAGTACGATTCCTATACATTTTATGCTAAAAAAAACCAAAAGCTTTCTGTTAAAACAACGGGAGGGAACGTAGATACTTATTTATTTAATAAGAATCTATCAGATTCTGTCAACGTAGGAGAGTATTCCTCTGCACTAGATGACCAAGGTTATTATATGCTTCCATATTCAGGTAAATATGAATTGCGTATTCTTCAGCCACGCTCTCAAGCTTCTAGAGGAAAAACACCTGCGTATTGGCTACAAGTATCTATTTTATAGTTATATGAAGTCAGCACACCCTTTTTCATGAATTTTTATAAAAAATAATTTTAAATTTTGGCTTAGATGTATTACCGTTTAAAACTGCCCAATTAAAGCGTGTCTTAACTGCTAAAGTCACTTGATACATGAGTTAAAGATGCTGAAATATACGTATCGCACACAAATGGTTACATTTGCTTGTGCCCCCCTCACCCCTCTGTAATAATGCGCGCTTTCAATACTCCCTAATTTTTATTAGGGAGGCTATTGCTATAGCTTTTGACGAAATCTTTTCAATACATTTAGAGTTATAGGGACGAACATGAAAAATATGACTAAAGTAATGATGGCAAGTGTACTAGCAGTAGGGACGTTAGCTGCTGGTTGCCAGACCACTCCTACCGTGACAGCTCCAGTGGAACAGACAATCACATCAAACGCCCTACAAGCCTATAACTGGCAGTTGATTGATGCTAAGCGTAGCAATGGTGATAAGGTTACTCAGCTGTTCTTCGATCCAGCAAAACCTTTAATTTTAAATTTCATGACGGCAAATGGTGATAACCGCGTTGCTTTTATGAATACCTGTAACAATATGAGCGCTGGATACAGCATTGTGGACGGTAACGTCCAAATTCAAAATGGTATCAGCACCTTAATGGCATGTCCTGAGCCACAAGCTAGTTTTGATACTGCTACATTAGCAACAGTACAAGGTAAATATAGCTTAAGCAAAAATGCCAATAACCTACCTGTTCTAACCATTACCAATGCGAACCAAGTCGCTCAATTCAAAGCTATTTCTAAATAACTACTACAGGCATTTATATGGAAAACATGACTAAAGTAATGATGGCAAGTGTATTAGCAGTAGGGACGTTAGCTGCTGGTTGCCAGACCACTCCTACCGTGACAGCTCCAGTGGAACAGACAATCACATCAAACGCCCTACAAGCCTATAACTGGCAGTTGATTGACGCTAAGCGTAGCAATGGTGATAAGGTTACTCAGCTGTTCTTCGATCCAGCGAAACCTTTAACCTTAAACTTCATGACAGACAATGGCAATAGCTTTGTCAGCCTTATGAACACCTGTAACAACCTAGGTGCGGGCTATAGCATTGAGAATGGTAGTGTACAGTTAGGCGGTATAAGAAGCACTAGAATGGCTTGTCCTGAACCATTAGCAAGCTTTGATACCGCAGCTGCTGCAACCTTGCAAGGTAAGTACAGCATCAATAAAAGTGGCAACAACTTACCTGTTTTAACCATTACCAATGCGAACCAAGTCGCTAGCTTTAAAGCTATTGCTAAGTAAAAGCCAGTCGAACTAGAAAAATCATTTAACGTATAGCAATGATGAAAATGATTCCGTTTTCTAACATTGAATAGTGTAAGGACTGCTTTAATGACCACTAAAAACCCATCATATCTATTTAAAATCGCTGCTAGCAGTAGCATAGCATTGTTATTCATGACCACAGGGTGCCAAACCTCACAAACCGTAACCCCTGAGATACCTACTAATCCTGACGTGAAACCAAACGCCCTAGCACAGCAAGCCAAACATATTCAGCAGGCGCTAGCTAGTGGAAATTACAACGCGATCGTTGATGACATTCACCCAACACTCGGAGTTAAGTTCTCCATGTACGCTTATGTGCGTCCAGACAAAGACAAAGTTTTTAGCCGTGAACAATTCGCCCAGTACTTACAGCAATCAAAAATCCGCTTTACGTGGGGTCAGCTTGACGGTACAGGAGAGATGCTAGTAACACCACTGCCTACCTACTTGCAGTCTTGGGTTGGTGGCAGTAAGTTTAACAATGCTACGATAAGCATTAATGACTTCAAAGCGTCAGGCAACTCTATTAATAACCTAAAACAGGTTTACCAAACATCAGATTTTGTAGAATTTTATTACAGTGGAAGCGAGAAGTATGCTGGGCTTGATTGGCAAGCATTGCGTTTGGTATTTGATGAGTATCAAGGTAAGCGCTATTTGGTTGCTATTATAAATGATAGATCGACCGTATAGGCTCAGCTTTGAGCTTGAAACACCAAGAGACCGCAATGGGGAATTTGAACCTGAGCGAGGAAATAGCGAAGCAATGCTTCGCTATTTCCTCGCTCAGGCGCAAACTACTGGCTGTCGGTGCTTACTGATTTGCGCAATCGTGGCGTACAAGATATTCTTATCGCTTGCCTTGCGAAGCAGTGCTTCTCAGGCTTAAAAGGCTTCCCTGAAGCCATGCAGGCTATCTTCCCCAATACCGAGGTACAACTATGTGTGATTCACCAAATCCGTAACAGTATTCGTTACGTCGCAAGTAAAGATCAGAAAGCTTTCATGCGTGATTTAAAGCCTGTCTATAAGGCAATCAATAAAGATTCGGCTGAACTGGGAGGGCGTTCAAAATTCTGTGTCACGATAAATTAAAGTTTCATTACAGCATCTAATCGACCAGTGAAATGGATAGACAACTGAACTGTCCCGGGATTGTCGGAGACCTAAAACTCTGAGACAATACCCTAATGAAAAGCAAACAATACGGGGCAGAAGTTAAGACACGAGCCGTCGAATTACTGATTGAATCACAAAAAGATTATCCCTCACTGTGGGCTGTCATCCAAGCCATAGCACCTGAGCAGCATGCTGCGCAAGGGCTGCACGCCCGAAACTCTACGCTCATGGCATAAAAAGCACCTAGCTAAGCAAAATCCTGTTATCGTTACTGCTCAAAGCCAAGCCGCTCGTATCGCTGCGCTTGAGCGAGAAAACCGAGAACTTAAACAAGCCAACGAAATTATTCGCAAGGCAGCTGGTACTGAAGCCCAGGCGGAGAAGGGCTGCAAACCGAAGTGATGGTCAAATTCATTGATGACGAGAAGGAAAAGTATGGAGTCGAGCCAATCTGCAGGATACTGCCAATCGCCCCATCCACCTACTATCGCATCAAGGATGAGCAAGACAACCCAGAAAAGCAAAGTCGACATAAACAAAGCGATACCTACTTAATGGAGAAAATCAAGCGTATTTCAAATATTATTGATATACTTAAAGTCGAAGCTGAAGAAATTCTTCAAGGTGTTAAACATAATGGTTGTAAAGCGGCACTGTTTGCTATTGGTCCGATGCCTGCTTTAATTGGGCTAGGTAGTTTATTGGGCAATAAAACCGAAATAACTCCAATGTTACGTCATCGACAAACTAGTAACTGGTATTGGCCCAGTGAAAATGTGGTTCAACCATTCTACAAAATTGAAGGCCTGAATGTTCTCACAGATGCTAAAGATGTAGTTGTTTGCGTAAATTTTACTAATACCTCAACTATACTCAATGAAAAGGCAAATTCATTAAAGCAAGAGACAGGAGCTGACATCATTGAAATAAATGCTCTTCCTAATTTTTTGGGAAATGGAGCTATTCCTAATCCAGCAAGTGGTAGGCTATTTTCTGCAGATATACAAAAACTCTTCCACGATTTAAAAAGTCTAGGTAAGGTAACAATTCACTTATTAGTTATCGCATCGAATGCAGCGTGTGTTTTCCTTGGGCAAGCAATTGACCTACATCATCCAAAGATTATCGTATACGACTTCTCAGGGGAAAATATGATCCCACGTCTAGTTATTAGAAATGATGGCCAAAAAAACAATATCGAACTACCGTAATAGCTGTAAAGCAAATGACTGAATTCGCCCAATTTATTTTATGTTAAATAGTAAATTTCTAAAACGTCTATAGAATAATTTAAACTTCCTATTGGTATTGATTAGCTACTTGATGGCTAAAGGCCAATAATATCGCTACTTCTTCGAATCTTCTATCTGAAGAATTGATAATACTGACCCAGCCATAGCGTCAACATGACTATGCTTTAGGTGCATCCATTTGCTGCTCAGGTGAAGCACTGATAAACGCAGGTAACGCCATACAATTCTCAAAGACTCGGACAATATTAGGATACTTAGATAAATCAATATCAAACCGTTTGGTATTATATACTTGCGGTACCAAGCAACAATCTGCCATAGTTGGGGTATTCCCAAAACAAAATTGGCTGTGATCGTCCAACATCTGCTCGATTGCATCAAAACCATCGACAATCCAGTGTTCGTACCACGCACTTTTTTGCTCATCACTGATAGCGAATTGATGGCTCAAATACTTTAACACTCTCAAATTATTGAGCGGATGGATGTCACAAGCAATCGCTTGACAAAACGCCCGAATTTTAGCATGTTGTACCGCGTCGCCTGTTAATAATGCCGGCGACGGGTAAATGGCTTCCAAATGCTCAAGTATTGCCAAAGACTGGGTAATCACAGTGCTATCATCTAGTTGTAGAGCAGGCACCAATTGTTGCGGATTTAATGCAGCGTATTCGGGCAATTTGTGCTCACCGCCATTGTTTATCAAATGTACTGGTATGATATCATACTCAATATTTTTTAACGCTAAGGCAATACGTACTCGATAAGCTGCCGAACTGCGAAAATAAGAATATAATTTCATAAAATCTCCTGTGACAACCGATAACTAGGCTTTGACCAGAGTTAAATTTGATAGTGGTTTAAGTCGAGTGATAGTAAAGCCTGTAAAGCCAAAAATAATGGTCAAAAATAGACACAAATAACAGAAAAACGCATACGGCAAGTAACTTAACACTGATACTCCAAGCTGCTGGCTAATAAACACCCCACATACACTCCAAGGCACCAGTGGATTAATCACTGTACCTGCATCCTCAATCGTACGTGCTAAGTTTTTGGGATGTAAATTTAAGCGTGCGTATTCTGATTTAAAGCTTTCACCCGCTAATAGAATGCTTAAATACTGCTCACCAATCAACACATTGACGCCCAATGATGTTAAAGCTGCCGCCAAGGTCACACGTCCGGCATTAATAAGCTTGTGCTTAATGCTATTCAATAATGCCGGTAAAATGCCGAAACTATGCAGCAAACCACCCAAACTTAACGCTAAAATTACGATGGTTTGAGTAAAGAACATACTCTCTAAACCACCACGAGAGAGTAAACCGCTTACAGGACCTAAATCCAAACCTTCAGCCGGCTTATAGCCTTTAAAGAAGTAACCGCCCAATTGTTCAATCGTTGGTGTACTGTGAAAATACGTCAATATCAGGGCACTAATAATTGTTAGGATAATGGCATAAATCGCATTCACTCTAAACAAAATCAACGCCACCAGCAAAATAAACGGTAATAACGCATCAACGTGAACCAAGCCACTGGCAACCAATTGTTGCTTAAGCGTAGTCACTTGATTTAAATCAGCCCCTGCCATATGTCCTTGACAAAACCATAACAGAACCACGGTCAAAATCCAAGCCGGCACTGTGGTATACATCATATTGCGTAGATGCTCAAACAAATCAATCCCCGCCACTGATGCAGAAATGGTGCAGGTATCTGACAAAGGTGACATTTTGTCTCCAAAAAATGCACCCGATACCACCGCCCCTGCCACAATTGCTGGACTGGCATCAAAGGCACCTGACATACCCATAAAGGCAACCCCAATAGTTGCACATGTTGTCAAACTACTGCCAATCGCAATACCAATAATTGATGTCAAAACAAAGGCTGATATATAAAAAAATTGTGGCGAAATTAGCTCAAAACCATAGTACATTAAGGTCGGAATCGCTCCTGACATCATGAGTGCTGATACCATCAAACCGATAAAGAAAAATAGATAAATCGCTCCAAAACCTGACATCACACCTTTTGCCATAAAGCCTTGCATGGTGTCAAACGTCAATCCCTTTGAGCGACCAAAAATAAACAACCCACAAATGACCAACAGCAAAGCCAAATGCGGAATCCAACCAAAGACAATCATCACCACACTCATAATCGCAACCATAATAGTTGCCATTATCATCGCTGTGGACGTACTGATATGAAACGACGCTAACTTTTCATTCATGAAAAAATATCCTTATCTAATAAAGCCAATATCCATATAAAAAAGCAATAAAATCCTAGACCTTATCCATTAATAGATAAGGTCAATCAATTAAGCTTAAAAGAAAATTAGTACTGGGTATTTACCCGATTACGAATCGTTCCAAAAATATTATTGCCTTCTTTATCATTCATCTGTACAGTTACCACATCACCATGCTGCATAAATGGGGTTTTTGGGCTACCAGTTTCGATGGTTTCATACATGCGTAATTCAGCCAAACAGCAATAACCCACACCGCCGTTTTCTACCGATGAGCCGTATAGATTATCTTGCTTGTTTGACACGGTACCTGAACCGATAATACTACCAGCTGCCATTGAACGGGTCTTGCAAACATGGCTTAACAGCCTTGCAAAACTAAAGGTCATGTCCGTCCCTGCATTGGGATTGCCAAATAGCTTATCGTTGAGCGTCACTGTCAACGGCAAATGCACTTTGCTGTCTTGCCAGGCGTCACCCAACTCATCGGGCGTGACGGCGACCGGGCTAAAAGAACTGGCAGGTTTGCTTTGAAAAAAACCAAAACCTTTTGCTAATTCATGTGGGATTAGATTACGTAATGACACGTCATTAACTAGCATCACCAAACGGATTTGCTTGGCTGCCTCAGCTTCACCCATACCTTGTTTCACATCACCGGTAATGACCACGACTTCGGCTTCAAAATCAATACCCCATTCTGGCTGTGCCAAAATCTCATCATTAGGGGCAATAAAGCTATCTGAGCCGCCCTGGTACATTAGTGGGTCGTCATAAAAAGACTCAGGTACTTCGGCATTGCGAGCTTTACGCACTAGCTCCACATGGTTAAGGTAAGCTGAACCATCTGCCCATTGATAAGCACGAGGAAGTGGTGAATGACACGCCATTGGGTCAAAGGCTTCACCAAAGCTGCTATCATTGTTCAATTTATCCGATAGCTGTTGCAAAATTGGCAATACCTCATCCCAGTTGTCTAGCGCAAATTGTAAGGTTTTGATGTCAGGTTTGGTATAACGGGTTAAGTCACGGCTGACGATAATTAAACGTCCATCACGTCCCTCTTGGTTTAAGGTAGCAAGTTTCATCATTAATCCTAATAAGATAATTTTTTTAGATTTTACAGATTAACCGAATTTATAAACTCGGTGGCTCACCGCCATCATGCAACCATTGGGCATGTTTCGGGGCTTTTTTAGTCGTTGCCCATTCATTAAGCATATCCCATTTGACAATGTCTAATGCTTTGCTCATCTGCGGGGTGGTTACATCGTAGGCAAGCTCAATGCGGTGTCCATTTGGGTCAAAGAAATAAATCGAGTGAAACAGCGTATGGTTCGTAGGGCCAATGACCGCAATGCCTTCAGCTAGCAGTTTTTCTTTAGTCGCTAGCAAAGTCTCCATACTATCGACTTTAAACGCCAAATGTTGCGTCCAAATCGGGGTGTTTTTATCCCGTCCCATTTCCGCTTTGGTCGGCAGTTCAAAGAAGGCAAGAATATTGCCACCACCTGCGTCCAAGAAAATATGCATATAAGGGTCAGGCTCTTGGGTTGACGGCACTTTGTCTTCGGCAATCGCCAGTACAAAACCCATATTGAGGTGTTTCTGGTACCATTCAACGGTTTGTTTAGCGTCTTTGCAACGGTAAGCGACGTGATGTATGCCCTGCGTAATAGGCTTAGGTATCGAAGTAGTAGCAGAAATGTCATTTTGCATGATAAGTCCTTTTAACAAACATAAAAATGGCAGATAAAATGCCTTATTGCTAGACATTTTATCTTCATTGATATTAAGACGCAGATTCAGTCTCTAACGCCCCACGGCGAATTTGGTCACGTTCCATTGACTCAAACAAGGCTTTAAAATTGCCTTCGCCAAAACCTTCACGGTAATCGCCTTTGCGTTGGATAAATTCAAAAAACACAGGTCCCATCACCGTTTCTGAGAAAATCTGTAATAACAAACGTGGGCTACCGCTTTCGGTGGTACCATCAAGCAAGATACCACGGGTTTGTAATTCTTTGACAGGCTCACCATGATTGGGTAAGCGCTCATCAAGCATTTCATAATACGTTTCTGGGGGTGCCGTCATCAGTGGCACACCGGCAGCCCGTAGATTATCGATGGTGCTGAGTAAATCATCGCTTAGCAATGCAATATGCTGAATGCCCTCGCCATTAAACTGCATTAAAAACTCTTCAATTTGACCGCCGCCTTGTTTGGATTCTTCATTAAGCGGAATACGAATCATACCATCAGGAGCTGTCATGGCCTTACTGGTCAAACCTGTGTACTCGACTTTGATATCAAAATAACGGATTTCACGGAAGTTAAATATTTTTTCATAAAAATCTGCCCAAAACGCCATACGACCCCGATACACGTTGTGCGTTAAATGGTCAAGCAAACGCAGACCATGACCTTTCGGGTGTCTATCCACATTCGGTAAATACTCAAAATCGATATCATAAATCGAGCTACCGTCTTCAAAACGGTCAATCAAATAAATCAGACTACCGCCAATACCCTTGAGAGCGGGCAAACGAAGCTCCATCGCTCCAGTATTAAGCTCAACAGGCTGTGCACCCATTTCAAGGGCATGGTTATAAGCTTTCTGAGCATTTTTAACACGAAACGCCATACCACAGGCACCCGTACCATGCTCATCCGCAAAATAAGCGGCAGGGCTTTTTGGCTCTTGATTTAAGATAAAGTTGATATCACCTTGGCGATACAGTTGTACGCTTTTTGAACGGTGATTGGCAATGTGGGTAAAGCCAACTTGCTCAAAAAGTTTTTTTAGTTGTTCTGGCTCAGGGGAAGAAAATTCTAAAAATTCAAAGCCTTGTAGGCCCATCGGGTTTTCAAATAAATCAGTCATTTGCTGAGGCTCCTTTTAGCAAATTGATAACAAGAAGTTGGATTTTATATTCCTTTGTATTATTGATGATATGATAAAATAATTTATAAGACTATCAGTATTTTCTCATTAATTTATCAGGAAACTTTATGAATATCAGTTTTCGTCAATTAAGGGCATTCGTCACTGTCGCTGAAAATGGCAGTTTTAGTCAGGCAGCTAAGACTTTGTTCTTAACACAATCTGCACTCAGTAGTCTTATTAAGGAGTTAGAGCAAAATATAGGAGTTAAGCTTTTTGATAGAACCACTCGTCAAGTGACTCTATCAATGATGGGTGAAAGATTATTACCCTATGCAAAGCGGGTACTAAATGAGCTTAATTTATTCGAAGTAGAAGCCCGTGATTTGACAAGTTTGGAGCAAGGGGAAGTTAGATTGGCGGTATCTCAACAATTTGCCGCATCGGCAATGCCTGATATTATCGCCCAATTTCATGAACAATTCCCCAATATCCAAATTTCTTTAGTCGATTGTTCAGTTGAAGCGGTACTCAAGCACTTGCAAAATAATGAAGTTGATTTAGGGATTGGGGCAGAGCGGACACATGATAGTGATATACAAGCGGATTTCTTGTTTGAATTGCCATTTTTTGTCGTGTTACCGGCTAACCATCCATTAACTCAATTTAAACAAGTGGCTTGGGCGCAGCTTGAGAACCAATCTTTAATTACGTTAACAGGACCTTTTACTATAAAGCTCTACGGCGAACTACCCAATCACTTAGCCAAAAAGGTCTTACAACCTAATTATGAAGTAAATTTGTTATCGACTGCACTGGGTATGACCGCCAAAAACCTTGGGATTACAGTTTGTTTGCCGTATGCAGCTGACTGGATAAAACAACAGCAGTTACAGATGCGATTATTGACCGATCCTATCATTTCACGACGTTTTTTTATTTATCAGAGAAATAATCGGGCTTTATCGCCTGTTGTTGAAATTTTTAAAGATTTCCTCAATTTTCAAAAATTTTCTTATTAGTCCTGAAGGATCTTTCGCCCATCTTTGATTATGTTAAATACTTTTCTATATTCAGACTTGATAGAGCAACTTAATGCAGTAAAAAGGTTGGCTTTTAAAAAAATAATAAATCTGTGGAAAATATATGTTTGCCATAGGTTGCTTTGAGGTTGAGTTTTACCTATCACAGTAATTTAAAAACTCAACAAATGTATTTACCGCTCTATGTGGTCCGAATTCTGTGCTGACTCTTAATAAAACTTTAATTTAGCTGACACAGAGTTTTGAACGCCCTCTACTTTGTACTTGCTAACTTTCTCAATGACAACAATGTCAGCAACACTACAGCCTCGAACTAGCATTAAGCGTATCTTGGCATTGATTTCGCTTTTGCGTCCTTGGTAGCTTAAATCCATCTCATGGATGAATTGCCGATGACAGTCTTTGCATTGGTAGTTCTGCTTGCCATAGATTTTCCAGCCATTTTTCTTCATACTTAAGCCCAGACAGCTTGGGCATCTGATTATAATTTGTGTCTTCATAACCTCAAATTATCATTTTTTTCTCAAGCTGTCTTTTTTA
>RRZT011504761.1_pt1 | contig 11888 bp, 12 predicted proteins | sample 2165551 | NCBI WGS metagenome assembly RRZT01 (sample SAMN10456910, study PRJNA506462) | wastewater metagenome | biome: wastewater; feature: sludge; material: wastewater sludge; isolation source: wastewater sludge with Escherichia coli K12::gfp cells carrying plasmid... | place: USA: Moscow, Idaho... | reverse complement strand
CGCCCAAAAAAACAAGCACGATGAGAATGTAGAGGATTTTATTGCGATCGAGCTTATCCATGCTACACTCCCAGAGGCTGTGCTTCCCATCGGCCTTTTCTTAGTACCCAATATTCATGATAGCCACATTCTGCTAAATATGCTTCTGCCTGATTATATTCATAGACAATTCCCGCCACTGAATGACTGTCACCGCCAATGGTAATGGGAATATTTCGTTTTTTCATTTCCGGGATCATCCAATCAGAGGGGTAACGGCCCACTCCGGGTACCCGCATATTGGCTCCGGTATTAATTTCCATTCGCGTCGTTGTTTGAGCGATGCCATCCAGGCAGGCGCACACCGTTTCCTGATACCAGCGGTCATTTTCATTAAAAAAATAATTGTTCTGATTGTATTTCTTGATTAAATCGATATGCCCCAGGATTTCGGGTTCAAAGCGTTTAACCATCTTTTCAATACTCTGGTAATAATCTTTGATAAATGCCTGCTTGTCACCCTGATAATATTTTTCGATGCCCTGCTCAAAATCCGGCTGCGATTCATCAATGTAGAATACCTGATCGCCTCTTGTGTTACCAAGGGTATGGATGGACATTATTGTGTAATCCAGCTGTGGAATCACGGCCTTAGCCGCGACACTGATATCCTGCTGGTCGATGAAATAATCAACTTCCATTCCACAGTATAGTTCAATTTCTGATGCATACTTTTCTTTCAGGCTTTTAATATCGTCCAGATAAGGTTCGATATTTTCTTGTTTCATTGTCCAATCGTTGCCAAAAGGCAGGGGAAAATGGCTTGTCAGACCCAAACTGGTTAGTCCCGCCGTGATTCCGGCTTGCACCATTTCTTCAAGGGTATTGGTGCCATCGCAATAATTTGAATGAACATGATAATTTGCCAGTAACATTTTGATCCCTCCAAAAGTTTGCATGTGATGATTGTATCATGACATGTATTGTAAAGTAAATAAAAAAAAATTGCCGAACCGACAATTTTTTATGAAGTGTTTATAAAATTTTATTGAGAAAGCTTTTGGTACGCTCTTCTTTGGGATTGAGCAGTACTTCTTCGGGGGTTCCTTCTTCACAGATCACACCGCCATCCATAAAGATAACTCGATCTGCCACTTCCCGCGCAAAACCAATTTCATGAGTCACAATCAGCATGGTCATCCCTTTTTCAGCCAGTTGCCGCATGGTTGCCAGAACTTCGCCAACCAGCTCTGGATCCAACGCTGATGTTGGTTCATCAAACATCATGATTTTGGGATCCATGGCCAAAGCTCTGGCGATAGCCACCCGTTGTTGCTGACCACCAGATAAACGGGAAGGATACTCATCTTTTTTTTCAGCCAGCCCGACGCTACTCAAAAGATCCAGAGCTCTGGTTTCAGCTATTTTTTTATCGGCTTTTTTGACAATCAAAGGAGCAATGGTGACATTATCGATTACCGTCAGATGGGGAAAGAGGTTAAAGTTCTGAAATACCATTCCCAGCTCGGTACATAATGACTGCACCGTGGCCGGATCAATCTTCATCAGATCTTTATTTTTGGCGCGTTTATCAGTCAGGACATCTTCAATGTATATTTCTCCGTCAGAAATCCGTTCCAGTTGATTAAGACAACGCAGCATGGTACTTTTTCCTGAGCCGCTGGCACCGATAATACAGACTACCTCACCTTGCTGAACTTCAAGATTAACACCCTTAAGCACTTCCAAATCTCCAAAAGATTTTCGCACGTTCACTAATTTTACCATACTCATATTTATTTCCCTATCTTTCGTAAATTCCAAGTTTCTTTTCCATCATATCAAATACTACCTGAATAATGGTGGTTAAGAATAGATAAATGGCAGCGGCATAAATGTAGTAAATCCATGAACCAGTTGCACTTGCCATTGTTTTTGTGGTTCTCAGTAAATCAAATAATGCAATTGTAGATACCAGTGATGTGTCCTTTAACAGCATAATCAGCTCGTTGCCCAGTGGGGCTACTAGTCTTTTGTAAGTTTGGGGAATAATAATTTTTGTCATCGCCTGGCGATAGCTCATTCCCAAAGCCTTCGAAGCTTCCATTTGACCACCATCGATGGATTCAATGGCGGCTCGAATAATCTCCGCCAGATACGCGGTGGCGTTTAGCGAAAAGGCCACAAAGGCTGCAATCATCGGATTGACTTCAAAGGTAATACCGGTCGCATCCAGATAGATTATCGGAATGGCATAAAAAATAATGAATAATTGGAGCAATAAGGGGGTTCCTCTAAAAAACCAGATATACAACCAGGATAGTGCATTGGCTATCTTGTTTTTCGAGAGGCGCCCAAGCGCAACAACTACACCGAAAATCGCACCAAAAATAATTGCGACAATTGCAATCTCTAAAGTTACAATGGTTCCATCAAAAATTGCCCATAATTGGGTTTCATTTAACACGTTGATCTTCCCTTCGTCATAAAAATTTGAACACTGACCCATGTCAGACTGTAGACAAAACCTTTTTCAACCATCCCTAACACTGAGGTACAGATCACTGAAAAAGACATTAACCGCTTAATTACTTTGTCTACAACCCTCACGAATATTTGCTCACGATACTCAGTAACTACTATGAGTCGTCTATTTTTTTGATTACATAAGGTATAACACCGAGCTGATCGCGTTTCATTACACCCCTGTAAACAGATGAACAGGACTTGTCACAAAAATTGTACCAAGTCCTATTCCATTTAATTATTTAGTTATTGATAATCCTATTCAATGACAATCAGTTCAGTATCGATATCTTTTGTCATATCCTGACCGAACCATTTCATTGAGATTTCTGTCATTTTTCCACTTTCCTGTAAAGCTTTAATAGCTTCATTTAACTTTTCAGTTGTTGCTGTATCGGCTAATCGAGAAGTGATTCCAATCGGTTCATTGGTTAATACTTCTGAACTGACCACATACAGGTCTGGATTTTGAGCAACATAGTACATCGCTACGCCGACGTCAGTAATGACGTTGTCAATTTGTTTGCCTTGCAGAGCTGCGAAAGCATCCAGCATACCGTCAAATTTTTTGATTTCTACATTAACAGCTTCATCAACCTTTAATTTTTCGGCGGCAATATCAGCGGTAGTTTCAATTTGGGCACCCAGGCTTTTTCCTTCCAGTTCTTTGAAAGTTTTAACTGGTGTTGCATCTTTTCTTGAAACAATGACAATCCCATTGGCAACGTAAGGATCTGTCATACTGAAACCTTCAATACGTTCTGGAGTAATACTGGTGCTCGAAATGATGACATCGTACTGTTTAGCATTTAAACCGTTGAAAATACCATCCCAGGCGACTGTCTCAAATTCTACTTTGACCCCTAATTTTTCTGCTAAAGCGTTGGCAAAGTCAATGTCAAAACCAACCAATTCATTTTGATCATCTCTGAATTCCATTGGCAGATAGGTATCATCGACACCAATACTTAACACACCATCCGCTAATGCATCTTCTGATGTTTTTGATCCTCCGGTGGAACAACCTGTCAAAACAAATGCCGATAACAGTAAAACAACCAGTGATAGTCCTAATAATTTTCTTTTCATAGTCTTCTCCTTTCTAAATTCCTAATGTTGTTAATTATATATTATTTTGTAAACATTAACAAGTTTTTTTAAAACCTGATGCATATTTAACCGACCTTAACGTTGCTTTATTCACTGCTCATGAAAAGGTGTTGATGAAAATTCCAATAATATTAAGTCCCCCCAGCCAGGTTCCCAAACTACTCCCCAGGTTGGCAAAAACTACCACCATCAAAACCTTGGTGACTTTATTGCGCCAGAGGCCTTTGATGCTGCCCAGATCTTTGGGCAGTGATTCAAAATCTTCGACCTTTGGTTTCCGAAAATGAGCTTCGGTCATACCGGCAAACCAGCCCGCGGCCAGCAAGGGATGAAGGGTGGTAATCGGGGCTGCCACAAAGGCGGTCAGGATTGACAGAATATGGCCCCCGGCCAGCAGGGTTCCCAAAGCGGCCAGCAGACCAGTCCAGAGAATCCAGGTTTTTGCCTGTTCCCAGCCGGAACTGGGGTTGGCGATAAAGGTTACCACAATCAGTGCCAACAGGATGATCGGGATCATCCAGCCGATCACCTTACCAACATTGGATTTGGGGGGAACGACCTCCAGGTCGCTGATATTCTGTTCTTTAAAGATCTCTTCTTTAATCCCTGGCACATGGGCGGCGCCGAGGACAGCGACAACCTTATTGCCCGGGGCATTCTTAATTTTATAGGCCAGGTATTGATCCCGTTCATCGACCAGATACTTTTTAACGCCTTTGAAAGCTGATCCCATTTCTGAAAGAGCAGCAGTCAGCATATCATCGGATTTAAGATTTTCCAGATCTTCTTCGGTTATTTCTTCATCATCCACGACGCTGAGCACAATCGAAAAAAGGACTTTGACTTTTTCCCATAAACTGCAGCCCCGCCAGATGCGGTTAAAGGTAATCTGGATGCTGCGATCTGCCAAAACCAGCTCGGCCCCATACTCTTTGGCACAGGCGATCCCTTCCATCATTTCCTGACCGGATTCAATCCCAAATTGCTCGGCCAGCTTCCGCTGATAGTTGGATAGCAAAATATTGACAAACATAAAACCAGCCCGTTTGCTTTTAATAATCTGAACCAGGTCGGTATTGGACCACTTGTCTTTCTGGTTGATTGCTTCATACCGCTGTTGATCCAGTTCAATGCAGATCGAATCCGGCCGCTCATTTTCAATCGTTTCCCGCACTTCATCAACACTGTTTTTGGAAACATGAGCTGTTCCTATTAGAATAATTTCTTTACCATTATAATTAAGCCGTGTAATATTTGATTCCAATGAACTTCCTTTCTTCAGGCTCAACAGAAAAAACTGGTCAACGCAGTATGATCTAAAATCTATCACGCTGACCAGTTATCCGCTCACCTTATTGCTGAGTTTAATATAAAATTAAATCAATGAGTGTTTTTGCATCCAGTCCATTAATATAATCGGCCAGATCGGTATTTATCAAAACTTTCGACAAGGCTGCTTCGCTCGGCTTAACGCCAATGAAGAGCGCTTCCAGTTCCTGAATATCGCCATTACCAAAATAATCACCATAAAAATGAAGATCTTTTATTTCGCCCTTTTCAACCTGGAGCAGGACTGTGATCAGACCAAAGTCGCATTTTCTCTCTTTTCTCAGGTTATATTGGGGAGATTTTCCATAGTTCCAGTCCCAAGTCGCGTATTTTTCTGTTTTCAATTGTTCAATCGCCTGGATTTCTTCATTTGAAAGCGTAATCTTTTCCAAATTGTCATTGGCAAACATCGCTTTCAGTAGAGCTGCTTTAAAATCTTCCATGGTATAAGTTTCATCCAGGTAATCAGTAATATTGGTGACCCGGCTTTTAACTGATTTGATCCCCTTGGATTCAATCTTATCCTTTTTTACTTTTAAGGCACTTTGGATGGTGGCCAGATTGGAATTAAACAGAATCGTACCATGGTGCAGAATCCGCCCCCGTTTTGCATATTGGGAATTACCGGAAAACTTTTTTCCATCGATGGCAATGTCATTACGGCTGTTAAATTCGGCATTGACGCCCAGCGTTTTTAAAGCCTCCACCAGGGGCCGGGTAAAGGTTTGGAAATCAAATTGTTCCCGACCGCGATCATTGACGATAAATGTGAAGTTCAGGTTACCTAAATCATGGTAAACAGCCCCGCCACCAGAAAGGCGACGGACCACCTTGATGTCATTTTCCCTGATATATTCCTGGTTGATTTCTTCAATGGTGTTCTGGTGTTTGCCAACGATCACGGCATTATCATTCTGCCATAGCAGAAAATAGCTTTCATCCTGATCCATTTGATTAAAAACGTATTCTTCAAAGGCCAGATTTATTTGTGGATCGGTTTCTTTCCAATCAATGTATTTCATGATATCCCTTTTATTTCTTGATCTCAGCAACCGAACCGCGGATATGAACCTCATGGGGTACAAAGACATTTTTGACCGTTCGGTCACCATCTTTTTCACAGAGTTTAATCAGCATCCGCATGGCAATGGCACCGATGTCATACATCGGCTGGGCCACGGTAGTAATCTGTGGTCTGGTCCATTCGGCAATCCAGAAATTATTAAAGCCGCAGATGCTGATATCTTCGGGAATTTTCTTACCCATCTCTTCAGCACAGCGAATCGCTCCCAGAGCGGTCTGGTCATTAAAACAGAAAACGCAGGTGAAATCAACCCCGGAATTAATCGCTTCCTGCATCATCGTGTAGCCCCCTGAAAGGCTCAACTTTTCGCGTAAAATGCGACTGTCATCAAATTCGATATTATTTTCTGTGAAAGCTTTGATGAAACCTTTTTTTCTTTCCTGATAAATATAGCCTTCTTCCAGTTCATCAAAAAACAGCATAAATTTTTTATGGCCCATTTTAATCAGTTCCATCGCTAACTCATAAGCTGCTGCTTCATTATTAATCAAAACCCCGCTAAGTACCCCACTGTCATCCGGGATACAGCCGAGAACGACCTCACTGGGGGCATCGATGAGTTCAGCTTGCATTTCGTCACTGAGATCTTTACCAACGTAGATAATCCCATCACATTGTTTTTCGACCAGGACATTTAACGATTTTTTTTCTTTTTCAGGATCAAAATCGGTATTACTCAGAATGATATTGTAATGATAGATGCCGCAAACATCTTCAGCTCCGCGGACAATCTCGGTATAATAAGGATTGGTTATATCCGGGATCATGATGCCCATGGTATTGGTTTTCTGAATTTTTAGACTTCTGGCAATGGCATTGGGTTTGTAACCGGTTTTTTTGATGGCTTCCAATACCCGTTCCTTTGTTTCTTCGTTTACTAACGGGATATTATTAACGACGCGGGATACTGTTGCGACGGAAACATTTGCTTCTCTGGCAACATCTACTATTTTTACTCTCATCTCTTCACCTTTCAAATTTCAGAAACAATCGGTGATTGCGAAACATTGGTCAGTTTCGCAATCACTGTCATTAACGCCAATTGTTAACAGCCTTCCACCGCTTTGATGGCATCCAGGATTAACTGGGGCGAACGGCGGCATTTTTCTTCTGACACGGCGCAGGGTGCAAAACGGAGACCTTTTCCCAATGCGACCACAAAGGTATTTTTTTCCATTAAATAACTGCTGACTTCTTTGGGTTTATCACAGGGAATGCTGATAAAAAATCCATCACAATAGGTAACCATACCCAGGCCGATTTTTTGGGCTTCTTCCACAAAGGCGGCCGCCCGGCGTCTTAAGATGCTCTTATAGAAGCTTTGCTCAGCCATGGCCTGGTTATACAATTCCTCATTACTAAAAATCTTGGTGATGGTTTCCATCGCGCCCCGGGTACCGTTTGACCAATTACCACGGTTGGAATAGGTGCAGGCATTGGCAAATTCACTGGCGATTTCTTCGGTCGGTGCGACACAAAGGATGGCACCGTTTCTCAGTCCATACATGGTGTAACCTTTAGAACAACTAAACGCATAAAGGGTCAGCACATTATGGGGCATCCCGGTCAGCATCTTCATAAACTGACGAGCTTCATCGCCTTCGCCGGCAAAATCGATATAGGCCAGATCCACCAGCAGAATAATTTTCGACTCAGGCTGGGCCTTGGCCGTTTCTGTGACAAAGGTTTTGATTGCTTGCCATTCTTCCAGCGAAATGGTATATCCGGTGGGATTATGGGCTGGGGTATTGAGAACAGTTAAAACCCGTTGTTGTTTTGCCAGCAATTCCAGCATGCTTTTTTTCCAGCCTTCTAAATTAAATCCGCCGGCTTCATTATAGAGTGGGAAGGTGGTAATCTTGCGATGATTTTCATCAGCAATGGTCGCATAGGCGGCCCAATACCAGTCAGTCAGTAAGATGGTATCGCCCAGCTGGGTATAATTGCAAAAGGAATGACGGACTGCACCGGTTCCCCCCGGAGTCGCCACCGCCCGAATATAGCCTTCTGGTTTACAGTCTTTAAAACAGGCTTCGGTAATCTTTTCTAAAAAATCCGGCTGACCGGCCAATCCTGAATAGTCGGCAATCAGATTATTTGGTAGGCCTTTTAAGGTGTCATAAACTGACTTGAAGGTCACCAATTCACCCTCATCATCCATCAGCGCTCCGATGGTTGAATTAATGACGGCTTCTGGACCCAATTCTCTGGTACGGTTTGCCGCTTCTCCGGCAATTCTGAAGATCGGGTCGGTACCACCCTCTCGTAACGACGTTTCAATAACCATTTCTGCTTTTTTCATCTTTCCTCCCACTAAATCCATAGTTTATTTGCAAATTTTTTTCTTTCAGTTTCATATAAATTGTTTCCCAGCGTGTCAATGACAACAATCGCCGGAAAATCCTTGACTTCAATTTTTCGGATCGCTTCAGTTCCCAGATCTTCATAGGCAATGATTTCGACCGATTTGATGCAGTCCTGCAATAAGGCCCCAGCGCCACCGACACAGGCAAAATAAACCGCATCATTGCTGATCATACTATTGATAACCCATTCACTGCGGTTTCCTTTGCCGATCATTCCGGCCAGTCCGCGTTCCAGCAGCTCCGGGGTATAGCTATCCATCCGGCCGCTGGTGGTTGGTCCGGCTGACCCGATAATTTCCCCGGGTTTTGCCGGACAGGGACCGACGTAATAAATAATTTGATCGGTCAAATCGACGGGCAAATCCTGGCCCTGCTCCAATGCTTCAATCATTCGCTTGTGGGCCGCATCCCGAGCTGTATAAATAATCCCGGAAATCCGCACATGGTCACCTGCTTTTAATTTTTTTCTGGTTATTTTACTTAAGGGTGTTTTAATCTCAACAACAGCCATTCTATAGTTCCCTTTCCACATGTCGATTAACGTAGCAGGTGATATTAACCGCCACCGGCAGACCGGCGATATGAGTCGGAAAGACTTCCACATTGACGCCCAGTACCGTGTTAACGCCGCCAAGTCCCATCGGTCCGATGCCCAGGGCATTGCTGGCTTCTAACAGGTAATCTTCCAGCGCTTCAATATGTTCGAGCGGATTATGTTTTCCTAACGGCCTGCTTAAGGCTTCCTTTGCCATAATTGCCGCTTTTTCCATGGTACCGCCAACCCCAACGCCAACCACAATCGGGGCACAGGCATTGGGACTGCCAGCTTCCACCGTCTGCAGTACAAACTCTTTAACCCCGGCCATCCCATCGGCCGGCTTCAGCATTTTCAGGGCGCTGGTGTTTTCACTGCCAAAGCCTTTAGGTAAGATTTTTATTTTCAAACCATCTCCCGGCACAACCTGATAATGAATCACCGCTGGGGTATTATTCCCGGTATTGGTGCGGATAAAGGGATCAGCAACGACGGATTTCCGCAGATAGCCTTGCTCATATCCTTTGGCAACACCAGCCTGAAGGGCTTCTTCAAGACTACCCCCGGTGATGATCAGATCCTGTCCAAACGAGACAAACATCACCACCATGCCGGTGTCCTGACAGATGGGGATATTTTTATTTTTTGCGACTTCAAAATTACTGAGCATGGTTTCCAGAATCTCCTGGCCATTTTCTGATTCTTCTGATTCCTTTGCCCGACGCAGTCCCGCCAACATGTCCTCTGATAAAAAGGTATTGGCTTCAATACACATTTCAGCGACATGATCGATAATCTGCTGAATTCCAATTTTCTTCACTGCATTCTCCTTATTGTTAATCTTTTCTAGAGGTTATCAACCTGATCATCACATTCTTCCTCAATCTGTTTGGCCTGATCTTTGCCAACTCGGATCGAGTGGATGGAAAGATAGATTCCGCCAAACAGTATCACAAAATAAAAGGTGATCAGACGCCAGAGAATCATCGCCACCGCTGTATGACCGGAGCCGTATATCGGCCCGAACAAAAGCAAAAAACCTGCTTCAGCGCCCCCAGCCGCTCCCGGCGTGGGGACAAAGGCTACCGCCACATAAAGGACGGCCTGAAGTGAAATGATGGTGAGGGCATTGGTTTCATTCAAACCCAGCGAACGATAGACGCAATAATTGACCGTGTAAAAGATCAGAATCTGTAAAATCGAAACACCAAACAATTTTATTGTCTGTATTTTATGATCTTTTAAGGCCTCAATGGCAATCTGATATTCTTTGATAAAATGATTGACTTTTTCAGTATATTTCTCGGCATTTTTTATCACACGCAGTTTTAACAACAACCCTACACAAGCCATCATAATAGCTTTGGCGGCATTGGCGTTAAAGGCCAGAATAAAGATCAGCACCACTCCGGCAATGTTTACGATTAAGCCAATGGCAATCAGCCATTTGGCCGCATCGAGACTCTGGTGCAGCGCTGTAATGCTGATAATGGTGGCAATGATGGCCAGAAAGGTAACCGTTACCTGATACAGCGCATATTTTTGCACCAGCACCGCTGTCCCAGAACCAAAGCTATAATTTCTTTTGGACATTTCATAAAGCTGGAGGGGCTGGCCGCCAGTGGCACTGGGAGTGATTAAATTATAATATTGACCGACCATGGTCACGGTCCAGGCAAAATGAAATGTCTCTTTGGGATTATCCCGCCGCATCAGCTTGAGCAACATCAAAGCTTCCAACAGCCAGTAGCCAAAAACACAGCCGATTCCCAGGAGCAGAAAATAGCCATTGGCCTGTTTAATTGTTCTTAAAAAGGTTTCCGGATCAACTTGGCTCATGATAACAATCGCTGTCGCGCTGATTAGAAAAACAAAGAACAAATAGCTTGAGTATTTTTTCCAAAATTTTGATTTCCAGAACTTTTCTTTACTACCTGCTTGATCCATCGGGTACCATCCTAATTTCAATTGAACTAATTATAACACACTGTTATGGTAAAGTAATGTAATTTTCAGCTATTTTCATGAAATTTTCATGAATTTTCATACTAAATCAATCCCGAAAATTCGTGTTGACGCAGCGCTTCATATAAGACGATGTTGACAGCATTCGAAAGATTCAAGGAACGGGCTTTTTCATGATTTCTCATCGGAATGCGGAAGCGATTGTCGGGGTGGGCTTCATGAATTTCCGGCGGAATTCCGGCGGTTTCTTTACCAAACAGCAGAAATGCGTCCGGATCATATTCAATCTGATGATAAAATTTGCTGGCTTTGGTTGTCAAAATGTAGAGTTTAGCCTCGGGATTCTTTTCCGTGAACTGCTCAAATGAATCGTAGACGCTGACATTAACAAGCTCCCAATAATCCAGGCCCGCCCGCTTCAAGTGTTTTTCGTCCAATGAAAACCCCAGCGGTTTGATCAGATGAAGATTCGTCTCTGTCAAGGCACAGGTTCTGGCAATGTTTCCGGTATTTTGGGGAATTTCTGGTTGATATAAGACAATATTCATATTTATTCCTTTTCATTCTAATTTTTTTGTTGCTTTTATTATAATCGAAAAAAAGCCCAATTTCTTACTTTTTTTGAGAGTCCCGGAAATCCGGAGCGATCTCAACGTCAACAAAGAAATTGAACTTTTATTCCTGGTCATGTGTAAATTAATTATTGCAGGGTATCCCCTTTAATATTATTTTTCTTTGAATCCGGTTTTTGATTACTCTTAGGTAAAACAATCGAAAAGGTACTCCCCTTGTTTGGAATGGAATCAATTTTGATTTTACCATTATGTTTTTTGACAATGTAGTCGGCAATATTCAAACCCAACCCGACACCACCGGTTTCCCGGTTTCGGGCATCGTCGACCCGGTAAAAACGGCTGAAGACCTTGGCTTTTTCTTCTTCGGTGAGCCCGATTCCGGTGTCTTTAACCTCGATAACCAGATGGCGCTTTCCCTG